>Ga0315280_10003684_pt1 | contig 23285 bp, 23 predicted proteins | sample YL17G06_40_MG_FD_203697 | JGI IMG/M metagenome (GOLD analysis project Ga0315280, IMG submission 203697) | Sediment microbial communities from Yellowstone Lake, YNP, Wyoming, USA - YL17G06_40 | ecosystem: Environmental > Aquatic > Freshwater > Lake > Sediment | place: USA: Wyoming | collected... | reverse complement strand
AAATGGCTGTATCAGCAAAGGCGTAAGTCACGCGAGGCACATAAAAAGAGTCTGCGCCATATCGGGACGCTGAAGGAAATCAGGCTCAGGCCCGAAACCGACAAACACGACCTGTCTATTAAGGTCAGTCACGCCCGTGAATTCCTTGAGAAAGGCCACAAAGTACAGTTCACAGTGTTCTTCCGCGGACGTCAGTTGCTGCATCAGGACCGGGGTTACGCGATGCTTGACCAGGTCACTCAATTGCTTGAAGATGTAGCAAAGGTTGACAGACCAAGCAGAATGACCGGAAGGCGTTTGACCTTATTGCTGGTGCCCAAAGGTAATTGATTCGCCTTCATCCTTCGTCCGGTAAATACATTCTGCCGGACTACGGAGAATGGATTTGGCGGATACCGGATATGCCTTTAGTGCCCTGTGAATTTCCGACCAAATCCGCAGGATAGGTTACGCGGGTCCGCCGAGGCCGGATAAATTTTTGAGAGAATTTGCACCTACGGTGTTGACCGATGGCTTCAGCCGATATAAACTATTTCATTTATATTTTAAGTAGGTTACTTTGAGACAGTCAAATGCCGAAACAGAAGACCCATAAAGGGTTGGTCAAAAGATTGAAGGTCACCGCGACCGGCAAGCTCAAATGCCGGCGTCCTGGCGGAAGCCACCTTATGAGCAGTAAGAACGCCAAGCGCCGAAGACGAATAGGCAGGCCAGCAATTATAACCGGCACGGCGGCAAAAAGAACCAAGGCTAAACTCGGTATGTAGAATTTCTGGTTCTGCCGCGTAGGGTGGGGTCTTAATTTTCCGCCTTCGGCGGGTCAAAGGGAAGCTGATATGCCAAGAGTAAGAAAAGGTGCTGCAACACGCCGGGCGAGGAAGCGAATCCTCAAGGCAGTAAAGGGACGTCGCGGAGCATCAGGTCATCTGTATCACCTGGCCAAAGAAGCAGTGGTGCGCGCAGCCGTCCGCGCCAGAATCGACCGCAGACGCCGAAAACGAGATTTTCGTGGTCTGTGGATTACACGCTTAACCGCGGCCTGTCGGCAGCGAGGCATAAGGTACGGCCAGTTCATTAGCGCCTGCAAGAAGGCCGGCATTCAACTAAATCGCAAGATGTTGAGCGAAATTGCTATCGCTGACCCAAAAGGCTTCGACACCATCGTTGAAGCCGCCAAAGCCGTAGCAAGGTAGCAGATTGCAACCTCTCGCTGCAGTTGTCAGCCGTTCGCGGTGCAATACGCAATACGATAGACGCCATACGAGAAAATGCTTGAGCAATTTGAAAAAACAGGCAAAGACGCCCTTGCACACTTACAGAAAGTTACTGACTTGAAGGCCCTGGAAGACTTCCGCATAAAATACTTAGGTCGCAAGGGACTGATTACCGAAATGCTTAGCCAGATAGGAAATCTGTCTGCCGACTTAAAGCCTCAGGCAGGGCAGCTTGCAAACAAGATAAAAAAAGATGTCACTGTAACATTTGAGCAGGTAAAAAAAACTTTGCTGGAGGAGCAGGAGGGAAAGGGCAAAGAGTTTATAGACGTTACTTTGCCCGGGCAGGCCATTCGAACCGGCAAAATGCACATCATTACGCAAACCTTAAACGAACTGCTGGAGATATTTGGTCGAATGGGCTTCTCCGTCGCTTATGGCCCCGAAGTTGAAGATGAGTGGCATAATTTCATAGCGTTGAACATCCCGCCCGAACATCCGGCGAGGGACCCGGCAGATAATTTCTATATTGATGAAAAAATCCTGCTGCGAAGTCAGACATCCACGATTCAGATACGTGTTATGGAGCGAAAGAAACCGCCCATCCGAATTGTTGCACCGGGGCGGGTCTATCGGCCGGACACCGTTGATGCAACACATATGTTTATGTTTCATCAGCTCGAAGCTTTGGTTGTTGACGAAGGTATCAGTATGGTAGATATGAAGACCACCATTGAGCAGTTTATCCACGCCTTTTTCGGTCCCGATACCAGATGGCGATTTCGCCCCAGCTTTTTCCCATTCACCGAGCCAAGCGGCGAGGTTGACTTGTTGCTGGCGGATAAGACAGGCAAAGAAAAGTGGGTTGAGATGGGCGGCTGCGGTATGGTTGACCCGAATGTCTTCGACGCGGTCGGGATAGACAGCGAAAAATATACCGGCTGGGCGTTCGGATTCGGCATAGAGCGCCTTGCTATGCGAAAGTACGGCATTACCGACATCCGCCTGTTTTTCGAAAACGACCTGCGATTCCTCGACCAGTTCTGATTTTTAGCCGACCGGATTTTCTCACCATTTAAGCCGTTTAGACAGTAAATTGTAAGAGGCTCTCCTGCCGACCGTGTTTTCGCCGCAGAAAGTCTTGACAGCAGAAGCCAAAAAGGGTATCATCTTTTTAGCTTAAACTATTTTATAGCAGGAGATTATGGAGGAAAGGTGTACTCTAACAGCATAGTTCTGCGAAATTCCCCAGGAAAACGGGTATCGGTGCATAAAGTATGCGCCCAGAAATAAACGCAATTTTGAAAGGACAAGAAAATGAGAACTACAAAAATCTTAACAATCTTGGTTCTGGCTTTGGGTCTGATAGTCTGGTCAGCCAAAGTCAGCCAGGCGGCACCGATGGGCACTGGCTTTACCTATCAAGGTCGGCTGATAGATGCCAATAATGCCGCGGATGGGCTGTATGACCTTCAGTTTAAGCTCTACGATGTCAATGTCGCTGGGACGCAGAAGGGAAGTGCAATTGATGTAAATGAGTTGGATGTCCTCGATGGCTATTTTACAGTGGAACTGGATTTCGGCAGCGCGTTTGATGGTAATGACCGCTGGCTGGAGATTGGTATTCGGACTGGAGAACTAAAGGACCCGAATGTATATACGATTCTAAGCCCACGCCAGCAGGTAAAGGGGACGCCTTATGCCCTTTATGCCAAATCCGGCACACCAGGTCCACAGGGCGAACAAGGGACTATCGGTCCTCAAGGACCGAAGGGAGATACCGGGGAGACAGGGCCTCTTGGGCCAAAGGGTGATACTGGCCCGATGGGTCCTCAAGGGCCGCAGGGAACACAAGGTGAACAAGGGCCGGTAGGGCCTCTTGGGCCTAAAGGCGATACGGGTGATATCGGACCGGTTGGGCCTCAAGGACCACAGGGAGATACCGGAGATACTGGACTGCAGGGACCGAACGGCGTATCTCCATTTGTAATGAAAGATAATAATGATATTTATTATCTTAATGGCAATGTCGGCATCGGGACTGATTCTCCTTCTCAAAAGCTAAACGTCGTTGGGGATGCAAACATAACCGGCAGCTTATATGCCGGCAGCGGGTCCGTTGTGCTATTTGTTGACGATGTGAATGATAGAGTCGGAATCAGGACAACCACCCCTGCGGCCAAATTAGATGTTGCCGGCGACATCGGTGTTAATGGAGCCGTGCTTATCAATAGTTCCGGACAATGGGTTGGAGACCCAACAGGTCTGCAAGGACCCGAAGGCCCCGCAGGGCCAAAAGGCGATAAAGGGGATACTGGGGAGACAGGACCGCAGGGACCAATCGGTCCTCAGGGTCCAAAAGGCGATACGGGTAATACTGGCCCTCAGGGGGCACAAGGCCTGCAAGGTGAACAAGGGCCTATCGGTCCTCAGGGTTCAAAAGGCGATAAAGGGGATACCGGCTCGATAGGGCCTCAGGGGCCGACTCTGGGAATTTACGATTCGCTGGGTCTGACAAGTTCTGGAGGGCTGGCCGCAGGCGACGCCAACGGCAGGACACTTTACAACCTCGGCAATGTCGGCATCGGAACGGCGAGCCCCACCGCCAAACTGGAGGTTAATGGTACTATCAAGACGGCTGCAATTTACGAGAAGTACATAAGCTGGACGCCTGTGGAATCGAGTAGAAACTGGCATTCAGTAGCGATGTCGGCAGATGGGACAAAACAAACTGCGGTTGTTGATGGCGGACAGATATATGTCTCAACGGACTCGGGCAATACCTGGACAGCTAAGGAATCAAGTAGAAGGTGGTACTCAGTAGCGATGTCAGCAGATGGGACAAAACAAACTGCGGTTGTTTTTGGCGGACAGATATATGTCTCAACGGACTCGGGCAATACCTGGACAGCTAAGGAATCGAGTAGATACTGGCATTCAGTAGCGATGTCCGCAGATGGGACAAAACAAACTGCGGTTGTTTTTGGTGGACAGATATATGTCTCAACGAACTCAGGTAATACCTGGACAGCTAAGGAATCGAGTAGAAACTGCACGTCGGTAGCGATGTCAGCAGATGGGACAAAACAAACTGCGGTTGTTTATGGCGGACAGATATATGTCTCAACGGACTCGGGCAATACCTGGACAGCTAAGGAATCGAGTAGAGTGTGGTTCTCAGTAGCAATGTCAGCAGATGGGACAAAACAAACTGCGGTTGTTTTGGGCGGACAGATATATGTCTCAACGGACTCAGGCAATACCTGGACAGCTAAGGAATCAAATAGAAACTGGCGGTCAGTAGCGATGTCCGCAGATGGGACAAAACAAACTGCGGTCGTTGGTGGCGGACAGATATATGTCTCAACGGACTCGGGCAATACCTGGACAGCTAAGGAATCGAGTAGAGACTGGTATTCAGTAGCGATGTCAGCAGATGGGACAAAACAAACTGCGGTTGTTGGTGGCGGACAGATCTATATTAATATTACTAGTACTGCTGTTGGAATCGGGACGACGACCCCTGCTGGCAGACTTGACGTCAACGGCTCTATCTATCAGAGAGGGGCTTTGCTTCACGCTGATTACGTGTTTGAAACCGGCTATAAGCTTGAATCCATTGATGAGCACTCAGATTTTATGTGGCGAGAAAAACATTTGCCTGCTATGCCGAAAATACAAAAAGATGAAAATGGCCAGGAGATGGTCGAAATCGGCGCTCGCAGCAGAGGCGTTGTCGAAGAGCTCGAAAAGGCACATATTTATATCGAGCAGCTCCATAAGAACATTAATCAGTTGCAGGAACAAAATAAGAAACTTCAAGAACGCATATCGGCGATGGAAACCATTATGAATGAGCTGGCCGCTGGCCAAGAAGGAGGTGCAAGATGACTCTGAGATTATCTGCGGTGATGATTGTCCTTCTCTATGTCTCATCGGCATCGGGCCAGAGTGGCGGAGATTATATTTTGACCTGGAGCACGATTGATGGCGGCGGGATGAGCTTAATTGATTATTGATTACTTACTATTGATTATTTTGGGGCTGGAGCTAAATTTGCTGTTTGAAAATGCGTAAATTACGGTATGATTTACGGTGAAGATTAAATATAGTTGAAGCTATAGGTGATATTATGAAACTTCAGGTTGTTATTGAACAAGATGAAACAGGTTACTACGTTGCCGAAGTACCTGCTCTACCTGGTTGTGTTTCTCAGGGACAAACAATAACCGAAGCTAAGGCTAACATCAAAGAAGCTATTACAGGATGGCTAACGGTTATGAATGAGAAAACTAAACGACGTCAAGCGCAGATAGTAGAGATCACAGTATGAGCCCTCGCATTAAGTTATGTTCAGGTGCCGTGGCAGTAAAAAAGTTTAAACGTGCTGGCTGGATGGTAGATCGGCAGGTCGGCTCTCATGTTATGCTGGTAAAGCAGGGGTATCCTTATACATTATCAATTCCTCAACATAAAGAACTTGGGATTGGCATTCTTAAGAAACTTTTGAAGCAGGCTGAACTCAGTGTTGAGGAGTTTAATGCATTGTAGGAAATCGGAGCTATGGAAATAGAGGTGTAATTGAAGGTTGAGGTGAATGTATTATGAGAGAAGTTGTAATATGTCGTGGAGAAGATGGCTATTGGGTTGCTGAGTGTCCCAGCCTGCCCGGTTGTGTAAGCCAGGGTAAGACAAAAAAACAAGCCATCCAGAATATTAAAGAAGCTATTTCCTGCTACATACATGCCTTAGAAGAGGATGGTATCGCTATACCAAAGGAAAACTTTGACGTTGTGGTGGTAGCAGTATGAGCAAACTGCCTGTGGTCTCCGGCAAAAAGTGTGTAAAGATATTGGGTAAAGCAGGGTTTTATTTCAAACGCAGGGAAGGCAGCCATATAACTTTACGCAGAGATAACCCTTTTACACAAGTAGTTGTTCCCGACCACAAGGAACTTGACCGAGGGACACTGCGGGCCATTATTAGGCAGACAGGATTATCTGTTGATGAATTTGTAAGATTGACCAGATAGGATAAAAAAGGCAAGAAATCTTTACGACTACTTCGTTGAGGAGATGTGATAATGAGACTGATTAATCCAAAAAGCATTGTGTCATTGTTGGCGCTTTGCATATTAGTAAGTGTTTCTGCTTTGGGCCAGAGCAGCGGAGATTATATTTTGACCTGGAGTACGATTGACGGCGGCGGCGGGCAAAGCAGCGGTGGGCAGTATGTCCTTACAGAGACAATTGGCCAGCCGGATGCGGCATATTCTGCAGGCGGCAATTATGAGCTGCTCGGCGGCTTCTGGCCTGGTGGGCCATTGTGCTTCGTTGACTTCTATGACTTCGCCAGATTCGCCGAATATTGGCTTTATAGTGGGAGCGGCCTGGCCGGCGACTTAGATGGCGACAATGACGTTGACCTGGAGGATTTAAGCCGGTTTGCTGATTACTGGCTCACCTGCTGTCCATACAACTGGCCGCTGAGATAAAAGTAGTTAATGGCAGCGTTATTTTACAGAATCGTCGGAGGGCAGGCCGAGCTTCTCGTATAGTTTTTGTCTGCCGGCCTTGTCGCCGTCAAGTATTGCTCTGGCGTATTCTGCCACCTTTTTGGCCTGCGCTCGCGGGACTACAATGACTCCATCTCCATCGGCGACAATGATGTCACCCGACTCGACCAGGACGCCGCCGCAAACGATGGGTCGGTTGACGGATTCGATTTCGTTTCGGCCTGGCCGAATACCTCTTCCCGGTTTGCGGAAGTAAAGCGGCATCTTCTCAATAGCAATCTCATCTGTGTCGCGGGCGGTGGCATTAGTGACAACGCCGACGCAGCCGCGCGATTTCCAGCCCATAATATTGTTTGAGCCGATAGAGCCGACATCCGAGTCGGGGGCATCATCAAAGACAAGGGCCGTCCCCTTGCGAATCAGCGGAACAAACGGCTCGGTCGAAAGTGTGCTGTACCACTGGCCCACCCACTTGTCAAATGCCTGGGTTTCCATAGCCGGCGCCGGCGACTTATTTGTCGGAACATACCGCACCGTAACCGCGATACCGGCAAATCGGTGTGTAAAATGCGTGGTGTCTTTCCAAGCGGCGTGGATTTCCGGTGACATCAGGCCGATGTTGGTCAGCCCAACCTTGTCCATACCATCTGAAACATCCGCGACCCGCAGGCCTCCAAACAACCTGAGGATTTGCTCATTCTCTTCGGCACTATAGACCCTCGTTGGAATAAAATTCCTGCCGGCCCTTGATTGGTCGATATTCGGGTCGGCCTTCTGCGTAGCTGCTGGCTTGGGATTGTCGGCTGTGGTAAGCGCCGAACAACCCAACAGTCCTGCTAATGCCAGTAAGGTTACCGTTACTATTGTTTTTGCTTTTCCGGTTCGCATCTTTTATCTCCTTAATTTCAGCCGAATGAACTGTTTCACTTCTTGAGTCTATGCAAAAATCTCAAATGAGGATGCCCCGATACTATAGACTCTTTTTGTTTCGGTTCAAGGCAAAAGGTATGCTTTTCTTTTGCTTTTGGTTGTCTTTAAGGGTGGTTGCCTGTATAATTCGCCACTATAGTAATTTATGAGGTAAAGAAATGGCTAAAGCTGAAAGAGTAGTACTGGCGTATAGTGGTGGGCTGGATACAAGTGTGATTCTGCCGTGGCTTAAAGAGACCTACGGTTATAAGGTGATAGCGTTTGCGGCGGATTTGGGGCAGGGCGAAGAACTAACCGGCATTAAACGTAGAGCCCTGGCCAGCGGCGCGGTCAAGTGTATCGTCAAGGACCTGCGGAGAGAGTTTGTAGAAGAGTATCTGTGGCGGTTACTTAAAGCGGGCGCAGTCTATGAAAAGGCGTATCTCTTGGGCACAAGTATTGCCAGGCCTTTAATCGCCAAGCATCAGGTCGAGGTCGCCCACGCAGAAGGTGCAACCGCCGTTGCCCATGGCGCAACAGGCAAAGGCAATGACCAGGTGCGGTTTGAAGTCAGCTATATGGCGCTTGACCCGTCACTAAAGATTATCTCGCCTTGGAAAGACCCGAAGTTTACGCTTACGTCTCGTGAAGCGGCTGTGGATTACGCACGGAAGCACAAGATTCCGATTGAACAGTCAAAGAAAAAAATCTACTCCCGCGACCGCAACCTCTGGCACATAAGTCACGAAGGGGCCGACCTTGAGGACCCTGCCAATGAGCCGAAAGATGATTTGTTTGTTATCTCCCGGCCGGTCTCAAAGACACCCGATAAGTCGGATTATGTCGAAATCGGTTTCGAGAAAGGGGCGCCGGTAAAACTTAACGGCAAAAAAATAAGCGGTGTCAAAATTATCGAAATTTTGAACCAGCTTGGCGGCAAACACGGCATCGGTCAGGTGGACCTGGTCGAGAATCGGCTGGTTGGTATGAAGTCGCGGGGCGTATATGAGACGCCAGGCGGGACGATACTGACGGCCGCTCACGATTGTCTGGAAAGCGTAACACTTGACAGGGAGACTTTGCATTACAAGCAGCAGGTTGCTTTAAGATATGCTGAGCTGGTCTATTATGGCCTGTGGTTTACTCAGTTACGCGAAGTACTTGATGCCTTTGTTGATGTTACTCAGCGGAACGTTACCGGCGAGGTCAGAATGAAATTATTTAAGGGCCGCTGCACACCGGCAGGTGTAAAAAGCCCGAACAGTTTGTACCGGACCGATTTGGCAAGCTTCAAGATGGGTGCCGAATACAACCCGGCAGATGCAATTGGCTTCATACGTTTGTTTGGCTTGCCTGCGAAGGTGGCCGGTATAGTCAGCAGGAAAGAACGGAGAAGCACAAAGGCATAGGAGTGCAAGGTCTTGCTTATTTGAGTGCTGCTTTTGCAAGGGAGGCATTGTGGCGGTACCGGATTGGATTTGGTTTATCTTTGTATTCGCATTCGGCTGTTGTGTGGGCAGCTTTCTGAATGTTGTCATTTACCGTTTACCCAGAGACAAGTCCTTAATAACTCCGGGTTCATCTTGTCCTGCCTGCGGTGAGCGCATTCATTTCTATGACAATATACCGCTGCTCTCGTGGCTGCTTTTAGGGGCCAAGTGCCGACACTGTAAGGCGCATATCTCGGCACGTTATTTTGTTATTGAACTGTTGACAGCCCTGGTTTTTCTCGGGCTTTTTATATTGTATTTTGACACTGATTTGCGCGACGGCCTCAGGCCATTCCTGGGTGGCGGCTGGTTTATTTACCTGATTTCCATTGTTTTATTAGGCGCTTTCATTGCCGCTTCAGCGATTGACCTGGAGTATTGGGTCATTCCGCTATCTATATGCTGGCTGGTTACCGGCGCAGGGCTGGTTGCCTCGGCGGTCGGCGTTTATATAATCCACCCTCGTCTGATTCGCGCATATTCGCTTTTGCCAAGCGCCTCTGCTGACGCCGGTGCGATGGCCATCGGAGCGGCGATAGGATTGGCCATATCCTGGGTGCTGGTGGCAACTGGTTTAGTAAAAAGAAGTTACGAAGCAGAAGACAGAGGACAGAATACAGAAGACAGAAGTGAACAAAAGTTCGATCACCGTTTGGAAGTATGTAAAGAAATTATCTTTCTGCTGCCGATTATTGTTTGCTCGGCGGCGGCTTACTGGATTGTCAAGGGAACGGTTTCATTAGAGATTCGAAACAGTTTTCCGACACAACATCCTGTCATTGCTGGACTTCTGGGCAGTCTGTGGGGTTATTTTGTTGGTTGTGGGGTTGTCTGGATTGTCCGCATCTTTGGCACGCTGGCCTTTGGAAGAGAAGCGATGGGGCTGGGCGATGTGCACTTGATGGGTGCTGCCGGGGCGGTGGTAGGTCCGCTTTTCGTTCTCGTGGCGTTTTTCATCGCACCATTTTTTGGACTGGCCTGGGCGAGCTTTCAGATGTTTTTTAAAAAAATTCGACAAATTCCTTATGGTCCCTTCTTGTCTTTAGGTGTATTTACTGTTATGATTCTACATGATTGGATTCGCTATCATATAAGTTTTATGTTTTACCGTTAAAAATGGAAAGATTAAGTTCCAAATGTTTGAGGAATTAAGGAGAATTCAAATGCGAGTCACCAACAAAAAGACAATCATTTTGCTAACCTGCCTGGTATCATTTGCCCTTCTGCCCGGGTGCACAAACTGGAAGAAAAAGTATGAGGGCTTGAATGTAGAGAACGAGAATGTAAAAGGTTTGCTCGAACGGGAGAGGTCGGAAAAGGGTCAACTCGCTAACCAGGTTACGCAGGGCCAGCAGACAATCGACGAACTCCAGAAACAGATTGAGGTGCTAAAGAAGTCGCCTGCTGAGGCCACCGGTTTCGGACCAGGTTACGACGTCAAATTCAACCCTGCTGCAGGCACGATTACAGTGACACTGCCGGATGCGCTACTATTTGACTCCGGTAAAGCAGAGCTGAAAAAGGCAAGCATTGCTGAGCTTGACCATATTCAGTCGGTGCTGCGGGATAAATATGCCGGCAGACCGATAGCTGTCGTCGGGCATACCGATACAGACCCCATCAAAAAATCAAAATGGAAAGACAACTGGGAACTCTCAGCTCAACGCGCTCTTACGGTGACTCGATACCTTATCCAGCGTGGTATTTCTGAAGATAAGATTCGAGCGGTGGGCTGTGGAGAAAGCCAACCCATTGCTTCCAATGCAACAGCCGCCGGCAAGACAAAAAACCGCAGGGTCGAAATCGTTGTTCACATGCGATAAGTGTGCTCTGCCTTCGGCAGATGCTGCTTATACGCCAGGGATGGCAAGTATAGCCTTCACCTCAGGGTGAAGGCTATTTTTGTTGGCTGGCAAATGTCAAAGTTGTTATTGTGCCGTTTCTGCCGACACGCACAGAGACGGCACCATCTATGGCGGTGTAGAACAACTTTGCGATGTCTTTCTGGCCGGCCGTCAAACGTCTTTCGTATTGAGTTCGGTCGCAACTGACTATCGAAATATCAGGCCCAAGCTTTTCCAGAAAATTAGCATCTGAGGTTCTTACTGACCCGTGATGAGGAATAACAACAACATCTGCTTTAAGGTCAGGAATTGTCGCAAGCAATTGTGCCTGTGCGGATTTTTCAATGTCGGAACATAAAAGTATTTTGGTGCCTGCAAACTCTATCAATGACACCAGGGACCTATCATTGTCACTTAATTGTCCTTCAGGCACCTGTTTGTTTGGCCAGAGCATTTTTATATCAGCGTTGCTCTTTGGATTTAAGTCATCGTCCAGGCGTTGTATTTTAAGCCCCTTTTCGGCAAGGTAGTCACTTAGGAATTTTGTTGAGCCCCACTGGTCTATTCCGCCAAAGAAGGCATCGTTGGCATAAACGTGCTTGACTTTGCAATGTTCGACAATCTCAGGTATGCCATTGATATGGTCAACATCATTGTGGCTGATAACAATGACGTCGATTTTGGTTATTCCGCTGTAATCCAGAAATGGTGCAATTATTCTTCCGCCGACATCGGCTCTTTGCAGCGAGCCAGCATCGAATAAGACATTAGCCCTGCCCGGAAGCTGGGCCAATATCGCCTGTCCGTGGCCAACATCGAGACAAGTCAATACTAAATTGTCCCGATAAGTCCTGTGCCATTTCGCGGCGCCCAAAGAGACAATTATCACAAGAGCGACTGCCACACATATTAGTTTTTTCACAATGGGGCTGCGAAAGTGAACAAAAAAAGCAAAAAGTAAAAGAGCATAATAGAGGATAACCACCGCAGGTGACACTTTGCCTATAAGTATCCCCGATATGTTCCAGCCGGCAAAAAGTTTTACAAGCCAAATTAACAAACCGGCTAACGGCCCTATTATTATATCCAGCAGTGCTGCTGCACTTGGGAGAAACAATACAAGAATTATTTTGAAATACCCGAGAATCGAAACTAAACCTATCAGCGGTGAAACAATCACCGTCCAGATGCTCGTCAGATAGTTAATTGTGTAAAACTGATATAGCAGGATACCGCTGCTGGCGAGCCACGCTGCGAGACTTACAGAGAATACCGCAATTACCGGCAAAGTAAGTCGAAAGACAATGTGAGAGTAAGGGCGTGGTTTTCCGGTCGCAGTGTTTTCGAGTAATGCTATTACTTTTTCATTTATGAAGTTCTCAATTGGGCCTGCAAAAAGCAAAATCCCAAGCACAGATGCGAACGAAAGCTGCCAGTCGGGTTCAAACAGATATGTCGGCCTGATAAGCAAAAGCACCACTGCTGCCAGTGATAGTGAGTTGAAAGGGTTAGATTTTCGGCGAAAGAAAAATGATACACAGAAAACAGAGCACATAATCGCCGCCCTAAATGCCGGCGGTTGCGGCAGGATAACAAGCAAAAAAAGACCCGCGGCGGCAAGGCATATCACAGCCCCTGCACGTTTCATCAGACCTGCTGCTTTACAAAGCCACCAGATAACCCAGAACAAAATCATGAAGTTCATTCCGGACAGGCATAAAAAATGCAAAAGCCCTGTTTTTTGAAATGCCTCGTAGGTGTCGCTATCAATTTCTGTTCGATAGCCAAGCACCAATGCCTGCAGCAGGGCATAGTTTTGGCCCTCTATATCCAGGTTGCCGAGCAGCGCGCGGCTGGCTATTTCCTGCAGTTTCCTTTTTATTTTTATAAAAGAACCCGCGCCAGCGGAATTGCCATTCAATAGTTCAATAGCATCCCGTGATTGCACGGAAGCGGCGACAAAAACATTTTTTCTGGCTAAGTATTTTGCCGTATTGAATTGTCCCGGATTTGTCGGCTGCTTGAATTTATCCAGCCGGCAGTACATCTGAACGTAGTCGCCGGCCTTCAAATCCATCACCGGCTCATCAATCTGCACACGGACAGTGCCGGTTGCTTTTGCCCAGCCATCAACTGTCTTTACTTCGTCGAGTTTGAGATAAAAACTGCTGGTAGGGTCACCGGGCTTGAATCTTCTGAATTTCCATTCGCGATTTTCGTTAATATACGGTTCCGTGATAATCAGCCCACGAATCGTTGCCAGTTTCGCATCACCCGCAACAAGATTGCGTATGTCATTGAGTTTTGCCTGATGAAAGGCGACAAGCCGAATCGCACCGAGACAAACGAAGCAAATAAGTGCACAAACGCTTAAGAGCACAGGTGCATAAGAGGCGATTTTGCCCTCTTTATGGACGGCGAAGATTAGAATCGCCGCTGTCGCACAAAGCCCTATCATCGCCAGCCAAACCCAGATCGGCAGTGCAATTGCATTTTGTATAATTATCCCTCCTATCAGACCGGTCGCGCAGAATAGCAGGGGGGCTGTGCTTATGATTTGTCTGTGATAATAGCCGGGACCCGCGGCAAGCTGCCTGTCAATCAAATCCAATTTTCGCCGGATATCATCCATTGCTACGGCGTGGCGAGGTGGCGGAACATAAAATAGGCGGCGCCAGCCAGGCACAAGGCGGCCCACAGGAAATCGAGCTTGAGCGGCTCTTTCATATAAACCACACAAAACGCCGCGAACACGCTTATCGTTATAATCTCCTGCAAGACTTTCAACTGTGAAAGCGAATAGAATTGAAAGCCGATTCGGTTGGCCGGCACCTGAAGGCAATATTCAAAAAAAGCCACACCCCAACTGACCACAATCGCAAGCAAAATCGGCTTACCCTTAAGGTCCTTCAAATGACCATACCAGGCATAAGTCATAAACAGATTCGAACCAATCAAAAGAAGTATCGGCACAATTCTACTCATATCCAAATTTACTCCGAACAATGCACTACAAATTATGAACTACAAACTATTTTTTCTTTGCCGGCCATATAAGGCCGGATGACTTTTGGTATTGTTATTGAGCCATCCGAATTCTGATAAAGCTCCAATATAGGTATCAAAATTCTTGGTGAGGCGATTACGGTGTTGTTGAGCGTATGGCAGTATTGGATTTTCGATTTTCGATTTTCGATTTTCGATTTATCATCCCTGTAGCGGAGGTTAAGGCGCCTGGCCTGGAATTCGTAGAATTTACTTGCGCTGTGCGTTTCGCAGTAATTGCCGCGTGAGGGCATCCACGCTTCGATGTCGTATTTTTTCGCCTGGCCTCTGCCGAGGTCGCCGGTGCAGACAACGACAACACGGTAGGGCAGTTCCAGCGCCTGCATTACCGCCTCGGCATTGGCTAAAATCTGGTCGTGGAACTTATTACTTTCTTCGACGCTATTTTTGCAGATAACCACCTGCTCAACCTTATCGAACTGATGGATTCTGTAAAGGCCATAAGTGTCCTTGCCTGCGGCGCCGGCTTCACGCCGAAAGCAGCTTGACAGGGCCACATATTTTAATGGCAGCTCCGCTACATCCAATATCTCCCCCATCCGGTAAGCCGTCAGCGGCACCTCGGCGGTGCCAACTAAACTAAGCACATCTTTTTCAATCCGGTAGGTTTGCTCTTCTGAGCCGGGATAATAACCCGTCCCCCTCATCGCCTCATCTTTCATAAGAAGCGGCACCGCAAGAGGCATATATCCTCTGCCGACCATAAAGTCCATCGCAAACCGCAGGACCGCCCAATGCAACAATGTGCCATCACCTTTCAGGAAATAATTTCTCGTCCCCGCTAACCTTACGCCTCGCTCAATATCTATAATGCCCAGAGCCAACCCCAACTGGACGTGGTCTTTAGGCGTGAAATCGAACTGGCGGACCTGGCCCACTCTTTTTATCTCGACATTTTCGGTATCGTCTCTGCCCACGGGGACATCATCATCAGCCGGCTGAGGCACAAGCAGCATCAATTCGTCAATCTTCGGTTTTTCCTTTGCAATCCTGGTTTGGTAAGCCGACTCATCCTGTTTCAATTTTGCCAGTTGTGATAACGCAGATTGTTTCTCATCGCCGGACAGTTTCGGTATCGACTTGCCGATTCTATTTTTCTCGGTGAGAATATCTTGCAGTTTGATTTCTGCATCTCTCAATATACGGTCCAGACGCCACAATTCCCTGATGTCAACATCGAAGCCCTTGTCCTTGGCGGCCTTTTCAAATCTCTCCGGGTTCTCTCGTATTTGTTTAATGTCAATCATAGTTTATCACTCGAATTAGGTAATCAGTTTATCAGGTGATCAGGCAGTGGATATCAGGGTATCAGGATAACAGGTCAACCTTGCCTTTTTGCACCTTTTTTTTCTCTGATGTAACGCATATAACCATTAATACCTCGAATAACTTCTTCGTATTCTTCTACCAATCTCTGCGATTGCTGCGAATCCAAATAACCTTTACCCGACAGTTTACGTATCTGGTTTTGCGTTTCTCCTGCTTCCTTTCTTGCCGTGTAAAACCCTTTTATCTTATCATTATAATAATATGCAGTATATCCTTCGGCTATATTATCGCATATTGATGATGAACAACGTTCAACCTGGTCCCTTAATCTAAACCTTTCATCTCGGAGCAGCGTCTTACAAAATCTGTGAATTTCCTGCATAAGTTTATGTGCTTTCTGCCATACCCAGAGCTTCTCAAAACCAGCTACCGGCTTTTCCTGATTCTCTGGTTTCCTGATATCCTGCATCCTGATTTCCTGATAACCTGATACTCGCCTTTTGCTTTTGCTTACTCCCATCTTCTAACAATCACCACATTATTCTGTCCGCCGAAGCCGAAGGATTCCTTCATCACGATATTGACCGGCATTTTTCTGGGCTTATTGGGCACATAATCCAAATCGAGCTTCGGGTCGGGGTCATTCAGGTTCATTGTCGGCGGAACTATGTTATCACGTATCGCCAGAACGCACGTAATCAATTCGGCTGCACCTGCTGCGCCGATTAGATGTCCGAGCATACTCTTAACGCTGCTGGCGGGAATATGTTTGGCCTTTTCTTTGAAGACCGCCTTGATGGCCTTGGTCTCTATCAAATCGTTCTCTGCTGTGCTCGTGCCGTGCGTATTTATATAGTCCACATCTTTGTAGCTTATGCCGGCATCAGCAATCGCTGCGGTCATCGCCTGGATAGGGCCTCTGCCTTCCTCATGCATATCGGTAATTCTGAATGCATCGGAGCTGCTACCGTAGCCGATAACTTCAGCTAAGATTTCTACTCCTCTTTTTTTCGCCGAACTTAGACTTTCCAGTACAAGTATCGCCGCTCCTTCGCCGAGGACAAAACCGTCCCTGCTCGCCGAGAATGGTCTGGAAGCTGTCTGCGGACTGTCATTTCTTGTCGATAGGGCGGTCAGACGGTTAAAGCCCATAACACCCAACGGATGTATCATCGAATGTGTCCCGCCTGCAATCACCACATCTGCATCGCCTCTGCGGATTAGCTTCATTGCTTCGCCTACGGCCTGAGTGCTGGCTGCGCAGGCGGTCAGGCAGCTTCTGGTTGGTCCTCGCGCTCCGGTGAGCATTGCGATGTGCGCAGCCGGCATATTAGGCTCTTGCTCAAGCTCACGCATCGGGTCCATCTTGCCAAAAGCGGCCTGTGCCCAGCGATTCCAGTCCATCTGGTTTTTGGCCGCGTCCCAAGCTTCGACTATCGCAGCAAAAAATGCATCATTATCAATGGACCCTTCCCCCGCACCCAGATAAATCCCCAATCTGCTGCGGTCTATACCATCGGCTGGACGAGGGGTTTCGATATCGATTCGCGCCTGTCGGCAAGCCTGAGCTGTCGCGCCGATGGCAAAGGCGGAACCACGGTTACCGTGTTTGTGCAGGTGCGGACTTTTTGTATATTTTGTGAAGTCGTAATCTTTAACTTCGGCGTCGAATGTTGTGGGATACGTCGAGGCGTCAAAAATGGTGGTTTTTGCCATACCGCTCTTGCCCGCCAGTATCGCCTCCCAGAGTGTTTCTACATCGTGCCCCAGAGGACAGACGATACCCATCCCTGTTATCACAACACGCTCAGTTGTATCTTTGTCAGCCATTAACTTATCTGTGCAACACTTAGAATATAAAGGATAAAATCGAATATCTAAATTCGAAATCCGAAACAATACCAAAGTTCAAATTTCAAATGTTCAAAAACTTCAAGTTTTTACATTTTGGTTATTTGAATTTGTTTCGGATTTTGTGTTTCGAATTTATATTCCCAAAAGGACTATCTGCTATTTTTTAGCACCAGAGCAGCGGTTTGTCCGCCGAATGTATAACTGCAGCACAGTGCATAACGGACCTTTTTCTGCTCAGGCTGCATTATAATATTCAACTTACAGCCATCGGCTTTTCTATCACAGTTTTTTGCAGCAGGTATTTTACCATCAGCCATTGCACAAACCGCAGCGATAACATCGAGCGCTCCACCTGCAGCACCCGTGTTGCTTAACATACTTTTGGTCGGCCAGACGGCTATCTTAGTTGCTACTTCGCCGAGGGCGGCATAAATTGCTTTTGCCTCAGCTAAATCGTCCACAGGGATACCTGTTCCGTGCGGGATAATCAGGTCGAGCTGCTCCGGCTTTATCTTTGCATCCGCTATCGCCTTTTCTATGACTATTTGGATACCTTTCCCATCCGGTTCGAGGTGTTCGTATGCCGGATTGATACTGCTGCTTTGTCCGATGCCGAGTACTTCAGCATAAATCTGTGCGCCTCTGCTTTTGGCGTGTTCGAGATTTTCCAGTATCACAATACCGGCGGCCTCGCCAAAGACCGAGCCTTTGGCATCGACATCAAAAGGTCTGCATGCAGAATCAGGCCGGTCATTGTTTTCAGTTGTAGCCCTTTTAAGCAGGCACTGGCGGGTCATACCCATCGGAGTAACTTTTGTTTCAGCACCCCCAGCCAGAGCGATGTCACTGTCGCCGCGGGCGATAATCTGAGCTGCTTCACCTATTGCCAAATGGGCAGAGACTTCGGCACAGGTGATTGTATTGCTTGGGCCTTGTATATCATGAATAATGCCTATATGGCAGGCGGGCATATTGGGCAGATACTTCAATAACCACAAAGGTGGCACCAGTTCAAGACCCTGTTTACCCCATTTGTGGAGGTCAAACATACCATTGGTAACGCTCGCTGCGACTGCGGGAGCCAGCTCAACCAGGTCACAGCTTATAAGGCCTGCACCGAGATTAATTGCAACGCGCTGCGGGTTGATATTGACCTTTTCCGGGTCGATGCCCTTTGTAACCAGGCCGCTGCTCATCAGCGTCTCTTTTGCTGCTACGACCGCCAGCTCAATGTCCCTTGACATAAGTTTGACGGCCTTGCGATACGACTTTGGCACATATTGTTGTATGCTATACTCGGGGACCTGGCCGGCCAATTTGCAGCCGAAGCCCGCAGGGTTGAATGCTGTGATTTTACTTATCCCCGACCTGCCGGCACAAAGACCAGCCCACATATCTTTGACGGTCAATCCGAGCGGGGTTATCGAGCCAAGGCCGGTTATCACCACGCGAGCCGAACTCATCGGTCCTGCTCCGGTTTCTGCCCGGCGCCAGTAATAAGCACATCTCGCAAAAGTGATTCGAACATACCTGTGAACACGAAGTTTTCCTTCGGGAATTTTTTGCCTGCGAGGTTCTGGTCTATATGGCTAAACATCAAATCTATCTCGGCAATTAACTTATCGCCGCAGGTAATCCTGCCGGTCGTGCTTGCCGCCTCGGGAGTGATTGATTCAATCGTTGCATCAATTTTTATTGTATCACCCGGTCTTACGTAGTCAAAAAACACTGCTTTTCTTATCTTTGCGAGGATAACTTTTTCTTTGAACTTTCTTGCCTCACCGACAAGTATCCCCGATGTTTGTGCCATTGCTTCAATTATTAAGCTTTCCGGCATAACGGGAAAGCCCGGAAAATGGTCGTGTAGATATTCTTCGGCCAGCGTAACATTCTTAATAGCTACAGCACACTTGCCGCTGTGAAACTCAATGAATTTATCTATCCAGATCCAGCGCATCTTCAAGCATTAAAACAAGCGGCAGGTTTACTTCCATATAACCCTGCCGCCACAGAAATTCAAAAATCATTACCGCTATTAAGCAGCGTTCAGCTTACCGGCAACGTAATTTACAATAGCGTTGACGGTGAACAGATTACCAAGTTTATTAATATCGGGGTCATTTTCAAATGCAGCGATGTCGGTGTGCGGTATCTTATTTCGCAATTCAGCCAGTCCTGCTTTGGTTAGTTTGCCATTGCTGACAAATTGAGGATTATTCATCAGACTCTCGGCAGGAAATAACTCCTCCCGCGGAATCTTTATTCCAAAAGTTTTCTCTAATCGAAACACAATGTCCAGAAAATCGATACTTTCAGCTCCTAAATCTCCCATCAGGGTTGCTGTGGGCGTAACTTCATTGTCATCAACCCCCAGCGCATCAACCAGAACCCCCTGAACCTGCTGGAAGATTTTATCCCGGCTCATTGCCATATTCTTTTTGCCTCCGGTAAACTTGGGTTTTTAACAATCCTTTTCCGAATGCGGCTCTAATTCAGTGCCACAGTAGTTTCCATTGCCTTTTCATATTCTCGATAACTCCGGCATCTACTTCTGCCATTGCCGGATTTTGCGAGGCGAGGTTAAAGTGCCTCAATCCGAATCGTGCTTCTACGATATGTTCGCCGTCTGACAACCCGAAGCCGGTAAAGCTGCTGACGTTTTCTTCGATGGTGTTTGCCTCAACTGTGTATTCTATCTGGGCGCCCGGTGCCAGAAAACTTCTATATTTTACATTTCTGGCCTGCTCAAGCAATATCATACTGTGGGCAAAGTTCTCTGCCTCCCTTACCAGCCAGGATGCCGATTCGATTAACCCCTCCAATAGCAACACACCGGGCAGTACCGGAAATGTAGGAAAATGGTCCGCCAGATATTCTTCAGCCAGAGAAAGACTCTTGACCGCTTTTATCTTTTTGCCGCTATCCAGCGAAACAACCTTGTCGATAAGTATAAATCGCATAAGTCTTAGTATTTCGCCGGCGGCTTTACCGCCGGTTATCCAAGTTTTACCACCGGTCATCGCAATACGCATCCCGTTAGAAAGCTCGTTTTTCTAACGGGACGCACGATGTGATACGATATACGAGTTCCAGTCGTTTTTCCAGTCTTTTTTGGGATGCAAACAATAAATTTACGAACCAGAGCAAGGTATCTGTTTGTTGAACATAACTGCCGCTAATGAGTTCCGGCGGTAATGTCTTGTTTTTAAGGGGTTTTTTTGCTATAATAAGAACAAATGAACCATCGCAATATTTGCGTTGGCGACATTAGTGTTTTGTATGGAGAGGTGTGTGAGAATCAAATTTCCGACATTGATATTGGTGATACTGGCAATTATAACAGGCCTGTGTGTAGCTGCGCCTTATAATATCATCATTGTAACGATGTATTCTGCCGATTCTGAACGACCCTATACGGAGTTTCTGCAAGACCTTTACAGGGGAAATGTCCAGGTCCATATAGACCCTAACTGGTATATGGAAGACCTCGGCGGTAAGAAGAAGCTTGAGCTTGAATCTGCAGACCTGATTATTATTACCCCCAATAACTACTGTAGAAGCTACAACGACGACTCTGATTTCTGGAATGATGTGAATGTGCCGATACTCAATCACAATATCAGACTTGCCCGTAGCGACGGGCATAAATTCTGGGATTGGCTTGATGGTGACAGGACTTATACTAATCCGTTCACATACCTGACCGTTGCTGATTCCAATGATGAAATTTTCACAGATGTTGATACCTCCACAGGGACAGTGCAGATTTTGACAACAGGTAAAGAAATCGAGCACTCCGACCAGACATCCGCGGGCAACGGGACGGTTATAGCCACAAGCGATGGCTATGTAGTGATTGCTCGGTGGACAGGCAGCGAAAGCTCTTATTACGATGGTTCTAATTATGCCCCAGGTGCTCCCCGGCTATTCTTTGCAATGCCGAAAATGACATGCGGGTTTTTTGATGATGCTACTGAGCAGGGGAAACTTATGTTAGAAAATGCGATTCTTTCGCTGCTGCCTATAAATCGACCTGATGGCGATATGGACGACGACCTGGACGTGGATTTTTATGACTTTGCAATTTTCGCCAAGCACTGGATGGAATCCGGATGTATAGAGATTTCGCCGTGCGGCACAGCGGAGCTTACAGGCGATGCAAATATAACTATTGACGACCTAAAGGTGTTTACCGAAAACTGGTTGAACGGCGTTGATATTACCGCTCCGGAGCCGAATATTATGACTTGGCAAATCGAGCCGACGACTACCTCGACGAAATCAATTTATATGGCCGCAACCATCGCATCTGACCTCCAGAATGGCGTGCAATACTATTTCCAGTGCACATCGGGCAATGGGCCGGATAGCAGATGGCAGTACAGCAACATCTTCGAGCCAAACAATCTCGCTTCCGGCACCAAATTCACCTACAGAGTAAAGGCCCGTGACACTTCAGGCAACCTTAATGAAACCAATTGGTCAAACCCTGCAACAGCCCGAACATTCGAAATGTTTCGTGGAATAGCGGATGCCTCTGCGGCGGTAGCGCTGGACTCGAAGCTATTTATTGTGGCCGATGATGAGGGCAACCGGCTCTGTATATACGATTCAAATAATCCCGGCTCAGCCCAGATTGCGGAGCCTGGCATCACGCCGTTTTTGAATATCGACCCGTGCCAGCCCGAGACCGATATTGAAGGGGCAACGTGGTTCAATGACAGAATATTCTGGATAACATCTCACGGCAGAAACAAAGACGGCAAATACTGGTACAGCCGATACCAGTTCTTTGCAACGACCGTTAAAATCGAGCAACAGATAAGTGTCAAAGTAAATGGCAATTACACCAAGTTAGTCGATGATTTGATTGTGTATGATTCGATTTACAATTTAGGTCTTGTCGATGCAATAGGAGTGGCGAATGGACACATCGACCCGTGTGAAATTCCAGAGCTGGCTCCAAAAAACAAGGGATTAAACATCGAAGGGCTGTGTACAACAGCCGACGGCAATTCTATGCTTATCGGCTTTAGAAATCCAAGACCGGAGATTGGCGGTGTCAAGAAGGCATTGATTATCGAGATTCATAACCCACAAGAGGTGGTTTTAGATGGTGCGGCTCCGCAGTTTGGCCCGCCGATTTTGTTAGACCTTGGCGGCTTCGGCATACGCAGCATCGAATATTCGCCTACGCTCGGCCAATATCTTCTCGTTGCTGGCTCACATAAATCAGAGGATGAAGAACCGCTGCAAATACTTTATACATACGATATGACAACCGGAACACTAACTAAACTAAGTGATTTTGTAATACTCACTCCTGAAGCAGTGTTTCAGTTCGCGGATAGTAACGATATTTATCTATTAAGTGATGATGGAATATTGTTGATTGACACTCCGCAAGGACCCGTGCAAAATAAATTGCTCCCGCGAGAACAAAGAACCTTCAGAACCCAAGTTGTAACGCCATAGCAGTTAGCGTGCAGCGTATAGCGTGTAGCGGATAGTAAGTAGTTGATAGTCGTTAGTGATTTGCCGTTAGTTAATACTACGAACTATGAACAACGAACAATAAGTCCCGCCAAAAGTGGGTAAATTGGCTATTTTCAAGAATTTTTTGTTGACTTTCGCAGGGAAGATAGGTTAGGATTATATTGGCAATTTAACCAGGACCAACTTTTTAAGGAGGTGGAAAATGAGAAATAAGTCAATTCTCGCATTGATAGTGGTGGTTTTATGGGTGGGCACTGTGGCGCACGCCAGATACAGCGGCGGGACGGGTGAGCCAAACGACCCTTACAGAATCGCAACAGCAGAAGACCTCAACGACATCGGCAACCATCAAGACGACTGGGACAAACACTTTATCCTCGTCAACGATGTCAACCTCGCAGAATACACCGGCACACAGTTCAATATCATTGGAACATATGGTGTGCCATTTACAGGTGTTTTTGATGGCAATGATCATAAAATTTACAACTTTAGTTGGGTTTCTAGTGCTCTGTCTCTGAATAAATGATGGCCAAATTTAGGCCTTCTTGCCGATATGGTTAATACTAATGTTAACCTTAAAGCAGGGAGGTCTAATATGGCAAACAAAACTTATATTGTGGAATTG
>Ga0315280_10003683_pt1 | contig 23289 bp, 19 predicted proteins | sample YL17G06_40_MG_FD_203697 | JGI IMG/M metagenome (GOLD analysis project Ga0315280, IMG submission 203697) | Sediment microbial communities from Yellowstone Lake, YNP, Wyoming, USA - YL17G06_40 | ecosystem: Environmental > Aquatic > Freshwater > Lake > Sediment | place: USA: Wyoming | collected... | reverse complement strand
CGTACATCGGCGCGCTGTTTTTTGGTTTCCACGTGGTCGGTTTCTATGCCAGCTATGACATTGCGTTTCTTCCGGATACCAGCTTCGCCCTTTTCTATTTGCTCGCCATATGGTTCCTGCTCGACGGGCGGCGGCTGCTTTCTCTGGCCTGCTTCGCCGCATGCCTCTACTCGAAGGAGGCGGGCATAACGCTTCCCGTCATGGTGGCCGTTCTGGTGGCCGTCGTTCCGCGGTTGCGGGCCGATTGGAAAAGGCATGCCCGGTTGCTGCCGGCCTTTCTGCTTATCGTGGCGGTCTATCTGGCGCATTATTCCAGGTATCTGGTTGTGGGCGGCGGCACGGTGACCTCCTGGGCGAAGAGCGAATATGTGCTTTCGTTTGACTGGACGATGCTGCGGAACCTGCTTCGGTTTGCGCGGTGGTGCTTCCAGGTTCCCGACGGTTGGGCCACCACCGGTTGGGTGTTCGTCCCTCCCTACTCCTGGGTGATCTACATATTCGCCATCGCCATCGTCGGTTTCGCTCTCGTCGCCGCCATTCGGGGGAACGTAAAGGCCAGGATCGGCTTGCTCGGGTTCGTCATCACGTCGCTGCCCATGGTTCCTTTGGCTCACTACCTGCCGCATCACCCGTACCTGCCGCTCGCGGCTTTGGCGCTGGTCGTCGCCAGCTTCTTCCTGCTCTTGCGGAATCGCGTTCCTCGCCCCGTTTTTTTGGCTGTCGCGGTGCTCTTCTGCCTGAATCATGCCTGGGTTGCATGGCAGGATTCGCGTGCCGAGCTTTACGGTTCGTGGGTGGGAGGCAACGGCGTGATCTGCCGAACGACGGCGGAATTTGTGAGGGCCCATCGGCTCGATGATTCCTCCGTCGTCTACATTATCAATGAAGGGAATGTGGACCGGGCGGTGTTTGCATTTCAGGACCAGGGGCTGATCCGTTTCGTCACTTCCCTGGATGGGATCAAAACGCGGATGGTAGGCAGCGCGGCAGAGGTTCCGCGCTCTCTGCCGCCGAATGCCGTGGTTGGCCTGTTCCGGCACAACCGGGTGATTGACGTCACCACCGACTATGCTCCGGCGACCGCACCGGCCGTGCCCCCTTCACCCAGTGACACGATCCGCATCGATGGAACAGGCCTGCTTTCCTGGAATACGGCGAAGCCCGTGCAAGCGACCATCAGTATGGATGGGGCGCCCGAGAAGTTGATGGGAGAATCGCCCGCGGGCCGGGGCCGGCCCGAATGGCTCTTTCCAGAGCACACCTTCCGCTTTACGCTCCGTGAGCTCCGCAAAGACGGGTCGAAACAGGCGCTTGATTGGGTCGAGTACCGGCAAGAAGCTTCCGGGGCAGTCTCGATAGTCAAGCCCGGGCAGGCGCCGCCTCCACGCTCCGTGCCGATTCCCTGGGCCGCCATTGCCCTGTTGTTGTTGCTCGGCCCGCTTCTCCTGTTCGGCTGGCGTGATGCCGCCGGACAGCAGCTTCCCGCAAAGATAGCGGCCGTTTGATCGTTGTACCATCGGCGTCCTGTCGGCAACCGTGAACGGAGCGCAACGCCAGGGGTTTGCCGGCGAGACGTTGGCGGTGCAATCCGTTCAAAGCGCCGGCCAGCCGGTCCGGTTGAACAGCGCGACGAAGCGGTTGGCTATCGCGACCGCCGCGCTGAGGATTCCTTCCAGCGAGACGTCCTGCTTTGTCGCCGCTTCCAAGCTGTCATAGATGTCGGTCACGACGTCCTTGAGCAGTTGCAGCTTGTCGGGGCCGACGCCGCGCAGTGGCACCGCCTTCTCGATGGCCTGGACCAACTGCACGATGGCCGGCAGGACGGCGATAAGAATGCGAACCGCGTTTATCAACGCTTGCATGGTTTCTCCTTGTCAATTCAAAGAATCTTTTCCAGAAGACGACGGGCGAGGGATTTGCTGTGAGGGGCGAGCAGGCCGCGCAGCTCCTCGGTGGTCTGCTCGATGTTGGTCAGCGACGGCTGGGCCCGGTCGAGGGTCCGGTTTACGTTGTGGAGCGTCCGGCAGGTCTCTTCGCTGATGCGGTTCAACTGCATTCCCGCCTGGGCGAACAGCCAGCTAAGCTGCAGCCCAAGAAGGCAGCCGAGTACGAGCAGCGCGGCGGCGAGGCTATTTCTCAGGGTTTGCATAACCGTTGGCCAGGGCGTATTTGCCCACCAGCACGCCGATGGTCACCTCTTTCAACATTTCCATCGACGGCTGGCCGGGATTCACGAATGCGTAAACACCCACGCAAAGCACGCAGGTGAAGGCGAGCCAAAAGAACGGGTTCTTCATAATCAGCTCCGGTTGTACTGCCGGCGTCCCGCCGGGAATCCTGAGGCCAGGCGCCCGACACAGGGCTGCCGACGGGACGCCGGCGGGACGGTGTCACTTGCCGGCAAGGCGGGCGAAGGAATGATCGAGCAATTGCAGCAAGGCCAGCAACACGCCGCCGGCTCCCGCTGCCCGCCAGAACCAGGATTCCAGGTTGCGGACCCGTCGCTTGAGCTGCGCGATCTCGCCCGGCTGGCCGTTGCCGAACAGGCGCTCTTCAAGCCGCACCACGACCGTTTCTATGACCGCAAGCCGTTGCTCGATTAGCTGGTCCATGGCTGAGTTCTCGCGCTGACGCGGTTCAGGGAGGTGCCCACACCCGCCTGAGCGCTCAATCTCCCGCGCAGGCCGCAGAATGAAAGCGAAGTGTGTCTCCGTCGCAGACCGTAACTGTGGCGCCGGAAGCGACCCGCCCGGCGGCCAGAATATTGGCCAGCGGTTCCTCGACCAGGCGCTCAATGGCCCGTTTCACGTGCCGGGCGCCGCAGCGCGGGTCATAGCCGTCGCGCGCGACGCGCTGGAGCGCCGCCGGCGAGACCGACAACCCCACCGGCCCCTGTTCGCGCGCGGCCAGGCGCGCCGACAGCCGCCTCAGCTCAAGTGAGCAGATGGCAGTTACTTGTTCGAACTCCAGAGGGCGGTAAGTGAGCACGGCGGTGAGCCGATTGCGGAACTCCGGCGAAAACAGTCGATCAACAGCCCGCGAAGCAATGCCCTCGAGCGGCGCGGCTGCGGCCCCGCCGTGCCCGATTCGGGCGTGCGGGGTTCCGGCCGAGAAGCCGTAGCCGCCGGACAGCCGATCGGCCATCTCCCGCGCCCCCGCGTTGCCGGTCAGGAAGACAATCGTGCGGCGGAAATCCGCGCGCGTGTTGTCGCTGAGAACAACTTCACCCTTGTCGAGCAAGCCTAGCAGCAAGTCCCACAAGGCCGGATGCGCCTTTTCCACTTCGTCGAACAACACGACCGCCAGCGTGTCGCAGACGCGCGCCTCGCGCAGCTTGGTCTCATGCAAGAGAGGCACGCATTCCTTCCAGCCGACATATCCGGGCGGGGAGCCCTTCAGCCGCGCCAGCTCGTGTTCGCCACGAAACTCGGCGCAGTGGACCTTCAGCATGGCCGCGGCTGTGCCATGCAGGGTTTCCGCCAGCGCTTCGGCGGTGAGCGTCTTGCCGGTGCCCGTAGGTCCGAGCAGCAGGAAAGCCGCGACCGGGCGCTCAAGGCCCGCCAGTCCGGCGCGGTAACGAGCTATGGCGCGGACCACATGTGAGACAGCGACACGTTGGCCGATGACCCGCGCGTTCAGAGCGACCTCCATCTCCGCCAATGGCTCCGGCAGGGCGGCATCCAGCCAGATCGGAAGCGGTTGTGCGGCGGCCATTTCGGTGGAAGGCTGCCCCGGCACGCCCGAATTTGGGCACGCCGGGGCGGTTTCAGTTTTCCCGGAAGAAGTTGAGCGAGCCGATTTTCACGGTCGGACTCATCCGCTGGGCCCAAAAGGGCGGATGTGCGCCGCGGCGGACAAGGCTGTCATCGTAATAGTGCGTGGCGGCCTGCGTGTTATCGGCCTCAATGCCTTCGTAGACCTTGCGGGCGATCTCCCAGCAAGCCTGCCAGACCTCGGGCCTCTCCCAATCCAACGGGCACAACAGCTTTTTCCGGTTTACATCCATCCGGTTGAAACAGGAGAAAGCCAGCGGCCGCAGGATGACACCGCTCCAACTATGTCCGTAGCGGTGCCGCGGTTCCTTCATCCGCGTGCGCACTACGTTCCCCACGCCGAGCTTCGCCTCGTCGCACTGGCCCCGGGCTTCCCCGAAAACGCACATTGCCAGCAGCACATCCTCTTCCTGGGCCTCGATGGCCCGCGTTGGGTCAGGCAGCTTCATTGTGCTAACTCCACGGGTCTGATTCAGGCGCTGGCGTTCAATTCCACAGCTCAAATGCGATGTTCAGGTTAGCCAGCGTCTCGCTGGCCGCCGTCGTAACTGTGATCGTGAGCACGTCTCCAGCCGCGACGGACGCGCTGTGCGTTGTGTCGCTGCAGGCCGTGCCGGCGCCGATGGTGCAGGTGATCCCGGTGCTACTCCCGTTTTTCAGGATCGTGATTACGCCATCATTGCCGTTCTTGGCCGCTGCGCTGGCCTTGGCTTGCAGGTTCTTGATCGTTCCTGCATTCACGGCCGGCATACCGCCAGCGGCGGTTGTCGTCGTACAGGTGGTCGCGCTGCCGCCAAAGCCCGGCATGTAAACCGTCGTCGAACTCGTGAAGGTCCCGGTGCAGGATGCATGGTACAAACCCTTGGTGTACGACCCGCTGGCCAGCATCGCATTGCTGACTGAAGCGCAGGTAGGCGCGGCGTCGGAATTCAGGCCCGTGACAACCTGACTGGTGCATGAACCGGTGCCCGATGCGGACCCGCTGCTGGTCACGAAGTTGCTGCCGTCACCCTTCAGGTAGCGCCCAGCGGTTGCCGCATTGTTGGCGCCCGTGCCTCCCTGACTGGTCGGCAGCGGAGAAGACAGGTGCGTGGCCGTCACCTGATTGCTGGTGCTGATGTCGGTGCCGGTTTTTGCGATTGAGGTGTCCACGTAAGAAGATGTGACAGTCGTGCAGGTGGGAGCACCCGTATTCGTCGCGGTCACCACCTGGTTGGTACAGGAGCCGGTACCAGCTTTGCCATCGAAGGTGTCGTAATTGGCCTTGGAGATCACTCCGGCGGTGACGCCCGAAGCAGATGCCAGCGGGATGTTAAGCACCTGAGACGCCCAATTGGGCGCCGTGCCGCTGGTGCCCGGGGTGGTCGTTTTTGCCCAAGTGTTGGAAAGCCAGCCGTCGTCCAGCGTGCCGCCCGCTCCGGCCTTCGGGATGGCGTTGGGGCCGGGCGTTGCCGTGGCAACCTCATCGCCGCCAGCGTTCTGATGCGTATTCGCATGGCTGGACGGCGCATATGTCGAGGGCTTACCAGAGACGTTCGCCCAGGGGAAACTGCCAGCGGTCACGGTACCGAGCGTGGTTATGCTCGTGCTCCCTGCCCATGAAGAGAGAGCGGTGTTCTCCACGCTGCCCAGGCCGACATCGGATGCGGTAACGCTCACGTCGCTACTCAGCGCGTGGCCGTTGACCGCCCTTGTCGTCGGGACTTTGGCAGCAAGATCACTCGTCAGGTTTGTGATCTCCGATTCGGCGTGGCCGTGTGAAACAGCAGCTTTCCCATCCAAGGCGGTCTGTGTCGCCGTACTAATCGGCTTGCTCGCGTCCGAAGTGTTGTCCACGTTGGCCAGGCCCACGGCGGCCCTGTCGAGGGTCTGCCATGTCTTGTCGCCCCGAAAGTATTGTGCGGCTATCCCAGAGGCAAAGGCCGGCTCGTAGGTCCCTGCATGGTTGTGCGTTGTTGCGGATTTGCCGTCCAAGGCCGATTGCAGGTCCGTCTGGTCGCTCAGTGTGCCGGTGATCGAGCCCCACGCGCCACCCGAAGTGCGGACTTCGCAACTCAGGCCGTTGGTCGCTCCCACGTAGCGGATCGGGTCCCCGTCCTGGCAGGGCTTGGGCTGGGCCATTACCAGACAGGGGAACAGCGCGGTTATCAGCACTAGGCGTTTCATGGTATGTTCTCCACGGTGAAGGTACTGCCCACCAGCACGCTGCTGGCAACACCACCGGCCACGTTCTGGGCGAATTGGACCGTCAACGTTCCGGCGGCGTTTACGGTGATCGTCCCGTTGATCTTGATTTGCGCCGCTGTTACTGCGGTCACGGCGCCGACAGCCCCGCCGAGAGCCAACGCACGGCCCTGCGTCGTAAGTCCCGCGTTGACGGTTAATCCCTCATAGATGATAGCCGTGGCCGTGGCCGTGCCTGCGATGGCCGCCTGGACGCCGCTGGCGACGTTGCTGGTGGTGAACAGCACGGCTTCGAATGAGTACGTCTTCGCTGCTTCCACGTTCACCCTGAGCCCGGGTATGTTTCCGAGCACCGCATCATTCGTCTTGTCGAATTGGGTTGTCACTCGCTTCTGACCAGACCAGTTCACAAAGCCGTTGAAGATACCGTCGCCGCCGAAGCTTTCCTTGAGCGATAGATCGTCAATGCTGAAGCTGCCAGCGCCCGTAGCGGCGATGGTGAAGGTGCCCGGCGCCGCGTTGCTTTTGACGTAGACGGTCTGCGCGCCCGCCGTGAGCGGCAGCGTGACAGCCGCGGTGGCAAAGGCGTTGGTGATCGTCGCGCCAATGTTGCCCAAGGGAACGGTGACCGTGTACGTGAATTTGTACCAGCGGTTCCGAACGCCGGCAATGGCCATCTTGGCGGCGGTCTGAATCAAGTTGCCGCCGCCGCCGGTGCCGTCGTAATTTGCTTTCTTGCCGGTAAACGCCGCATCCCAGCCGCCGGTCACGCCCCAATTGCCAGCGCCCGGCTCCAATGCGAAGGCGCCATCCGTCAGCGACTCGCCGGCCAAGACATTTGGATCAAAAATATCGAGCCCACTGGCTACTGTCCCCAACGCGGGCGGCCCCGTATACCGGTCAGGAATAAATCCAACCCCAATCACGTTCACAGAGCGATAGTAAATCCTTGGCCGGTAAGTGCTTCCAACCACACCAACTGTTGTGCAATTAAGCCCCGGTGCACCCTGGGTTACCGGGCCGGCGGTGCAGTTGATGTACTCGGTTGGCGGCGCATAAGAACTCCCGTCCTGCTCCCACCGCGCGTCAACAATCGAGAGAGACGGTGCGCCTCTTTCCGGTGCCGCAACGTCAGACAGTAGGTTGACGAGGCCGCCGAAAAAGCCCCCCTTCCAGACGAAGTTGCTCTTTGTTCCAATGCTGACAATCACTCTAGGCAGTGTGCCCTGTATCGCCGCGATCGTAGCGCCGACAAACATAATATCCTTACCCGCCTGGAAGGACTGATCGTAAACCAATTGTGAAGTACTGCCGCCTCCGCCTAGCAATTCTATGTGAGTTCCGGTGGCTGTGAAGCTCGCGTTGGAGAATCCCCCGTTATAAGTAGAAAGGTAGTGCAGGATATTGCCTGTAGCGCTTGCCGTGCAAAGATAGCCGCCGTTCACCGTCCAAGCCGATGCGGCGTTCGTCTCAAATTGGAAGACGCTCGCACCAGCGGCCGCCGATGTGCAAAAATCAGGACTATCCAAGCTGTTTGGAGCGGCTTGCACGTTGTTTGCGTGGATTGGATATAATACGTCGCGCATACTCACTGAGGAGAAGTGTGCAGTGTCAACTCCCGCTGTACCTTCTATGCGGTAGCCGTCCTGGAAGCCGGAAACCATAATCCTATCCACTCGCAGGCCTCCAGTTGCTGCAGTGCCGTTGTCCCAGAACCATCCGGCGTGATGTCCCGCTGTACCGCCAGGACCGATAAAACCAATATCCCGGAGGGTGAAACGTTGAAGCGCGCCATCACCGAGTGGATTTCCGCACACGTTGCCGGTGCCTGGGGCTTCATCGTGGCAAATGAGGTAGTTGGTTGGCGCGGCCACATCATAGGTGTATTTGATTACACTGGCATAGGGGCCGTCGCCGTACAGTGTTAGTCCCGAGTGCTCAGCCACAAGATGGAAGGTTGTAGGGGAGTTTATGATGCAGATGCCACTGGGGATATAACCGCGGCGGCTGAGACTGGCAAACGGAGGGAAAGCCGCGGAGCTGCCTTTAAGTGCTGTCAGCCAAGCGCTGAACGCCGCGCTATCGTCGGTTACGCCGTCGCATTTGGCGCCCCACCAGAGGACATTGTTCCGATCTATTACGGAAACTGCGGTGACGACTCCCGTGGTGTTTGTGGTCGGGGCAATTGTGGCGTCGCCCGCTCGGCCGGTGTCGTTTAGGGCCAGCGCGGTCACATTGGCGATCTTGCCGGTGGAGCTTGGAGTTCCACCCGCTGTCGTTCGGTAGATGTCGTAAGAGGCCGCACCTGTCACGGCGCTCCAAGTGATCTGGTTATAGTTGGAAGAGGACAGCGTGGCGTTGCCGTTGCTGATGGCGGTGGCGCTGGAGGCTTCGCTTGAGGTAGAACCCAGTACGGCGACGACCTTGTAGGCCCAGTTGGTCGAGCCGCCTTGGCCTTTCGGGATGACTTGGGGGGCGGGTGGAGCCGTTAGCGGAGAAACAGCGAGGTTGCCGGTATGCGACAGTTGGCCCTCAGTTCCACCGGGAAATGTGCTGCTGCCGAAGACCTTGAATTTTCCGCCGACTGCGGTGGCGCCGGCGCGATCCGGATCCAGCACCACCTGGTAGCCCGCATAAGCGCCGGTGTTATAACGAGCGAGGTTGAAAAAGGTGAAGCAATCTTGCTCGTCCAGCGAACATGCTGTGATTCGGCTGACCGGATTGGAGGGCAGACCGTCCTGACCGGCCGCAAAGTACCAGCTTTCCGCGCCCGCCGCTTGCTCCGTGACGTCGCGGCGCAGAACGCAGGTGCCGCCGCCAAGATCGACGGTGTAAACGTCAGGAGGGATAACCAACGCAGGAATATCAGGGAAAAGATAATCGGTCGCGTACAGAAGGGCAAGCCCGTTGACCCGGATAGCGCCCAACGGGAGGAGGGTGTCCAGGTCGCCAATGAAGGGCCACACCGGGCCTGGCGGCGCGCCAGTGAATTTCAGGTTGCTGCTTCCGAGCGTCAATGAACCGTTCAGCGTCTTGTCGCCGCTGATGGTGCCCGGCAGGCGCGCATCCGTCAGCGTGCCCGAAGCTATTTGTGAAGCATCAAGGGCGAGCGGATCGGCGCCGTTGCCGGCATGCGTGCCGGCGTGCGATGCGGGCATGCCAGGGGCGTAGTTCTGCCAGGTGCCGGCGCCGGTCGAGCAGTAGAGCGCGTTGGCGGCGGTGTTCCAGTAACATTGGCCGGCGCGGGTGGCGGCGGCCGAGGCCGCCCGGTAGAAATCGAGCAGCACCTGCAGACCCCCACCCTCCGATAGCTGCTGTTGTCCGACCTGAACCGACGGTGCGGGCGCCACGCTGGCGCGCACCGCCGCAAGAGAAACGGGCGTGTCCGATTGCGGGACCACCCAGGTTTCTGAGTAGCTGAGCCCGCTGGTCAGCAGATAGGTGACCGCATAGCTGGTGCCGGCGGGCGTGGCACCGGCGTTGGGAACCAGCGCGAGATCGAGCACGCCGTCGGTGATCCGCCGCGTGGTCTTGCCGGCCGCGATGGTCTTGCCGTCGGCGGAACGAAACCCGTTCCAGGTGATTTCGATCTGACCGGCGGTACGGCTCCCATCGGCGTTGTAGAGCGTGTCGCGGATGCTCGTTCGCGTCTGCGCGGTGGCATGCTGCGCGAACACCAGCAAGCCGTACAAAATGCACAGGATCAACGCGGGTCTCATGACTTTGTGTCCTCTATTCCGATCACCGCGAACCGGCGCCTTGTCTCTACGGCGATCATCCTTATGGTTCTTTCGGTGCCCAGGAATCGACCAGGTCGGCGCCAGCAGTGCCGGATGTCCCGGATCCCACCGTGACTCCGCCGTGCGCGTGTCCAGGCAGCCCGACCGTGTGGACGTGAGTCGAGGACGCCTTGCCAGCGAGAAGCGAATCCACCTCAGCCTTGCTGTATACATCCAACGTGGAGCGAGCGCCGGCGGCGTTGTCAGCCCCGGTGCCCCCATTGACGATTCCAAGGACGCCGGTCCATGCCGAAATCAAACAGGCGATGGCGGCAGCGGCATTGTCGCAGCCTGTACCGCCCTTCGCAATCGGAAGCTGATTGACCAGATAGCTGCCTAAGAGGTCTATGGCCTGCGTTACGATGTTCTTGTTAGCGTCGGTGAACGTCGGCATGCTGGCATCGCGTGCAGGCAGGCAGAGGTTGCCGTCGATCTGTGCTCCGGCGTAGACGCGCAGGTGCCAATCCGGGTCCGGATCGCCGTTGATGCCCAGACGCCAGACGCGGGCCAGGTCCAAGAGACGAATCAGCAAACCGCTCAACGAACCCGATGACCACGGACGGCCGTAGAGGTCTAAGCCATCGGTCGTGTAACGGACCTCGCCTGCCGTGCTTGGTTCGTCACCGAACAGGCCAAAAGTCAGCCGGTGTGCGGAGCGCCATTTGTTGTTCGCGGCACCATTCTCTTCGGCCTCATCGCCGAGCGTGCAGTTGAAAACATGGTAGGGTCCGACTGCATTTTTTGTCGCGCCGCTGCCGCTCAGCTTGATCCCGTGCCCGGTACAATTCGAGGCCACCACGTTTACCAGGCTGTTCTCACCGGTTTCCACCAGAAACCCGTCCGACAGGAAGCCGTCCACTGAGCACGTGCCGATGGTGATAAAGTTTCCCGCTTTGAGCCTCATCCCATGTCCGGTGTTGCCAGATTTGCCACGGAACATACAACCGGCGATGGAAACACAAAGCGGCACCTGGCCATCCGCGGCCTGGTCGATCAGGCAACCGTCGTTACGAATGCTGGTGAACGTGCAGCCCGAGAAAGAAGCGTAACGCGTTCCACCGAGGAGTATCCCATCTTGACAATGGATGGTAGTACACCCGGACACGGCAACGTTTGTACCTTTGCTGAAACCGATCGCTCGCAAACCGATATTCTGGAAGGTGCAGCCGGAGATGCTCATGCCATCGACGCGATCACCATGGCAGCCCAACGAATCCACGTCCGGCTGGCCGGTGTCGTGGATGAAGCAATTCGAGATGATTCCGTGAGTGGTTCCGAACGAGGGGCTGGCGCAGCCGCCCAGCGCGTAGATGCATTCTGAAATCCCGCCGGTCAGCTCGCAATCGGCGATTTCAAAGAAGCTCACCTGGTTCCAAAGCACCACAAGGAGGTTGGCGCCACGCCCGCCCTGCTCGACGATCTGGTTTGGATTGGCCGGGTCGCCCAGGTTTCCATCCAGTTTTAACCCAACCAGCCGGATGTGATGGTTGCCGTTGACATGGTCGGCGTTGGTGATGACCGCGTTGTAATTGGGCGTGGTCGGCGGCTCCAGTTGTGTGCGGAACGGCCGATTCGGCAGGAGCTTCAAGCAGGGGTTGCCGAGGCCGATCAAGGTGATGTTGCTGGGCAACTGCAGCACATCGCTCAGCATGTAGTCGCCGGCCAGCCGGGGAATGAACAGGGTGCCGCCGCAGTGGTCGATGGCCGCCTGGATCGCGGCGCGATCGTCGGTGATTCCGTCACCGCGGGCGCCGAAATCCGCGGGGGTCACATAGGGACGGCCAAATGCCACGGACGACATCGGTTGCCTCGTTACTTGCGAATGACAATGGTCAGGTTCAGCCCTGCGAATACGCTTCCTACTCCGGTAATGGCGAAGTTGAGCCGGTCGCCCGCGCGCAGAGGCGGCAACGACGCGCCACTGATGCAATCGGAGAGTGTCTCGCCCTCCGCCACAGTCAGGGTCGCCAGGCTGGCGCCGTTGCGCCACACGTCCGCGATCAGGGGCGCGCCCTGCGGTGCGCCGCTCACAAACGCGAAGAGGTCACGGACAGATGCGTCGTCGCTCACGATGATGTCGAGGCCAGGCTGGGCCGCCGGGTAGACAATGCCTACCATCTGCATTGTGTACTGTCCGCCGCAGTTCGTCCGGAGTCCGGGCAGAGAACCCGGCAGGCCGGGCTCGGACACAACGCCCAGGTAGTTGTTGTAGGCCGCGGGACCGCTGCCGAAAGAGTTGGTGGCGGACAGTTCCGCGCCGGCCAGGCGAGCGCACGGCAGCCGGACTGAGCTGGACGTGCCCCCAGCCCATGGCGAACCGATCAAGCCTGGTTCCATCGGAAGCACAAGCGTCCTCACTCGCAGCAGATCGATGCGGGCGCCATGGGGATGGGGGGCGGGGACCGTCCTGTTTTGCCCGCGCCTCACGGTCCAGGTTAGCCCGTTGATCCGGTCGATGCCGCATATCTCCTCGCCGATCACCACCAGGTCGTCCGCCTGGAAACCGGCTGAAGAGGAGACTTCCAGAGAAGTGTCATCGGAATCGATCCCGCCCGGCTGGGCCACCTCGGTTGCCGCGCCGCCGATCTCGTCCGCGTAAAAGAGGTGGCAGGTGGCGCTGGTGATCCCGCTGGTGTTTGTCAGTGTTCCGAAGGCCATGGGGCCAACCGTGAGATTGCCGTCGCGCGCGGTGCTGACCCCAAACACCGGCTCCGGCGGGACGCCGCTGTCAGTGATGCCCGCGCCGACGCCCCCGATGGTCCATGCGGTAACCGCGGCCAGCAATTCGGGTGACTCAACGTTTTGTGCGTCGGCCGCCCGCCCCTGAACCAGCAGCACTTCATCCTTGCGGTTTGGCACCCGGAAGCGTGCCGGGCTGGAAACAGCCGAACTGCCGGACTTCCAATCCGGTTCTTCGACGAAAAAGACGCTGCCGGCGCCCGGCTCAATGGCCCAGGGCGGATTGATGGTCAGGACGGTGTCGGTGTTCGAAGCGATGATGCGCACCTGGCCGGCGCCGGTTCCCTCCGCGATTCTTAGCACGCAGCCGGCAAACTCGCCCGGCACCAACTCGAGCGCCGAGTTGCCAATGGTCTCGGAACTCCAGGTATCTGCCGTCACCGGGGCCAGGAGCTGCCTTTTCCAGCAGAAAACCGCATGGTCGAAGTACACATCGGGTGGAGGGACGGGTTGAGCCTCGAATCCCGTATCCTGGAAGGTGGAAACGGGCGTCTGGCCCTGGCGGATGCGGAACATCTTCGAGGGCGTAGATCCGCGGTAGATGTCGAAGGAGCTTGCGGCGGAATCAAACCGGAGGCCGGTCAGCAGCACCGCGTTTGTATTTTCGCCTTCTGGAATTGCGGCCCGGATGAAGCTGGACGGCGCAGATTCCTGGCCGTCCGCGTCCGTTGCAGTAAGGCGGTAGAACAACGTCTGGCCGCCTGCCAATGAGCCGCCCGCCGGTTGCGCCGTGGCCACCGGGTCGGCGGTGGGCGGACCCGTACGCGCCGAGACCGAGGTCGCGGGAACAGCGAAGCCCACCGACAGTTCCACCGAGCCCGTGCCATCCGCCTCCACAGACTGTTTTTCCTCGATGGCCCAGTTCATGTCGCCGTCGGCGCGCGGTTCCGTTCCGATCAGCGGATTCGGCGGACGGGGGCCGCGGCGCGCCTGCCGGCTGCGGCTGCCCGCGGCCGCGCCCGCGGTATTCGCGTCGCTGTACCAGGCATCGTCATGGATCTGCGCGGTGATGCGCACGCGCCGATAATTCTGCTGGGGAGCGATCCGGAGAATGCGAAACAACTGGTTGTCCCAGCCTTCCCGCGCGTAGCCGAGCGCTATGATCTGGCCCGCCTGTTGCCCGACCGCCTTAATCGAGGTTTCGAACTCGACGAATGTATTGCCCCGGACGGCCTTGTCGATCTGAAACTTTCCTACGCGGGCGGCCTGGTCGAAGGTCGGAATTCCTTCCACCAGCAATGTCTGCGAGATCTCCTGGCCCACGGTCTTCTGGTCGTCCACATCGTCGATCACGAACGAATCCTGCACATACTGGTTGAACACATCCTGGAACTCGAACGCCAGGCGATTGGGCGTATCGCTAATCGGGCGGCGAGACACGCGAACGCTGGAGGAGCCATCCGCCCGCCGGACGATCGTGCCGTTAGTTTCCGAATAAACATAGGCCGGCCAGCCGCCGGCCACCGGGACAGCAGCGTTGGAGCCGTACGGCAGGGTTGGCTGCTCCAGCGCAATTGTGTTCTCGACGCCCGCCTGCAGTTTGCCGGAGGTGGAATACGTGAAATAGAGCCGAGCGTTGCTTCTCACGCCCTGGACCACTTCCGCGGCGTTCCGGCGTTGCCGCAGCACCAGGTTGCACTGGAAGCGGGGCACGCTGACTGGATTGCCCTCGTTGTCGGTGGCCGGTATCAGCTCGCCGCAAAACGTCGCGGCACGCGCGAAGCTGGCCAGGTCCATCTGGCCGGTTTCCCAAGAAGCCAGCTTCAGTAGGTCGAGCAGCACCCAGGCGGTGTTGTTGGTGAAGCTGTAACCAAGCGATTGCCCGGCGATGGAGAAGGTCTCCAGCAATCTGCCGTTGACGAGCGCATGAACGCGCGGAACCGATTTGCCGTCGTTCACTTGGTTCGGGACGATGATCGAGAGGTAGGCGATCGAGCCGTAGGGGTCGCCTTGCGGGTTCCCCTCCCGGTCGGTGAAGTTCAGGTCGAATCCGCCCCAGGGCCCGCCATCGGAAACCAGCGTGTACCAGCCGGAGCCGGTCATGTTGCGGCCAGCGATGGCGGGCGGAATCTCAAAGTCGTTGACCACCACCCGCAGGATACCCGAGATGCGGCCCAGCGAAACGATGGCCTCCATCCGCGTCAGGTTCCCGTCGTTTCGGAGCACGGTGACGACCGGTTCGATCCAGGCCGTGCCGTAAACCAGCGGGATGTGGTCGTTGTAGCGGGCGGCCGCCCCGTAGACCGGCGACTTGATAACGAAGGGCGAACCGAACGGGCGAACGTCGATCGCCTCGGGCACGTATTCCATGCCGCCGAAACGCCGGGTGGGGCGGCCGACCGCCTCCCCCGCCGCGTGCGACTTGCGCAACGCCGGCGAGATAAACAACAGGTTGCCATCCTTGGCGGTGATCCCCACTTCCTCCATGGCGGCGAAGTATGTTTGCGGATCGGTGCCGCCGCCTACATCAATTGTCTGCCCGGCGTCAGCGAGGTCGGCGGTCACCAGGATACTGGTGGCGCCGGCGCCGGCGGGTGCGGCCAGGCTGGCGACGGCATCGTGGTTGAACATGCCCCGCTCGATACACGCCTGCCGGCTATATCCGCACCACGAAAAGCACTGGTTTGGCGACGCGAACCGGCCGCGGCCCCCCGCCATATCCGCCGAGTAGCCACAAGGGTAGAACGGCGAGTTGGGGTCGGAGGCGGCCGCCTGCCTTTCGCTTGCCGTCGAAGGGAACCGCCATGGACAGCGCCGCTGCAGCTTCACCGGCGGCAGGATCACCCGCTGCAGGTTCATGCGGTTCACCGCCGTGACCTTGAGCTGGAGGTCCGTGATCTCTTCCGGCGGATTGCAATAACCAGAAAAGACCACCAGGGAATCGGGTCCGGCCTGGCCGGCCGCCAGGTCGTAGAACACCAGCGTGGCGGTCAGGTCCGCGCCCTTGAAGCCCTTGCCCTGCTCCAGTTGCGACATCTGGCTGTCGGCGTTGGCCAGAACCAGGGTCAGGCGCGGAATGCGGTCGGTCCCCTGCTCGCTCATCGCCTGAATCTCGAAAAAGTTGTGGCGCAGAACGCGCGCTTCGTACTGGCAGTCGCCGTAGTCGGCCGCGTGCGTGGCCCACCGGTACACCGTGCCGTCGCCGAACGTCAGGTCGAGCAACAACAGCGGCGTCTCGGCCAGTTCCTTTTCCTTCTGGATGGCGATGGGGTCGAGCATTCAGGTCGGGCCCCTCTGGTCAGGCGAATTCGACAATCGACAGGCGCAAATCATTCTGGCCGAAGCCGGCCAGGCGGTGCGAGAAAACGTCGCTCGCGAAACGACAATGGGGATGAAATCCGGAGACCGTGGTCGTGCGCGAGTAGGGAGCCGGCGAGGGAAGCGCCATCAGTTGCGCGCCGAAAACCTCCAGAGTGCCTAGCGCGGGCACATCGAATCGAAACACCGTCTTGTTCCCCGCTCCCGCGCTGAAGACGGCAGTCAGCCAGTAGCGGCGCCAACTCGAGCCGGAGACAATCGCCACCCAGTGGCTTTCTGCTCCCCCGTCGTGCAGAACGAGCTGGACCTCTGCCGCCGTGCCGGACCGGAGCCAAATGCTGGCTGTGAATTGACGCCCCGCCGGGCAGGCGTTCAGTTGCTGGCTGATAGAATTTGCCACCGGCCCATAGTTGATGAGGGTGCGGCCGCCATTCCCGCCCAGCGGGTCGGCAAGGCCCGCGACCACCGTCAGATCGCCCGGGTGCGACTTTGCCCAGACAGCCTGGCTGAAATCCTCGCTCCATTTAAGCAGGTTGGCCAGTGGATCGAGGAAAACGAAGCTTTCGTACGGTCCGCCGAGCGCCTGGAAAGAGTCCTGCAGTTCCTGCAGTTCCGTGTCGCTGCGCCCGGCCAGGTCGATTTCCCAGCGATAAAGGGGCGCCGCCTGTTCCGGTGTGCGGTATTCCGTCCCATCATCCAGGCAGTTTCGGCGCGTCAGGAAACATGCTTCCCTGGCGATCGGAAAATCGCCACGAATGGACAGGACCTTCGGCATCTGCCTATGGGCTTTCGGAAGGAGTCAGGACTCAAAAGTCAGGAGCCTCCTGACTACTGACCCCTGTCTTCTGGCCTCTGATCAGGCTCGAATCACGAGGCGGATGGCGTACCGGCCTTCCGCATCCTGTTGCTCCGGGAAGACGTCATCGTCAAACGAGCACGAGTCAAACGTGGTGCCGGTCCAGGGGTCGGTGAAACGGAACGTTCCCCAGGCTCCCTTTTGCTCCTCGAAGAACTCCCTGAGCGCGCCCACTTCCGTCTCGTTGAGCAGCGCCAGGTCGATCACCCACCGCTGGCGCGCCGCGGCCTGATTGCGGTACGCCTGGGCGCATCCGTCCAGGAACCGTACCACCTCAGTGCCCAGGTGAAGTTTGCGCGTCAGCGGGTATTGGGCGATCGCGCCGGTCCTCAGGGTTGGGAAAGTGCCGGGCATATCGCTCTGTGGGCTGCGGGCTATAGGCTGTCGGCACAGCAGCATTCAGCTTTTCCTGCAGCCTACAGCCCACAGCCTACAGCCTATTAATACGCTTCGCGCACCAGCATATTGATCGGGTGCATGTCGAGCATGGCGCGCCGGACCGCATCCGCGATGTCCGGCGCGCGGTCGAGAAACGAGCTCGAGTCCATCGCGCTCACGGTTACATTCACCTGCATTTGCGGCGCGATTCGCGGTACGTTGCCAATGCCGTAGTCCACTGGTCCGAACCCTTCCCGCCCGAAGCCTAGCTCTCGTTCCAGCGGCTCGGGGAGAGAGAACCGCTGCCCTTCCAGAATCCGGTCGATTTCCGCTGCCCGTTCGGCCGGCGTTTGCCGGTGCGAAAACAGCTTGGGCAATCCAAACAGGAGCGCGGCCGCCAGGCCGCCCGTCAGGGCGCCACCGAGCAGGCCGCCGGCGACTGTGCCCAGACCGGCAACGCCGAAGCCCGCTCCCTGTGCGCCATACATGGCGCCGGCGGTTGCCGCGCCCGCGACGGCTCCAGCCTTTCCGCCGATGATGCTGCCGATTGAGCCGGCAATCGTCGACGGCCGCCTCAACAGATCGCTCAGGCGGCCGCTGAACGCCTGGCTGATGAAGCCGGTCCCGGCCCCAGCGTCCCAGTTGCCCGCAGCGGCAGCAAGCGAATCGGCCGCCGATGTCAGCGCCTCTGCTGCGGCCGCAAGGGCTTCGGCTGCTCGGGTATGGCTGGACGCGGCTGCGACCAGTTCGCGCGCCGCCGTTTCCATACCCGCCGGCATCAATCGCGCGGGCAGCGCGGCGAGCAATTGCGTGAGCGCCGAGTTGTGACTGCGGGCCATCCGCTTCTAGACGTTCTTGGCCTGTGCTTCAGCCGGGGACGCAACCGAGCCGCGAGCGTGAGCGAGCGTCCGCGGACCTCGATTCTGGGGCCGCTGTCTTATCCGCCGCGGCGGCCGGCGCGGTTCAGCGGACGCGCAGTAGGCGTGGGTTGCGGGACTTGGCTGCCGGAGAAGCCGCGCGCGTTTTTTTGGCCAGGATGCGGCTGGCCGCCTGGATGGATATGCCCTGGCGCCGAGCGATCGCCCGCGCCACCGCCTTGAAACCGGGATGTGATGTTGATCTGCTCATAAGCTTGTACGTCTGTGCCGCGCCGTGTTCATCTGCTCTTAGCCGCGGCCCATTCGTCGTTGTGGCGCCGCCACTGCGCCCATTCGCGCTCCAGCACCGCCCAGGCATCGACCAGCAGCGCCGGCCATCGGTAGAAGCCTGCGGCAAGCGGCGGCTGTCCGGTCAGCTTCGCCATCCCGAAGTCGTGAACCAGGCTCAATGACCTGAGGGAAATGAACGAGGCTGGGCACTCGTCAAGCACCAGCGGCGGCTTCGACGGCGCCCGCCATACCGGCCGGGCGGCGACTACCGAATCTGGGTGATACCGGCGGCAGTTCCGGTCAGCCCACAGCCCATCCCGCTCGCATTCGGCGCAACAGAACCGCCTTCCGTCTCCGCGGGCGGAGTACCAGAAGGCGGCGCGGAGTTTTTTTCCGCGTCTCCGTTCAGCCGCAGCTCATCAAGCAGCGCCGCTGCAATGTCCTCGATGAGCGGTTCCGGCGCGGCATCGATCAGTTCCTCGATGGCGGCGTCCCGGTCTTCGCCGTGAAGGCGGCCTATGTACGGCTGGCCATCCAGTTCCAGGCCGCCGACATCGACCAGCATCGCCCCCATCAGTGCGCGGATCACGCCGACGGCCTGGGAAGCTGGCCGCAACCCCTTCGCCTCCTCGCCCGCGCTCACCGATTTGAGCTGCTCGGCAATTGCCTTGCGGCGGCCATACGAGACGCGCCGAACGGTGAAGCTGACGCCGGGGCACGCCCGGCTGGCTATCGTCTTCCTGGTGGCATGCGTGTACGCCATCTCGCTCCAATCACGATTATCCAAAGGCGATCCACAGCTCGTCGTCCGCCGAGCCGGAAGCGCGGGCGTCCGCGAACGACCACTTGAGCTGGCGCGCGCCGTCATCGTAGCGAGGGGGCTGAGGGACGATCGCTTTCATATAGGCCCCGAACAGGTGTCCGGCCGCGCCCCCGAGCTGCAGAAATGCAGTCCCTGGAGTTCGATCGCGGGAGGCGACGTAAAGCGCCTGGGTGGCTGCGTCGTCAGTCTCGTACAGGTCGAAGTCAAACTTGACTTGGCGGTCGCCCGGCGCAATGCCCAGCGGCACTGCGGAGCCCACCTCGTTGCTCCGCAGCTCGACGCCGTTTTCCAGTTTCAGAGAGGCAGCGACCAGCGTGCTGAACTGGGAGGGGGAAGCGCCCAGCCAGAGCTGGCCGAAATGGCCGGCAATGGGGCTGCCCGCGTACGCGCGGCCGGCCGGCTCGGTGGGAAAGGCCGCCAAACCGCCTTGCCCTGCCGCGAAGGTGAATGAGTCGATCAGGTCCTGGCCGTGGCCGGCGAACTTCACGGTGTGAAAATCGCCCTTCACTTCCACCGTCATGGTGTCCACCGCGCCCCCGTTCAGGATTCGCTGCTGGGCGGCCGGCGGGTCCCAATAATCGAAGATCGAGATTGACGGCAGGGTGGCCGCCAGCGGGTAGGCGACCGAACCGAGGATCGTGCTTCCCTCAGCCGGCGCCGCGCTGAACGCGGGGCTGACCTCCACCGACGTGGCCTTGGGGACAACGGTGACGAAGCGAAGCTCACCGCCACTGCCAATCGCTTGCCCGGCCTGCAAACCGTGCGGGGCAGAAAAAGCGATGAGCGTCGTAGTGCAGCCGGCGGCAGCGATCCCTCCGGCGAAAACCAGCGGCGTCGCCCCGCACACCGCCTGGTAGAACGGCGCGAGGTCCGGGGCCGAGCCCGGCTGGCCGCCCGACATCAGGTAGGCCTCGATCTCGAAGCGTGCCTGGCGCCGCCCGCCGGCCGCGATGCCGGCGAAGCTGCGGCTGCCGCTCTTATCGCGGCGCTCCAGGTACTGCTGGACAAGCTCCAGGTCGGCGCTCAGCGCGCGGAATGCGTCTTCGCCCGCGATTGTGGGCACCACGCCGTAGGCCGTTTCCACGGCCGCATAGAATCGGTTCAGGTTGCTTGCGACATAAGACATGGAGGCCTCATTACAAGGGCACGAAGGCTCTGTTGCGGCGTCTTGGGCTGCTTCGTGGTTATTGAATGAACAGATCGATATCGAAGCTGACCTTGGCCGTCTGCAGAAAATTGTTGCCGCCCAGCCGGGCGGCCGAACAGGTGGCCGTATAGCGGCCGGTGAAAACCATGCCCGGTCGCCATTCCTGGGGCGCGTCGTGCAACACGTTTAGGAGTGCTTCAAGGTGGCGGTGCAGATCCGATTCCAGGCGGTCGGGCACCTCCGAAGAGATGCGAATCTCCGCGGCCAGCCGGACGGGACCGGAGAAGTAAGCGAACTTCTCGCGCCCCGCGTTTTCCAGCGTCTCGGCGTAGACGAACAGTTCCGGATAGTCCGCGTCGCGGCTCTGATCGACCAACTCCGGGGCGGCATTCATCACGAAGAGGCTGCGCTGAGGCAGCGGCTTCAGGGGAACGCCGTCGCGCGCCGCGATCGAGTTCAGTTGCGCCTGAAAACCGGACGCCGGCTCGCGCAGCAGCTCAATGAAGCGCTCGAGCGCCGATGCTGCCGTTTTGGCCATAACTCGCCTATGGAGTGCGGCGGCTGGCCGCCGCTTTTCTGCGCGAAGCCTGCTTCGCGCGCGGTCCAGCCGAAGCAAAGGGCGGCAAGCCGATTGCCAGAAAGCGGCGGCAAGCCGCCGCACTCCACACCTTCAGCCGCGCTGCATGACCCGGGCGATCTGGCGAAAGCAATCGGGCTGCTGCCCGTCTGCAACACCCGGGCCCGCGGCCAGGCCGGTTGCCGGCTCCACCCAGACCGAGGAAAGCGGCAGCGCTTCGGAGACCTGCCGCTGCTCGGAGTCGGCCGTCGTGCCGGCATAGGGAAACCAGCCGGTGGCGAATTCGGGCGCTGCCTGGCCAACTACGGAAACGCTCAGCAGGCAGCCTGCAGGCACGGCACAGGATAAGGATGCGCTGGGGGCGCTTTCTCCCCCGCGGCCGTCGCTCCAGGCCACGCGCACGAAGTACTCGGTTTCCGGCAGTGTCCCGCCTGCTACCTCGCCGACTGCCGGCACGGCCGGCATCGCCAGCGGCCGGAACACCAGCCCGACGCCGATGTTGAAAAAGAGGTTGGCCGCCCACTTGGCCAGCGCCCGGTACTCGTTGGCCTTCAACAGGTATTTGTCATTCACCTTGCGGTTGTAGGCATCGCGGTAAACGATACAGAGGGTGTGAAACACGTGCCACAACCGCAGGGCGTCGCTGACCACCACCTGCTCCAGCCGGAACGGAGGCGCGGCGCCGCTGGGGGTCATGCCGGGCACTCCTGCGGCCAGCAGCTCGATGCCCACCTCGGTTTGCGCCAGGCGGAGCTTCACCTCCAGATCCAGCCCGCTTATTGTGGCCACTTCCCGGACTTCGGACTCGTAGGCAGCCAGGTCGGCGACCGTCGAGATTGCAGTATCGGTGAACAGCATGGAGGAGTTTCAGGTTCCGAATTCCAGGTTCCAGGCTCAATGCGCCCTGCGATGAATGGTGCAACGGCGGCAACTTGAAGCCTGGAACCTGGAACCAGGAACTATCGTTTCAAATGCTTCTCTGTTTTTGGGCCGATCTTGCGGGCGTCGGCTTCGGTAATGACGTTGACCTGGATGCGGGCGGCGGCGCGGCGCGCCTCTTCGTCGGCCTGCATCCGGCGCAACTGCTCGCGGAAGGCGGTTGCCTGCTGGGGCGTGGCCAGCTCGGCCGTTCCTTCCACGATCATGCGCGCGGCCACTTCCCGGGACGCTTCCAGCAGCACGCCGGCGCGGCCGCCCTCGGGCGTGGCACGGCTTACCAGCACCGGCCACTCCTCAGGGATGCCCGCCCGTGCTTCGCGAATCTTGCGATAGTAGTTTCTCAAGTCCATATGAGGCTGGCGCCTACAGGCTGCAGGCTGCAGGACTGCTCAAACGAACCACCAGCAGCCTGTAGCCTGTGGCCTGTAGCCTTGTGGTTAGCTGTAGACCTGGATGCCGAAGGAGTTCCGCAGCACGGCGCAGCCGTACAGCACATCGACGGTGAACTGTTGGGCCAGCGTGTTCGGCTGGTAGCTCATCACCACGCGCATGCCGAAGTTGCCCAGCTCGGCGTACTCGGCGATGGCCCCGGTGCCGGGGATGGGTTGCGGCAGGCGGCGAATCACCAACCCCAGGGCGTCCGGGGCGAACGCCAGGTTGTGGGTGGTGACCGTCGAGGTCCCGGTCTTGGCCACGAACTGCGAGCGGAACACCAGGAAGTCCTTGATCTTTCCGACCGTGCCGGAGACCAGCGCCTCGACGCCGGCCTCGCCCGCCGTGTGGTACTCGCTGAAACGCTCGATCTGCCGGATGCCGGAATAGGCATCGGGATCCACCACCAGGAACTTGCGCGCCGCCGGCGGCACCTTGGCCTTGAACAGCGCCGATTCGGCCGCGTCGATCACCGGCTCGGTGATGGCCGTGGCCGGCGTGCCGACCGGCGTGTTGGCGGTGAAGCCGGCGTACTTGCCCAGCAGGTCGGTCTCGATCTTCTCGGCCAGCGCCACCACCGCCGGCTGCATGTAGACCTTCAGCAGGTCGGGGACGGCCAGGACCTTGGTGACGTCGGGCACCTGGAAGGTGGCCTCGATGTGAGTGTTGAGAACGATCTGGGCGTTGTCCAGATCCGGGTTCTGGGGAGTGACGGTGCCGTCTTCGGCGATGTTGTGCGCCTCGAGCGCGGGCGAGATCGGGATGTTGATGGTGTCGCCCGCCTGTGCCAGCACCGGTTCATAGTTGCGGTTGACCAGGTTGCCCATGACCAGGTTGCCGACCAGGGCGGGGAGGGCGTCGGCCGCCACCAGCTTGACGATGGCCTGCGCGACATTGGTGGACGTAATCGGTGGCATTCTCTTCTCCTAAAGTTTTGTTTGTTTTCCGGGGAAAGTAGGCAGGAGGCAGTAGGCAGTAGGCAGTCGCCAGGCATTCCTGCCTCCTGCCTCCTGCTTACTGCCTCCTGCTTACTGCCTCCTGCCTACTGCTTACAGCGCTTGTCCCAGAGCTTGCGCGGCGACGCGCGCGATTTCGCTTCGTGCCTGTTCGAGTTCCTCCGGGCTCATGCCCGGGCGGATGCGCTCCAGCGGGAAACCGCTGGCGGTCGAAGCCGGCCGCGATGGGGCGGCGCCGGCGCCCCCGGCGATGCGTGCCGGCTGGAATTCGGGATTCGCGGCCACCCACGCGGCCAGGTG
>Ga0315280_10003682_pt1 | contig 23291 bp, 14 predicted proteins | sample YL17G06_40_MG_FD_203697 | JGI IMG/M metagenome (GOLD analysis project Ga0315280, IMG submission 203697) | Sediment microbial communities from Yellowstone Lake, YNP, Wyoming, USA - YL17G06_40 | ecosystem: Environmental > Aquatic > Freshwater > Lake > Sediment | place: USA: Wyoming | collected... | reverse complement strand
AGCGTCCGGCGGGCATGGGAGTTTAGCGGCACCCAGCGCAGGCGTCTGCCCTTTCCCACCAGTTGCACCTGCCCCCAGCCGTCTGGCGGCAACTGGACATCGGCGCGGTTGAGAGCGCACAGCTCTCCGACCCGCAGGCCGGTGTTGTAGAGAAAGGCCAGCAGCGCCAGGTCCCGCACTCCGGTGGGGGTATCGGCCCTTGGCTGGGCGAGCAGCCGATCCACCTCTTCGACGGTCAGGTGCTTGGGCGCAAGGCTTGGCCCCAGGCGGATGGAGCGCAGGCTGATGGCGGGGCTGGTATCCAGCACCCGGTTATCCACCAGGAAGTTGAAGAACGAGCGTGCAGCGGCGATGGCGCGGTTGATGCTGGAGGGGGAGCGGCCTGCCTGCTGCTGAGCGCGGAAGTGCTCTCGCAGATCGGCTGGGTGCACCTGGTCAAGGCGGTGGGGGATGGCGGCGAGCAGGGCCTCCAAGTCCCGCCGGTAGGCCCGCACCGAGTGCCGGGAGCGGCCCTCCAGGGCCAGCGCGTCCAGAAACTCGTCCAGAGCCGCATGCTTTTGCCTCGGTCTTGCCATGGTCTTACCTCCTTTCGCCCCGGGTTTGGCACCGGCCGCGTCCGGCACCCTCCCGGGGTGCTTCCGATAAGTGATTAGGGAGGATGTTCAGGAGGAAGTCAAGGCGTCAGCGGGCGGCAAGTAGCGCCCACGGCGCCAACAATCGCGCGAAGGGCAGACAGCCGAGTCATACCGCCACCCAGCGGCCGAAAGCCCCACACAGCGCCACTTGGCGCGCCGTTCGCGGCCTAGTGCGCACTCCGAACGATGGCGAAAGGATGCCACAGGGGGAGCGGGTTCTGCGTCGAATCCGGGCTATGCGGAGGGCAGGGCGCACGCTTCAGGGGATAGCCGAGCGGTTGAACGCAGAGGGGATTCCTACTCGCCGGGGGAAGACGTGGAAGCACGAGCAGGTACGCTATGTTCTAGGCAAGGGGGAACGGGTGGGGAGAGCGACTCGAAGACGGAGGCTGCGGGGTAGCGCGAAGTGACTCAGCCAAATGTGGATCTCGACCTGCATGAGGAACAGGTTCAAGACCTGAGCAGCCGGGAGGCCATCGCCGCCTTCTTCGCCTCGCTCGGCTACAACACGTCGGCACGCACCCGCCAGACACCGGCCAACTTGTGGATCTCAGCCGACACTCTCGTTCAGCAGATCCGCCATGTCGAACTGATCGCCGATCAAGACGGTCTCTTGCAGGTCTACCTCTTCGAGTTGGCATCGGTCACGCTCGCAGCCACTCGTGGCCTGGCCCGAACCTTCCGCAATCGGGCAGGGAACTTCCTGCTCGTCCTTACTAGTGACTATGAACATCTCGACTTCGTCCTTGTTGAGCGTTTCGTCCCCGAGGGCATCAGTCCCACGGCTCTGGTCGGCCGCCGAGAAGCCGGCGTCCGACCTCGGATTCTGACCGTTGAACGACTCAAGCCCGGCCGCGTCGAGATGCGGGTGCTGCGGCGGTTCACTTACACCGAGAGCGATCCTCTGGCCCAGTACGAGAAACTCATATCTGCTTACGGCGTGGCCTACTGGAGTGGACCGCACTTTGACAACCGTGCGCTTTTCTCCGACTACTACCTCACCGAGCGCCTCCGGGATACCCCAGAGTGGAAGGGAGAGAACCCGAGGGACGCCTGTCTGGCGTTCCGCAAGCTTTTCGAGAACGCGCTCTCGCGGTGGGCGGGTAAGCCGGAGGGCGAACTGCGCCACGGCCTTCTCGAATCCGCCTTCCAGGCCCTGGGCTTTGCTGCTGCCGAACCAAAGCCAGCCGCCGGGGAGGTATCGCCGGACTATGTGCTGCGCGGGCCCGGCAACGGCACGGAAATCCTAGCTGTCTGTCTGGCATATCCGTGGGCGCGGTTCCTGGATGGCAAAGACTACACCCGCGATAACGAGACGCCGGAGGAGAACCCCGGAGCCATGGTGCTGAGCCTACTCCAGGACGGCGCGGCAAAGTGGGCAGTCGTCACCAACGGCAAGCACTGGCGACTCTACTCAGCCCGCACCCATTCCCGCGCCACCAACTACTACGAGGTAGACCTCGAGGAGGTACTCGCGACCGAGGACCCGTCCGAGGCGTTTCGCTACTTCTGGCTCCTCTTCAGACGCCAGGCGTTCGAGCCCCGCACGGTCGTCAAGGACGGCCAGGAACAGACGACGACCTTCCTCGACCTGCTCCTCGAGGGAAGTGAGGACTACGCCAAGCGCCTGGGGGAGCGCCTGAAGGAGCGAGTGTTCGAGGAGATCTTCCCACACCTCGCCCGTGGGTTTGTCGAGTACCGCAAGGCGCGTGAAGGCATCCATGCAGACCTCAGCCAGGAGGCACTCGATCAGGTCTTCCAGGGCACTCTCACTTTCCTCTACCGGCTGCTCTTCCTGCTTTACGCCGAGGCTCGCGACCTGCTTCCGGCCAAGGAAGCACGGGGCTACTACGAATGCAGCCTCACGCGCATCAAGCGCGAGACGGCGCACTCCATCGGCGACGAGCTTGACAAGGCCGCCCACCAACTCCAAGCCGCCTACCGCGCAGACTCTACCGAACTGTATGACCGGCTGCTGGCTCTGTTCCGCGTGATTGACCGTGGCGACTCCGCCCTCAACGTCCCGGTCTACAACGGCGGACTGTTCATCTCCGAGCCGGACCCGGATGACCATTCGCCCGAGGCGCGCAACGCCCACTTCCTCCTTGCCAACAAGGTTCCTGACCGATACCTCGCTGCGGCGCTGGATCTGCTGGCGCGAGACGAGGACGAGAAGACCTTCAAGCGGGTGTTCATAGATTACAAATCCCTCGGCGTCCGCCAGTTGGGCAGCATATATGAGGGCTTGTTGGAGTTTCGTCTGCAGATTGCGACGGAAAAGATGGCTGTTTGCAAGGGGAGGAAGACCGAGGAGATTATCCCCTACCGCGAGGCGGTGCGAACAAAGCGGCAGATACTGAGGCAGGGCCGCGGCAAGGACGCTCCCGAACGCACCCATCGCAAGGGCGACCTGTATCTCGAGAATACCCGCCACGAGCGCAAGGCCACCGGCTCCTACTACACCCCCGACTACATCGTGAAGTACATTGTCGAGCACACCGTTGGGCCAGTCCTCCAGGAGAAGTTCGAGGCAGTCCGACCGAAACTGCGGGAGGCGCAGAAGGCCTATCGCGACGCCGTGAAGCGCCGCGAAGGTTTCCGCAAGGTGGGCCAGGAGGGGGACGACCCGGAGAAGGTCGCCCACTCCTACCGCCACGTGGTGGACGGACTCTTCGATGTCAAGGTGCTCGACCCGGCGATGGGCTCCGGGCATTTCCTGGTCGAGGCGGTGGACTTCACCACCGACCGGATGATTGATTTCCTCAACGCCTTCCCCTGGAACCCGGTCACAGCCATGCTGCGCCAGACGCGGGAGACCATCTTGCGGGAGATGGATGAACAGGGAATCACGATTGACCCCGGACGGCTGACCGACGTGAACCTGCTCAAGCGCCACGTCCTGAAGCGCTGCATCTACGGCGTGGACCTGAACCCGATGGCGGTGGAACTGGCCAAGGTCTCGCTCTGGCTCGACTGCTTCACCCTGGGCGCGCCGCTCTCGTTCCTCGATCACCACCTCAAGTGCGGAAACTCGCTTATCGGTGCCAGGGTGGACGAAGCACGCGAGGCGTTGAGAGAAGAGCAGATGACGCTGTTCGGCAGTCGCTTTGCCGGGCTCATGCTTGCCACCGATCTCATGCGGCGCGTGGGCGAACTATCGGATGTGACGGCAGCGCAGGTGGCAGAATCGCGGCGCGAGTTCAGAAAGGCGAGTGGTGAGCTGGCACCGTTCAAACGCATCCTCGACCTTTACACCGCCCAGTGGTTTGTGGACTGGGAGAAGCCCCGCCGGCGCAAGGGGCAGGCGCCGCCCGAGCACCCCCTTCTGCTGTTGCTACGCTCAGAGCACGCAGAAGCCTGCATAAACGATCCGGCCGCCTGCGCCGCAGTTCCAAAGGAGGAGCGGGAACTCGCCGAGCGCGCGTTCGCGGAGGCCGCTCAGCGCTGCTTCTTTCACTGGGAACTGGAATTCCCCGAGGTCTGGTACGAAAAGGGCCAGCGAAAGGACATTCCGGGTTTTGACGTGGTGGTGGGGAATCCGCCATATGTACAGTTGTCTATGGACGAGGCAACGCGGACCCAACTTGAGGGGTTCCTCGTCGAGGCATATGGGTCATCTATGGGCAGGCTGAACACCTTTGGCTTCTTCGTCGCCGTAGGCATCGCGCTGGCCGCCGAAGGCCGATATGTGTCAATGATCGTACCCAATACACTTCTGACGATGCCCTACTACGCCAGTCTACGTCGGACCATTCTAGAGGGATGCATGATTCGCTCGCTCTTGCTACTGGACGAACTGCCATTCGAAGAAGCGATAATCGAGAATGTGGTGTTCGTGGCTGAACGACAACGCGCAGTTGGCGGAGACGTCACACACGCTGTGTCCGTTCACGTGGCGACCAATCGCACTGGTCATTTCAGGGAATCCGGAGTCATCCCTCAGGGCCGCTTCCTTTCCACGCCGGAGTCCGTCATGAACCCGTACTTGACTGGCGGCTTGCACGACCTTCGCGAGCGGATTGACTCATATTCTTCTCCAGTCCGTGATCTTCTCAACGTCAACCAGGCGATAGCGCTGAAGCACAACCGTCAGGCCTACCTATCGCAGAGCAAGCGCGGCCATGCTTGGAAGCCTGTGCTAGATGGCGGAGATATCGCCAGGTTCGAGATAGATTGGCCGGGTGAGTTCCTGCACTACGTGCCGGACGCCATCCACAGTTGTCGAAGGGAAGACATTTTCCTGGCAGACCGGAAGCTCATGTTTCGACGTGTCGGCGACAGACTTATCGTTGCCTTCGACGACGAGCAGTACTACGCGCTAAACACGCTGGTGATACTGACTGCCAGCAGTTCTGCAGCGCACAGTCTGCATAGCCTGCTGGCGATTCTGAACAGTAGCCTGCTGAGTTCGTATTTTCGGAAGTACCTGAAATCCACAAAGGACGTCTTCTCTGAGATCCAAGCCAGGCAGTTCGAGCAACTGCCCGTCCGCCGTATCCACTTCACAACGCCGGCGAAGGAGCGGGTGGCGCTGGTGGAGGAGTTGAAGTGGATGTACCGCGAGTGGGTCGGCGGGGAGGGCGGCAAGTGAGCGGGCGACTTGGGCGATACCGGCTTTACCTGGACGAGTCGGGCGACCACGTCTTCCACGATGAGAAGCGCTTACGGGAGCCGGGCCACAGATACCTCGCGTTGGTGGGGTGCTGGTTCGCTCAAGGTGCTGCTTACGTGGGCTTCCATAGCCGGCTCGAAGACCTCAAGCAGAAACATTTCCCTCATAGCCCGGACGAGCCGCTCATCCTTCACCGAAAAGAGATCATGAACTGCTCCGGCCCGTTCTGGCGGCTTCGGGATGAAGGCACGCGCGCCGCGTTTGATGACGACCTGTGCGCCCTGATTGCTGAAGCGGATTTCACCCTAATCGGCGTGTGCATTGACAAGCTTGCCCTGAAGGGGCAATACCCTCAGCCGTTTCACCCGTACCATCTGGCTCTGGGGTTCTTACTGGAGCGTTACTGCGGCTGGCTCAATCATCTTAATCGCGCCGGAGACCTGACGGCGGAGAGCCGGGGAAGGGCAGAGGATATACGCTTGCGCAATGCCTACCAACACATCTGGGTACATGGCGACCGCTACCACAACGCTGATTTCTTCCAGCGGGCCCTCACGAGCCGAGAGGCCAAGTTGGATAAGAAATCCGCGAACATCGCCGGTCTGCAACTGTCCGACCTGTTGGCTCACGTAGTCCGCGACGACATCCTGAAGGGCCACGGCCACCTGGAGAGTACGGCTGCCTTTGATACCAGGATGATCGCGGCCGTGGAGGGGAAGTACAACCGGCACCTTTACGACGGAAGGATAGAGGGCTATGGGAAAGTGCTTTTCCCCAAATGAAAAAGACCTCTCTCGAGGCCTTTCTCACGCTAGCCCTACGCGGGCTATCCACCTCCAGGATTCTGGATTACGTATAGTATACCATATCCTCGCTGGGAGTCAAGTGCCTTGAACGAGAATCTCCGAGCGCCGGCAGATGCTGCGAGCGATGCGGCCCGGCTGCTGGGACGCATCGAAACGCTTCTGCCTAAGGACGTTGAGGGCAACTTCCTCGCATTCAAGCCCGGCGCGACGGGGGCGGAGGAGAAGTCCGACGTTGTTCATGACTTCCTCGCCTTTCTCGCCGAGCAGATGATCGAGATGAAGAAGCAGAAGCGAGGGGGGATGAAGCGCTTCTTGGGCTGGCTCGTCAAGCAACTTCGCATCTCCCCTGACTCCAAGGGCAACGAGGGGCTGGAAGCCCTGACCGGCAAGACCCGCCTGCGCAACTACCTGGGCGATTACCAGAAGGGCGAAGAGCGCCTTTCCTTCGACGACCTGCTCGCCATCCTCCAGAAGAACCGCTCCCGCATCCGCGCCAGCCTTTCCGACCCGGCGTTTGTAGCCGGCCTCCGGAGCGGATACGAATCCAGCCTCGCCAGACTCCTCCCTATCAAAGAACGCCTGGCGAAGACCGACTGGCTGATAGACCAGGTCGTCTACCGCCTCTACGGCCTGACGGAAGACGAGATCAAGGTTGTCGAGGGAGCGGTATGAGCAGGAAGATTCCGAGCGTCAACTGGAAACTGCTCGCGACCGACCTCGGTCAGGAGCTGACGCACGCTTCCACAGTCAACGAGATTGACCGCATGGGGCAGGCGCTCGTCTCCGTCCCGAAGACTGAGCACGCCAATCCGGCTATCACATCAGTGCGTTCGCAACACGGCTATGACTGGGTGATGTCGGTGGCCGAGTCGAACCTGGAAGAGAGCCGTAAGCGCGAGGAGGTGGCCAAGTTCGCCGAAGGGCTCCTTCCTCCAGAGTCCCCGGTCCTGCAGAGCATTCTCGAACGGCTTCGCCCTCGTCAGGGTTGTGGAATGAGCCGGAGCCTCTGGGCCTTGCTTCACCCGTCGTTAGTCAAGATTGTCCGTAAGAGGTTCGAGAACGGCCACCGAGCGGACGCAGTAGAGGCGGCTCTGAAGGGAATCAACACTCGGGTCAAACGTACGGTGCTCGACGTGACGGGCAGGGAGCTGGATGGAGCCGATCTGATGCGCCAGGCCTTCTCAGAAAAGAACCCCGTCCTCGTGCTCGCCGATCTGACGACCGAGAGCGGGCGCAACACCCAGGTGGGTTATATGCAGGTGTTTGCTGGCGCGATGCAGGGAATACGCAATCCTACCGCGCATGGAAACTTGGACCTGCCCAAGGAGGAGGCGATTCACTTGCTCTTCCTCGCGAGCCTCCTGATGTTCAAACTGGACCAAGCGCAGGTCCGCAAAGGCGGCGATCCTAGAGAAGCTCAGGTTTGAAATGCGCATCCCCTACGTCATAGACAACCGGGCGCACCGGCTGGCGGACGTGCTCAACGAACTGTTGGGCCACTTCCAGAGTCGCTCGCTCGACATTGCGACGGCGTACTTCACGGTGCGCGGGTTTGAACTCATCCGGGAAGGCTTGCAGGGCATCGGCAGCCTGCGGCTGCTGCTGGGCGCGGAGCCCAAGGTGGGTGAGCATGTCGGGCTGCGCCCCAACGCGCAGGAGATCCCCCGCCAACTTGTTCAGGACCTGGAGCAAGCGCCTTTCACCGAGGAGACCCTGCGGCTGGTCGAGGACCTGATTGCGTTCTTGCGGCGGGACTCTGTGGATGTCCGCCTTGTGGAGAAGGGCTTTCTGCACGCCAAGTGTTACCTGATCTACGGTGACAAGCCGTCGGGCCAGCGGATACTATTCGACCGCTTTCAGCCGCTCATCGGGATCGTTGGCTCCAGCAACTTCACCGGTCCAGGTCTCACGAGCAACCGAGAACTCAACCTGGCGCACCGCGTCCTGCTGGAAGAAGACGAGGCCGTTGACTCTGATGCGACGGCCATGGTTCGCTACCTCTCCGACGCGCGAGCTTCGGAACGCATTAGCGAGCGGAATCGCCAGTTGCTCAAGAGCGAGGTGGGTGCCCGGGCGATTGCGCAGTTGGTGACATGGTACCAGCAGGAGTGGGAAGAGGCGCGGCCATTCAAGGAAGACCTGGTCGAACTCCTGGACGCATCCAAGTTCGGGACGAAGGAGTACACGCCTTACCAAGTCTACATGAAAGCCCTCTACGAGTACTTCCGCGACGACCTGGAGGCCGAGCCGGAGCAGATGGTGCGCTCGGCTGTCGAACTGGCCGAGTTCCAAGAAGACGCGGTGAAGAAGGCCCGCAGGATTCTGTCCCGCTACGACGGCGTGATGATCGCCGACTCGGTTGGCCTGGGCAAGACCTGGGTGGGGAAGAAGCTGTTGGAGGACTATGCCTATCACATGCGCCAGAAGGCGCTGGTGGTCTGTCCGGCTTCACTGCGCCAGATGTGGACGGATGAACTTGCCGACGCCACCATCGCGGCCACCATCGTCTCCCAGGAGGAACTGGGGCAGGTTCCCTGTCCCGCAGTCGAGGAGCACGGCGACGCGGATGTCATTCTGATTGACGAGTCCCACAACTTCCGCAACAGCGTGACCCAGCGCTACGAGAACCTGGAGCGCCTGATCAGCATGAATGCCGGCCGGGGGCGGGACGGCCAGCGCAAGAAGATGGTGCTGCTCACGGCGACGCCAATCAACAACGACCTGCTGGATCTCTACCAGCAGATCAACCTGTTCACGCGCGGCGACCGCGGCTACTTCGCGGCAATCGGGATCGGGGACCTGCATCGCTACTCCCTACGTGCCCGCCGTGAGTCGGGCGACGGCCAGAGAGGCGCGGCGCTGTTCAACCTGCTTGAGGAGATCGTTGTCCGGCGTACGCGGCCGTTCATTCGGAAGGCCTACCCAGAAGCGACCATACGCGGCGAGCGAATCCGTTTCCCGGAGCGCCGGCTGAAGACTGAGCGCTACAACCTCGAAGCGACGTATCAGGGGATCTACGAAGGAATCGTAGCCGGCATCGAGAGCCTTCACCTAGCGCCTTACGCCTTGGAGTCGTACAAGCGAGCGGGCGTCGCCGTGAATGAGTTCGAGCAAGGCCGCGGAGAGTCCCTGGTCGGTATCTTCAAGAGCCGTTACCTGAAGCGTCTGGAATCAAGCATTCACGCCTTCGGCATCAGCGTGCGCCGGGCTCTGGAGTTCCAGAAGACGTTCGAGTCTTACCTGCTGGACGGTAAGGTCCTGGACAGCAGCAGCTTCCACAAGGCTCTTCGCCTGGTGGAGCGTGAGGACGAGGAAGATGATGCCACTCCTACGTCCCGGGCCGCTGAAATGGATGAAGTCGAGGAGGTGCGTGGGATCGTCGAGGGGCTAGGGACGGTTGACCCGTCTGAGTACGATCTGCGCAGGCTACACGAGGCGGTTCAGCACGACATTGAGGTGTTGACCGGAATCTGGAGCCGCGTGAAGGACGTGGGCCCGGAACAGGACCTGAAGCTGGCGAAACTGAAGGAACTGCTGGCCGGACCACTCAAGGGCAAGAAGGTGCTCCTGTTCTCCTACTACCTCGACACAGTGCGATACCTGTGGCGGGAGCTGGGAACAGAGCGTGGAGAAGCCTTCCGACGGGGCCTTGGCAATCCGAATATCCGCCAGATGCACAGTGGCGTCGACACCAGGACCCGCGCCAACGTCATCGTGCAGTTTGCACCTGAGTCGAACCGCCGTCCCGAGGTCAAGGGGACGGATGACGAGATAGACATCCTGCTGTCAACGGACGTGCTCTCTGAAGGGCAGAATCTACAGGACGCTGCGCACCTCGTGAACTACGACCTGCACTGGAATCCGGTGCGCATGGTGCAGCGGGCTGGACGCATTGACCGTATTGGCGCCAAATACCCGGTGCTCTACATCCACAACATGTTCCCAGATGAGGGCCTGGAGCGCCTGTTGCGCCTCGTCGAACGCCTCATGGTGCGAATCGACCAGATAGATCAGGCGGGTTTCCTGGACGCCAGTGTTCTGGGTGAGACCGTCCACCCGAGGAACTTCAACACCTTGCGGCGCATCCGGGACGAGGATGGCACGGTGATCGAGGAAGAGGAGCAATTCGGCGAACTGGCGAGCAACGAGTTCCTGCTGAGGCAGATCCTCGACCTTCTGCGCACTGGCGGCAAAGAGATGCTGGAGGCGCTGCCCCACGGCATTCACAGTGGCCTCGTGAAACCCCGGGCAAAGGGAGTGTTCTTCTACTTCCAGGCAGATCGTCTGGACGGGAACGGCCGCTACCACTTCTGGAAGTACCACGACCTTGCGAGCGGCACCATCACCGACAACCGCTATATCATCGCCAGCCTGATTGCCTGCTCTCCAGATACACCTCGCGTCGTGGCCGATGTGCCTATCTTTGAGATCCAGGAGAAGGTAATCGAGGACATCCTGCACAGCCACGAAACCCAGCAGGCGCTGGAGCGAGTGCCGAAGGCCATTGACCCGTTCCAGCAGACCGTGGCTACCACTCTGCAGGGCTTCACCAGTCATCCGGCTGTGAGCCGACAGCAGGTAATGGAGGCACTCAAGTATCTGGCGACGCCTCTTCCGGGCGCCCAGATCCGCGACTTGCGGAAGGCCTACGAGCATTTCAACGGCTCACGCGACCCGTCGGCTCTGCTGGGAGCAGTCCTGGAACTCAAGGCTCGGTACGGTACAGCCACGCAGGTTTCTTCAGCGGAGGCGCCGGCCCGATTGCAGCGCGATGACCTCCGGCTCGTGTGCTTCGACGTGCTGAGCAGTTAGACTTTACGGGGCAGGCAACGTGGTCATGTGCATCTAGAGCGAAGGCAGACGTGCGAAAGCTTGACCTGCCCCCCCAGTCAAGCTGGGGCGGAAGTCGAGGGGAACTGAGCTCATGACGTGTGATTGTCGGCAGAATCGCCTAGCCGAACCGTCTTGGAACCACTGCCGTGCTATATCGCATACCTGTTGCCCAGAGCGGCCCCCGAGGCCTCGTGGCGCTTCGTTCTGCGAAGGGCCCTACGCTGGCGGGGGTGCGACGAGACTTGACCTGCGACATGGGCGGTGATATAGGTATGGCAGCCAAAAACTGAATAGCTGTCCGCCGACCTAGGCGAACGCTCGCGAGACGAACTACCACATTCGGGAGCAGCCAACTCCCGATTACCGAGAGCGGAAACCTGGGGCGGCGCTTCTTGGCCAGCAAGCCTTTGGAGCGCCGCCCGGGTGCTGCTTCTCGGTAGCCCTGTGGTAGGGGCGTCTCGCGGAGCGCGCACGGCGCGGCGCTCCGTGCGTACCGGGACGGCGGACCCGGAGGGCGAAATGAGCAAACTGGCTATCACAGGCGACTCCGCGAGCAGCGGGGCGGGTAGATGGCCACGCGCAGGAGAGATGCGACCATGACGCCCCCTCAGCTGCGGCCGTTCTCGCTCCGCATCTACCTGCCGGACGGAAGGCCCGACGGGCTGCGACTGGTGGAGAAATCCAACTGGACCGGCTGCGGCCTGGTGTTCCCTCGAGCGTTGTTCCCCGCCGCCAAGGGCCGGGACGAGTTCAGCCGGGCTGGCGTGTACGTGCTGGTAGGCTCCTCCGAGACGGGGGACCACCCCACCATCTATGTGGGACAAGGTGACCCGGTGCGCCTGCGGCTGGAACAGCACTATGTGAATAAGGACTTCTGGACTTGGGCCTTGGCGTTCGTATCGAAGGACAAGTCGCTGAATACCGCTCACGTCCAATACCTCGAAGCGCGGCTGTTGCAGCGGGCACGGGAAACCCGGAGGGCGAGACTGGACAACCAGAACAGTCCGCGGCAGCCGGCCTTGGCGGAAGCCGAAAGGATGGATGCCGAGAGTTTTCTGGCGGATCTCCTCAGCCTGCTGCCGGTCCTTGGCCTGACGGTGTTCGAATCAGCGCCGGCCGCCGGTGCCGGCCGGAGCACCTTGACGCTGCGGAGCCAGAAGGTGGCCGCACGAGGCTACGACTCACCACAGGGGTTCGTGGTCATGGCAGACTCGCAGGCAATGGCAACTGCGGCGCCGTCTGCGAGCGCGAGGCTGTCCAGCCTACGGGAAGAACTGGTGGCGCGGGGCGTGCTCGTCGTACAGGGAGAGCACCTGGTGTTCGCGCAGGACTACGTGTTCAGCTCGCCATCCACCGCCGCGGGTGTGGCGCTGGGCCGAGAGGCGAACGGACGCACGGCCTGGGTCGACGCGGGAGGGCGTACGTTGCGGCAGATCCAGGAAGCGGAGAGCGGCGGGCGAACATCCTCGACGTGAACCAGGTTAGCGACCTCCCCCGCTCAAAGAGGTGAGTGACCCGCTGGGGGATCAGGAACGGTGAGCGCTCCAGCCTCGCATCATGGGCGAAAACTGGCGGCGCAGCGTGGCGCTGGGGCGCAGTCTGCCCAAAGGCCCTCGGCTGCCAGTCCCTACTTGACTTACGGATGCTGTGGCACACGCCCGGCCAGCTTGGGGCGTTGCCTGCCCAGAGTGCAAGCCTACAGTTAGAGAAGTCTAACTTTCAGTCAAACATGTTCGTTCGAGTGTTGACAAACGGCTTGTGTGTGGTATACTTAAGCAACAAGTTGGTACCTTGAAAACCTTACGCCGGCAAGGACGTCGTCAGGGTAGGAGGCGCACAGCCTCAGGCTAATCCGGAAACGGACGCCCACGTACCGAGAGATGCCTCCCGTCTCCCGGGTCTGCGGGAAACGGCCAGCTGCCTGTCAGTTGGGCGAGACGTACGCAAGATGGCAGGCGCAACGAGCTTCGGGTGTACATGGGATGGAACATACGGTCCGCCCTACACGCCGGATGCGGGCAACGCAGGATGCAAGTCAATAAGACCCTCGGGCACCGGGGTGCCCTCCGGGAAGGGATTTATTGGCACGTGACTGCGACCGCTGATTCGCGACACCCCAGGCTTCGGAATTGGACGCGCTGTCGCGCGGCCTCATAGCGGCAGTTGTCCATCAGGCTAAGGCCGAGAATGCCACCCCTCCCCTGGGGTAGAAAGGAGGACACGCGAATGGGTAAACACCCTGATGTGCGCCGGCGTAGAGGCCGGCCGAGGGGGCATAAGACCCTTCACCAGCAGGCGCGTCCGCGAGGATCTTGCTGGAAGTTGATCCAGCCAAGCGCCGAGTGGACGGCCCGCCAGTTGGTGAAGCTCGCAGTGGAATTGATCATGCGAAGATTGCCCCCTGCCTGCAATTATCCAAGATTCGCATAGATTCATGCCGAGTATGACCGAACAGCAGAGGAAAGGGAATGTTGGGAGGGCCCTGCGTGTCGCGAGGGCCTCGCGGGGAGTGACCCAGAGAGCTCTGGCGAGGCGTTTGCGGGTGTCAGCCAACTACCTGTCACTGATCGAGAATGGGAGGCGACAGCCGAGCCTCTCATTGCTTCAAAAGGCGGGTCGTGAGTTAGGTGTCGCCCCCGCTTTGCTGTTAATGGACCGACCAGAGGTAGCCTCGCGGGTGACCCCGGAGTTCAGTGAGCGGGTTGAACGCGTGTTGCGTCTCCTCTCAGAACTCCTTGAGATGTCGGCACCGGCGCCGCGCTCGAGGCACGGGCGGCGCGCCAGAGGGTAACCGATGGGGCAGCCCTGTCGAACAGTACACGAACTAGCGGAAACCCTGTGCGTATCTGTCGAGGAACTCCAAGATACCGCCCGCGACATGAGCCGCTACATATGGTGTAGGCCCGAGATGGTCAAGGGCAAGGAACGTATTCTATGCACCTCCCGCGGACCTCTAAGGGACATACATGATCGGATTCAGAAGGTCATACTTGGTAGGGTCCCGCGGCCCGACTGGGTTCATGGGTACGTCAGGGGCCGCAGTGCCCGAAGCGGCGCAGAGCCGCACGTAGGCTGGCGGTACGTGCTGGCCCTCGACATAAAGGATTGCTTCCCCAGCATCAAGCGTAAACACGTCGTTCGAGCCTGGAAGGAGATAGGGTGGTGCGCCAAGGCCGCCGCGCTGCTGACAAGCTTAACTGCATGGCATGGTTCTCTCCCTCAAGGGTTCCCTACAAGCGACTCGCTGTCTACCCTCGCTCTGGCCCCTCTAATGCGTCGGCTGAAGCGCTTCTCGGAGGCGAATGGCTTCAAATGTACCGTGGTACGGTGACAACGTTACCTTTTCAGGCAATGCGCCGCTCGGCTGGATTCGCAGGGTCGTGGAGCGCTTTGCTGCAAGGGAGGGCTTCGGTTTGAAGCGCGGGCAAGCGGCTCCCCGGCACAAGCGGCAAGAGGTGACGAAGTTGGTGGTGAACGCGAAGGTCAACGTACCGCGAGAATACGTCCGGCAACTGCGATACGACCTGCTGCGTTGCCTGCGACATGGGCCGGAGGTCATGGCACCTACGCGGACGGATTGGCTCAACAGCAGGCTGCGCGGCCGAACAGGCTACGTAAGAGGCATCAATGCTTCAAGGGCTGCATCCCTCATGCGAGTATTCAACCGAATTCGTTGGCCTCGTTCGAGCGGGATCACCCATAGCACCCCGGAGTAACGGGCCGCTCCCGCCATTCGGATAGGGAACGCTAGGTCCTGGCCTGCGCCGTGAGTGTGCGGTCAGCGCTGGCAGCGCGACTCGCACAGACCCGCGGATGCGCTCATAAGCACCCACTGGCGCCGCCTCGGCAGGGAACGACTGTGCCAGGCGGGATGACAGCTCGAACCCTGGCCGGCAAAGAGACCTAGGTTTGAGCCGGGTCTTTGGCGCTGACCCCCCTGCCGGAGCTTTCCCCGTCCCTCCTCCTTTGCTCTCGAAAGTTGCCACGAACTGGCCCCTTTACTGCCGCGGATTCCGAGGCTGTGAGGAGTCCCCGGCAGCCAGGATTAACGTCCGCTGTGCGGCGGATGGTGGCGGGTTCAATCTGACGGCAGGGGTTCTCGAACCAGGGGTGTCAGCGAGAGTGTAGGCAGAATACCATGAGACGGGCGACACAGGGGCACCAAGAAGCCAGATGGGCTTCTGGACTATCATAAGACGGTCTCCTCCTGCCGAGTGTTGAAAAGGTGCTCGTAGCACAAACACTACAGCGAGGAGGAGACCAATATGATCTACGTTGGAATGGATGTGCACAAGAGGTTTTCGAGGATGGGGAGCTTCGATCCTGCCACCGGAGAGCTCCGGGATCTGGGAGAGGTGAGCAACGACCGAGAAGCACTCCAAATGCGGCTAGCGCCGCTGGCTTCCCCGAGGACAGTAGTGTTGGAGGCGGGTCGAAGCAGCTACTTTGTGGCGGGCCTCTTGGAGCCGCTTGCCGAGGAGGTTTGGATTGTCGATCCCGGGGAGGTGAGACGCCTCCAGCACCGGGTGGCAAAGACGGACCGGCGAGACGCGGAGGCTCTTGCCTGGTGGGCTGCGAGAGGAGCATTGAAGCCCCTATGGCGTCCGGATTCGCAGGTCTTGGAGCTTCGGGAACTGACCCGAGGCAGGACGGCGCTTACCCGTCTTTCCACTCAGCTACGTAACCTGATCCGGTCCCTGCTGGCCCGGCATGGCTACGAGTGTCCTCACCGGGACCTGCTATCAGCGCGGGGAAGAGCCTGGCTGGACCAGGTGAGGCTGGAAGGATACTCCGGGGAGTTGCTGGCCACCTTCAGAATGCTTCTTTCCCTCGTGTAGGAGAAGGCCGATGATCTGGAAAGCAAGGTGGAAGCAGTCGCTGCGAGTGTTCCGGCCGCCCAGCGGCTCCGCACCATCCCCGGCATCGGCCCGGTCCTGGGCTTGAGCCTGGCCGTGGAGATCGGCGATATCAGTCGCTTCTCTTCCCCGAGCCATTTGCGGGGTTACTCCGGACTCACGCCCGCTGTCTTTCAGAGCGGAGAGAAGGATGCGCGGGGGCCGATCACCAAGCGGGGGAACAAATGGCTCCGCTATGCCGCGGTGCTCGCCGCCCAGCGCATGAGCCAAATGCATCATCCCGATCCCAGGATAAAGCGGGTCTTCCTCTCCGTTGCTTTCCGGCACGGACGTAACCCCGCGAAAGTCGCCGCGGCCCGCCGTCTGCTTGACCTAAGCTACTATCTGCTCAAAAAGGAGGAAGCCTATCAGGCGCCTCGCGCCCGCATCGCCCCTAAACGATAAGCTCGGAGGCACTCTCCAGTACCTGTCCTGGCCGACGTCAGCGCCCCTTTTGGACCTGAGACGCCTCCAGATCCGACGATAGCTTGCGCGTTGTCAGCGCCGATAGAGACGTGTCTGAATAGACCAATATCAGGATCTGGCCGTCGGCAACGCTTGCAGGGGGTATTGACGGCCCGTCTTATAGAGACAGGACGGGGAACGAAGATGCATCTCGGCTGCTCACGTTACCTCCTGTGGTCAGACCGACCCCACACGCTTCTCTCGGATAGAAAGGATCTCCCCGCGACTGCTGATCCGCGTGGCTTACTCAAGATGAGAGTCGATTAGCACTTAGGAACTCCTCTGGCGTGTTGAAGGCATTGAAGAAAAGCGGCGTGCCGCTGAATGAGAGCGGAGAAACCGGGCCGATGGTCATGAAGGAATACTCGCGCGATGCGACATCGAACGACGACTGGGGATCTCGAAACAGTTGATACAGGTCGAGGGCCTTGCCCTTGCCCGCAACCAGTTCCCGCAAAGCCTGGAATTCCGATCCCATGCTCAGGCCGAACCCGAAAAAGTAGATGCGCAACTGTTGCACAATCTCACGATGTAAGCTTGAAAGCGTCTGGCTGACGAAGAGCCAACCCACGCCGTATTTCCTCGTCGTTCGCGCCGCGTCAATCAAGATGCCCCGTACGGCCTTCCGCTCCTCGTTCTCAGGGCTCTCCTGCGGGGCCAGGCGGTGCGCTTCGTCGATCAGCACGAGAGTATTCAGGCTTCGGTTCCCCTTGTACGCGCCTTCAGCAGCAGTGCGGACACCTTCCAGAAGGCGCTTGATGATCAGCGCTTGGATGGTCTCATTCCAGAAAAGCGGGGCCTCAGCAGATCCTTCGCCGCCGAATAGCGAGGGTGCATTCGAACCGGTGCCTGGCTGCTGCGTTGCTTCTTCCACTGACAAGTCGATGACCACCAGAGGTCTCTGGTCTTGGTTAGGGTCGAACAGTCCGTACAGAAGCTGCTCAACCTTCCGTGCCCCTGGCCGGTCTTCCCTGAAGAGTTGCGTCACCGGAAGCCAGTATTCTGTGTAAAAGAAGCTGCTATCGGCTTGCTGATACATTACCTGAAAGCGCGTCCGTGACTCTGGTGACCTGTAAAATACCATCTGCACGTTCTCGTCTCCCAACAGGCGCCATGCTTTCTCGAAGGCTGCCTTGGTGTGGAGATCTTTGAGGGTGACCTTTAGCCGTGGCAGCCGGTCAGCGAGTGCTTGCGCCGCAAGTTGGCGGTTCTCCCCTCTTGGGATACTTAACTGTTCGAAGAACGGCGACTCGTAGACAGTCTGGGCGAACAAATCCCAGCGATCCAACACCAACTGTCGGACTCCATATACGCGAATGGGCTTGCCCAATCTGCCCAGTGCCCCTTTCACGGGGAGCGGAAACTCACCGGGCACGGGTTCGCCCCGCGCCTCCTTGCCGAATTCCCCCTGGGGATCGATAACGAGCAACGCCATTTGCGGATACCTCGCGTACGCCAGCACGATCATCTTTGCCAGCACGGACTTACCAGAGCCGGTCTTCCCGAATATTCCCACGTGGTAGGCATCCCCGGCCCCCTGAGGCCCTGTGCCGAAGTGCTTGAACCAAAGGGGCAGCTTAGGCTTCGAGCCGTAGACGTATCCCAAGTAGAACATCTGATCTCGGTAGGGGGACAGCAGTTCGTCAAGTACATCATCGTTGACGAGGTGTGTTGGCGTGCCGGTCGCAGGCACCGTACCTAGGATGCTGGGACGATACCCGTCTTGCCCCGCAGCAAAGACCGCGCTGACCGTCATGCCCCCGAGGTGGGTGTCCTGGCGTTCACTCACCGCATCCACCCGCCCTCGCTGCCGAATTAGGCTCCGCATCGTGGGGTCCTCGTGCCAGATGTTCCTGAGGGTTACCTCCGTGATTTGCCCGAGAGCATAGTGATTGTGGTTGTCCTGAAGGTAGCGAAACAATGCAAGTTCCCCCACAAGTTTCCTGCTCACCGCCCCTGCCAGTATGTCCAGCGCCAGTTCCCCTGTAGATGATGGTGAGCCGATGACTCCGATGCGCTCCGCCGCGTCAACCAACTGTTCTAGTTTGCTCAATTCCGCTCTGTCCATCTCTACGCTCCTGAATCCGTTCGGTACCCATGAAGGCTGAGATACACCTCTCCGATGTCGCCTTGGTATGTCTCCGCAATCCTCTGACTGGTGACCTGGCGGAACGTGGGAAGCGCGCGCCAGAGATGCTTCACCATCCGGTCAGCCATGTAGAGCGGGTATGGCTCCATCATCGAGGCCGCGCCGCACTGGTGCTTGACCCCATGGATCAGGGACGCTAGCCGTCCAGGCGTTTGGGCTACCGTGCGGCTGGTCTCCAGTCGAAGGGCCGGCAACCAGGGGTACGGACGATAGTGCAACACGTGGACCTCCCCCAGCAGCCCGTCCTTGCCCCGCGGTCCGTATATGTCGCGGGCCGCGCTTTCGGCACCCTCCCGGTCCTCATCTCTGATTGGGCCCAGGTTCAGGTGCCAGGGCTGGTCAGGTTGCTTGAGAGGGAGCGGTTGCGTGAACTCGCCCGGCGCGAGAACAGTGGTCAGCATTCCCCGGTCATCATAGGTCTCAGGCCACCCGACCTTTTGTCCGACCTCGCGCCGCGTCGTATACTTCGGGACAGCCACCCAGCAGTGATCCGAGCGCGACGAAGCAAGGACCTCCCGGTAGGCTTCCAGATAACCCTTCATATGGCCGATCAGGAAGGTCGTGACTTGGAGATGTCGAGACTCTCCCACCTGGTTGAGTGCCTGGTTGAAATAGATTAGGGGTGTCGTGAGAGAACCATCAACGAAGACGACCTCATGAGGTGCGCGCGCCGCGAGCGTGAGTTCCTTTCCCATCATGATGGCCCGGGCAATAGTCCCGGTGTCTGGGTCGTGGGTTTCCCGCTCGATCAACACTTCGTGCCTTGGTTCCGGCCAGTGCCGCGTCTCGGAGGGAGGCGTGAGCCCCTCGACAGCAACGGCGGCAGCGGCCACCAGGTCCGCTGCCAGGAGGCGTTCGACCGCATACGAACCGTCCACCCCGCATGTCGTGGGAATGGGTACATACGGGAGATCAGACTCATGGCGAAGGATGCCAGTCTGACGCATTCGGTCCCGCCACTCATCCCGCCGGACGCGGTTTTGCTCGAAATCGGCCAGTAGTGCCTGGCTGATACCCTCGGTGCGATCCAGCACCTCTTGCACCAAGGCTGCCGGCAGATCGGCGAAGGGCCTATCTCTGGCTTCTGATGCCACAGGATGAGCCTCCTTCCGGGATGACGAGCATCCTCTCGATCTCCGCACGTCGGCAGTTCCGCCACCCGTCCACACGCTGAGCCCGGTTCAGCAACCACCTCTCTCGCCAATGAGACACAAGGTCGGCAAAGGGCAGATCTCGGTAGCGCGGCCTCGAACTCCGTCCCTCCATAAAGGACTGTACGTTCTCGATCAGGGGGAAGAGGAATGCTTCGCGCTTGATGCCGTGTCTCAGTGCCTCCGAGGAGAAGCCCAGCCGCTCCAGCGCACGGACCATGGTCTGCCATTTGATACGCGGGCCAGTGCCAAATCCGCCCCGCGTAGGAATCCCCCTGGCCTCCAGGAACTCGCGGAACAGGGGATAGAGTTCTGCCAGGTGGAAGCTACCGTAGCCCTCAGCGTAGCCAATCGGTTCGGCTATCAGGTGGCCGTTGTAGCGAAGTCGGTTGTAGATCGAGCTGCGCCCGAAAGCACTGGTTGTCGTGAGCGCAACCAAACGGGCGGGCAAGTAGCGTCTTTCCATCTCCGTGGTACGGCCTGCGTACTTGCGCCGATAAGCCGCGCGCACCTCGTTGGAGGCGGCTGCCAAGGCGACCAGTTTGGCACCCAGCAACCGATTGTACGGCGGGACTGCCCCGAGCACGTGAATGTCCATAGTCTGATTGACGAGTTCAGTCTTGCGTCCATCAGGGTAGTGGAACAGTCTGTCGCGCGCCGGGAAGCTGAGCGGAGGCGATTGCAGGCCTAAGATGCCAATCAGCCTCTCATTGTTCGCGTCCATAACCAAGAACCGAAGGCGGCGTCCGAATCCCTTGGACAGAGGTAGCGACCACAGGAGTCGTGCAGCGCGGAAGAGTTCGTGGTGCCATTCTTCCTTCACCTCCACCAGCACAGGACTTATGCCTTCTGGGTCTACTTCCACTCCTTCTGCAAAGAATCGAAGCACACGAGGCAGCACGACGCGCAGCCACTTCTGGCAGGCCACCAGCTCCAACTCGCGCGCCGGCGCGTGCAGCATTCGAATTGCAGCCTTGTCCGTTGGTTCGCCGTTTGCGCCCATGGTGGCAAGGCCGAGGTAGCGCAGCCGCTTGGCGACTTTCTTCCGAAGGTATTCCGGCTGTATCGGTCCTTTGGCGGTCGTTGCCGAGTAGGTACGAACTCCGTGGGATCGCTCGTCGGTCCGAAGCTCGCCGCCCTCCCGTTCGCAAGGTGTGCGGTTGGGTGTGACGCTCTTGCCGGGCGGTCTCCTGGGACTACGGCAGTCGGCTGCTTCGTCTGGCTGCCGTGTTGCACCGCCTCGCGAACTAGGGCCGAATCCGCGAGCCACGCCCCCCTCTCCTCTTCAACGAGTGTCGTTCCATCGCTTGCAGACTGCGCTGCCGCATCCAGTCGCGAAGCAGGCCGGGATCGAATCTCCACTGCCGTCCCACCTTCGCGGCCGGCAGTTTGCCCTTGCGAGCCAAGACCCGTAGTGTGCCCACATCAATCTGCAGAAGCTAAGAAGCTTGCTGAACCGTCAAGAACTGCCCGTCGATCACAATCCGCTCCCCTGCCGTCCCGCTGGTCGCTCGCAGGTTACAATATCTTCGCCTAACGGTCAATTGCTTCCTCGTTCCCGTTTCGTGTGGAGTCGCGGATCAGCTCCGGCTGGGCTGAGCGGCGTCCTGGCAGGCAGTCAGCCTCTTTACCCCGTCCCCCACGCACAATCTGGGCTTGAGATGGGTCGGACGCGGCCGTCAGAGCGGCGGATCATGAGCCAGCCCCCACGGGATGGCCGGCGGCTCCTGGAGACCCGTAACCAGGGTTATGAGCCGGCAATGAGGCACGGCGCTCTTGTGGGCTACCCAGCACACCGCCAGATCAGAGGGGAAGGCACGCGTCTGTCGAAGAGCAACCAAGGAGATGAACAGGCTGGGCGCCAGCCAGGGATGAGGCTCCCATGTCCAGCCTGGACATCTCTGACTGCCAGAAAGGAGATCGACATGCCTGTCATCACATTCGACGGCGGGAAGCTGAACAAGGAGCAGAAGGCCACGCTCGTGCAACAGTTCACGGAGACGGCGCACAAGGTGACAGGCATCCACAAGGAGGCCTTCGTCATTATCATCCGCGAAAACGAGCGGGAGAATATTGGTGTCGGCGGAGGTCTTCTGTCTGACAGATCGTAGTCTGCTAGGAGACAGATCCGGACCCTGGTCGCCAGGCGGGCGCACTACCGGAAGATTGTGCTGGGGCATTGGAACACAGAGGCATGGAGAACCTGAGGGGTATCTCGGCTGGCCCGCCGACTTGATGTCCCGCGAACGCTGAGGCCGGACACAAAGGGAACGGAGCTACGCTGCTATGGGCTCGTTACATGGTAAAGGAGACGGGTCTGAAAGCCCGGCGAGGGACTTCATCCGCGAGGCCATCATCGAAGACCTGCATTCGGGGCGATTCGACCACGTCCACACGCGCTTCCCTCCGGAGCCCAACGCCTACCTCCATATTGGACACGCAAAGGCCATCTGGATCAACTACAGCATTGCGCAGGATTTCGGCGGGCTCTTCAACCTCAGGTTTGATGACACAAACCCTAGCAAGGAGGAGCAAGAGTTCGTTGACGCGATAGTCGAAGATGTCGGCTGGCTGGGGGTGGACTGGGAGGACCGGCTGTTCTTCGGCTCCGACTATTTCGAACAGCAGTACGAGTGGGCTATCGAACTCATCAAGCAGGGCAAGGCCTACGTCTGTGACCTCTCGCCCGAGGAGCTCATCCGGACGCGCGGCACGCTGACCGAGCCGGGGGTCGAAAGCCCTTATCGCAGCCGCAGCGTGCAGGAGAATCTGGACCTGTTCCAGCGCATGCGCGCTGGCGAGTTCCCGGACGGCGCGCGTACACTGCGCGCGAAGATCGATATGGCCGCGCCCAACCTGCTCCTGCGCGATCCCGTCATGTACCGGATCCGGCATGCCGAGCACCACCGCCAGGGCTCCAAGTGGTGCATCTACCCGATGTACGACTGGGCGCATGGTCTGCAAGATTCGATCGAGGGGATCACACATTCGCTCTGCTCGCTGGAATATGAGAACCATCGCCCGTTGTACGACTGGTTCCTGGATCAGCTCGGCATCTATCATCCGCGCCAGATCGAGTTCGCGCGGATGAACATGACACACACGGTCATGAGCAAGCGCCGGTTCATCGAGCTTGTCGAGGGCGGTCATGTCCGGGGGTACGACGATCCGCGGCTGCCAACGCTGGCGGGCCTGCGCCGACGTGGGTATACGCCGGAATCGATCCGCGAGTTCTGCCGGAGGGCCGGGGTTGCGAAGGTCGACAATATAGTGGATGTGGCCGTGTTGGAGGACTGCATCCGTGACGACCTGAATCGGCGAGCGCCGCGCGTGATGGCGGTGCTGAGGCCGGTGAAGGTTGTCCTGACCAACTACCCCGAGGGCCAGGTGGAGGAACTGGACGTCATCAACAACCCGGAGGATCCAAGCGCTGGAACACGCAAGGTGCCGTTCGGGAGGGAGCTGTACATCGAGCGCGACGACTTCCGCGAGGATCCGCCGCCGAAGTTCTTCCGCCTGGCACCAGGCCGGGAGGTGCGGCTGCGGAACGCGTACTTCGTCAGGTGCGCGGAAGCCGTGAAGGACGCGAACGGCGAGGTCACCGAGCTTCACTGCACCTACGACCCGGAGACCCGCGGTGGGGACGCGCCCGATGGTCGCAAAGTGAAGGCGACACTGCACTGGGTGTCGGCAGCACACGCAGTCCGGGCCGAGGCCCGCCTGTACGACCACCTGTTCCTGAAGC
>Ga0315280_10003681_pt1 | contig 23297 bp, 16 predicted proteins | sample YL17G06_40_MG_FD_203697 | JGI IMG/M metagenome (GOLD analysis project Ga0315280, IMG submission 203697) | Sediment microbial communities from Yellowstone Lake, YNP, Wyoming, USA - YL17G06_40 | ecosystem: Environmental > Aquatic > Freshwater > Lake > Sediment | place: USA: Wyoming | collected... | reverse complement strand
CGATCGCGTCGCTCCACCCATTCTGGAGCAGATTCATATGCTCCTGCGGCACCAGGCGGACAAGCCTGTCGAATTCCTGCGGGTCGCGGATGCTCCAGGCCCAGCCGACAACGATCGCGGCGCCGGCCCCCAGGGCGGCAAGACCGATCAGCGTCTTCGGCAGGGTGAAGAGCAGGGTCCCGAGTGCACCGATGGATCTGCTGGAGCGGCGCATCAGCAACAGGCCGGCGCCGATCAGCAACAACCCGAGCGGAATGAGCAACGGCCACGGGTTGTCAAGCAGGTCATAAAGCTTCTCCTGCCAGACGTGGGTCGAATGTGCATGAGCCGTGACGACGGCGAGGCCACCCAAGATGGCCTGCATCATGCCCGTGATCAGCGCCGTCGCTCCGGCATAGCCCGCACGCGCGCTGCGGTAAAAGCGAAAACTCATGCGTCGCGTGACGATCGAGGCCGCTGCGCCGAGCAAAAGCGAAGCGCCGATGAGAAGCATCCCCAGCGCGACGGTCCGTTCGGAACCAGACTTTCGGCCCGTCACGACAAGGACCATACCCATCAGGAACGCACCGTATTCGAGCAAGGGAAGCAGGTTGTGCAAGCCGACTTCAACGACGACACGAAGGCGGCGAAAGCCCGATTTCAAGAAGGGACGCAGGCTGCGGGTCCAGCTTGCGGCGTCGGGTCGGGCCGCACGGGAGGTCGAACTCGCAGCGGGGGCCGAACGGGAAGCGGGGCCGGGAGATGCCGCCGCGCGGGAAGTGGGATCCGGAGATGGCGCCGGACGCAAGGTGGGCCACGAAGCGTCTGGCTCTGTGTGGACCCGCGCTCTTTGCACGGGTGCCGCGCCCCGCGGAGGTGCCGCTGGAGGCTCGGGTGTCTCGACCCTGCGCCGCGCGGGCGAGGGAGCGACAGCGGCCACAGGGTCTCGGAGCGCGAAAATTATCGCGGCAATAAACTGAAAGACCAAAAGCGCCACGGCGGTCAGCGTCGCAACGCGGAACAGCATCAGCACGGGCAGAACGAAGAACACCAGCGCAGGAATCCACGGCACCTGCGGCAGGGGCCTCAGGTCGAGGCGAAAGTTGCGCGCGAGCCAGGTGCCAATCGGTCCGCGTTCACGTGGATCGCGGCGCCCCAGAAGCTTCGCGAGCGAGCGCCCCTCGATCCAGGACAGAAGCAGGTGCGCCTGCACCGCAAGACTCGCAACCAGCACGATCGGCGCAAGCATGATCGTCGCCAACAATCCGAGAAACGCACCGGCGCCCGCGACGAACGTCAACGCCGCCACGGTCAGCGCGAGGCTCGAAAGCACGATCCCCACCACGAGCGGCAGCGCGAACAACCAGCGTTCGCGCAGGTAGCGCTGGAGTTCCTTGTTGTTCTGCGAGCGTCGCAGCAGCTGGAGCGATTGGTCGATCGGATCGAGCAGCGTGTATCGCAGAGTGCGCATCTGCAGGGAGTCATTGGCCATGACCGTCAAGTCCGTTCCGGGGAGGGCGTCCAGCATACGAAACATCGGCTGGAATTGCTGCGAACAATTGCGCACTCATCGGACCAGTGACGCCGTCGCACTCGGCTCGAAGCAAACCGAAGACTATGAGCGTGCCCACGACTGTGCGAAGCGAAGCGGCCATTGCAAGCACGCGGTGGGCGGTCGCGCAGTACGGAAAGCTCAGTAGAAGTAGTAGCTCAGGCTGGCACTCAGTCCGGTGCCCGAAATTCGCGTCTTGGGCTGCAACGCCGCGCCCACCACGATGCCATTGCGGGTGATTGCCTGCGCGCTGCCGGCTTCGATTTGCTCCAGACCATGCTCCAGCCGCAAGTGCCACGACCAGCCTGGCGTGCCCTCGGGCGGGCGCTGGCTCCACCATTCGAGCCCGATGTTGACATGCCTGCTGCTGCCCAGGCTCAGGGTGGCCGGGTCGTCGCCCGGCAGGCGCAGCAGCATGCGCCCGCCCGGCCCGCCGCCGATCCAGGCGTCGCCCAGCAGCCGCGAGTCGGTGCCTTGCCACAGACGGTAGCCGGTTCCGAGCGCGGCGCGCCAGTAGCGGTACAGCTCCGGGTAACCCAGCACTGCGCCGGCACTGGCCAGATCGCGTTCGATCTGCTGGTATGCCAGGCGGCCCCCGAGCCACCATTGCGGCGCAATGACCTTGCGGCCCTCGACGCGCAGTTCGGTCTGTTCGATGCTGCTGCTGGTCTGGATGGTGCCCCCGGTAGTGATGTTGCCGACGTACTCGCGCTGGCCCTGTGCATGGTGCAGACCCGCTTCCCAGCCGAGCCCGAAGCACTCGGCCTGCACGCCGATCTGCAAGACGCTGAGCAGACCGCTCTCGCGCAGCAACCGGCGCTGCTGGTTGTCATACTCCTGCCAGCTGCTCGCAAGCTGCCCCAGACCGGCGTCGATCCGCACCGGGCCGCAGGTTTGCGCCCGCGCTTGTATTGCACCGCCGCCCAGGGAGCACACGAAAAGAAGGCCGCCGAGGCGGCCTCCTGCCCAGGTGAAGCACCGGGTTAGAGCAGTTCGGTCCACAGCTTGGTATGCGATGCCTCGTAATTGCCATTGCCGTCGGCATCGAGTTCCACCAGCACGGTGCTGCCGTCGTTCTGCGCGGTGACCCGGATCTTGCTGCCACCGCCGCCTGTTGCCGTGGCCTGCCCGCTGGTCGGGAAGTTCCGGCTGCTGGAGCGGACGAAAGGCGCAAGGGTGGCGAAGACGACCGACCTGTTGCTCAGGCCGGAACTGCTCAGCGTGCCGTTGGCCAGTTTCGAAATGGTGTACCCGGTCTGCATCGGCGTGGTGGTTTGGGTGGCAGTGAAATCGGTCAGGGAACGGGTATAGGTGACGCCCGCCCGGGTGCTGACCGTGGTGTAGCTCGATGTGGTGATGGAAAACGTGGTGGCGTGGACCCCGGTCGACGCCATGATGGCGCTCATGCTGGCATTCGTGGTGACGCTGCCGGTTGCATCGCTTGCCACCATGTTGGTCAGTGTCATCGACATTTTCAGGTTGTACACATCGGTGTTCAGGTCGCCGCTGAATTCGTTCACGGTAAAGGCCATGCCGCCGGTCAACGTGGCGCCAGCAAACATGCAAGCATGGGCCGCCACGGAAAACGAGTCGCCCCTATCGAACATAGAGTTGTTGTTGCCATCATCGACGGTCACATCCATGTTGCCGCTGTCGCACGGCACCGCCACGGTCTGCGAGGCACCGGTCACGAGCCGCGGCGCACTGGTCATCCAGGCCTGGAACTTGGGTACCTGGGCGCGGGCGAAATCCAGCGCCAACTGGTCGCGGCTGACCTGGACCCCGGTGAGCAACAGACCCGCGTCCGTCACCGACATTGCAGCGCCCACGCTTTCCTGCGCGACCAGCCCGTAGTTGCCGGCAGTGATCTGCACCGGCCCGGCATCAACCGGGCCACTTGGGCTACCGCCGCCGCCACCCCCGCCGCAGGACGACAAGACGAACGCAACACCGATCGAAACAGCACAGCGAAGCATGGATTACTCCTGAGGTATGAAGAGGTGAGGATACAGATGAGTCTCTACCTTGGACCCCCGTGGATCAATGGGTGGACGTTGACAGCCATCAACCCAGTGAACCAAAAGGTGCTGTCATCAATGCGTTGAATCAATGCGCATGGCGTGCAGCCGACTGAGACTGGAAAAATTCAAGGGTGTCACGACGGGCTGCAGACGCTTGCAGACGCAGTACTGCATCGAGGTCATCCAGCGCGACCAGCGTGAACCACTCGCGCAGAAGGTTCACGCCCAGGCTGCATGCCCTGGTGGCCCTGCTCCTCGCCCTGCGCCGCCCAGGGCAGCGCCAATTCCACCCCCGGCAGCACCTGCATCACCCCTATCGTCGGCTCGGCCAGCCCGGTGCTTGCTGCGTCGGCCGACCGGCGCCCCGCCACAGCAGCCAGTCAGGCAGCGCGCACCGGGGCATTCACGGTTCCGGCGCGCATGGCGGTTGTGTTTGCGGTGAACGGGGGTCACCGGGCGTTGACGCCAGCGGGCTGATTGACGTTAGTCTTGTGCATGGCCCCACTCCACGTCATGCCGCCCAATTTCATCGCCTGCCGCAGGCCGGCCTGTGCGCTTCGCTTGCTGCTGCTGACGCTGGCTGCGCTGCTGGGCGCCTGTGCGGCGCTGCCGCCGCGTGGCGTGGTCGAAACATCGGTCGCCTTCAACGACACCGGCAGCACCACGCTGGCGCTACTGGCCGCCGCCAGCCACCCGGCCACCGAGGCCCCGCCCTCGGGCTTCCGGTTGCTGCCGACCGGCGAATTTTCATTCGGCGCGCGGATTGCGCTGGCGCGGCGCGCAGAGCGCAGCATCGACCTGCAGGCCTACCACATCCACCGCGACGTCGCCGGCCGTGCGCTGCTGCGCGAACTGCGCGATGCCGCGGCGCGGGGTGTGCGCGTGCGCCTGCTGGTCGACGATTACCACGTGGGCGACATCGAACCCCTGCTCGTCGACCTGGCCGCGCATGCCAACGTCGAGGTGCGGCTGTTCAATCCTCTGCCGCTGCGCAGCGGCGCACCGATCGTGCGGCTGCTGATGTCGCCGGGTGACTTCGAGCGCCACAACCACCGCATGCACAACAAGCTGTTCGTCGCCGACAACGCGATGGCGGTCTTTGGCGGGCGCAATATCGCCGACGAATATTTCATGGGCCACTCCGAGGCCAATTTCATCGACATGGATCTGATCGCCACGGGTGCCGTGGTGCAGGATCTTTCGAGGGTGTTCGACCGCTACTGGAACAGCGTTGCAGCCTGGCCGCTGCACATGGTGCAAGGCCGGCTTGCCGCTGCCGACGCGGCGGCGCGCGAGCGCCTGGACGCCGAGTTGCGCGACGCTGCCCCTGCGCCGGCCCCGTACCGCACCGATCCCATTGGGCTGACCTCGGTCGAAGCGCAGTTGCAGCAGGGCCGACTGGTGCTGCATCATGCCAGCGCCCAGGTGTTTGCCGACCCCCCGGAAAAAGCCGTCGATGCGCGGCCGCCCAGCGGCCCCAGCGCCGCGATGGGCGGGCTGCTGGGCGTGATCGGCGGCGCCAGGCAAAGTGTGCAGATCATTTCGCCCTACTTCGTGCCTGGCACGGTGGGCATGCCGATGATGGCAACTGCAGCCCGAGCCGGCGTGCGCACGGTGCTCTACACCAACTCGCTGGAAACCACCGACGAGCCACTGGTGCACCACCGCTACAGCAGCTACCGCGTCGAGATGCTGCGCCTGGGGGTGGAGGTCCACGAGTTGAGCCCGGGGCCGGTGCGGCGCTCGCTCAGCTTCGGCAGCTTCGGCATCTCCACGCCGCGGCTGCATGCCAAGGTGACGGTGGTTGACGGGCGCTACGTGTTGGTCGGGTCAGTCAATCTCGATGGGCGTTCGGCAGTCGGCAACACCGAGATGGCGCTGGCCATCGACAGCCCGGCGCTGAGCGCTGAGCTGCGCCGCGCGCTGGAAGGCGAACGCACCAACATCATGTACCGGCTGCGGCTGGGCGCCGATGGCCAGAGCATTGAATGGCTGTCGCGCGACGAGCAGGGCCAGTCGCAAGTCAGCACCGAGGAGCCTGGCTCCAGCGCCTGGCTGCGGTTCACGCTGTGGCTGCAATCTTTGCTGGTCGAGGAACGCTTGCTGTAGTCGCGGGCTCCGGCCCGAGCAGAGGATGGGTTCCTTTTTGCCGTGGCTTCATCGGATTTGGCGAAGAAGCCGGGCGGGTGCTGTCGCTGCACGGTGGGTGCAGAGGCTTGCGGCTTGCGGCTTGCGTCTTGCGTTCAGTGCCGACGGGACGGGCAGCTCAGAGCGACAGCAGCGACACGTCGGCCGTGCGCTCGACGAACCAGAGTGCGCCGATCGCCAGCGCCGCGAGCGAGCCGCCGTTGATCACCCAGCGCGGGTAGCCGCTGCGGCGGCGCAGCGCATACAGCGCCGCCATGGCGACGAACACGATGCTCAACTGACCGAGCTCGAGGCCGAGGTTGAACTGCAGCAATGCCCAGGCAAACGACGCCGCGGGCAAGTCCATTTCAGCGAGCACGCCGGCAAAGCCGAAGCCGTGGATCAAGCCGAAGAAGAACGCCACCATTACACGCGGCATCCGAAACAGCGGCCGCAGGTTGTCGATTGCGGTGAGCACGATCGTGACCGCGATCGCCGGCTCGATGAACGACGACGGCAGGCTGACGAGCTTGAGCGCGGCGAGCGTGAGCGTCATCGAATGCGCCAGCGTGAATGCGCTGACGATGCCCACCGCCGGCAATACCGCCTGGCCCAGCCGCGCTACGGGTTGCCAGCCTTGCGGCGTGCGCCGCATCACGGCCGGCAGCAGCAGGCAAAGCAGGAACAGCAAGTGGTCGTAGCCCGACACGATGTGATGCACGCCTTCGCGCATGAACGATGACGGCGGCGCCGGCTCGAGGCGTGGCGCGGGCGTTGCGAGCGTGGCCGCGATCGGTGCCGCGATCGGGCCCGCGATCGATCCCGCGATCGATCCCGTGGTCGGTCCCGCGATCGATCCCGCGGTCGGTCCCGCGATCGGCCCCGCGGTCGGCCCCGCGGTCGGTGCCTCGGTAGCTGTCGCAACGGCGGCCGGCAGCGGCGCATGCTCGCGCGTCGGATCGAGCACCTGCAGCATCACCGGCCTGCCGGCGCGCTCGATCTTCAGCAGTCCGCGGTGGGTCGGGTCGATCTCGCGCAGCAGGCTGTAGCGCACCACCGGTTCGCTGCTCAACGCGCAGTCGGCCTCCAGCCACAGCACGGCGTAGGCGCCATCGCTGCGCTGCTCCAGGCCGCGCCGCACCGGCCTCAGCTGGCAAGCGTCGATCCCGATCCGCTGCAAGGCATACGCCTCGACCGCGGGCCAGGCCGCCTTGATCTCGGCCCAGGTGATCTGTGCGTCGCCGTTCGCATCGAGCTCGACGCTGCTGTCGAGGTCGCGCAGCGCAATGTCCCAGCGCAACTCGATGCCATGCTCTTGCTCGCGCAGTTGCAGGTAGCTGTCGCTCGCCTTGTGGGCCGCGGCCGGCGATCCGAGCGTGCCCAGTGCCAGCGCGGCGAGCGCAATCAACGTCTGCGCAATGGCCGACCGGCCGGCCCGCACGCACCTCGCAGCCTGGGCCCCGAAACAGGCCGAACGCGGGCCCGACCCAAAACCCGACAGGCTCCTAGAGCAGCGCATCCATTCGGCGGTCATGAAGCCCGATCTCCTTTCTGAGTTGGTCTGCCGCCTGCAGCGCGGCGGGTTGCTGCGCGGCGGCCGCGGCCCGTGCCAGAAGTAGCAGGTCGATCGGCTCACGCTGCTGCGCCAGATTCGTGCGCGCGAGCGCGACCGCGTGTTGCGGTCGGGCGTCGACCCAGAGCGCGAACATTGCCTGCTCGCGCGCGTGCACGCTCTGCGCCTGCGGCCGCAGGTTGGCCTGCGCGATGCGCTCGCGCATCTCGCGCGCATCGTTTGCCGCCTGCGGCGCCTTGATGCGGGCGCCCGCGATCGCCAGCCGCAACAAGACGCCGTCGGTGCGCGGCTGTTCGCGCAGCAACGCCAGGGCTTCGCGCTCACGCCCCTGGTCGATCAGGAAGTCGGCATAGGCGGTCAGCGCATAGGTCTCGCGCTCAGCGGCCAAGGCGGCCTCGAACGCGGCGTCGGCCGCTTCGTTGCGCCCGGCACGCTGCTCGAGTTCGGCGAGCGAGGTGAGCAGCCAGTTGCGCGTGCCGCGGCTGAGCCGCCGATCGGCGAGCAGGCGCTCGAAGCGCCCGCGCGCGATGTCGAACTCGCCGCGCAGCGCCGCGTTCTCGGCTTGGCATGCGGCGCCGTGAAGCGCTGCGCCGTGCTCCAACAGTTGCGCGCAGGCCAGGTCCGACGCGGCGTAGCGCCCCTGTACCCGGCGCACCGTGGCCAGGGTCAGCCAGGCTTGCGGCCGTTGCGGTTCGCGCGCCAGCAACTGCTCCAGCAGCTTGGCCGAAGCGTCGAAATCATGCAGGTACTGCAGCACCGTGGCCTGCATCAACAGCACCTCGCCCGGCGCGTTGGCAGGCTCGCTCCAGGCTTGCAACGTCGCCATGGCCTGGCCCGCCAGGCGCGGATCGCCCAGCTCGTGCGCTTGTGCCATCAGGCTGCCCGCAAGCTGAACCGCCTTCTGCGCGTCGCGCGGGCTGCCCAGCAGTGCCTGGCGCAGGCGGCGGTCTGCGGCGCGGCTGGCCGCGCTCGCAGGCAAGGTCTCGATGACCTGTAGATCGCTCGTCGGCGTGATCGGCGCCGCGAGCGCCGACAGGTCCAACCCTGTCGCAATGAGCAGGGCCATCAGGAATGAGGTGCAGTGGTTCATGGTGGCGGGGCGGCTTCGGCAGCGGATTGCGGAATCGCCCACCCGAGCGCTGGGCGCGGGTGGGCGGGTGGTGGGCAGCCTCGGAGGGTCAACTCAACGCTTCGGGTTCCGTGTCCTCGGGCAGCTTCGGCGTGAAGGTGCTCAGATCCACCGGCTCCCTGTCGTCGGCCGCGGCTGCGGCCAGGTCGTTCAGGTACTTGGCCAGACCGGCGGCAGACTCGCTCGCCCCCGGCGCCACCGCGACGGCCGGCCCGGGTACCGGGGCGTCGTAACCGCCCCCGCCGCAGGCCGCGAGCAGCACGCTGGTCAGCGCCAGCATCAGGAATCGTTCAAGGTTCTTCATGGTGGGCCTCACTTCGCGCCGGGCAATGGCGTATCCAGGTACGGGAAGCCTGGCAGCAGCGGCACCACAGCCTGGTCGACGCCGTCGTGCAGCTTGAACGCCGTGGCACCGAGCGGCACTGCCGACGGTTTGCACGCCGCGCCGAAGCCGAGGGCGTCGGTGTCGCCATTCGCCATGCAAAGGCCGCCGACCACGGCCACGAGGGCGACGTCGACGACGTCGTCCTTCGGTCGCCGCCCGTTCGGGAAGCCGGCGTTGTCGTTGCCGCCGGCGAGGATGTTGCCGACGATGCCGAGCCGGTTCTGCATTGCGAAGGGCACTGCCGGGATCGCGGTGTTCAAGCGCAGCATTTCCGAGGGCGTGACCACGCCCTGCTGATTCACGCCCTTGATGCCGGTCAGGAACACCGTGACCAGGTCGTTGCGGCCCGGGTTCGATGGCGCGATCGCACCGGCCGCGGTGCCGAAGGCGATTTCGAGCAGGCGGGGCAGCGTCGGGTTCGTCACGTAGTCGGCGAACTGGGCGTCATTCCTGGGTTTGGAACTGTTGAAGCGGTCCTTGTCGGGCAGGCCGATCACGACCTCGTTCACCAGCGGCATGCCAAGCCGTGACACCTGGGTCCAGGCGCCGCCGGGAACCGCCGCCGTCTGATGCCCCTTCTTCGGCGTGCCGTTGAGCAGCTGGCCCTGGCGCAGGCTGGCCGTTGTCCAGCCGCCGATCACGGTGTCGGTGCCGGCGACCAGGCAGCTCTTGTGCACCTCCATCGCCAGCGTGGTGACGTTGGCGTCGTCGATGATGTTCGGGAAGGCGTTGATGTTGGCCGGGTCGGTGATGGCCGCGAGCGGTGCATTCACGAGATCGAAGATCACCCCCAGGTTGACGGCGAATGCATCCTTGCGCTGGCCGACGAACAGCTTCGCCGGCATCGCGCAGCCGGGAATGTTGACGCTGTGGATGTGTTTGGCCGCATAGCCTGCATAGTCCGGGATCGTCTTGGTGCCGATGTTGTCGACCGGCTTGTCGAAGCTGGCCGATCCGCCCACCGCGTTGGTGACGCTGCCGCGCGTGCCGGTGCGGCGGTCGCCGCGCACGATGTCGACGCTGTAGGTCTCGTTGAGGTTGAGCGCGCCCGCCTTCGGGTCGGCCACGGCACCGGCCTGGATCAACGGGATCGCGACGTCCTTGCCGTTGATCGGCAATGTGATGCCCTTGAACGCATGCTTGAAACGGAACTGGAACGTCAGGTGTTCCTTCGCGTCGCCGACGTTGTCGATGTGGATCTCGTACAGCGCGTTCGGGTCCATCTGAAAATAGTTCGGGCCGCCGTATGGGGCTTGCAGAGGCTGGTAGTTGGCGATCATCGTCACATAGCCATCGCGGCCCGGCTCATAGCTGTTGAACAGGTAGAAGTCGGTGGCGTCGACCTTGGGCATCGTCGTGATCGACGGCGCTTCGCGGTGGCTGGAGGCTTGGGCGGGCGCGACGGCCGCGCCCATCGCTGTGGCGCACAGGGCGGCCACGAGAGGCAGCAACTGCCCCGGTTTCTTGCGGCTCGATGTCATGGTGGGTTTCCTTCTAGGTCTGCACTGCGGCCCCGTTGCGCGGGGGCCGATCACGGGCACCGCGGCTCGCAGCAGCGGTGTCAGACAGGCTTTACGCAGGCCAGGCCGGATCGGATGCAGGGCCGACGCACCGGCGCGGCGGCTGGCCCCACCGCCCTCTCACAGGGGTGCGACGACCCTGGCGTTTGCTTCGAAGCCGACGCCGGCGTCATCGAGGCGCTGCGCCACGCATGAAGCGGGTAAGCTTCACCTCTCGTGGGAGCCAGTCGGGCTTTGGGTCGTGCCCGCGTCGGGCCTGCTTTGGGGCGCAGGCTATGCGCAAAGCGCAGCAGTGCCGGCCGGGCGCAGTGCGAACTTCGAGACGCGGCCCACGCCTTCAGTTCTGTCATGCCCTGGCCTCTCGCAACCGAACGCCGAAGTTTCCCGATGCACCGACCTGCCACCGCTTTCGCCGCCTGCCTCGTCTTCGCCACGGGTGTGGCGCTGGCACAGTCTGCACCCGGTGGCGCCGCGCCGGCTGGCAAACCTTCAGCCCGCATGCGCACGCCCGAAGCCTTTGCGCGCGTCGAGGACATGGTCCCGGCGGATCCGCTGCGCCTGTGGCGGGAGCGGCTGTTGCAGCTGCGACCGACGCTGACGCTCGACGCGCCTCAGGCCGAAGCGTACGACGCCTTCGTGCGCGAACTGGGTGACATGGTCAAGCTCAATGAACGGCGCATGTTGCGCATGCTGGCCGGATCGGGCCTGGCGGTGAGCGGCATCCCCGACGTCGGTCGCGACCTGAGGTACGAGAGGGAAGAAGCCTCCGACGAGGCCGCCGCGGCGGCCGACGTCTCGAGCCGATGGACCGAGCTTGAGCAGCGCCTCGCAGCTGAGCAGCGCGAGGCGATTTCGACCGCCTGGGCCCTGAGTCGGGCTCAGGCGGCGCGTGGCCCGACGCCGCGTATCAGGCCGTGAGCGAGAGGCGGGAGTCGACGCCGGGGATGCGCGCTGCGCCGGGTCGACCCGGCCTGTCCGGTTTGATCGGCGCAGTGCCCAGCCCTGCTCGCACGAGGCTCACACTGAGGACATCAAGCCCAGGAGCGTGTCGGGCCTGTTGGGCTATCGGTCGGGCCCGTCACAGACGGCCGCGGATCATTTCAGCCCGCTTCATGATCTTCTCGCGCAGATCCACGCGCTCGACCTTGGGAGCGGCGTCAGCCGGTCTTTCAGTCCTAGGCTCGATCTTCAGGGAAGCGAGCTTGCGCACGAGTTTGCGCATGGCCCGAGACTCATCCGACAGATAGTCGCTCGCGCGCAAATGAATGAAGTGCCAACCCAGCCTCTCCAGCGTCAGCTGGCGTTCCATCCTCGAGAGGATCGCGGTCTCCGAGACAATCCTGTCTCCCTCGCATGAGATGACCGCCTTCGTGCCGGTATCGCCTTCGATCATGAAATCGACTTCAAACTCACCGACCCGGTACTTGGGTTGCGCGCCATAGCCAAGCTCGACCAGCCTGTCATTCAGCGATTTCTCGAAAGCAGACTCGAATTTGACGCTTGGCCGCTGGCCGGTCTTCGGCCCCCCCGAGTGCTGCTCAACGTGTGAAATGAGCCTGAGTCTCAGGTCGCCTTTCTTCAGGTCACGTGTCGGGTCCATTGAATAGACGACCCACAACTGATCGCGCGCGCGGCTTGTCGCCACGTTGTAGACCCGTTTCCATTCATCCGAAGCTCTGAGGGTCATCACTTCGCCGTTGCGCGCGGTGTCCACCAGCGACAGCAGGATCACGTCTCTTTCATCACCCTGGAACTGCGACGCATTGCCGCACAGGATTCTCCTGCGCCCATATTCCGCGGCGCTCAGGCGCCGCCTCAGGATCGAATCGATCTTCACCGCCTGCTCGGTTCCCACCATGCAGATCGCGCCGAAGGTGCAGCCGTCGTATTCCTCGAGGCGGCACATCGCCGTGATCAGCGACGCCACTTCCAGGGCTTCCGCTTCGTTCGTCTTGTTCTCGGTTGACGCCCCTTGCACTTGATGCGCGATCAGGTTCGGATAGACCTGGCTCGTGGATGCCTCTCTCAGCGGAAGAATTTCACCGCCGTAGCAGAGCTGATTGCTGAACTCGATGATCGCCGGCACACAGCGGAAATGCTCGATGAGGCGAATGATCCCGCCAAAGGCCTGCCGCGCCAGATCGTAGATCGACGTCCTGCCATCGTAGAGCTGCTTGTTCGGGATTCCCTCCAGGAACTCCTCGATCAGCCCCTGCACCCGACCCGCCTCGACTCCCACGGAGTACGGACTCACCTGTTCGTGATCGCCGATGACGACGACCTTCTTGCCCAGAGCGAAGGCGGCCAGCCCCAGCACGTCACACTGACTCGCCTCGTCGACGATGACGACGTCGAAATGCGTGGTGCCCAGCTCGAAGCTCTCAAGCGCTTCCGAAAGCGGCATGATCCATACGGGCACTGCCTGGTGGCACTCCAGCAGGGTCTTCCTCGCCTCCTCCTTGAACTTGCCGACGAACTTGCCCGTGCCTTTTCCGATTTTCCGGTAAAGCCCCAGCCAACCATTCAAGGCTTGCTGTTGCTTCAACCCGGTTCTTTCAACCTGGGCCCGCCATGCCAGCTTTTCGACATACATGGCGTTGACTTTTTGCAGTTTCTCGGTGACGACGGCAAGCCGGTCCTCGAGTTTTTCGATATCCGTCCCGGCAAGGCTGATCAGTTTCTGCACCAACTGCCGATGCGCCCATGCCTTGTTCAGGCTCCCGGGAGCGTCGGCCGTGGCATGCCCGGACTCGCGCTGAGCGATCGCCTCGGCCCAGCGCGGAGCCGCTGCCGACAGCTCTTGCAAGAGCTTGTTCCGCTCTTCAAACGCCGGTTTCAGCTCGAGAACCCGCGCCAGCCGCTTCCAGGCTTTGTCGTACGCGTCGTAGTCGATCGCCTTGAAAGCCTGCTCCAGAGTCTTCAACAGCGTGCGCGACGCGGGCGTCGGCTCAACCGCCCGAATCGTACTGAGCCATTGACCGCGTTTGCCCTTCATGTCCTTCAGTTCCAGGTTTTCTACCTGTTTGCTGCAAATCGGAATCAACTGATCGCGAATGAGGTGCACGATGCGCGCCGCTTCGGCCGCCTGTTGCGGCAGCAAGGGCAGGCGATGGAACAGCATTTCCCACTTGAGCCCGACTTCGGCCGCCTCTTTCTTGAGCGGGGCCCACTGCTCATCCATCCACTTCACGGCTCGGTCGAGCTTGAAGCCATAGATGGACATGGTCTCTTCCGGCTTGGGGCCCATGTCCTGGGAGGCGGGCGCAGCCAGGCCCTCCATCTGTCGGTCCCAGCGCTTGCACATCTTGTCGCGCATCAGGCGCACTTGGACCAGATGCAGCACCGCTTCGAAGTGCTCGATCTCCTTGAGCTCGCCTTGGTCGGTTTTGGCGTCGTGCGCGAGCTTGCTCCACTCCGGGTGGAACAGCGACGTGAGCTTCTTGAATTTCTTCGGCGATTTCAGGTGCTGGATGATCTCCTGCAAGATCCTGATCTGATCCTGTACCGAAAGCTTTGAGGCAATGGAGGGGCCGAGCCGAATCACCAGCTTTTCCTTCCTGCCGATCTCGTCCCTCGAGGTCTCGATCAGGTCGATCAGATCACGCCAGGAATCAGCCCGATCCCCACGCTCGGTGCCCGCTTGAAGACACGCCAGGAACCACGGCGCGTCAAGCTCCAGGCCCTCGACGGCGTCGACGAGGTGATGCTTGAGCCGCTCGAGCGCGACCACGCCGACCTCGTCGTGCTCCCAATACTGCTTGCTCTCTTCAGGGATTCTCTTGTCGAGAGTCTTGAACTCGTCGAAGTATCTGATGAACTCCTTGGCCGAGGGCAACTGGTCGAGAGCCGGCAGCGGGCCCGACAGGAGCGCGATGTCTTCGTCCGTCAGCTGGAAATTGATCTGATAGAGCTTCTCGATCTCGCGCTCGCTGACGGGGCACTTCGCCGATTCGGCGACCGGGCCGGGCAGCCATCCGTGTTGATCGCGCTCGCGCGCGACGCGCCTGCCCAACTCGGACGGCAGGACCTGTTCGCCATCGAACTCAACGCGCCGGTACTCCACCAGCGCCGATTCATGAAGCTTCTGCCGCAGCTGGTCCGATTCCTTCACCAGCTCCACGCGCGAGACATCGATCTGCGCAATCTCCGCATCGAGTTTGGCGACGCTGGTCTTGGCGAGGTAGTTGATGATCCCGGTGATCGATTCCTCGAGCTCCTTGGAGCTGTCGTCATCGCCATGCAGCACGCTCACGCAAAGCGACCTCAGGCTCGGGGCCACCTTGTCCTTGACGACGCGCAAGGCTTTCGAGGTGTGGCTCGTCACCAGGATGCGTTGGCGTTTGGCCAGCAGATGCCCGATGAGGTTGGCAATGGTGTGCGTCTTGCCGGTTCCCGGGGGCCCCTGGACCATGACGGTGTCTTTCGTCTCCAGTTCCTGAATGACGCGCTGCTGCTCCGGATTCGCGTGTTTCGTCAACAGCATGTTGACCGATTGCGGCGCAGCACCGCCGCCATTCTTCGCTGCTTGCTCGCTCGCGGTTTCTTCCCTGCCGACAAGCCGCAACAAGGCCTCCGGCAACTCGGCCAGGCCCGGGAGCTTCTGGATGTACGACTCGAGCGCTTCGAAATAGCCGTGGCCGCGATAGCCGAGGAAGAAGCATGGGCCGCGATAGATGCATGGCGCGTCGTCGGACTCGATCTGCAGAATCGATTCACCGTAGAGACCGTCGGGCCAGAACTTGTGGATGAAGCTCTTGAAGAACTTGCTCGTGGCTTCTGTCTCCAGCGGATGAACCGAACCTCCGGCGATTTGTTCGCGCAACTGCTCCATGGCCTTGCCATCGATCCCCGCGTAGCGCAGCAGAGGCGTGTAGAGCTCGGGGCCTTGCGGCGATTCCTTGATCAGGAATTCCGGCACCGAAGGATTGAACACCAGCTCCACGCGCTGGAGCAGGATCGGGTGATGGATCAGGCCTTCCGGCCTCTTGATTCTCAGGATTCCATCGGCGACGAAGAGCTGAAGCGTTTCGGACTCCCGCTGGAACTTTCCGTAGAGATCGAACAGGTCGAGGAAGACGTTGAGGGCATCACGCAGACCCTTCTCCGACTTTTCCCACTCGCGCTTCTGGTCTTCCCATTTCTCGAAGGCCTCGACTCGTTCCGGCGACTCGTCGAACAGCTCGGTGACCTCCTCGCCCTCGACATTCGCCCGTTGGCGCCTGGTGTACAGCTCGGGCTCAACGCCGAATTGCTCCCACCCATCCTTGAGCCACTTTTCGATCGCGATCGAGGGCTTGGGGCAAGCGGATTCAGCCGGACGCGCGACCTTGATGACGAATCCCGACGTCGCGTCGCCGCGCTGAACCGACGGGTAGCGCGGCACGCCCTCGTAACTGACCATCCAGTCGTAGCGAGCCATGTCGACCAGAGGCGGCGACCTGACTTGATTCAGCTCCTGCAGGAAGCGGAAGATGCGGCGTATCTTGTCGTGATCTGTTGCGGAGGCGCTCATGGGCGTCGGTGAATTCCCTGAAGTCTTCAGCCCGCAATTTCCAGCCGCTGATCATCGTGAGCGGACATTGCGCTGACCGATTCGAACTCGGGGATTCTGTTTCCTCTTGGTTGTGGGCCGGGTCAAAGCATCCATTCAGGTCTGTCTGCTGCCAAGAGGCGCATGCCGGGGTGCTGGGACGGCGTACGCAGCGAAGGACGCGCGACCCGGGGGCCTGGCCCCGGATTCACGTCGGCGCCGGTGAACTCATCGAGTTGCATGGGCATTGCCTTTGGGTTGCCTCAGACATGGCCAATGATGGGCAACGCCCCCCGGGTCAATGCTGCAAGAAGAAGGCGTTTTGGGGCGCTCATTCCGACCCAAAGCCCGACAGGTTCCTATCGCGTGCTGGCCTTCGAAGCGGGCGGGCGGCGCCTGCGCTTCGGGTTGCCTGCGAGGGCATGGGCCAGACGAACAGGATCGCGATCTACCTGTTACACAGCCACCACGCACCGCAGAGATACGCAAGCTGGGTGACGTCGATGGTGGGGACAGAGGGGATACGCACGCCAAATCTTTGCAATATGGCGCCGGTGAGCAAGATGAGCAGGCCATAGCTGAGAACCCGCAGGATGACTGCGGGGATCACCGAGAGCAGTTGTTGGGCGATGAGTTTCATGGTGGCTTCCTTGATTCCGCTTTTGCGTCCAGCGCGTGAATGCAATGGGCGATGCGTTTCAGTCCGGCGCCGCCGAACTCATCGAGTGGCGTTGGCATCGCCTTCGCTTTGCATCGGACGCAGCCAATGATGGGCAGCGCACGCCGAGTCAATCGTGCAAGAAGAGGATGTTCCAGGGCGCTTCTTTCTGCGCGCACGTTTCGGGCGCCCGGCCAGCAGTTGCCCTGGCCGGCGGCGCGGTTGCTGTGGTCACGGCCACAGCGCTCATGATGGAGCGTGCCCAGCACGCTGTGTGAGGTTGGGCAGCGTCAGGCCCCGGCCCCGCGGCGCGCGTCGATGCTCATCGCACCGGCACCGAACGCCGCAACCATGAACATGCCGCCGGCGACCGCCAGGTTCTTCATGAACATCAATTGCTGGACGTATTGCTGCGCCTCGGGAACGGCCCAGAACTTGTGGAACAGAACGGACGCCAACAGCGTGAACAAGCCCAAGGCCAGAGCCGCCCATCGCGCCTTGAAGCCCACGACAAGCGCCAGGCCGGCCACGACTTCGAAGACCCCCGTCAGCACCGCCAGCGCGGTTGCCAGCGGCAGGCCGGCATTGGCGATGTAGCCGGCGGTGCCGGCGATGTTGCCGAGTTTGCTGAGTCCCGCCATGACGAACATCAGCGCCAGCAACACGCGGCCGGTGGCGGCGAGGGGGGATTTGAGAGAGTCGAGCATTGGAAACCTCCAGAAGTTGAGGGCCGAAGAATATTCCATTGCCCAGGGCAATGGGTCGCGCGCGGTTCAAGGCGCGTTTCAAGCACTGTGAGCGACCGATTCGAGATCGTGTGCGCCGTCCCGAACACCTGGCGCTTCAGGCGTCTTCAGGCTGAGTCTGTCTGTTGCGAGCGCGTCGTCTATGCTTTGCCCTTCGCAACAGTTCTTGCAGCGCGACCATGCCCACTTCCCCCGCCAAGGCAGCGCCCGGTGCAGCTCGTACCGAATCACCCTGGGTTGCGGCGTTGCGCCTGCCCGACCCGGCGCTGGAGGTGCTCGCTGCCGAAGGCGCGCAACTGCGATTGATGAATGCCAGCGTCGAGCGTCTGGCCGGCGGCATGCGCTGGTGCGAGGGGCCGGTCTACTTCGGCGACGCGCGCTGCCTGTTGTGGAGCGACATTCCGAACAACCGCATCCTGCGCTGGGACGAAGAGACCGGGGTCGTGAGCGTGTATCGCAGCCCGTCGAACTTTGCGAACGGCCATACGCGCGACCGGCAGGGTCGCCTGCTCACTTGCGAACACGGCGCGCGGCGCATCACGCGCACCGAATACGACGGCAGCATCACGCCGCTGGCAAGCCACTTCGAGGGCAAGCGCCTGAACTCGCCGAACGACATCGTCTGCAAGAGCGACGGTTCGATCTGGTTCACCGATCCGTCATTCGGCATCCTGCACCACTATGAAGGCCACGCCGCGACGCCCGAATTGCCGACCGATGTCTACCGGCTCGAGCCCGACTCGGGCCGCCTGAGCGTGGTGGCCAGCGGCATCAACTTTCCGAACGGGCTTGCGTTCTCGCCCGACGAAAGCAAGCTCTACATCGTCGAGTGCCGCTCCACGCCGCGCGTGATCCTGGCCTATGACCTCGTCGACGCCGGCACGGCCCTGGCCGGCAGGCGCACGCTGATCGACAGTGACAGAGGCACGCCCGACGGCTTTCGTTGCGACGTCCAGGGCAACCTCTGGTGCGGCTGGGGCATGGGCGAAGGGCTGGACGGCGTGCGTGTGTTTTCGGCCGAAGGCAAACCGCTGCTGCACATCCACCTGCCGGAGCGTTGCGCCAATGTGTGCTTCGGCGGCCCGGCGCGCAACCGCCTGTTCATGGCGGCGAGCCACTCGGTATATTCGCTCTACGTCGCGACGCAGGGCGTGGCCGGGGGCTAGGAGCAACTGGCTGCGCGCTGACAACGCGGCGCGGCGATCGTTCATTCACGGACCCGGGATGTTCTCCAGTCTCAAGCGTTCGACCCGCCGCTTGCTGGCGCTGCTGGCCGTGTTGCCTGCCACGGTGCTGCTGCTCGGCGCGCTGTACACGCTGGGCATGACCCACCTGGAAGGGGCGCCCCGCACCTTCATGCAAGGGCTGCAGTGGGCCTCGGAGACGCTCACCACCACCGGCTATGGCGGCGACAGCCACTGGAACCACCCCGTCATGGCGCTGTTCGTCATCGTCGGCCAGTTCATGGGCCAGTTCCTCGCGTTCCTGATCTTCCCGATCTTCATGCTGCCGTACTTCGAGGAGCAGTTCGAGGCGCGGCTGCCCAAGGTGCTGCCGCCGATGCAGGGTGTGGTGCTGTTCTATCGCCACGGCCCGGCCATCGAGACCTTGCTGGATGAGTTCGTGCGCAGCAACAGCCCCTTCGTGATCTTCGAGGAGGACCTGGCGCTGGCGCGCAAACTGCGCGATCGAGGCTACAGCGTGGTGCACGGCCAGCTCACCGATGGCCAGATGGCGCTGGCGCGCGTGGCGCAGGCACGTGCCGTCGTCAGCAACGCGGGCGACCATGCCAACGCCACCTGCACGCTGCTGATGCGCGAACTGGGCTTTACCGGCCCGCTGTTCGCGCTTGCCGACGAGCCGCTGTATCGCGCGCCGATGCTCCAGATCGGCGCGACCGACGTCTTCACCCCGGCGCACGTGCTGGGCGCGGCCTTGGCGTCGCGCGCCAGCGTGCGCATCAGCCCGCCGGCCGAAGGCATGCACCTGCTGGGCAGCGCCGTGGGCATGGCCGAGTTCAGGGTGCGGGCCAGCAGCCCATTGGCCGGCAAGCGGCTGCGCGACCTGCACCTGCGCGAGCGACATGGCGTGACCGTCATCGGCCAGTGGCTTGCCGGTGTGTTCACGACCACCAAGGGTCCCGCCACGCTGGTGGAGCCCGGTGCCATCCTGGTGGCTGTGGGCTCACCCGCGAGCCTGGAGACGGTGGAGCGACTGGCGATGCCGATCCGCCGCACGGGCCCGATCGTGGTCGCGGGCTTCGGCGCGGTCGGACACAAGGTGCTCGAGCTGCTGAAGGACGCCGGTGAGACCTGCGTCGTCATCGATCAGGCCGCCGCGCCGGGCGTTGACGTCGTCGGCAACGTGCTGGAGCAGGCGACGCTGGACAGGGCCCAGGTGCGCGAGTCCTGTGCCGTGATCCTGGCACTGAGCGACGACGGTGAATCCTTGTTCGCCACCGCTGCGGTGCGCGACTACGCGCCCGAGGTGCCGCTGATCGTGCGCGTGCTGCGCTCGCACAGCACGCCGCGGTTGTACCGCGCGGGGGCGGACTTCGCGATTTCGGTGGGCCAGGTGGCGGGGCAGATCCTGGCACAGCACCTGCTCGCCGAGCAGGCCGTGGGCATGGACAACGGCGTCAAGTTCAGCCGGGTCAATGCCGGCGCCATGGCCGGCGCCAGCCCCTGGCACAACGCAGCCCTGGACCGCACCGGCGCCAAGGTGGTGGCCGTGGAGCGGGGCAGCGAGGTGATCGTCGGGTTCGAGGACGGCTTTGTGGTGCAGCCGCAGGACGCCGTGTTCATCTGCGGCTCGATCAGGAGCCTGGAGCGCTACCAGCAAGAGTTCCGCGCGAGCCCGGCGCAGGCCACGCAAGCAGGTTGAGGCCGACGCTGCCGGGTCTGGCGAGCCGGTTATCGATCGGTACGAACCAGGGTATCGACTGGCAGCGCTGGCGCGTGCGATCCCGTAAAGTGCAGCGCTCGTCGCGCCTTGTCCGGAATGACAGATGCCCAGCCCTGAACGACCCCAACGAATGCCGATCGTCAAGGTGGCCTGGCTGCTCGGCCTGCTGTCGACGCTGCCTTGGTCTGAGGCCGCGATGGCGCAAGCCGCGACGACGCCCGCACGGCCACCGAACATTGTCTTTGTCCTCATCGACGACGCCGGTTTCAGCGACTTCGGTGCGTATGGCGGCGAGATCGCCACGCCCAACATCGACGCGATCGCGCGCTCGGGCGTGCGCTTCACCAACTTCCACACCGCATCGACCTGCGAGGCCTCGCGCGTCATGCTGCACTCGGGTGTCGACAACCACCGGGCGGGAGCGGGCACGCTGCAGGTGGTCATCGCCAACAACCAGAAGGGAAAGCCCGGCTACGAGGGCCACCTGAGCGACCAGGCGCACAGCCTGGGGCAGCTGCTGCGCGACGGCGGCTACGCCACCTACTTCGCCGGCAAGTGGAACATCGGAAATGGGCTGGAGCGTTCACCGGGCGCACGCGGCTGGGATCGGTATATCGGGCTCGAGCAGACCGGTGCCGACAACTACGAGGCCAAGGTCTACGCGCCGTTCAACCTCGAACCCGTGTGGTGGGAGGACGGGCGGCGCGCGCAGCTGCCCGCCGATTTCTTCTCGACGCGGCACTACGTCGACAAGATGATCCGGTACGTGGATGAAGGCCGTGCCGGCGGCAAACCCTTCTTCTCGCTGATCTCGCTGCAGGCGGTGCACTCGCCGCTGCAGGCGCCCCAGGCCGACATCGAAAAGTACCTGCAGCGCTACGAAGCCGGCTGGGACCGCGTGCGCGCCGAGCGCTACCAGCGCCAGGTGCAGATGGGCCTGATGCCTGCCGGCCTGCAGTTGCCGCAGGCCCCGAACCGGCGAAGCTGGGACAGCCTGAGCGATGCGCAGAAGCGTGCATACGCCAAGCGCATGGCGGTCTACGCCGGCATGCTCGACAACGCCGACCAGCACATCGGGCGCTTTCGCGAGCATCTGCGCAAGACCGGCGAACTCGACAACACGGTGTTCATCGTCATGTCCGACAACGGCGCCGACGCCTACGACCTGGCGAACCTGAACCTGCCGTTCAAGGTCTGGTACCGGCTCAACTACGCGCTCGGCTACGACACGCTCGGCGCGAAGGGCAGCTACGTCCACTACGGCCAGGAATGGGCCGAGGTTTCGAACACGCCGCTGGCGCTGTTCAAGGGCAGTTCGGCCGAGGGCGGCATGCGCGTGCCGTTCGTCATCAGCTATCCGGGCCGCTTGCCCGCGGGCGGCGTCTCGCACAAGTTCGCCTACGCCACCGACTTCCTGCCGACGGTGCTTGAGATTGCCGGCATAGCGCTGCCGGGCGATGAGTACGGCGGCAAGAAGCCGCACCGGCCCACCGGCACCAGCCTGCTGCCGCACCTGCAGGGCAAGACCGCGCACATCCATGCCGCGAGCGAGGCGATCGGTTTCGAGAGCACCGGGGGCCAGGCGCTGTTCATGGGCGAACACAAGCTGATGCGCAACGCCGCGCCGCTGGGCGACGGCCAGTGGCACCTGCACCGGCTGGCGCAGGATCCGGCCGAGGCGACGGACCTGATGCACAAGGAGCCGGAACTGGCCAAGACCATGCTCGCCGAGATCGAGCGCTACAACGCGCTCAATGGCGTGGTGCTGCCCGAGCCCGGCTACAACGCATTTCGACAACTCTTGACCAACAACTGGGAAATACTGCTGCGTCAGCTCGGTGCCATCGTGACCACGGCGCTGGCCCTGCTGCTGGGCCTGGTTTATCTCCTCGCCCGCTGGTGGCGCCGCCGGTCAGGCCGGCACGCCAGCGCCTGACGCATGCCCTGGCCCTTGCAGTGCCGCGGCACGCTGGCCGGATTGCTCCTCCTCGCGGGCAGCAGCCCGAAGCGCCGTCGCGCCTTGCCGGCGCACCGCATCACGGCCTGCCCGAGCGCGTCCCACTGCGGTTTCCGGGATGATCGGACCTGAGGCACAGCGACTGGAGTCATGGCATGGGCAAGACCATCCTCATCACCGGAGCCGGCAGCGGCATCGGGCGCGACGCGGCGTTCGCGCTGGCGGCGCGTGGCCAGCGCGTCATCGCGACCACTTTCGACGAGGCGCAGGCCACTGCCTTGCGCGCCGAGTGCCAGACACGCGGGCAGGCCCTCGAGATTTTCAAGCTGGACATCACGCTCGCCGCGGATCGCGAGCAGTTGCGCCCCTTGGCGCTGGACGTGCTGATCAACAACGCGGCAATCGGCGATTCGGGTTCGCTGGCCGAGATCGACATGGGCCGCGTCCGCAGGATCTTCGAGGTCAACCTGTTCGCGACGCTGGAGCTGAGAGGCTGAGAGTCTTCGATCATGCCCGCTCATCACGCCAGAAGACGCCTGCTCGTCGTTGCAAATGCTCGCCATAGCCCGAGCTATGGCTGCGCTTTGCGCCAGGGCCAGGAGGCCCTGGCCTTCGCCAGGCACAAACAGTCCTCAGGACTGTTTGTGTCCGGGCTCAGCCTAGATCAGGCGCCTTCTGACGCGCTGCTCGGGCACGCCCGAAAACTCTCAGCCTCTGACCCAGATCGCGCTCGCGGGGATGATCGAACGCAAACGCGGCACGGTGCTGTTCGTCAGTTCGATCGCCGGGCGCGTGCCGATGCCGTTCCTGATGCCTTACTCGATGACCAAGTTTGCGCTCTCCGCCGCCGGCGCCGGGTTGCGTGCCGAGATGGACCAGCTGGGCAAGAACGTGCAGGTGGCGTTGATCGAGCCCGGCGCCATCCACACCGGGTTCAACCAGTCGATGACCGCGCGCAAGTACGAGTGGATGGGCGCCCAGTCCTATTTCGCCGGCCAGGCGGCACGCATGAAGTCCAGGGAGGCGCGCATCTTCGAGCTGATCGAGGCCCGCGACACACGCGCCGTCGTGGCCAAGATCGTCAAGGCGACGGAGGCGACCCGCCCGCGCCTGCGCTACGTGGCGCCGTGGCTGCAAGGCGCCGTGGTCAGGCTGGCCCGCGTGCTGGGAGTTTGAGCGATACCCCCTGAGGGCAATGACCACCATGGCGAACATT
>Ga0315280_10003680_pt1 | contig 23301 bp, 10 predicted proteins | sample YL17G06_40_MG_FD_203697 | JGI IMG/M metagenome (GOLD analysis project Ga0315280, IMG submission 203697) | Sediment microbial communities from Yellowstone Lake, YNP, Wyoming, USA - YL17G06_40 | ecosystem: Environmental > Aquatic > Freshwater > Lake > Sediment | place: USA: Wyoming | collected... | reverse complement strand
TTGGGGATTGAGTCGCCTTGCTACTTTGACAATTGCATCGACATCGTCTCTTTCAACAAGGTTAGTCCTAAGAAATACTCGCCTCACATGGACGTCACCTGACACATCGATGCCGCGATAATCTATTTTTCGAACTGGAACTCCGTAATCTCTCACTAGAATATTCGCAGCCATAGACGCCTTCTTTTGTCCAATTCCTTTGAACTCCTCAAAACGTCTCTGCAAATCATCCGAGCGTGGATTGTCGTTCCAAATTTTCTTCGGGTCGCCCCCATATCTACTGATTAGTAACTTGCTTGATTCGATTAACCAGTTTGCGATTTTCCTATACCTGTGAAGCGACTTGCCAGCTACAAAGATTTTCCTTTCCAATTTCTCTTCAGCCATCCCGGCTATTTTGTAGGGATCCAAGTGACCTAGTCGTTGTTTGAGTTTTTCCGGAGCTTCCCAAGCTCTGTCTGCAGAAATACCTTGATCAAAAATGACTCCATAAAAGAACCCCATGGGTTGCAATCTATCTTCACTTCGGGGGGCTTCTTTTTTTGCCTTTTTTGTTATCATCTTACCGTATTTTTTGAGAGCGTTGCATATTTTGCGTTCATTCAAGTGTGTCATACTGGACAGTAAGAGCATTGCTCTTAAGAAATTGATGGTCCTCTAATACCCACGTAGCCATACGAAGGTGCACGCGTTTTGATCCTGGTCTCTACGGACTAACACTTAAACGGGGTCAAGTCCAATGCCTAGAGCATTGGACACTAATAGCTTAGTCGTTCTTCTTGTGTGTAGTCTTCTATTTCATCGAGAAATTCGCTTTTCGATGGTTCCCAAGTATAGATGATTAGATCCTCTTTGGCTCTGGTCATCGCTACATAGAATAGTCTTCTTTCTTCTTCTTTCGGATCCTGTTCAGGATAGTTTTCTCTTGCTGGAGCATAAATAGAACTGTCTTCGATCTCACTTGGAAAACCATAAGCATCTTTGATAACGTTCAGGACAAGAACCGCTTTGGCTTCCAATCCCTTGCTCTTGTGAACCGTTAGCACTCTTATCTTACTCTCATCACGTGCGTCATCGCAGATCATATCTATGCCCATTTCTTTTGCTTTGTCTAGTAAGGTTCTGATAATAGGATGAAACTTGTAGGTTCGGTGCACTCTTGTACGCATGAATCTGCTAAGGACAAGAATGTCCTGAGGCAGAAACCCTTTCCGGATATACTCAGCAATGCGAGTCAAACAATCTTCAGCAGTCTGCTCATAGTAACGCATCCTGTAGTTTTCTTTGTGTGGAGATCTCAACACCATTATAGGTCTTTCTTCATCTCTGCTTGATAACGTGGTTTTTGAAATCTGACAACTACCGTTCTTCTTTATTAACTGGGCCCCAGCATCAACGATCGTCTTTATGCTTCGATAGTTGGTGGATATTTTGGTTACTGCAGGTTTTTCAAAGTATTTCTCAAAATTGACGAAAAAGTCGAGGTTTGAACCAGAGAATGCCATGACACTTTGCCAATCGTCACCTACACAGAATAGTTTGCAGGTAGGATTGCGCTCAAGTAACTTCCTTATCAATTTGTACCTCTGAGCACTTATGTCCTGATACTCGTCAATTAGCACATGATCATATATGTTGGCATAGAGATTCTTGTTATCATCTAACTCTGCGATAGCTTCGTTAATCATGTCTTCGAAATCAATCTTATTAGCTCTTGTTAGGTGATCTCTGTAATCAGCATAGACCTTCACTGCCAGATTCCCGAAGGCTACTTGTTTCCGAGACCATTTGCCATTGCGAATTTTTTCCGTGATTTTCTGAGGTGATATGCCATATGTTTTTGCGTTTGTGATAAAATTCACTATATCATCAACTGGATCTTTGTAAGGACCCCATGCAACCTCGACAAGCTCACTGTAAGTAAGGGCTGTAAACTCGAACCTGCCCTCATTTCTTGTCTGTAACTTCTCAATAACTCTCCTTTTCAGCAACTCAATGAATTTGTCAGGATTAGTTTCATCATACTCATAGGCGAATGTTTCAACAAGGGTTTTGCCATTCTTGGCAAACCATTCCTTTTTGAATTGCATTTTCTCTTTGTAGGCTTCTGTAGTTTGGTCGAACCATTCGGGGACTTCTCCTTTCTCATTTAGTGCCCAGTGCTCAATGAAAAGGTCATATTTAGGCAATCCAAAATCAGGTCTAAACCCAGGGAGATCAGGTTCATAATCAATTGCGATAGGCTCGCTGTTGAGCTTATTCATTAAAAAGAAGTCCATTATCTCTTTCTCAGCCTTGCTGTTCACACGGGTGTTGTTTATTGCGAAATAGGCACGTTTCTGCGCATATGCTAGGCTCTCGGCCTTGTTTTCGAAACTGTCACTTTTTTCATCATCATGAAGGGTTTTCACATACTGCAAAAATAGTCTATAGTACTCGGAGTCGGTCAATCTATGCTGATACAAACCTCTTATGATTTCGTGTTTCTTGTTTTCGTCTACTATTTCACTGCGATCAAATTTTCTTCCTATTTTTTGCAAGATCTCTTTACCCAGCTTGTGGAAAGTCCTAACTTCAACATCATCTATGTTGTAGCGTTCACGTAGCCGGTGCTCGATTTGTTTTACATCTTTGTTTTGGTAAGCAATCGCCAGGATTCGATTAGATTGAACGCTGTCCGGTTTTCTTCTTATTAGATAGGCTATTCGTGTGATCAGAACCTCGGTTTTGCCAGCGCCTGCACCTGCGATCACAAGGTTGTACTTGTCATCTGTCACTACTGCATCTTTCTGTTCATCATCGAGCAAGAGATAGTCTTTGTTGAAGAGATAGCCATATTCTTTCTTTCGCTGTCTGATGAAATCCTTGTTGTAATCTAAGATGATTTGGTGATATTCCTTCAGCCTAGTCTGCATTTGGGAGCAGAACTCTGGCAGAATCTCGTTTGACTCAAAATATTCAAGGTCTTCCCCGAACAACCTTATGGTCTCATATGTACACTCCTTTTCGGTGTAGACAAGATATGTGCCACTGTTCTTGATTTCCTCCACTTGCTTTTCAACTATTTTCTTTTTCTGCTCCAAGTACTCTCTTACGCAATTCAGAACGACCTGCTTGTGTTTCCCGAGATCTTCTTTTCCTACTAGGGCAAGTCCTTCTGCAGCTTTCTTTGTTACAAGGAATCTTAAGTCCTTTCCAAGCGACAGCAATGCTCCAATCCGTTCTTTTTCACTCATCCGAGCCGTGAAAGCATCGACTCTTCTCATTTCTTCAAGTTGCTTGAGTAGTCGCTCCGCTTCATCAAAGTATTCCCGTATGCGCCTGACGATCAGATCTCTTCTACTTGCCGTCTCTGAGACTCTTCTGTCAATGTCTCGACCTATGAAGAAGCCAACCAGCAGCATTTTCAGAATCCTACGCAGAATTTTCAGCCTAATATCTTTTTCCAATTCTCGGCTAACTTCTCGCAATTCTTCGATGTCCAGATCGATGCTCATCTAATCACGTCATTACGGCGGATCGCCCGTCAGACAATTCCTTTTCATGAGCACCACCATAAAAATGTATGGACTCGCCTGACTCTGGGTTTTGATCTCCTCGGGACTAATACCCAAACGGGTTCAAGTCCCACATAAGCGCTTCAAAAGATATGAGAATGGTGCCCCATAAACGGACGCTCGAATAGGGCAAGTGCTAAGAAAATATGCTATACTCACGTATTATGAGTCCATGATGCCTTTTAAGCAGATCAAAAGGTATGTGAACTAGAAAAGATAATGGGGTAATAGAATCAGCGAACAAGACAGGTCAGCTGATTTTTTGGAGGGCTACGCTGGATAAGGCAAGTCTACACTGATAGATCGGCTGGTTGAAGAGCTCCGATCAAAATATCAGAATGAGGTGAGTCCAATAGTCATAAAGATCAGTGAGTTTGATATTAACTACGAGCATTTTTTGTTCCTTAAGCTTCATGATGAAATAGTGAAAAGAAATCTTTCTCACAGATTCGCTCGATTTTCAAAGCCATACCCTTTGTCCATCCGAGAGCTTCAAGCCAGTGGTTTTTTATGAATATGAAGCCGTAGCCGTTTATGCGGCTTTCCACTGGGAAAATCTCGCCTGCATTCTCCTTCGCTGGTGCCTTCTTCTTTTCCCTTTTCGGCTTCTGCTCTGGCTTCGGGGTTTCTGTGGCGATGTTCTTTTTCTGCTCAAGTTTCTCTTTAACCTGCTTAGGATTTGGCGACACATGGTCTTACACGTGGGCAACATCTTGGTCTAACACTGCTTCGGCGACCTTCACAGCTGGTCCGCTCAACGCAGAACTGAGCGCCACTGCCATCCATTCCCAGAGGACGAAGTATTCGTTCTTTTACAAAAGTTTCCCAGCTCTGCCCTGATACTTTAGCAAATACTTCCCCGATCACTGGAAACGTCATGTTCTGGTAAGCAAACCGCGAGCGACAGCTTGTGGCCGGCTTCACGTAACGCAGTCGACGGATTATCTCCACTCGGTCATAGCCTAAGACTTTCAACGCATCCGCCGCATACGGAGGGAGACCACTGCGATGGCAAAGTATGTCGCGATATCTGCCAGATTTTCAATTGTATGATGCCTGTGCAACTAGGGAACTTGCAGTTCGCGTGACCAGATCATCCCACGTCAACTTGCCGTCATCGACCAAGATCGCCGCGGCAGCCGCCGTAAAGCGCGCGCAAACGCAGTCGAAGCCTATACCAGTTTTCTGCAGATGCATGGTCTACGGTGGGACCAGCCCAGGTACAAGAAGATCAGGAAACTGCCTTTCATTCCAACAGAAACCGAGATCGATCAACTAATTGCTGGATGTGGCAAGAAACAGCAACTCTGCTACAACTACTCAAGGAGCGCGCGTCAGCATCGCGTTCTGTTCCACAACATCGGCTACTATCAGCACAACAGGTCTATGGACTGTGGCAATTCCACAAACCAAAAGGCATAAGCGTTGATTATACCAATACTTATTGTTGCGCGCGCGCTACTTGGAGGAGCGCCTGACTGTAGGAGAAGGTTGAATGAAAAGAGCAACATCTGGATTGATGCTAGCACTACTTCTGACCAGCCTGCTGAGCTTTTCAATGGCCAATCAAAGGGTAAATGGCCCATATCTCAACCAGCAACTTTCAATGTCCAAACAAAAGCATATGGGCGAGTCGTTTCCAATACCCGAGGTTGTTCATATAGATTCTTATGATTGGCTTAAAATTGAGAATTGCTCCTACATCTCAAAACCAGGTCAGCCTATGCTTCCGGTGAAAAGTCTTGTGTCCAAACTTCCAGAAGGGAGTTCAGTCACTAGCACCAAGGTGGAAGTCAATGAGTCCTATCTACGCGGCAGTTTCAAGGTGGTGCCTGCTCCGTTTCCAGTCATAGCGGGCATGGAAGCGTCACTAGGAAACTTCAGTGAGGATCCAAACATATACAACTCCTCGAATATTTTCCCAGAAGAATGGTATGTTTGTCGCTATACTCATGGTTTGGACCCAGAGACTATGACTCGAGTCGAATATATTGTTATCAACTTTTATCCTCTCAGGTTCCTCCCAGCCGAAAAAGAAGTATTGCGCGCCGAGAGCGTTTCGGTTACTGTAGATTATGTTGAAGCAGTGACTCTGGCTCCGCTCGTGAAGCTTGGAAACCTGATAATCACTTCAGACACACTTGAGCCATATGCAGTTCAGCTTGCCAAGTACAAGAATGATACCGGCATATCTTCGAAAGTCCTTAACACGACGTGGATATACGGGCACTATGCTGGGATTGACAGCCAAGAAAAGATTCGTAACTGCATAAAAGATTTTGCCGCAACTTATGGAATAGTATACGTAACGATTTTTGGGGATGCTGATCAAGTTCCCGTAAGGCTTGCCTATGTACCTGATGGGCAGGATACTTACACGCCGACCGACCTCTACTACGCTGACTTGGACGGCACCTGGGACGATAACCACGACGGATTGTATGCTGATCAAAGATATGATAATGTAGATGGCATCCCAGATGTTTACGTAGGCAGAATACCGCCAAGCCTCATCGAGTACGCCCAAACTGCTGTAAACAAGATAAAAGGGTACCAGCAAGAATTCAACGCTTCGAAGAGCTGGACTAGGCGGGTTGTGCTTGCGGCTGGAACAGGCTCAGGGGATGGTCTTTCAAACCCGTTTGGGATTGCATTTCCATTCTTGAAGAACTACACGGCCAACATAAACACCAACAAGGACATTGTGAAACTGTACGAGGCATATGGGAACCTCTCCGCGGGTAGCATAGCTTCTGAGATAAACAGGGGGGCTCTATTTGTAAATTTTGCCGGTCATGGAGACCCAGGGTTGTGGCTATTTTACTGGGTTATCCCATTGATTTGGTACAATGGTTATGGCATTACAGATGTGCAAGCATTGACTAACGGTCTCAAATTGCCAGTAGTCACCACAATGGCATGCAGCACGGCAAGATTCGACGATCAAGATTGCATAGGCGAATGGTTTGTGCTTGAGCCCAATGGAGGTTCGATAGCATATTTTGGAGCAACTAGGATCGCTTGGGGATACGCTGATCAGTGGGTGACAACCGGGTTGATGGGTGAGATGGATTGGAGGATCTATCAAAACTTCTACGAGGGTTTCACGAGACTTGGCGGGATGTGGGGACAATCAGTTCGTGAATATGTGCAGAATCATATCTGGAACTATAAGAACGCGGGAGTAGAAGATGTGAAAACATTTATGGAGTTCGTCTTGCTAGGAGACCCGACTTTAAGAATATATAACCCCAACTATCCCGAAACCTTGAAAGTTCCTGAGGATTTTCCAACGATTCAGAGTGCGATAAACGCTGCTTACGATGGAGACAAGATTCTCGTTTCGTCAGGAACATACTATGAAAATCTAGTTGTGAACAAGTCCCTATCGCTAGTCGGACAGGACAAACGCAGTACAATCATTGATGGAAGTCTCACTGGAAATGTTCTAGATATAACAGCTTGTAACGTTGAAGTTACCGGTTTTACGATTCGAAGAAGTGGAACAACGTGGCAGATAGGATCGGGTATCTTCGTTTGTGAGAGAAGCACTGGCAACAGTATAAGCGGTAATATCATAACTGGCAATACCTGGTACGGCATCAACCTTTACCTCTTTTCAGGTGATAACAATATTTCTGGAAATAGCGTTGCAGGGAGTCATTATGGCATCACTCTTCAAAGCTCAGACAACAACAGCATAGTTGGAAATAACCTAACAGGGAATTCGTATGGCATCTACGTTGGTCAGTCTTCAAACAACACGCTAAGAAACAATACTATGGCGCAAAACAGCTACAACTTTGGTCTTCAAGGTTGGAGCCTTTCGGATCTCTTGAATGATGTTGATGTTTCGAACACAGTTGACGGCAAACCAATTTATTACTGGATCAACGATGTAGACAAGGTTGTTCCCGCTGACGCCGGATGTGTTATTCTCGTGAACTGCACACGCATAACCGTCCAAGACCTTCACCTGACAAGAAACGGGTTGGGCGTAGAACTGGCTTTTACTACCAACTCGACAATAGTTAAGAACAATATGACAAACAACGGTCTTTATGGCATCTACATGTACTCTTCCTCGAAAAACAGTCTGATTGAAAACAACGTAGCAGACAACTCCATAGGTATTGAAATTGGCCACCAGTGTTCGAATAACCGCATAGCTGAAAACAGTATTTCAAACAATTACTATGCCGGGATTCTAATTCAATATTCCTTAAGTAACTTCATAATAGGAAACAACATAATTGGCAACAAATATGGATTCTGGCTCGGTTGGTCTACAAATAATTCGATTTACCACAACAATTTCATAAGTAATACAAATCAAACCTATAATTACGATTTGTGCGCGAACATTTGGGACAACGGATACCCTCATGGAGGAAACTACTGGAGCAACCTCACCGATGTAGACATCCATAGTGGTCCCTATCAGAATGAGACTGGCAGCGATGCCATTTGGGATCATCCATATCTGATAAATGCAAAAAACACCGATCGCTATCCATTAGCGATTCCTTGGACACCTAACCTAGAGTGGGACATCTCCTTAACGGCATCGTCGAAAGAGGGTTACAGCGACATCTCCAGGTTCGGAGTCAGGATTGGATCTACTGCGGGCTTCGACAAAACTCACGACGCGGTTGATCCTCCAGCGCCTGTTGCTGGTGTCGTGAGCTACTTCTGGTATCTAGGAAACCCATCTTCGCCGGCAGACCTGCGAAAGCTATCAAAAAGCATGATTCCCCCATCAGACAACTTGGCCTGGACATACAAGGTCAGACCAGTTGGCATAGATGGCACCATGGTCATAAACTGGACAGCCAAAGCAGTGACTGCAATACCACCAGAATACAATGTTCTGCTACTTGACTCGGCAGGGACAGCTGTTGCAGATATGCGCAAGGTCACTCAGTACTCTTTCACAGCAGAACCAGACACAACCTATAGCTTCGCAATCAGAGTCTTTATTGGACACAATTTCAGTTTACATCTCGCCGCCGGCTGGAATATGGTGAGCTTCCCCGTCATTCCTACAAACACGAGCTTCTCAAACATCTTCAGTGGCATCGGCTACTATCAAGTGGTCGCTTGGGACGGCACAAAATACGTCGCCCCCTCTAATGCAGAAGCTGGCCGCGGTTACTGGGTTCTGGTGCTGGCAGAAACAACTATGAACATAACAAACGGCGTACCAGTGGACCAATATGAGCTCGATTTGCCAGCGGGTTGGAGCATGATTGGCAGTATTTACAACTGTACAGCTAGTGCAACGCTAGTCTTTCCAGAGTATTATCAACTAGTCACCTGGGATGGAACCAAATATGTAGACTCAGCCACAATAGAACCCGGAAGAGGCTACTGGGTCCTAGTGCTAACGCCCACACACATTGTAGTAGACGAATCACGCCGCATACCTGGATAGACTAACAGCAGTCTGCAAACTTCAAATCCTCCTTTTTTGTTTTTTTTAACACAGCGCGCGCTGATCTTGTGCGAACAACTGGACTAGCTATTTGCAGGGCATTTGCTCAGTTCGCAGAGCAATTTCTCTCAGATGCATATCTGTAGATTTAGTGAGGGCTGCGAGCAAGCAGCTGGAAGCTCTTGAGGCCCACTGGCTATCAGCGCGCGCGCTCTAGGTTGGATGATGTCACCACGCTGTAGGGGTTCAACTCCCACCCCTCTAGGCTTTTCTGAATAAACCCACAGACTCTTTATTTTTTGCTCTTTTTGTCTCGATCACGTAATCAAACAGTCTTCAACCAGTTTGGAAGTCTATTTTACGGAAGTGTCACTCAAACAATCCCCTAAAATCTTGATTAAAAAGAAAAAGGGGAAATATTTTAGTGTTTTATTTTTCGTTTTGCCGCTACGACTGCTCCGAATGACGCTGCTAAGGCTAGAAGTATCCAAGGCGCAAGCATTGCAAGCGTGTTAAATGGTGCTTCGAGGCCGCCTACAGGTGGAGGCGGTTTCTTAACGAACACCGCTATCAATTTATGATCTTTATTCATGACGACTGTGGTTGGGTCAGTGGTTCCTACGTTGATGCCGTCTAGTTCCCAATGGTCAAGCTTCCAGTCTAGGTCTGGTATTGCCTCAACTTTGACTTCTGTTCCTTCGTCATATGTGTAGCTTCCAGGCGCAGGATCGGTTGTTCCGGAGCCGACAATTCCTATGGTCAGCTGGTACTTAACAGGCGGAATCTCGACAAATACGGCCGTCAAGGTGTGATCAGCATCCATTGTAACCTTGTAAGGATCAGCATCGCCAACGTTAACACCGTCAAGCTCCCAGTGGTCTAGTTTCCAGCCAGGATCTGGGATTGCATCGACAGAAACTTGCTCTCCTTCGTTGTACATGTGACTGCCTGGAGCAGGATTAGTAGTGCCAGAGCCAACAACGCTTATAGTAAGCTCATACTGGACAGGCGGAATCTCGACAAAAAACGCGGTCAAAGTGTGGTCAGCGTCCATTGTCACCGTGTATGGGTCTGTATCTCCAACGTTTAAGCCATCAAGCTCCCAGTAATCAAGCTTCCAGCCTAGGTCTGGAATTGCATCAACACTGACATCTGTTCCTTCGTTGTACTTGTAGCTTCCAGGCGCAGGATCTGTGGTTCCAGAACCAACAACACTTATGGTTAGCTGGTACTGAATAGGTGGAATCTCGACAAAGAAGGCTGTTAAAGCATGATCGCTGTCCATTGTAACCTTGTAAGGATCAGCATCGCCAACGTTAATTCCATCGAGTTCCCAATGGTCAAGCTTCCAACCAAGATCCGGAATTGCGTCTACGGTAACTTCCGTGCCCTCATTGTACTTGTAGCTTCCCGGAGCAGGGTCAGTAGTTCCCGAGCCAACAACGCTTATAGTAAGCTGATATTGAACAGGGGGTATCTCAACAAAAAACGCAGTTAAAGCGTGATCAGCGTCCATTGTTACAGTGTATGGGTCGGCATCGCCAACGTTAACGCCGTCTAGTTCCCAGTGGTCTAGCTTCCATCCTAGATCTGGAATAGCGTCAACAGAGACTTCCTCTCCTTCATTGTACTTGTAGCTTCCAGGCGCGAGGTCGGTGGTTCCAGAACCAACAACGCTTATAGTAAGCTCATATTGAACAGGCGGAATCTCAACAACTGCAATTATAAATGTATAGGTAGTATCTGCCTCTGCGGCAAAAGAGTATTCGGTGACCTTGCGCATGTCTGCCAGTACATTTCCACCTGAATCCTTAAGATTCATGTTGTATGTCAAAGGAACCGTTGCTACGTCGCTCACAGTCCAGCTGATAGTCATTGTTCCATCTATTGCAACTGGCTTTAGCTTACATGTCCAAGTCATCAATTGAGATGGAGGTATTTTGCTTCTGCTGAGTTTTTGTAGATTTACTGGTGACGTTGGGTTAGTTGGATACCAGAAATAGCTAACAACACCAACAGGAGGCGCTGGGGGATCAACCTCGTCGTAAGCTGGATCAAAACCGTCAGTAGCATCGCTTCTCACTCCAAAGTCCGAAGCGTCGCTGTAGCCTTCCTTCGAAGCAGTTAAAACGACGTTCCATTCGCTTGCAGCGTTGACTACGAAATTTTGGTTTGCGAGAAGGTAACCTGTAGTTATGATAAACAATAGGAAGATTAAAATGGCTGTTTTTTTCATGTTCTTCTTCCTTTCTCCTTTTGTTTTCTCGCCTATTTTAGCTCTATACACCCGCACACAAGGAATATACTGGGCTTCGCGGGTGTCTTAATTGTCGTTGCATTCTAGTTTTAACATTTGCGGTACAGAAGTATAGAAGAAACTTCTATGTTCACTCATGGATTATTGAAAAGAAAAAAGGGGAGATGTTTGTTTTTAGATGGCCATGTAGGTTTAGCTGGTTTGTAGGTTGTAGTTGGCACCGGAACGTCTGGTGAAGAGTGTTCTTGACCTTTTGTTATACGCTATTCTAGATGCTGCTATTTGGCCTTCGTCTTTGACGTATCTGTCGTAGGTTCTAGAAAGAGTTGTGCTGGAGATTTTTGGGCTGGTCATGACCTTTGATTTGTCGACTACGATATGCGTGGGTTGAAGGACGCAGACCCAGTATCCTTTGCCAGGTTCTATTGTGGTTGTCTTAACGTAGCTTGTGCCATTCCAAGTAAGTAGTTGATACCATCCTGGAAAGACGAGATTGGCGTTGACTGTACAGTCATAGATGGAGCCTATCATGCTCCAACCCGCTGGAAGGTCGAGCTCATAGCGTTCCACTGGTAGTCCGTAGATTGTCACCGTGGTGTCTTCCAGTACCAGTATCCAATAGCCGCGGCCAGCTTCTGCGATTACAGGCTTTATGTAGCTTGTGCCATTCCAAGTGAGCACTTGATAGTAGCCAACGCCACTGAGAATGTTTGAGAATTTGGGATCTTCAGGAAGGCAGGGAAAGCTCACCATATTCCAGCCTACAGAAAGACGCAACTCAAAGTAGCAGCCACCAACATAAATTATGAACGTGTACGTGGTGTCTGATTCTGCAGTGAAAGAGTATTCGGTGACTGCTCGCATGTTAGCAACTATTTTTCCTTCTGAGTTAAGCAGAAAGACGTAATACTCCGGTGGTATTGCACTTATGTCTTGTGCAGTCCAGCTGATGGTCATTGTTCCATCTATTGCTACAGGCTTCACCTTACATGTCCAAGTCATCAGCGAAGACGGAGGTATTTTGCTTGTGCTGAGCTTCCGCAAGTCTACAGGTGAACTGGGATTGTTTGGATACCAGAAATAGCTAACAACGCCGACAGGAGGAGCTGGAGGATCAATCTCGTCGCAGGCGGGATCAAAACCGTCAGTAGCATCACTTCTCACTCCGAAATCAGACGCATCGCTGTAGCCCTCTTTCGAAGCAGTCAAAACAACATCCCACTCTGGCGATACCTTTATATATAGTGCTCTGAGGGTGCCGCCGCAAGTGATAGTTACGGTTGTAGGATTGGTTTTTTCGTCTGAGACTTTAACGTTGCCGGTGGCTTCCCAATGATCAAGAACCCAACCAAAGGGAGCGTTGGCAGTAGCCAAACCTGAAGTCCCATTTGTGAAAGTGCCAATGGTATTATTTTGATAGGGTTGTCCTTTAAAAGTGATGTTAAAGCTGAGGCCAGCTGGATCAGTGTAGAAAGTAACAGTACATTCAATCTGAGTGAACTTAGCCGTCGCCGTGTGGGGAGCATCCACTGTAACTGAGGTGCTCATGCTGGTGGAGTACGGAATATCTGATCGGCCATCTAAATACCAGTACTCAAATATGTATCCAGAGACAGGTGACACACTTATTGGGGCTATTGCTCCTGTGTCGTACCAATCTTCACCACTTGGAGCATCCAATAGAGATGGGTCAGTGTTAACTGTTAAAAAGTACTCGTCATGGTAGTTGAAAGTAATTGTTGCTTCGCTATTGACTTGTTGGCTGTTAGCTGGACAATGATATCTCGTATTGCTTTCAGTGTTCACAAATTCTTGAACGCTTATCATGTGAGTTTCGCCGATTTTGAAAGCGAAGGATCTTGGCTGAGAGTCTGAAACATATGGCGTACCTTGGTCAACACCATCAATGTAGACATGTGTTGGATAGGCAGAAGGCAAGCCCGAAGTTGTAACTGTTACACTATACGTTGAAGGCTTTACAAGTAAGGTTACTGGCACTTCGCATGGATTGTTAGTAACGTCGTTAGAATATATCTGAAGCCAACCATGATAAGTGCTTGGGCTTAAGCCTGCAGAATCAACTGATACGATTACTTCTTGTGGTGTGGAGCCTACTGGAACTGTAAAGCTTGTCGGCTTTGCAAAAAGCCAGTCTGTGGGTTCTCCTGCCCCATATCGTTTGCCAATGTCCGCAACGTTCAGATTAGCATCTCCGTCATTGTACACCCTGAGGCTTTTTCCAAATTCCTCCGTATGGACAGTCATTTCCGGATCGCCAAGCAGATTCAAGCAATACTGTATCCAACGGAACGCTCCGTCAGATCCACTTTGAGAAACAAAGGTTATTTTCGATTTTGCCAGAGTTTCGCCGATGTGTTTATAACCTTGGCTAAGGAATTTGAAAAACTCCTTATCATATTGATCACTAGGTCCTTGTCCAGGAAGGGCGGGGTAATACCATCCATATCTGCTGTTGCCAATGTATGCTACCCCCCCACCATGCGTGTTCAAGAGAAAATGCTCAGCTATGCAGTCTGACGTGTCAAAAGCATTTGTGTAGCAAGCCGTCGAGTAGAAGACAAAGTATTTTAGCCCATTTTGAAGGTCATCTACATCAGATATACTGAATGGAGGGACGGACCACTCGTTTCCATGGGATGCTTGATTAATCATTCCTTGTCCAGAGTTTATAGCATTAACAACCCCATTTTTGTCGACTCCAGATCCAAGGGAGGATTCGTAGAACTTCGTCACTGAATATGCGCTTAAATAGCTGCTTGCAATGTCATCCTTTAGAACAGCTTCGTTAGTTGAACTATCCATCCAATAAGCTATGAGAAGCGCCTTGGTAAGATAACCTGACGGAGGGTTCTGTTCGTAGGTCAGCACCTTATTCACAAAGTTTGTGGCTTCTGCCGCCGTGTTTACAGGGGCGCGTCCTACGTAGAGTTCTGGAAGAAGGTCAACGCCATCTGTAGTTTCTCCATAGATGTGATCTCCATCTGCATCCCATGTTCCATCCAGGTCCGAATAGTAGAGGTCACATGGTATATTTCTGTCTTCAATTGGACCGGTATTCGACAGTACGTAACCGTATGCTCCTCTTGATGGCACAGACTCAACATCGCCTCCCAAAAGAACCCACTGAGTTTGCCAATTTTGGTATGCGTATTTGAGAAAGTTTCGGATCTTTTCTTGGGTATCAGTTCCAGGATACTGACTCTCGATTGATGAGACTGTAACTATTGTGGATGACCCTAGTTTTTGGCTCTTCCAGTCGGCTAAAGGCTGGAAGGCATTACTCATGTCGGAGGTTGTTACTATAACATACTTGTAGGATACAGCTGTATCCGTTGCTAAAGCTGGATAAAGACCGATTGCGTCAGGGTTCACCACTAATCCTTCAATGGCAGTTTGATCTTCGATTAGGGTTCTAAGCATAGATTCAGTTGTTTGATCTTTTTGGTTATCCAATTCCAGCGTGATTGTGATGGCATTGTTTTGGATCAGTGTTCCTGATTGTGAATAGTATTTTGCTGCAAAGGTTGTCAAACTGAGCACTCTGTATCCTCTTAAATGACCGATTCTGTTTGCAATGGATATTTCTTTTGGATACGGCTCTGTGCTCTCAGTTTGAAGGTTTGCGTAAGAGCGGTAACCTGTCATCCTTGGCAATTCTGCACAAGCAATCTGGTACTTTCCCGGCAACTTTACCTCGTCAATAGTAGATATGGTAATACTTTGCAGCGTGGAATTAGGAGGCAACAATACTAAAAAGGATTTCAAGGGAATCATTGGTTTTCGTAGCTCCATATTTTTCTCACAACCATCCGATGTAGCGAAGGTAAAGCTCTCATGAGTTTCAACAGTTAACCCCGCAAAATTCACGCTGACGACTATATGATTGTCGAAGGTTGCAGCTGAAATCATAGGCAAATCGTGTGAAGACGCACTGGTACTAGCATAAGTTTCGAAGTTTAATGATGTTGGGTCAACCCTGATTTTTGGCTCTACTGTAGGTACAACGATTATTTTGGCATGAGCAGAGGGATTCAAAGGCTGGTTGTAAGTATCCACTCCTTGCCTCATAGAATAGTGGGCGCTACTGCACCAATAGAGATAATACGTTCCAGGACTAGATGGCGCAGCAAAACTGAAAGACACGGACCCCGAGTATCCAGGATATAGTCCTGGCATACCATCGTAAATGCCAATGTAATAACCATCTGGAGGAGGCCAGCTAGGAGTCCAAGACATTATGAAGAAGAGCTGGTCCAATTCGGTGGGGTTTGATGGCGACCAAAGCTGGTAGGTGCAACTTGCGGAGACTGTTTCACTCGGATTAACAGTCACTGTTTGACTACCGCCATTGAGGCTAATAGAATTCAGTAACTTTGTGTTGTCCAGATTTGGATTAGATGGATCTGTGCTCTTGCTTCCAGCAGGTAGAGAATAAAGATCCTCAGAAAAAACTGTAAATGTCAGGTAGGTCCCATCCGGCGGATAGTAGGCTTCCGCATTGTTTACGTCATTGAAATGGAAAAAGTAATTGTGGTTGCCGACAGAAAAGCCCGACATTATCTCACGGTAAAGCATGCCACTTGCTGGAGTTCCTGAAATGTAATCCATATCATAGCGACTCCAACCATTGTCGTAGATGTACAAGTGTCTACGATCTCCAGGATTATCCCCGTCTGGATCAGTGTAAGTGACTTCAAACGTGAATTGAGTGCCTACGTATCCAGATGTGGGAGTTACATTACCATTCGACAGGAGTGGTGGCCTGTTTTCTTCAGTTACAATAAATGATAACGTGAACATAGGTCCTTCAAAGCCACGATACCATGTTGGGAAACTACTGTCCCAAAGGAACTTGTCTAAGTAAACGTTGACTTGCCAGTTTCCAAGTGGAGTTGACGAGGATATTGATAGCGAATCCCAGCATTTTCCCCAAAGCCAATAAGAATAACCAGAGTCGGCGTAATCGGCAAAGTAGTAATAGGCAATGCGAACTACAGAACCGCTTGGATCTACCCACTCATATTTTATCCAGTGGCAAGTGTTTTCAGGTTCGTAGAAGTAGTACATGTTGTCCCATCTGAACCATGCACAGGCTTTTGTGTCGACGCCTCTCCGAAAAGTTGCCGTGCGATCTATTGGATCCCAAGGAGAGTTGGGATTAACATCTCTACACATAGTTTTGTCTCCGGGGTTGACGGAAGGAGTGACTTCAAAGTAATCCTTGCTCACTAAAACATTATTATCGTAAAACTCTACTTTCCAACCTCGAGGATTGGATGCTGGCCAATAACCGCTTATGAAGATCCATGTTGACCAAAAGTAGAGCCCAGCACTCAAGTCTCCAGACCACGTTCCAGTCCAATAGACTGAAGACCATGATGCATCGCCAGTACGATAAAACCAATTCATTGCAAGATCATGATAGCCTGAGCCAGTATACCATCCAACGTTTTGGCAAGCTCTGTAATCCGAAGTCACAAAGCTTGGCGTTAAGGAAGAAGGATTATTGTATGCATCCACATTTTTACACATTACGTATCTATACGCTGAGGGCGCAGTTGGCGCTGGAAAATTCCCTGCTTCTTGTAGCAAGCCTGAGACCATTCCCTTAGCTGAATCTTCTGCACCTTCAGACGCTGTATTCAAATATCCTCCTTTTGTAGCTATACCGCCTGAACGAAGAATTCGACAAATTGAATCGTTACCATTGAATTTGCTATCAGTTGAAAGGGCCTTCAATTCCCTCACAGGGTTTGAAGACTGACTTTTTGAGATTGAATCAAATCCGAATACGACAATATTAGTTGGCTGTATTATCAGCATCGCCATAATTAACAATGCTACGAATTTTTTCATTTTTCTTTCTCCTTTTGTTTTTTGCCCAGTTTTAGCTTTACCCACCCGCACCGCGAGGAGGTACTGGGCTATGCGGGTGAAAACACGGATAACCCCATATGTTGCATTCCAGTTTTAACACTTGCGATAACATGGTACAGAAGAAAGTTCTAGAACACAATTCAGTCTAAACAATAGGCATCAACATCAGCGTTTCAAGCGTATAAAAGTATTAGTTCTATACCCAAATAGGAGTGGACCGGGGGACTTATACCCAAACGGTAAGTCCGCTCAGCGATTTCTTAACAAGCGGCCACTAATCTTCTGTGAAGCGGCTTGTAAAATTCAAACGCAAGTCAAAACCTAGCCGGCCGCACAAAAGCCTCTTTTTGCATAAACAGTGAATCTGATGAGTCATCCTGAAAATGCCGTGAAATAGTCCGCTCGGCTAGTACCTAAAAGGGTTTCGGTCTCTATGGACCTATGCCCAAATGGGTTTAGGTCTACCAACCTTGGTCAGGGAGACGTTCAAACTCTTTCCTATCGAGATGTTTTTCAGGAATATGACTTAAGCAACTCAGTATTCTGCGAGACTTTTGCGGTAATATCCTCTAACTGAGTCATAGATTTCCTTGGTCGAATAACCTAAAGGACTTAGGAGACTTGCTGCCGCGGCGTACAAGAGAAGCAAGTATTTCTTAGTGTCTGGACTTACATTTTTCTCTATTAGCTCTTCAGCCTTAACTCTCCGCTCATATCGTTTGGCTCCTGCATTTGTAAAAAGAAACCTAATATTTTTGCCAGCGTGAACCTCAGCTCCCTCTTTCATCAACTGTTCAGCAGCAATTACTTGGCTAACTTTCTGCTTGTATTCTCTTGGATACTTTGAAAGGTGTTTTGTGACAATCAGATCCCAGACGGACACTTCTCCATTAAGTAATTTCTGTCGGTAGTTTTTCACAACCCCTAACGCTTCGGGTATCTTCTCCAAAAATTCCTTAGAACTGTTGGCGGAAGATAAGACTTTGATCATTTCCATCTGCGCATCATACACAAACCTAGGCGTATCTCGCCTCCGAACTTCCAAACCTCTAACCTTTACCTTGCCGCTTTCCATCACTCCATAATACCTATTCAAAACGCCTATCCTCGGATGCATCTTAGAGGGAAGAAAAGCAATCCATTTGTAGCGTCCTTCAAAATTCAAGGGCACCCCTATTTCTTGGCTTATCTCACTGCACAAGTCGATGTACTCGTGAATAGTAGCTTCGTCTTTCTTCAGCCACAACGAATCCACAATCCCGTGAATAATCGTGAACCCTCGGCTTTCAGCCATGCGTGCAGCCTTAAGAAAAGCCTCTCTACCAAACGCGCAAACTCCCATGTGCCCGTCGACTGTGCCAAACTTTGCATTTCTGTAGCCTAAATAGCCGAAGCATGTCACTAGAATCCATTTAAGAGCTGCTTGTCGTCTGTCGTAGACCTCTCTGAGAGCTGGGTCCTTAGCTTCTTCTTTTAGTCGCTTATACTTCAGCCTTTTCGTGAGAATCAGCCTCAATGTTTTGGGGACTATGCCTACTCGCTTCTCGCATATGTGGTAGTTCAGCTCTGGGACTCGCAGATGTGAATCGGGGCAGCATCTGCAGAGGACTGTTTCAGCTGATATGTTGTTCTTCGCCATTAAGGATGGATACATAGAAGCGAAGTCTACTTCGCCAACCAGATCATGAATTCCAACATGTGGTTCGTAGACAAAACCTCCTCGATCTCCCACTAGAAGCTCGTAAGCAGATTTGAACGCTTCAGGTATGCTCTTGTTTCTGGGGATAAGAACATCATCTTTTATGGCTTGGTAGAACTGAAGTGAAGACATGCTTGAACCTATCGATGATCTGGAAGCTTTGTGCAATGGGACTCTGCATGTTCTCGCTATTTCAATAAGTCCCTCAAATCCGCATTCACTCAAGATGAAAGTGTTGCTCTCGTCAACATGGATTCTTCCAAACAATCTTCTAGTAGGTGCTCGGTAAAACGTTCGCCCATAAGAAAAGAAGGTTCTGCCATGTACGTTCTTAGTAGCAAAGGAAACTTCATCTCTGCTCAGGATAAATCTGTCCAGAACACTGTTGATTGCTGCTCTTCGAATGAGATAGGGAAAAAGGTGAGAGTCTCCGCCGGCTGTTAAGATTATGTCAGGGTCAAGTTCTTTAACTATCTTCACAAGCTGTAGTAGTTTCTCGCCTTCCTCTGTGGAATCTATGTTTACTTGCTTGTCTGCCTGAGTAACCAGTATATTAGCAATTGGATCTTTGAGGTTTGCAATTTTTCCCTTCTTGGCAATCTCCACACGAAGCGTCATTATTCGCAGGGGTGGAATAGAATAGTCTATGCTTTCCACGGAGTCTAGGAGGGTGTATTTTAACCCAGTTCCTTCAATTTCGACTTCCACAAACGCAAGCGGAAATATGTCACGATTGAAAACGTAGTTCTGATCTCCGTGCAAATCGCAGTTATGGACCTCGTATCGCAGATAATCGCCCATCCTCGAAACGTTGCAAGTGAACGAAGAAGTCTTTCTGCAGTCTTTAAGAGTGATTTCCAGAACTTTAGACTTCTCTGCGTCAGTTACGTGTGCAAGTTTGTATGTGAAATTCCATGACGCAATGATCTTGCTGGAAAACAAGCGGCTCGCCAGTCTCTCTATATCCTCCTCCTTTCCCGAAACGTAGATTTTTGGTTCAAATTTGTCTGTTAATCTAACTCTTTCCCCATTTTCGCCAATAATCCAAACCGCAACCTCACCAAGTGTAGAAGGATAAACATCCAATATCCAGCCTCTAACATGGTTAGGGCCGGCTGGATTGTCTGATTGCATTCAATTCCTTCTCTAACTTAGACAGCTTCTTCTGCTGAGACAAAAGGATGGACATTACCATGGGTTCGAAGATCACTGGTTGTGTAGCATTACTTCCGGCCGAAGCGGAAACTCTGCAAGCATCCATCAATTCTTCAAAGGCAGTCCTGTCTTCACTGCGTAACGCCTTTGCGAATCCGTCCCACCTGCGAATTTCATCTTCCAAAGCCATCCTGTACGACTCAACAGTCTTACCCATTGTTCACTGTCCTCCAATGAAATCATTTAACGTGAGGTTTTCGGAAGGAAACTCGGCATGTCCCAGCGCGAAGCGTGGATGCTTCTCCAAGACGAATTCTTGACCATACTTGGACGGTCTAATAGATATCACTACGTTTGCTCTCCCACAAGCGAGTGCATGCAGGAAACTGTTTCGTCGTGAACGATGGTGCGGCGGATACGTGGCTATTATTATCAGTTGATTCTCTTCTGCAAACGTAGAGAGATAAGCCACGAGTTGACTGAACACTCTTTTTGCTTCTTCCGTTTGAACATCTTTGTCTAGATACAACCCTGCAATGTCTGATATTACTACGAGCTTCGCTTTGAATCTGTCAGCACTGTCTTTCAGTCTTCCAAAGGCGATTGATGTCAATTGATGCGCTGTAAACGCTCTGGAAATGTAAATACGCTTAAGCACTTGTCTTGGGTTCAGTTGATGAATTTGAGCTATACGAGACACTTGATAGAGCCTAAAGGTATTCCCGCCATCCACAAAGACAACATTAGTTCCTAGACCTCCCAACTGATTCGGTAGTTGGGCCCTAACGCAAAGCAGTGATGACAAAGGTAGAATAGCGGATGTGCCGTAAAGCAACGCGAAGTCCCCCATTGTGAAGCCAAGAAACACTTCGTCTATGTTTGGTATGTTCAACGTGAGAAGTGCTTGAGATGGTAAGGACTTGACTAATGCGTTTTGAGACAGAACTCCCACTCTCCCCCTGTCTTGAGGAAATGAAAAAGGCGTCTTTTTGCCTTTTTAAGCTATCACCAGAACGACATCTTTGAAAAGTGGAGAGAGTAGAGTGAAAGTGAACGCAAGAATGGAGATAAAAGCTAATCAGTCTATTTGTAAAATAGCTCTTAGAGAGTGCAGTTGTTGACAAACTATCTTATTGGAACAGGCGGTTGGGCCTACTTCACGGTTCCCGGGCAATCTTCTCTTAGGGCTTACTCTCAAATCTTTAATTTTGTGGAGGTAAATTACACGTTTTATAAGTATCCTGACACGAGGATGGTGGAGCATTGGCGGAGAACCGTGCCGGCTGATTTCACCTTCACTGTCAGATGTCACCAAGACCTTACACATAGAATAGGTCTGAAACCCGTTCAAGAGGCTTATGCGGTTTTTAGTCAGATGATTGGAGTTTGTAGAGTCTTGAGAGCCTTGTTTTTGCATTTAGAGACTCCTGCGAGATATACTTTCGACGAGCAAACGGTAAGTGAAGCGAGGGAGTTCTTTTCAACTGTTGACCTGAAAGGGGTGCGTCTTGCGTGGGAGGTGAGGGGAAAAATGACAGAGAAAATTGCGAATCTCATGCAAGACTTTGGCATAGTTCACTCTATAGATATATCAAAGGACGTACCGGCTTTCCAATTAGATGCAGTCTACACTAGGCTTTTTGGCAAGGGGAAGCACAACATCTACCAGTTCACTGATGGGGAACTGGAAGAAATCGACCAGAAAATCGTCAAGTCTGAAGCTAAGATTGCGGTTGCGACTTTTCACGGCTTAAGGATGAATACTGACGCTGCGAGGTTCAAGGCGTATAAGGAAAAGGGAGTTTTCCTTCCTGTGACTTCGTTTACTGGCGTTGATTCTGCGCGGGCTGTTCTCAGCGAGGATGCACGGTTTCCTTCTACAAAGGCAGAGCTTATTGAACATCAAGGTTGGAAGGTGATTGACCAAGAGTCTGATAAGCGTATACATCTCTCTGAGTTACTTTCCAAATTGCCAGAAAAGACATACCACAACGTTGACGAAGTTGTACAAGAGTTAGAGGTTCACTCATGAACGAGAATAACATTCTTCTTGGGACTTCTGGATGGAGTTACAGGGAATGGGTGGGTCCTTTCTACACAGAGAAGGATAAGAGCCTACTCAAGGCTTACACGAGAGTTTTCAAGACTGTCGAGATTGATTCCACATTTTACCGTTATCCGTCCAAGGGCATTGTTATGGGTTGGAGTAGATATTCGCCTGAAGGCTTTGTCTATACTGCTAAACTGCCCAAGCTGATTACTCATGATAAGAAGTTGGATGTGGCTCAAGGTATTCAAGAAGATTTGGGAAAGTTTATCGAGCTTATGGAGCCTTTGTGGCTTGGTGGGAAGCTTGGTTGCTTGCTTATTCAGCTTCCACCAAAGTATGATTACAAACCGAAGGAGTTTGAACAGTTTCTTAAGATTTTGCCGAGGCACATTAAGTTTGCTGTTGAGTTTAGGGATTTGTCTTGGATGAGAGAGGAGACGTGGACTTTGTTACAGAAGTACGGTGTGGCTTATGCAATTGTTGATGAACCATTGCTTCCGCCAGAAATACATTTTACGGCTGATTTTGCCTATTTTAGGTGGCATGGAAAGGGAACGAGACCATGGTATAACTATCGGTATGAGAAGGAGGAGTTGGAGCCTTGGGTTCCAAAAGTTAAGGAGGCAACGGAGAAGGTTAAGACGGTTTATGGCTATTTCAATAATCACTATCATGGTTATGCGGTTGAAAATTGTCTGCAAGTTTTGGAAATGTTGGGCGTCTTATCGCCTAAACAGGCTGAGGCTAAGAATAGAGTGGAAGACTATTTCAAAACATCAGCTGCATTTAAAGAGCCAAAAATCGAGGCTTTTGTTGAGCCTTCTGAGCTTGATTTTGAGAGTTTGTTACGTGCTTTTTTGGATGCTGGCAAATTGAAAAGGGCTAAGGGCATTAAGGATGATGAGTTGAGGATTGATAAGGAAACGGATGAGCGGGTGGAGGCTTCGATAAGAGAATATCATATAGTCATAGACTTTGACGCGAGGACGATTTTGCACGATTGTGCAGACTGGAGTAAAATGTTACCTGCTAAGAGGTTCTGCAAACACATCGGAAAGCTGCTTCTGTCAATGGACAAGGAAAGAGCTACAAACATGCTAAGAAAAATCTACTCACAAAAAGAAGCATGGCAATTCAAACCATATTCATAACAAATGACAGAGTATCCGTTTTATTACGTCACGTCAGATTTCCCAAAAATGAGCATACTACAAAGTATTGTAGGGCTGAAAAGATCCCTACCTAAATGGC
>Ga0315280_10003679_pt1 | contig 23303 bp, 16 predicted proteins | sample YL17G06_40_MG_FD_203697 | JGI IMG/M metagenome (GOLD analysis project Ga0315280, IMG submission 203697) | Sediment microbial communities from Yellowstone Lake, YNP, Wyoming, USA - YL17G06_40 | ecosystem: Environmental > Aquatic > Freshwater > Lake > Sediment | place: USA: Wyoming | collected... | reverse complement strand
CGATGTGTGAGAAAGAACGTTCATAATGGTCTCCATGAAATAGGTTTGTCATTACCCATTTCATCGGCAGACCATTTTTATTTTTACAGTTTTTCATGATTAACCAAAAAAGTGCGAAAGTTAACTGTGCCAAACCGCCTGGAATTCAAGTTGATATATCGTTCCAGAAGCTCCCGTGACTTCCATTGTATCTTGCGTATTAAGCAGGTACAGCAAGCCCTGGCATGACCGCTGCCTGTAGACTTCAAGCTGTTTCGCCAAGATACCTTTCGCTTCTTTTTTATCCATTTGTTCCGCGTTTGATTTATTGTTTATATGGTGTTCGCATAACGGTAGGGGGCGCTGGCCGCGCAAAGGCGGGCGCCGATGCAACGGCTAAACATAGAAAACAAATAATATTATGGTCGGGATTGTCGGAAAAAACAAGCAAAATCATCTAGGGTATGCTGTGCATACCAGAACTGCTATCCGGGCATAGCCTACATCTGCTGGTCTCTCTTAAAGAATTCCTTAGTCAAGCCAAAGACGACCGGGCCTAGAAGTAGTAGGGCGATTAAATTTGGTATGGCCATTAGTCCATTCAATGTGTCGGCAAGCATCCAAACGGCCTCTAACTTTCCTAACGAGCCGAGCATAATCGGTACAAGCCACAGAATCCTATAAACCCACCTTGCCCTTGCACCAAAAAGATAAGCTGAGCACGTCTCTCCATAGAATCCCCACGCAAGTATGGTATCATAAGCAGTCATCGCCATAGACAAAACAACGATGGAGAAGCCCATTTTCGTGCCAAATACTGTCTCAAAAGCCGACATAGTTAGTAGTGAACCGGTAGAGCCGGACTTCCATACGCCCGTGATCAAGATGGCCAAAGCGGTGGCCGAGCAGATGACAATCGTATCGATAAATACCTCGAAGATGCCCCACAGTCCTTGTCTTGCCGGATGGTCGGTCTGGGCGGTAGCGTGAGCGATCGAGGCGGAGCCCAATCCGGCTTCATTGCTAAATACGCCTCTGGCGATGCCCCAGCGAATCGCCGTTCTGACACCGGCGCCCGCAAAGCCGCCGGTCGCAGCGAGTGGTGAAAATGCCGACTTGAAGATTAAGATCAGAGTCTCAGGCAGTCTATAAATATTCAGAAATATGATAATAACCGCTGCAAAAAAATAGATGATACACATAAAGGGCACACAAACCATAGCCACATTGGCGATGCGTTTTATTCCGCCGATGGTGACTAAGCCAACCGCCAGGATAAGAAATATGCCGGTAACAAGCCTGGGGATGTTGAATTCCGCCAATCCTATAGCCACGGAGTTGGCCTGAGCCATATTGCCTGCGCCAAATGCTGCCAATCCGCCTGAAACGGCGAACATCACCGCAAGAAACTTAAAGTTTTTGCCCAGCCCGCGTTCGATATACATCATCGGCCCGCCGAGCATCGGCCCTGTTGCCTGGCGTGTGCGGTATGCTATTCCCAGGGTCACCTCGGCGAATTTTGTCGCCATCCCCACCAATCCCGACACCCACATCCAGAATATTGCCCCTGGCCCTCCCAAGGCGATGGCCGTAGCCACCCCTGCTATATTTCCGACGCCCACAGTGCCAGCCAAGGCTGTACTCAACGCGGCAAATGGACTGATGTCACCTTCTGCACCTGTTCTTTTTTTCCTGGCAAGGGTTTCTTTGAGCATCGCTGGGAATCTGCGGAATTGAACAAGGCCCGTGCCCAGTGTTAGATAGATTCCTATGCCCACGATAGCAATGATCATCGGCGGGCCCCAGATAACCTTGTCGTTCAGCCACGAATTGATTTCAAGCATCCGGTTCAATCGACTTACCTCACTTTCTCATTGGTGTGCGGGACACACTCTACTTTAGGCCGAAAAATGCTTTGCTGGTAGTGGCTACTGCCTGGGCGAAATCTTCCAAGTCCATCTGCTTTAGCTCGGCTAAGAACCTGGCAGTGTGAATCATAAGGGCAGGCTCGTTTATCTTCTGCCTTCGCATCGGCTCCGGCGACATATAGGGCGAGTCCGTCTCCAGCATCAATCTATCCAGCGGCACAATCCTGGCGGCCTCCTGCTTTATACGGGCGTTCTTGAATGTCACTACCCCTGTAAAAGAAATATAAAAACTCTTATCCAGAACAATCTTTGCCTGCTCGGCCGAGCCGCTAAAACAATGAAAAACGACTTTCTCAACAGTGCTTCGATGCTCGTTCAGGATTTGCATAGTATCATCGAAGGCCTCTCTGCAATGGATAATGACCGGCAGGCCCAACTCGCCGGCAATTTTCAGGTGCTCGGCGAAAACATCTTTTTGCTGCTGCCGGGGCGAAAGATCGTAATGATAGTCCAGCCCGGTTTCGCCGATCGCAACAACCTTTTTATGCTGCGCTATCTTTTTCAGTTCGGCGAGCATCTGGGTGGTTACGGTTTTTGCATCGTGCGGATGAATGCCGACCGCGGCGTACATATTCGCGAACCGCTCTGCAAATTCTATGGCTTTTCGATTTTCTTGTTGGTCGGTGCCGACGGTTATCCACTCGGTGACACCCGCAGCTCTGCTGCGGGCTAAGACGCCGTCAATATCCTGCGCCAAATCGTCAAACGTCAAATGACAATGTGTATCAATCAGTTCCATTGTTCTATGGCACGAAGGCATTTTCATAGTGCCTTATCTGCTCCCTGCTAGTTTGACCCAATACTATTGTCACCACGTCAAAGCGAATGGGGCGATCCTCTATGTGATGGGCAGCGAGAAAATAGCGGGCGGCCCGAAAAAGTCTTGCTCTCTTGGGCTGTGTGACGGTCTCTTCGGGCAGGCTAAAACTTTCATCGGCTTTGGTTCTTACCTCGACAAAAACGATTGCCCCATCGCCATCGACCATGACCAGGTCGATCTCGCCGGTCTTGCAGGAGAAGTTGCGGGTGAGCGTTCGGAGTCCCTTGCTTTTGAGAAATTTCTCTCCGCGTTTTTCGCCCCATCGGCCAAGCAGTTTGCGGTCCGCCAACAGTTTACGCCGGTTCCACAACATCTTCACAGACAAATGACCCTCGGATAAATCCGGGGGCTAAATACTTTTGAACCTGACTGTTACTTATTTTGAGACGGTATGCTCGCTGTGGCGTTGAGTCAGCTTGACGGCCTTGCCGGTTCGCTCGCGGAGATAATAAAGTTTGGCTCGCCTCGCCTTGCCGCTGCGGACCGGCTTGATGTCGATGATATTGGGCGAATGAAGAGGGAAGACTCGCTCTACTCCCTCATTGGCTACTATTCGCCGGACGGTGAACATCTCATTGATGCCTCGGCCTTTGCGGGCGATTACCGTGCCGGTGAACACTTGAATCCGTTCTTTGTCGCCTTCCTTGATTTTGCAACGGACGTCTACCACATCGCCTATCTCGAAATAGGGCACTTTTTTCTTCAGGCTTTTGCTTTCAACGGAATCCAATAGCTTCGTTTTCATTGGTCTATCTCCTCAGTCATCACAAGAGTTCTGCAAAATGGAGATTAGGCACATATTATTTAAGGAAATCCGTTTCTTGATTTCCTTAAATAATCGAGCTAAGTAATTATCTATCAAGTAGTTAATGTTTGAAAAGGAAAAATAAGACAACAAATTTTTCCTTTTCAAAGTGTGCCTAATCTCAATTTTGCAGAAGTTCAGTCATCACAGCAAAAGGCCATAGTTTATCTATTTCCGCCCGAAGAACAAGCCTTTTTTTCAGAAATTCGGTCTCTTGTCATTTGCCAGCCGCTACCGGCGGGTCGTGCACCAGGAATGAGTCTTTTCTATCCATTGGTTGGCTGCTGCCAACTACAGGTTGCCCGCCTCGTCTTATATCACCGCCGTCCCAGAAAGTATAGATATTGTCATCATTGATAGCGCAATAGGCGCGCTTCTCAAAGTACACGTGGCCGTCCATAAACAAAACATTTTGTCCATTTTCTTGATGAGAAATGGCATTTCCATATTTCTGCTGCCGCGGGGTCCCGGTAGGATTAAAAAGGGCCACGTTCTTGGCCTCTGCAGCAGGCGACTTAATCCACGGGCTGCGGTCGGCTGCCACTGCCATGCCCGGTTCGCTCGATGTGGTCAGGGCATACAGACTGTAGGGCATGTGGTAGGCATAGCTACAATGCTTCCAGGGCTCAGGGCCAAAATCCCAGAGATCAATAAGCTCTTTGTCACCTACGGCGTAATCAGTGAGCTTAAACTCCGTCGTTCCTTTGTCATGATCGCAGACAAATAACTTGGGCGACCTCTCGGCATACTTTATGAGCAGATAAAAGCTGGCCGAGATACTTGCCGCTCCACCGGTGCCGTCCGGGTGCAAGTTATAGGCAGAGATTCGGTCGCTGGCCTGCCAGTTGTTTATCTTCGGCTGCCAGATGGTGCCCTTTCCGCCCGCACGCGGCAATTGGTCTGCATAATCGCCGGCATAGATAAGCATTGCCTTGCCGATCTGGGAGAGATTCGAGCCGCAGACCATTCGGTAGGCCGTACTTCTTGGCCTGAGGAAAATTCGCGGCAGGAATAGCAGGCAAAGTAAGACGACGGGAATGGCGATCCCTACTATCGCAAAGCCCCTGCCTACTAACCGGCCGGCACTTAGCTCGATTTGGACAAGGCTGACAATACCAACGGTCACAGCAGACATCGCCAGGGTAAGGCCAGCATGAGCGACAATCTTCGCCGGCATTCCTATTGCGAGAGGCCAGGCAAGAAGGGGCAGAATCGCAAGGACGAGTGACAGTATAGCCGGTCTGCTAATTCGGACATCGATTCTTTTGCCCTCAGCCGAGACTGCCAGCAACTCATAATTGCATGCGCTACAAATCCGAGCCTCATCTGGATTTTCTTTGCCGCATTTCGGACAGTACATTTTAAGCCCTCCGCTGGTAGAAACCAGTTATGGTATGCACAGCATACCCTACATTCTAGGTATGCAGAGCGTACCCTACATTCTAGGCACGGTATGCAGAGCATACCCTACATTGAATGGGCTTTCGCTTCTTCAGCCAGTTCGTCGCAACGCTTTCGCAAAGACTCTAAGAGCTGGCGGTATTTTTCGCCTTTAGCCAGGTTGGTCGTCTCGTGTGGGTCGCTTTTCAAATCATAAAGCTCTTCGTAACCAGAGTCAATATAGCGGGCATATTTATATCGCTGCGTGCGGAGGGCTTCGCTCTTGGCAATCGTTTTGTGCTCGAATGGATGCTCGTAGAAGAATTCGGTTCGCCACTTTGGTTTTTCGCCCTTCAGTAGCGGTATAAGGCTTCGGCCCTGCATCTCTCGCGGCACGGGAACACCGGCAAACTGGAGTATAGTCGGCGCAATATCCACATTCAGCGCACACTGCTCCACCGTGATGCCACGCCTGCGATTCGGCGCCCTCGGGTCATAAACAATCAAAGGCACGCGAATAGATTCTTCGTGCGGGAACCATTTGCCCGCCAGGCCGTGCTCACCGAGATAAAAACCGTTGTCCGCGTTAAATATGATGACGGTATTATCAGCAAAACCGAGCCTTTTAAGCTCCTGGCGGATTCCACCTATCGCGAAATCCGCGCCCGTGATCAGGCGATAATAGCTCCTAACCGATTCCTGGTATTTCTCCGGCGTGGCAAAGCGTATTTCCCAGCGTCTTCGGGCCTCGGAGCTTTGCAGGAATTCGGGCAGGGCTTCAAAATACTTGGGGTCAGCCGTCTCGGGCACGGGCATAGTCATGCCCTTGTACAGATTCGCATGTGCACGGTCGTACACAAATTGTCGCGGGTCGGCGTCCTGAACGTGCGGGGCCTTGAAACTTACCGAAAGACAGAAGGGCTGGTCCTTTGAGCAGGTTCGCAGAAAGTCAATCGCCTGCTCACCCATAATCTGCGTAAGATGTTTGTAATTGCCTTTTTCATCCGTGCGCTCATACGGGTCGCATTGTCCGGGGCAGCCGCGCCAGAAGTCGAATTTATCGCCGGGAAAATCTTGTCCTCTGCCCACGCCATATTTTCCTACAAATCCGATCCGGTATCCTGCCTGGCGGAGCAGCATCGGATAGGTTTGTGCCAGCGCTTCCGGCGAGAAGCTGGTCGCAAAGTCATTGATTCCGTGCCGGCTTACCCACTGGCCGGAAAAGATGCTGGCGCGACTGGATGCACAAATCGAAGTGGTGACAAATGCATTTGTAAACCGCACGCCGTTTTTCGCCATATCGTCGATGTTCGGCGTATAGATATTCGGATTGCCCGCGCAGCCGATCGCGTCCCATCTATGGTCATCAGTCAGCAGAAAAACGATGTTGGGCCGCTTCGCCGTTGCACCGATTCTGATAAGCTGGCTTTGGCAGCCGGCCAGCGGCATCGCTGCCGCATAACTGCCGGCCACTAAACTAAGGAATTCCCGTCGATTTAGGTCTTTCATGTTATCACTTCCGGTTATTTAGAGGAGTGGTATGCGGAGCATACCCTACATTTTGTTGTCGTCTTTTAGCAAATCGGATCGCCATTTTTGGGTCCGCTCAAATGCCTGCTGGCGACGCCGGTCGGCGTTTTTTTGTGGTCGCCACTTAAAAGAATATCGGGCACTTTCAAGCCGCGAAAAACCTCTGGCCTGGTATATTGCGGATATTCCAGTCCGCCAGTGTCAATCTCTTCGACCTTGCGGCGATATCTGAGAATTGGCTAACGGATATTTCCCGCCGCTGAGAATCCCCGCCTGCGGGGGCATCACTCGATGCTCAGAACTACAATTGACTTTGCCGGCAGCTTTGCTGCGAAACCTTTATCCGTCAAGCGGACATCCTTAAATGCCTCCGGCGCAACTACATCGGGCTTATCAAAGGTATTGTGCGAATTTATCTTCTCGGCTGTTAGCACACTGCCGGTGATACTTTTAGCCTGCGCACCCTGCAAAAGCCCTTCCACTTCTACCGCCGATGCGGGATGAATATTACACAGCGAAACGTGGATTACGCCCGACTTATCTTTCGAGGCAGAGACGTTTACGCCTGGCAGAGTGTCCCCTTCAAATTCGTAACTTCCGGCAGATAACTCCGTCGGCAGTAAGGTGGCATCATGATGAACCTTGTAGAGCAAGAAAACATAATACGTCGGCGTCAGCAGCATCTTTTCCTCTTGCGTCAGGATCATCGCCTGCAGGACATTGATCGTCTGGGCTATATTTGCCATCTTCACCCTATCGCAATGGTTGTTGAAGATATTCAGCGTCAGGCCGGCTACCATGGCGTCGCGCAGAGAGTTTTGTTGATACAAAAACCCCGGGTTCGTGCCGGGCTCAACGTTGTGCCACGCGCCCCATTCATCGAAAATTATCGCCACTCGCTTTTGAGGGTCGTATTTATCCATAATCTCCGTGTGCTTGACCAGAATCTCCTCGATGCGTAGCGCACTTCTGAGCTGCCAGAACCAATCTATCTCGGCAAATTCCGTTGCTGATCGGCTTTTTCTGCCTGAGCCGCAGTAATAATGGGGGGATAAGCCCGCCATTTGTCTTGCTGCCTCGCGCATCAGGACTTCCGTCCAGTTATAATTTGCGCCGGAAGGGCCGCAGGCAATTTTGAAAATCCTGTTGCCGGCAAAGTTTCTGACGTAGGTCTGATAGCGCCTGAACAGGTCGACGTAGTATTCAGGCCGCATGTTTCCGCCACAGCCCCAGTTTTCATTGCCGATGCCGAAGTACTTTAATTTCCACGGTTGCTGGCGTCCGTTTTGTCGCCGTAGGTTCGCCATAGGACTAACGCCGTCAAAGGTGATATACTCAATCCAATCCTGCATTTCTTTTACGGTGCTGCTGCCGACGTTGCCGCAGATATAAGGCTCACAGCCCAATTGTTCGCACAGGTCGAGAAACTCATGTGTGCCGAAATGGTTATTTTCGGTTACGCCGCCCCAGTGGGTGTTAATCATAGTAGGACGTTTTTCGCGAGGGCCGATGCCGTCCTTCCAATGATACTCATCGGCAAAGCATCCGCCGGGCCAGCGCAGCACCGGAATCTGGATCGCCCGCAGAGCCTCGACTACGTCGTTACGGATTCCTCGCGTGTTGGGTATCGGGCTATCTTCGCCCACCCAGAAGCCGCCGTAGATACACCTGCCCAGATGCTCGGAAAAATGCCCATAGATATTTCGGCTCATAGTCTCCTTGCCCTGGTCGGCGTGGATAATCAGCCTCGCCTGCCCCGGCTGCATTTGCGTCTGGGCTGAACGTGCAGGTTCGTGAAAGCAAATGACCGCAAGCAGCACCGTAACTACATTGAGTGACATTTTCATAAGCTCTCCTTTCTCAATTGTCAATTTCCTCTTTTTTGCCACAGATGCCGTCCTGAGCGCAGTCGAAGGAGAGCACATAGAACTCAGAGGAACTATTCTATTTTTTTATCTCTGTGAACTCTGTGTCCTCTGTGGCTTTTTGACTTTCTATCGAATTCCAGTCCGGCGGTTCTACGCCCAACAGATGTTTGACGAAATAATCCCATCGTTTTCGGTCAAAATAGTCGCCCGCTAAACCATGATGTCCATTGGGAACAATAAGCATGTCAAAGTTTTTGTTAGCCTTAATCAGGGCATCGGCAAATCTCATAGTTGAACAGAAGTGTACATTATCGTCCATATCACCGTGCAGCAAGAGGAGCTTGCCCTTTAATTTGTTCGCCAGGGTTACATTAGACTGCTCGATGTAATGCTCGCCGATCGGATAGCCCATCCATAGTTCGACCCACCAGGCCTTATCCAGGCGGTGGTCGTGATTGCCGGATGTCGAGACGGCCACTTTGTAAAACTCCGGATGCGTAAGCAGCGCATGAGCCGCATCATATCCGCCCGCGGAGCCTCCGTAAACGCCCACGCGTGACAAATCCATGCAGGGATACTTTTCCGCCAGTTGTCGCATCGCGGCGATGTGGTCTGGCAGGCCACCGTCGCCGAGGTTTTTGTACGAGTAATCGTGAAAGGCCTTTGATCTTCCGCCCATGCCCAATCCATCCACCATTACTACTAAAAAGCCCAATTCAGCTACGCATTGCGCGTTGTAATAAGCTCTGAACCCCTTGGGTGTGCTGAAACTCTGCGGGCCGCTGTATATGCACTCCACGACGGGATACTTCTTGGATGGGTCAAAGTGCGTCGGGCGAAATAGTACGCCGTAGATATCTGTTTTGCCGTCTCTGGCTTTCCCCTGGAAAGGTTCCGGCCATTTCCAGCCCTCAGCCAGCAGCAGTTCGATGTCGGCTTTTTCCAGTTCGCAGATAAGCTGCCCATCCGAAGCCCGGCGTAGTTCAGTTACCGGCGCAAAATCGACCCGCGAATAGGTGTCTACGATGTATCGGCCACAGGGCGAAAATGTCACTGAGTGTTCGCCGTGACCGGGGGTCAGTAATAATAAGCCCGTGCCATCGAAATTTATCCTGTAGAGGTGGCGGAGATACGGGTCGCGTCCTTGTTCGCGTCCGGAAGCAAAGAAGTAGGCCTGCCGGGCTTGCTCGTCGACGCGCTCGATACCGCGGACGACCCAGTCACCCTCAGTTATCCGGTTCTTCAATTGGCTGCTCTTCCAGTCGTATAGATACAGATGGCACCAGCCGTTTCGCTCCGAGGACCAGATAATCTCGTCCGTTTCCTCCAGATAATGAACGTAACTATTCAGTGGGTCTACGCAGGTTTCGCTGCGATCCTCGATGATTGTTCGGGTTTTGCCGGTAGCGGCATCGGTTTCTCGCAGGCGAGCAACTTTGTATCCACGCTCTCTTTGAATAAAACTGAAAGAGCTACCATCTTTTTTCCATCGCACCGAGGGCGGATATTCATAATACAACATGGGCACCGGCTCGGCGTCGACTTTAACGTGTCCCGGCGCGCCGGGATTTTTCACGTCAAAGATGTGGAACTCGGCGACAGGGACGTTTGGTTCGCCGGCTAAGGGATAGACGAACGAGTACAAAGTGGGCCGAATGCCCTGGTCGGGCACGGATTTTACCTGGTGAAACCAGCCGGACTTACGCTGGTCTATCCGACAAGCCATTATCTTTCTTGAATCAGGCGACCAGTCGCCGGATATGCCGGGCTCTATTTGGGAGGCTATGCCCTTTTCGATTGCGGCTATTTCTGTCGGGCCGGGCAGCGAAGAAGCGTAGTCGTAAAGCATCTGGCCGTCATGGCTAAGCTGTATCTCTTGCCCGGTTTCGGTAGACCGCACAAATAGATTGTAATCCCGGCGAAATGCCTCCCATTTTCCGTCGGGCGAGCGGAGGGCAGTTCTATTTCTCTGCGGCCTTCTGGCAAAGCGGCTACCGCCGCGTCCCGATCGAGTCGGGACGGAACGAGAGTCCTTAGGCGGTTCGGTCTTTTGGCACTTCAAGCTTTCCAGATTGCACGCCCACCAGACTTCGCCCACTTTGAATCGAATGACTGTGTCTTGCTCCATAAATTCGATATCATCGAAGGGCAAGTTCTCTGCCGTGTAGCTTTGGCCGCTGGCCTGTGAGAGTGACTCTGCCAGCCTACTGTGGTCAAATGCCGGCCCGCGTGTGCCTTTTTCTGCGTCTACGAGTATGAATTCCTTGCCATCGCGAATTTCGTTGCGATACCAGAAGCGAGGCGAATCCGCCATCCAGTGGGCGACCACTGTGGTTTTGAAGGCAAGCTTGCCAAATGTCGAACCTATTTTGGCTGCTCGCTGATAATCCTGCAATGTTCCCCCTCGGCTTGGCTCGGGGCAGGCCTGTGGGCGGCCAACAGTCAATATAAACAATAAAAACGCAAGCCCGGACAAAAATTTGTCCCGATCAGGGATGCCTGAGGCATAAAGAGAACCTCTCATCTAAAGTTCCTTTCACGACGATGCTTGTTCCACTTCTTCGATGGTCTTCGGAATTTTCTTGCCCAGGATCTTATGACCATCGCTGGTGACCAGGACATCATCCTCCAGTCGAATACCGCCAAAGTCCCTGTATCTTTCCACCTTATCGTAGTTGATAAAGTCGGCGCACTTATTCTCGGCTTTCCACCGGTCGATTAGTTCAGGTATAAAATACACGCCCGGCTCCACCGTTATTACAAAACCTGGCTCAAGTGCTCTGGCAAGTCTCAAAGATTTCCACCCAAATTCCGGACTCCGCTTGATAGTATCGGTGTAACCAACGTAGTCTTCGCCCAGAGCTTCCATATCGTGAACGTCCAGCCCTAACATGTGGCCGAGTCCGCACTGAAAGAACAGCGTGTGCGCCCCGGCATCAACAGCTTCCTGGATGTTGCCTTTTAATAGGCCCAAATCCGCAAGGCCCGATGCTAGGATGGTGCACGCCAGGCGATGGATTTCTCTAAATTCAATGTCCGGGGCAACCGCCTCAATCGCTCTTTGCTGTGCGGCAAGGACTATGTTATAGATGTCTCTTTGGCGTGGTGAGAATTTGCCGCCGACAGGAATCGTCCTTGTAATGTCGCCGGCATAATGCAGAGGCGATTCGGCGCCGCAGTCGTTTACCACAATGTCACCGGCTTTCATTATGTTACCGTAATAATGGTTGTGGAGCGTTTCTCCGTGAATGGAGAAAATCGTAGGAAAAGCCAGGCGTCCGCCCCGCGATAAAGCAATCCCTTCCATCGCTCCGGCGACTTCTCTTTCAAAGACTCCGGGCTTTGACATTTTCATTGCTGCTGTGTGCATTTCATAGGAGATCTCCAGGGCCGTCTCAATCTCCTGGATTTCTTCTTCGGCTTTTATTGACCTTTGGGTGACAACAGCCTTTATCAATGCTTCAGAAGGTTCTATCGGCAACAACTGTTTGATCAGCAATATGATATCTACTCGGTATTGGGGGAGAAAATGAATAATTCGATTCTGGTTCACAGCTTTTTTCAATAGCGTCTGCAACTGATCCAGTGGGGCAGTATTGGAAATGCCGACGCTCGCGCATCTGTCCTTCAAGGATGGTTGTGGTCCCATCCAGATTATCTGGTCCATCGTCGGGTCGTCACCGAAGACACAATCAGTGGCCTGGTCAATGTCTATCACGGCCGCCAGGTTCGGAAAATCCAGCCCGAAGAAGTAAAGAAAGGAACTATCCTGTCGAAACGGATACGGATTGTCGGGATAATTCATCGGGCTTTCCTGGCTGCCCAGAAACAGGATCAGCCCCGAAGAGACTTGTTGCCTTAGGCGTTGTCTTCTCTGCAAATATGTGTCTCTTGAAAACATAAACCGGGTGGATCCTGCCCGTCCGGCAGGCGGGGCTTCAAGTTTTTGTCTTTTTTGTAAGCAAACTTACCAGAATAAGCGCACCTACGGACACGGTTATAGCCGGCAGCACCGCATCCAGGCCCAAGATATAGCCGGGCAGGGCATTTTTTATAGAGTCTATTTCCGCCCAGGCAAGCGCCGTCACCGTCCCTAAGATGATTGAGGCGATGGCCCCTGCCTTGGTGGCTCGTTTCCAGAATAAGGCCGCCACCAAACAAGGCGTAATTGCAGCACCGTAAATCGTGTAGGCGTAAAGCGCTCGTTCAAAAATGGTGGTGGACTGGGCAAACGCCAGCGAGACGAGGTATGCGATTACGCCAAATACAAGCACCAGGATTCTGCTGGCCAGGATCACCTTTTTCTCCGGCGCCTTGGGGTTGATGTAGTTCATATAAATATCACGAATCACACAAGTTGCCGGGACCAGCAGAAAAGAATCGGCGGTGGAGATGATTATGCCCACCACCGTCACTAAGAAAAGGACGCCCAACATCGTCGGCATAAGGGTCTTGGCGGCATAAATGAGCACGTATTTGCCCTGGGCGGCGTCAGGTATCAGGCTGGCGGAAATCCAGGCCTCTAAAATGATCAGGCTTTCAACCACCGCCACGGCAAGTATCATAAATGTCACGGCACTTTTAGCGCCTTTAGCATCCTTGCTGGCAAAGAAACGCTGATACTGATTGGCGTCGCCCATAATCAGCAGAAATACCGGCAGGCAATAATTGATAATCTCGGTGTTTGTGTAGACGCCCCAGAACTTCATGTGATTGGGCCTATTCCCCATCGTGGCAAATGCGGCCTCCATCCCTGTCCAGCCGCCCGCTTTGAGCCACAGAACCGGCAAAGCAACGAATAGAGAAACAGTGATAATGATGCCGGTCACTATATCGGTGTAGGCAAGGCTAATCAGGCCGGCTGAGATCGTGTACGTGATGATAAATGCCGCAGCAATGATGGTAGCGGTCTTTACAGTTATGAGGGGACGCCCTGTTTGGTCGGTCAATATCACCTCCAGAACTGCTCCGCCGGCATTGAACTGATAGCTGACAATCACCATATAGGCTATCACCAGGGCGACCACCGCCAGCAGCCGGGCCGCCTGACCGTAGCGCAATCCGATGATTTCAGGCACAGAATAGACTTCATAATTGCGTGCTCGGGGTGCAATTCGCGTCAGGATAGCCATGCCGATAACGCTGCCCAGCGGCAGGATGAGGGCAGCCAGTCCGGTTTCGTACGTTTTGCCGGCGTTGCCCACTATTGAGCCGGTGCCGATCCAGGCGGCCAGCATGGTACAGACCAGAATCCAGGGCGAGAGCGACCTGCCGGCTACGGAAAAATCGGCCTGTGTCTTAACCTGCCGGGACTTGTAAATACCGATTCCGGTCAAGACCAGTAAGTAGATAAGTATGGCAACTAAATAGACCATTTTTCGTCGCCCGTCGCTCGGGCGACGGGTCACGAGATTATTCGTTGATAAACTGATTTACGAAATATCTCGGCGTCAGCGGCTCGCCCGTTGCCCGCTCTATCATTTCGTTCCAGTGGTAGCGGGCGCCGGGTCCAAAAACATTCTCGCGCAGGTACTGCCCAATTTTCTCTTGGCCAACATAGCTGACGTCATTATCGGATTGGCACTTGGCGACCTCGTGAACAATGTAGTGATGCAGTTGCGAGGCCAGGATTTCGCCGAGCATATAATTGTGGTAATAGCACGGGGCGGACGTGAAATGCAATTTCGACGCCCAGCCGGCGTCAAGCGGCTCGGCTGGACGCCTGAGCAACTGGTATTTCTCCACCAGGTCCCACCACAACTTATTCAGGTCCTGGTCAGGATTGGCATACAGTTGCTTTTCGAAGTAATACATAACCATCGCCCAGCGGGCAAAGAGTATCTGCCCAAATTGCGTATATTTCCAACTGACTTTGTCGATTTCTTTATACTGCACCTGGGTCAACTGGAGCATTTCGCGCATCCAGGCGGCGTTGCGGCTGAGCCGGCCAAACAGCACGGCGATGCCTTCAGTTGTAAAGCTGTGAGCAGGCTCGCGCAGCAACCAGGGTTCGCCGCGATCGTGGTACTTGCTGTAAATTGCGTGCCCCAACTCGTGCAGGATGGTTTCCATCCAGCGTTCGGTGTTCTGCAGATTGCACAGGATTCGAACGTTGCCTCGGCGGTCTATGTCGTGACTGAAGGCGTGCGGATATTTGCCCGGCCGGTCGTAAAGGTCGCTTCGGGCAAGTATATCATCCACCGGCAGACCAACACCGGCATAAAATTTCTGCGCCAGTCTCGCAACATCGCGGTCTTGATAATACTGGTCTAAATTCAGATCATAGACCAGAGGCGTTCTTTGAAAGAACGGATCATGGTAATGCCACGGCATCAGATCCTCCGGCTTGATACCATAGGCGCCTGCTAGAATCTGATCCAGCTCACTTTTCAAACGGGCAAAAGGGCCAGCGGTTAGCTGGTCAAGCTGCTCAAAGATTCGGTCAAGCTCTTGCGGATCTTGCTCGCCGGTGATTATTGAAAAGGTGTGGTAGTTATCAAAGCCCAGTTCTCGGGCAGCTCTATTACGAAGCTTAACCAGTTGGATAAGGTCACTTACAATTGCGTCCCCGACCTGCTTACTCGCTCTCCAGGCCGATTCCCTTTTGCGGCAATCCTTTTCCGTCGTCAAAACGGTGTAAATGTCACTCATAGTGACTTCTTTGCCGTCGATAGTGGCGCGAAAGGTGCTGTACCTTTCCTGGATTTTCGTATCCAGATCAACGATTTCTTTCGCCAGGCTCGGCTCTATCTGATTTTGCAGATAAGCGTAATAAAGTCTATCCAGTTGGCGGGATAGTGGTGACTGTTTTATCTGCCCGGATTTTCGCAACTCCTTTAGAAAGGCAAATTCGTCCCGATTACCATAAACTTGGTGGACGTCCAACTGCAGTTTCCTGAGCCTATTGTAGTCTTCCTGTTTGCCGGTTGTAGAAGCATCCCAGTAGGCAAGGTTGGCCTGGGTCGACAAGGGTTCTACTTTTGTGACATGAGCTTTAATGAAATCCTTCAGCTCGGTCTCTTTAGCAGATGGACTACAGCCGGTCACCAGAAAGGCCACAAAAAACACATTAACGATCATCAACGTAGTTTTCACAGGAAACCTCCATCAAGTCAGAATGACTGTTGCTCGGTTCGGGCGATAATTTCATTTTGCAGATCTCTGCCCACGTCGACAAAGTAATCGCTATAGCCTGCCACCCTGACGATCAAGTCACGATATTGCTGCGGGTATTGCTGAGCTTCCCGTAGTGTCTTGGCATCAATAACGTTGAACTGTATGTGATGCCCGTCCAGCTTAAAGTAGGACCTAATCAGATGAGCGAGTTTTTCAATACCGTCATCGCCTGCCAGCACCTGTGGATTGAATTTCATATTTAGCAAAGTGCCGCCGGTACGGGCGTGGTCGATCCTGGCGGCGGATTTGATGACGGCGGTAGGCCCTTTCGTGTCGCAGCCCTGGCTGGGCGAAATGCCCTCGGAGACCGGCTCGCCGGCCCTTCTGCCGTTGGGTAGGGCCCCTGTTACCGAGCCGAAATAAACGTGCACCGTCGTGGGCAGCAGATTGACACGATACCTGCCTCCTTTGGTATTTGGCCGGCCATTCAATAGCTCGTAATAGGCGTCAAATACTTCTTGGGCTATGGTATCGGCGTAGTCATTGTCGTTACCATACTTTGGTGAGTGCTCGCAGAGTTTATGCCGCAACTGTTCGTGCCCCAGGAAGTTTGCTGCCAGGGCGGTAAGAAGCTCATCCATAGTGACGTCCTGTTTGTCGAAAACGTGGTACTTGACCGCTGTTAGCGAGTCGGTCACTGTGCCGATGCCTACGCCCTGGATGTAGGTTGTATTGTATCGTGCGCCGCCATTGTTGTAATCGAGGCCGCGGGCTATGCAGTCATCTATCAGAATGGACATAAATGGAGACGGCATATAGCCGGCAAAAAGCCGTTCTATGATGTTGTTGCCCTTAATTTTGGTGTCGATGAAATACTTCAACTGCTGCTTGTAGGCGTCCATCAACTGTTGATATGAAGTGAACCTGCGGGCGTCACCGCTTTGTGGGCCAAGTTGCTGGCCCGACTTTAGGTCGGTGCCATTATTGCAGGCCAACTCAACAATCTTAGGCCAGTTTATGTACCCGGTCAAGATACAGCTTTCCTTGCCGAATGCGCTTGTCTCCACGCAGCCGCTCGGCCCGCCGGCGCGGGCGTCCGCGATGCACTTTCCGTCCTGAAGCATCTCTTTGATGATGACGTCTGTATTAAACACCGACGGCTGGCCAAAACCTGTGCGAATGACTCTGCAGGCCCGCCGCAGAAACCGGTCCGGATTTTTGTTGCTGATTTGAATACAGGAGCTGGGCTGGGGCAGCCGCATTTCTTCTACTACATCCAAAATCAGATATGAAAGCTCGTTGACTGCATCTGCCCCGTCCGCAGGTATTAGCCCGCCCACATTGATAAGAGCAAAGTCGGTATAGGTCCCGCTCTGCTCCTCGGTTACTCCCACCTTGGGTGGCGCAGGCTGATTATTGAACTTGATCCAGAAACACTGCAAGAGTTCCTTTGCCTGCTCAACCGTCAAAGTCCCGTCTGCGAGTCCTTTCTGGTAGAATGGGTACAGGTGCTGGTCCAGGCGGCCCGGATTAAAAGAGTCCCAGGTATTCAGTTCCGTGATTACGCCCAGGTGCACGAACCAATAGTATTGCAGCGCCTCCCAGAAATCGCGTGGCGCGTTGGCGGGTACGTGCGAGCAAACCTGCGCGATGCGCTGTAGCTCCGCGCGACGGATCGGATCAGCTTCGTTCTGAGCCAACTCCAGAGCCTTCTCGGTGTGGCGTTGTGCAAACGTAATCAGGGCGTCGGCACAGATTTCCATAGCCTGGTACTGCTGGTCCTTCTCGTAGGCGCGCGGATCGTTCAGGTAGTCAAGCTTGCCGCGGTTTTCCGCGATCTGGCGCTTAAAATCCAGCATACCGCTGTGGTAAATCTTATCGCCCAGAACCGCGTGTCCAGGTGCTCGCTGCTCCATAAACTCGGTGAACACGCCCGCCTCGAAGGCTCGATGCCACTTTTTATCCATCAGGGCAAAAATCCTCTGGCGCATCGTTTTGCCCGACCAGAAAGGAATGATTTTCTGCTGGTAAATCTTTCGGACTTCATCAGTAACAACGAAAGAGGTTTTCTCCCGGCTATTAATTATCCGCAGGTCCTCCAAACTGTGGCAGCACAACTCTGGATACGTCGGCGTAGCCTTGGGCGCCGGACCGCGTTCGCCCAGTATTAATGCACCATCGTTGATGCAGATAGTCTTTTTCTCCATCAGATGCTTAAATGCCAGTGCCCGGCAGATAACGGCAGATTGGCGCGCAGGAATGTCACTCTGATAGAATTCGGTTATCAGCTCCGCACGTTCGGTTGAGATATATGGCTTGGTCTGGATGCTCTGCTTGCGAAGTTTGGCTACTCTTTCATTCATAACGCTATCCATTCATCTTGACTTCTAAACCGAACCCACGGAGAATACCTGCAACATTTTCCATAAGCTCATCGCCAGGAATCTCGGCCTGGATAATGTCGTACTCTGTAAGTAATCGAGCTGACTTTTCCTTGCCGCCGGGGTTAAACGGCAAAATGTCGACTCGGCGGACACCTGGCAAAGACGCCACAAATTCGCCTGTCATTGTAATATTTGTCCGGTCGTCATTAAATCCCGGAATGATTGGAATTCTGATTATTATTTCCTTGCCCGTGTTCGAGAGCCATTCAATGTTACGTAGGATTAGATTATTGTCTACGCCGGTAAGACGCTGGTGCGCATCTTTATCCATGTGCTTTAGATCACAGAGAAACAAGTCCGCCTTCTCGGCGACTTTTTCGATAAGTGCCGGCTCAGCATAGCAGGTAGTATCGACGGCTGAGTGTATCTCGTTGCCCCGGCATCTTTCCAGCAGCGCCAACAAGAAATCCGCCTGCATAAGTGGCTCGCCTCCGGAGAATGTCACTCCGCCGGCAGACTGGTCATAAAAGACGATGTCTTTTTTCACCTCGCTTACGACCTGGCTGACGGTTACTTGCCGGCCTATAATCTCTCTGGCGCCTGCCACACAGGCGGCGACACATTCCCCGCAGAGTTTACACTTTTCTGCATCGGTAATCGGCCCATTTTCTGTAAGCGTAATAGCCTGATTCCGGCATACCGTCACGCATTGTCCGCATCTGATGCAGCGGCTCTTTCGGAAGCCAAGCTCTGGAAGCGGTTTCCAGCTTTCGGGATTGTGGCACCACCTGCACCGCAACGGGCAGCCTTTGAAGAAGACGGTTGTACGGATGCCAGGACCATCGTGTATGGCGTATTTCTGAATGTCAAAGATGTATCCTGTCACCTGTTTCATTGACATTTGAGCGAGTATATCAAATCTGTGCCCCCCTGCAATGACTGCCGGCATCTTCGAATAAACCTCCCACAGGTCTGAATTGAGAGAAAACTGAAAATTTTTCGACTTTTTAGCTTCACAAACAGGCAGGGCTCCCAGAGCATAATTCTATGTTATCGGGGCTAACTGGGACAAACTGCTCAGTACGAGATAACTGCCTGGTAGCGCCCGCCCAGAAACTGGGGCAAGTAGATGGGGATGACAAGATTGCCAGGTCCAGGCAATCCTTACCCACGCTAAAGCACGCTGCTTTGCCCGCCTGCGCGGGATAAATAATAGCTCAAGAGTCGCACCGGGATATGCCGATTTCCATACTGGAGTCGTCTGAGAATAGACCGGTAGGGTATGCTGTGCATACCAAACAGTATCGACGGATCGGTATGCAGAAATCTGCATACCCTACTTTGGGCTTCTGAGTTTTGCGTGTGTTGCCCCTGTGACGCACAAGGCGAGTATTCCAGACATAGTTAGAAGTCGAATAAAGGGATAGTCTCGCAGTTGCCGGTACAGGGGCTTTTTGTTTGGGCGATTCTTTCTTAGAGCAAAAGTTTAGTTAGGGGCCAGAATCCCTCGCACAGATTCCCTCCGCACCTTTGCGTCGCAGCGCGGATAAACTATATTTTATATATGGGGGGCATAAAATATCATGAACCTGAAAAGCAGATGGCATGAGCTTGTGCTTTTTCTGGCCATAGCTGGAGGTATTTTCTGTGCGTGCTATTGCGTTCTGGCAATGGCCAACAATTATTACGTGGCGCGCTACAATCTGGATATTTACACGCAGGACCTGCAAGGCTGGGACGCCTGTCGCCAGACAGAACCCGGTTATTATAAGGCCAACGCGGAAGTGGTCGGCTCCTGCCTGAAAAAGCTGGACTCGGCCCGAGAAAATTTCTGGCTAAATCTGTCAAGGGCCCAACTCGCAGGATTGTTTGTTTTGGCAGGTTCAGGCGGAGCGGCCGGCGGATACCTGTCCACCTGGGCTGCGGTCTGGTTCGGCAGTTCGGTCATCGGCACACTCATCAGGCGGTTCCGCCCAGAATAATTGTCAATTGCCAGTTGCTGCCTCGCTCATACTGGCGTGGGCCGTGCCTCCATAAGCACCCATGTCGATTCTTCCACCGTTGGGCTTACGCTCGCCAGAGCAGTCAGCGGCAGGGTCGCCGCCATCAACACAGGGACTGGTGACATCATCAAGAACCCACACGTTATGCTGCGGCCAATACCGGCCTCGCTGCGAACGCAAGTGATAGTCGTTATTGTTGGGGTCGACAAATAGCGGGTCAAGATTGATATTGCCTTCGCCCCCGCTGGCAAGGCAGCTATACCTAGCCCGGCATTGAAACAGGTCGCCGTTAGTATTCTTCCAAAAAATGCTATTTGTGATATTCGGCTGGCAGCGTCCGTATGCTCCGATGCCGTATTCATTATGCACCACCGTGACATTAGTGATGGTGGGAGAAGCACCGGCGACGAAAATTGCCATCCGGCTGTCGGCAATAATGAAATTCTTTAGAACGCTAGCTGGACCTTCGCCGGTAGCAAAACTGACGGCAAATCCACCCGGACCTTTTAACGTAGCGGGGTCGGCGGCGCTCTTGACGGTTATCGCTTTTCCCTTAAAACTTATTGCGCCGGTGTACACCCCTGGCCAGACTAAAACCGTGTCTCCGTCTTTAGCTAAATCAATAGCCTTCTGGATCGTGGCAAAAGCCTGCTCCCGTGTCAAACCATCGTTGTTATCGTTGCCCTTGGCTGCCTCGACATGAAAGCTCGCGCTGGAGCGTAAGTCAGATGCCACAAGGGAGTTAGGTTCGTTTTCGGCTGCGCAGGCCGGTCCGCCAGGAATCATAACGGCCAAAGTCACCACAACAAGCAAACTCAATATGAGTCTCATTACCCTTACCTCCTTAGCAATAACCATACGTTGACCGTGGAACGAATTTACTGCGGGGAAAAGCCTTCCGCAAAGAAAGATCGGTCTTTTCCATCACCCTTGCTAAAACAATAATAAATATACTACATTTGGCTAAAAATGTCAATACCCTATTTGAAGGGACTCGTTTACTGTGGGCTTGTCCGCCGCCTTCCGCCCAGAATCCTGGCATTAACACGAGATAGGAACAGATCCTCATTTGCCCTTGCGACATGGTCGGCAAAGGCAGCACTATTGAGAAGCCGCACAATTCTTGCGGCGTCTGCAAAATCATCGGAAAACGCTATTATCTGTGCTTCCTCACGCGTCAGTGATTTCAGGAATGTCGTCATACTGCTGTCGCGCAGAGCCTCCGCGCAGTCGATCAATAATTGCTCGATTTCTCGACCTTGCTCAGGACAGGTTTGCCGGCTGGCTTTAACCATTGTTTTTTGCTCCGAAGTCAAAGCACCCCTTCTATTTATTAAAGGCAATATCTCCACCGTTGGTAACAGAAAATGAGTTCTGCAAAATTGTAGGTTAGGCATATATTATTTAAGGAAATCTTGTTTTTTGATTTTCTTAAATAATCGCTTAACTATTTGTCAGAGAGCAGCTTACTGTTTGACAAGGAAAAAACAAAAACCATTTTTTCCTGTCAAAGTATGCCTAACCTGCAATTTTGCAGAAGCCTTGGTAACAGAAACTGTGTATTCCCTTGACGAATCCTGAACTTCCGTGTTCCTTACGCGACTATCTGGCGATGGAAACGGATTGTTCGCCAGCGAAAGACGGCCCTGATTTGAGTTTGCCGACAACTCTCAACTCGACCTTGCCGTAGCCGGAAGCCTTGATTAGTTGAGCCTTATCAAAGAAGGCCAGAATCTTCACTCTGTTGCCGGTGTAGTAGACATCAACATTGCTTGCCACAATGCTGCCGGGCTCCAGGATGAGCGGCGTATCTGCTATGTCAGTCTTTCCAATGCCTGGCGGCAAAGTCACAATTGCCAGTATTTTGCTGCCGCTGCTACTGGCCCTGATCGGCCGAGGAGTAACACACAGTTCGGCTTGCAGAGGCACCTCGCAGGTAACAACATCAGCGTGCACTGTAGTTGCCGGCGTTTGACCGCTAGTGATTGTCACGGAATTACTGAGCACAGTATTCTGGACGGCATCTTCATTCACCTGGACAACCAACTCCAAACACATACTTGCTTCGGGCAACAGAAACGGATAAAGCCACGTATATGTGTGGGCATTGACGTCATAATGTCCGGTAACTCCATCCCCATCGGCTGTCACAAAGCTCATCTGCGTCGGCAGAGTATCTACAATAGACACACTCGTTACGAAGTAATCGTTGTCGTTATTGTCGAAGCAGATGCGATACGTAATGGCATCGCCTGGATTGATACAGTCAACCTTCTCAAGAAAAGTGCCATTAACGACAGCCCCAACTATGTTCTTAGCCAGATTAAGAGGATTGTAGCTGATAGTTTTCGCAACGGCGTGGGCGCTCTTCATTGTTGGAGTGGTTTGGTTACTACTGATGGTCACAAAATTACTGATAGTCGTGCCGGAGGCCGTGTCCTGTTTGACCTGGACAGACAGCTCTAAGCAGTTGCCTGCTCCTGCCGGCAGAGATTGATACGACCACGTATAAGTGTGCGCCACCGCATCGTAATGCCCGGAAACCCCATCGCCATCCGCTGTCACAAAGCTCACCTGTGCCGGCAAGGCATCAACAATAGACACATTGGTCACCGCGTAGGTGTTGTCGTTATTATCGAAGCAAATACGATACTTAATGGTGTCTCCCACAAGCACAGGCATAATCTCATCACCAACAGCTCCGACAATACTCTTACTAAGATTAAGAGGATTGTATTTAATAGCCTCGACCTGAGCATCCACACTACTGGTGACCGGTGCTGTTTGAGTGCTGTCGATAGTCGCGGAATTGGTGATGATTGTGCCTGGAACAGCATCCTGATTGACCCGCACCACTAAATCCAAACACTCGCCTGACCCAGCGGCCAACAGCGGATAAGACCACGTATAGGTGTGCGAGACCGCGTCATACTGGCCGGACACTCCATTGCCATCAGCCGTCACGAAGCTAACCTGTGCCGGCAGGGCATCAACAATAGACACATTGGTCACCGCGTAGTTGTTATCGTTATTATCGAAGCACAGGCGATACGTGATGGTGTCGCCTGGAAACACAGGCTCAATCTGCTCGCCAACACCCCCCACGATGGTCTTGCTCAGATGAAGGGGACGAAGGCTGACGCCCTCAGTAACTGCATCGACGCTCCTGGTGGTCGGCGGCGTCTGGCAACTTCCGATAGTCACGAAGTTTCTGATGATTGCCCCTGGAGCAGTATCCTGATTGACCCGTACCAGTAAGTCCAAATACACGCTTGATCCCTGTGGAAAAGACAGATAGAACCATCTGTATGTGTGACTGACAGGATCGTACTGCCCGGAGATGCCGTCGCCATCAGCGGTTAGAAACTCTGTATCGGGGGGTAGAGCATCCACTACGTTAACATGGGTAATGTCATAGCCAGTGTTATTATCGAAGCAGATGCTATAAGTAATTATCTGGCCTACATCCACGAACGTAGCCTGGTCAGGG
>Ga0315280_10003678_pt1 | contig 23305 bp, 21 predicted proteins | sample YL17G06_40_MG_FD_203697 | JGI IMG/M metagenome (GOLD analysis project Ga0315280, IMG submission 203697) | Sediment microbial communities from Yellowstone Lake, YNP, Wyoming, USA - YL17G06_40 | ecosystem: Environmental > Aquatic > Freshwater > Lake > Sediment | place: USA: Wyoming | collected... | reverse complement strand
GCCATAGACCAAATGTCAGACACGAAAAAACTCGCGTCTCCACTAACTCTTATGCCGCAGACTGGAACTCGATCCATCATACCTTTTCAGGATCGCAGCCTTTGTGCCTGCGACGCCTAAGCGGCCCGTTTAGGTTACCAGCCTTAATATTTATTCTTTGCGCACCCACCAGCCCTAATTGACGGAAAGGCAGTGCTTAAGGCTTTATCAACCGATCGATGCAACAGCCCCTATAATCAATATCTACAGAGCCTATTGCCTCGCCCTTGCGGGAAGGCCGAACCCACTCAATAACTCCCAGGTATATAATCTTTTTGATAGCCTTGGGCCAAGAGGGCAAGCGCAAGGGCACGGAAGTCGTCGAGTATTAATATCATTATCTCCTACCGATCAGGATTAAGATTTCTGCTGGAGGTCTTTTATGGGTTACACCTTGACTTGGAAGATCCTGAGGGAGCATCTCGTAGACGGCACCTACGATCCTGGAAAAGAGATCGGCATAAGGATTGATCAGACGCTCACCCAGGACGCGACGGGCACCATGGCCTATCTCCAGTTCGAGTCCATGGGGCTCTCCGATATCGCTACCGAGCTGTCCGTGAGCTACGTGGATCACAACACCATCCAGGTGGGCTTCGAGAATGCAGACGATCACGCCTACCTGGAGTCCATCGCGAAGAAGTATGGAATCTACTTCTCCCGGCCTGGAAACGGAATATGCCACCAGGTCCATCTGGAGAGATTTGCGCGCCCCGGCAAGACCTTGCTCGGCTCGGACAGCCACACGCCCACTGCCGGAGGTCTTGGCTCTATCGCCATAGGCGCAGGAGGCCTGGATGTGGCTGTGGCCATGGGCGGCGGTGCTTATTACCTGACCGCCCCCCATGTGATCGATGTCCATCTCACCGGCGAGCTGCAGCCCTGGACCACGGCCAAGGACGTGGTCCTCAAGGTTCTGCAGATCCTGACCACGAAGGGGAATGTGGATTGCGTCTGCGAATACACCGGCGAGGGCATTGAGAAGCTAACCGTGCCGGAGAGAGCAACCATAACCAACATGGGCGCCGAGACAGGTGTAACCACATCCATCTTCCCCAGCGATCTCCAGACCAAGAGGTTCCTGGACGCACAGGGCAGGGGTGACCAGTGGATTCCCCTGGCAGCAGACAAGGATGCGGCTTACGACCGCACCCTTGAGATCGACCTGTCCGAGATCGAGCCCCTCGCAGCTGCACCCCACAGCCCCGGCAACATAGTCAAGGTAAGAGACCTCAGCCTTCCGGTAGATCAGGTGATGATAGGCTCCTGCACCAACTCCTCTTATGTCGACCTCATGACCGTGGCGAGAATGGTGAAGGGCAAGCATCTGCCCGCCGGCGTATCCTTGGGCATCGCCCCCGGCTCCCGGCAGGTGCTGAACACCATCGCCAAGAACGGCGCATTAAGCGACCTCATCTCCTTCGGGGCCCGCATCCTGGAGTCTGCCTGCGGCTTCTGTATCGGCAACAGCCTCTCCCCCCGCACGGATTCCGTCTCTGTGCGCACCAGCAACCGCAACTTCAAAGGCCGCTCGGGAACGCCGAATGCTAACGTTTATCTAACCAGCCCCGTGGTCGCAGCCGTGGCTGCTCTCACAGGAAAGCTGATGGACCCCAGGGACCTGAACACGGCCTTTCCCAAAATCAAGATGCCGGATCATTTCGAGATCGATGACAGCATGATCATTCCACCGCTGGAGCCGGAGGCGCGAGCCAGGATAAAGATAAGTCGCGGTCCCAACATTGGAGAGCCCCCTGTCAACGGACCCCTGCCGAGCGATATCAAGGGCCTAGTCACCATCAAGGTGGGAGATCTGGTGACCACTGATCACATCATGCCTGCCGGCTCACGGCTCAAATACAGGTCAAATGTTCCCAAGTACTCCGAGTTCGTCTTCGAGCCCCTGGACAAAGAGTTCAGTAGCAGAGCTGCGGCCTTGCGAGACAGTGGCGCTCACAATCTGATCGCGGCAGGATCCAGCTATGGCCAGGGCTCGTCACGGGAGCACGCCGCCCTTTGCCCCATGTACCTGGGCGTGAAGGCTGTTGTCGCCAAATCCATGGAGCGAATTCATGCGGCCAATCTGGTCAACTTCGGCATCGTGCCCTTCAGCTTTGTCCAGGAGTCAGACTACGATGCCCTGACCGCAGGTGCAGAGATCAGGATACCGGGCATCCGCACGGCGCTGCAGCAGGGCGACGACTGTGTAAAGGCCTTTTCTGGAGGCCGGGAGATAAGCCTGAAGATGAGCCTCTCCAAACGTCAGAGAGATATTCTCCTGGCAGGAGGACTTTTGCCCTACACGGTGCAGGGAAGAAAAGGAGAGTAGGTCTGCCGCCGCGGGCAGAACAGTATTGCCCTTCAGACGTTGAAGAGGGATACAATGCCCTGCGAGATTATCTGACCCTTTGCCTCCTTTCCTGGGATTTCGCTGCCGCTAGAGGCGGAGAGGCTGCCCTGAACTGGAGTGGACGCCTGGACCTCATTGATGCCAAACTTACTGTTCACATCTCTAGTCAGGAACTGGCTGTTCCACTCAGATGCGCTGAGAGTAGGAGCGGTCACATTGGCTGCAAAGGTCGAGCTGGCGACAGCGATGGGAGTGCTGAACTGCAGGGGGAAGGTGTTCATCCAGATGGCCATGTTGGACATGGTGCTGCTTGCAGTCATGTTCTGGCCGCCTGCAATATAAGATTCCCAATACTTCTCGACATTGGGCTCAAAGGTCGACGAGCTGGGGGCGTTGAAGAAAGTCAGCTGGCTGGAACTGTAACCCTCGCCGGTGAACATGGTTTGGGCCGCAGCAGCGCCCAAGAGGCAAATCAATGCTGCTAAAGCTAATGCGGTTTTCATTTAAATACATCCCTTTATATTCAGTTGTTTATCCTCTGCCAGAGATCTGTCCCAACCTATTTATGCCTTATCGGTGAAGGGATGCCCATGCCGGACCGCTTCGAGATACAGCACAAAGATCTAGCCGGAAGGATCGGCCGGCTTTCTACCCCTCATGGCATTATCGAGACCCCTGTCCTCATGCCTGTGGTCAATCCTCACCTCCAGCTCCTCCCCCCTTCCGAGATTGCCCGTATGGGCGCTGATATGATCATAACCAATAGCTATATCATTCACCAGGATCCAGAACTCAAAGTCCGGGCAATAGAACAGGGGCTGCATAAGCTCATAGGCTTCCAGGGGCCGATCATGACCGACTCAGGAGCCTTCCAGCTCTCCGTCTACGGAGATATCGAGGTTTTGCCCCTGCAGATCCTGGATTTTCAGTTTGCCATTCAATCGGACATCTGCGTGCCTCTCGATATACCCACGCCACCCGATGTTTCCAGGGAGAGAGCGGAATCAGAGCTTCGTCTGACGGAGAAACGGCTGGAAGAGGCTGCCGCCTTGGATAGACCCTCTCTTTTGGCCGGCCCCATCCAGGGATCAACCTATCCCGATCTGAGAGAGAAAGCAGCCAGGTTCCTGAAAGAGATGAGCTTTGACGTCTATCCCGTGGGAGGCGTGGTGCCTCTCATGGAATCCTACAGGTTCAGGGATCTGGTGAATGTGGTGACAGCTGCCAAGAAGGGCCTGGGGTCGGGCGCGCCCGTGCATCTGTTCGGTGCCGGCCACCCCATGATCTTCGCTTTAGCCTCGGCCATGGGCTGCGATCTCTTCGACTCGGCTGCATATGCGCTCTACGCCCGCCAGGGCAGGTATCTGACGGTCCGCGGAACCTGGAAGCCGGAGGAGATGAAATACCTCCCCTGCTCCTGCCCGGTCTGCCAGGGGCACGACCTGAAGGAGCTGATGGAGAGCACGCAGAGGATCAAGCTCTTGGCCATGCACAACCTCTACGTCTCATTGCAGGAGATGAAACTGGTCAAGCAGTGCATCCGTGAGGGATCGCTCTGGGATCTTCTGGAGAGCAGGTGCAGGTCGCACCCGCGCCTTCTCGACGGCCTGAAAAGGCTCGGCGGAGAAGGCCAGTGGCTGGAAGGCCTTGACGCCTCACGCAAGTCCACTTTCTTCTACTTGAGCTCCGAGTCTAGTTCCCGGCCGGAGGTGGTCCGCTATGCTCGTCGCATCGAACGCTTCGCGCTGGAGGGCGATGTCCTGATCTGCGATGATCCTGGGTCCGGCATAGCCGGTTTCGATCATGTGCTGTACTTCAAGCCTCCCTTCGGACCCTATCCGGCAGAGCTGTCTGAGACCTATCCCTTCAACGCCGAAGTCCCAGAGACTGCGGATGATGCGGCGATGAAGCAGGCCGCAAGAAACATGAAACTTCTCATCGAGGCCAATCCCAAGGCCAGCTTCAGCTTCAGGCTGAGATCTCTGCCAGAGGGCACAGGTGGATGATGACCAGGTACTTTGAGGTTCTGAGGCGAGACGGCCCTGCCAGACAGGGAAAGCTGCTATTGGAGCGGCAGATCAGCACACCGGCTTTGATAACAAACGATGATTGGGTCTCTGCAGGCAGCGTCTACCGCTACGCTTCTCTGCAGGAAGCTGCTGCGGCCGCAATGTCACTGAAAGGCCAAAAGAAGCTGGCCATAGCACCTTACGTTCCTGCTGACCTTCACTCTGAGCCAGCTTTGAGGCTGCCGCCCCCGGAGATCGACGGCCCTAAGGGCCTGGTGGTCCATCCCTTCTCCCTAGAGAAGCCGGAGGACGCAGATGTTTACGTGCTGGCCTCGGCTGGAGTTCTCAGAAATCCAAGAGACCTGGTGCAGGCCGTGGTTGGCGTTAGAAATATGACGCCACCGGATACGGCTCTTTATGCTCCCGCCCTGGCCAGCCCCGCCAACCTAGCTCTTCTGGTCTATCTGGGGATCGATCTCCTGGATTTCACGCGGGTCGTGGCCGATGGCTATCTGGGACGCTACCATACCCGCGACGGTATCTGGAAGCTGGGCGACCTCAATGAGCTGCCTTGCCGATGCGTGCACTGCCAGAGACTTGCGGAAAACCGGGAGGATAGAAAGCTGCTCGCAGCTCACAACCACCTCAAGCTGGAAGAGGAGCTGCTGACCGTTCGGGAGATGATCCGGTCTGAGACAATCCGCGAATATATCGAGCGGCAGGTGCGGGTGGAGCCCAACCTTACTGCCGCTCTGCGCCTGCTGGACCAGGAGCACTGCTACCTGGAGAAGAGGACGCCTCAGCACAGACGCAGCATCTTTTTTGCCAACACCGCCGAGTCCCTGCAGCGCGTGGAGGTTACCCGCTTCGCTGAGCGGGTGCTTTATCGATACAAAGCCCCTCCGAGCGACGTTTTGCTGCTGCTGCCCTGCTCCGCCCGAAAGCCCTACTCCACCTCCAGATCGCACCGCCTCTTCGCCGAGGCCGTCCGGCCCTGGCATCGGCACCTGCATGAGCTGATCCTGACCTCGCCCCTGGCCCTGGTGCCCCGCGAGCTGGAGGAGGTTTATCCCGCCGCCAGCTACGACGTTCCCGTCACGGGCCGCTGGGACCTCGAGGAGCGGGCGTGGCTGCGGAGCTGCCTTGAAGCCTATCTGAAGAGGAATAAATACGCCAGGATCGTGGCTCACCTGGAGGGTGAGCTGGAGGAGACGGTAAGAGCTTTGGGCCTGGAGGCCGTCTACACCGGCGGCGGAACCAACCGCGAGGCGCTGGCGCGGCTCTCCGCAGCCGTTCGTGAGGCCTGCCTTGGGGCTATGCGCCTTCCCGATCTGCGGCTGCAGCGTTACCGCGCCCTGGCGGATTACTACTTTGGCGCTGACGCGAGCAACGCCCTGCTGGCCGGAAAGGTCCAGGTGAGAGGCCGGGAGCTGCAGGACGAGAAGAAGAGGCCCCTGGCTGCAACCACCCCCAATGGCACTCTGGCCCTTTCCCTGGAAGGAGCAAAGCGGCTGGAGCCTCTGGGCCGCTACATCGTCACCATCGGAGATTTCCTGCCCAAGGGCTCCCTGCTTGCGCCGGGCGTGATGGACGCAGACGAGCAGATCCGGCCGGGAGACGAGGTGATAGTCCAGGGCGAGCGGGCCTTCGGCCTGGGCAGGGCGAAGATGAGCGGCTGGGAGATGGCCGCGTCCCGTAGGGGCGTGGCTGTGGAGCTGAGGCACGTGAAAGAGGTGTAACGACTCACCTCAGCTCGATAGTGTGCCCGGCGCGCTTCAGCTCCGCGCCAATCTCCCGCTGGTGATCAAAGCCTCGCGTCTCCAGCTCCAGATCCACGCGGGTGAAGTTGATGGGCAGACCCCTTTCGTTGCGGGCGTGGTGAATGTGCACCACATTGGCCTGGAGGCTGGCCACCTGGTCGAGCAGCCCGGCCAGGGATCCTGGTATGTCTTCTAGACTGACTGAGAAGCGCATCAGTCTGCCCTCCTGCCGCAGTCCCTGATGGATCACCCTGTCCAGGAGCAGGCTGTCCACGTTGCCGCCGCTGATCACCAGCACCACCTTGCTGCCCTTGGGAAGCTCAAAAGCCGGGCCAAGAAGGGCCGCCAGAGGGACCGCTCCTGCGCCCTCCGCTAGAATTCGTTTGCGCTCCAGCAAGAGCAACATGGCAGAAGAGATCTGGTTCTCGTCAACTGTTACAATCTCGTCCACCAGCTCTTGAAGGATGGGATAGTCTGCCTCTCCTACCTGAGTAACCATGATGGCATCGGCAAGAGAGCTTTTCTCCTCGACATCTTCCAGAGCCACAGGCTTTCCTGATTTCATGGCCTTGAGGGCAGAGGGACAGGCTGTGGCCTGGACGCCCACCACGCGAGTCACGGGCCTGAGGGCTTTCACTGCTGTGGCTATGCCAGCTATCAGGCCGCCACCACCCACGGGAATGAGGATAAAGTCGGGATCGGCCAGATCCTCCATGATCTCCAGGCCGATGGTTCCCTGGCCGGCGATGACCTCCTCGTCGTCGTAAGGGTGAATGAACATCCTTTCCGTATCAAGAGCTAATTTCCTGGCTATTTCGATGCTCTCTGCCAGGCTTTCTCCTCGCAGGATCAGCTCCGCGCCATAGCCCCGAGTGGCCTCCTGCTTGGCAATAGAGGCCCAAGTTGGCATAATAATAGTAGCAGGCACGCCAGCAGCGCGGGCTGCCAGGGCCACGCCCTGGGCGTGGTTGCCTACGGAGGCGGCCACGACGCCCTTGGTGCCCAGATGCCCCAGATGAGATTGAATCTTGTAAGTGGCTCCACGGATCTTGAAGGATCCACCGGTTTGCAGATTTTCAAGCTTGATGTACACTTCCGCGCCGGTCATTTTGCTGAAGGTGGGTGAGTAGATCATAGGGGTTCGGAGGATCTTGCCAATGAGTACCTGGGCTGCATTTTGAACATCGGCCAGGAAGATCATAATAGTATATCTCTAGCCGAACGCTTAGCTTTTACTCCTTCATTCCCGATCCCCCCGGCGGCAGGAACTGGACGATCTGATTCACGGAGGCGACAGATTTCAGGTAAGCCCTGTCCTCCACTTTTTCGGAGAACAGCCTGTAAATGCGTTTCGCCAGATCGTCGGCATTGAACTCGCCCGGCTCGATCTCCACCACTGGATCGGCTTTGGGCTTCACTGCCGAGACCGGCCCGCCCATCAGGATACCATCCGCTATGCCGAGCGCGACGCCAACTGGCGTATCTCTGAAGTACCTGCGCTCCCCGCGGATGACAAAGGCGCCCTTCTTCAGGAACTCGCCGTGCTCCGGTGTCTTGGTGACCTGATCGCCCTTGATCAGATAGCAGTCGGCTGCGGCCAGGCCGGCCTTCCAGACGGATGAGTAGCTCACCGCGAACTGCGCCGCCTCCAGGATGGTGCTCTCGGGAACCTCCTCTCCTTCCGTCTTTATCGCCGTGAGGGGAGCGCCGGGCGCATCCGTATGAAGCGCCAGGTCGCGCTTCTCCAGATACTTGGCATAGATCTCCTCATTGCCGTCCGCGTCCCGGCCGCCGATAACGAGGAAGCCATCTGAGGAGTAAAACCAGCGGAACCTCTCATACCACTTGGGCTTCCTCTTCCGCGGAGCTTGACCCAATCGGGTCTTCTTGGGCTCGGCCTTGCTGGCCTTGAGCTCCTCGGTGATGGCCCGCGCAATTCTCGCACCTGCGGCCTTTTTTGACATCTCCTTTGCTCTCTCGTAATACCTCTGGGCATTCTGGGGCACGCTCAGGCCAGCATTCAGCTCCAGCTCCGTGCTGTCCAAAAATATCTTCATCTCGCCCCTGCCGTCCAGGGAGAGGATGGTCTTGGCCTGGGGCAGGTCCGAGTTGCTGATCCTGTTCCAGATCTGGGCATAGGAGAATCCCCTGGCCCTGGCATCGGCTACTACTTTGAGGATCTGCTCAATCTCCCCATACTTCTGATAGACCAACTCGCCTTTCTGGATCAGTGCCTTCTCCTGGGCCTCGAACTCCTCAACGGCCTTGCGCTGCAGCTGGATCCTGCGGTCCAGCGGGTCCTGACGGGGCGCCTGCGCTGCCGTTTCCACGAAGAAGGCGTCCAGAGCTTCGCTGAAGGTGGCAAAGCTTTTTTGCTCCAGTCCTTCGTAGATCCTCAGCGGCCGGGAGAGGACATCAAAGGGCTCGCCTTCTTTCAGGACGATGTGAGGATCAAAGGTCTCATCCAGAAAGACCTCTCGCAGAGCCTGATGAACGCGGCTGATCTCCTCCTCGTCCAGCTCGGCCGCTGGCTTGTTCTTGTCCACTCCGGCGACCAGGCAGACCTCTTCCCCGTAGGTTCCGCCCATGTTCAGGCCCCTCACCAGGGATCTTACCAGATCTTGGCCGGCAGAAGCAAGCCAGCTGGAGAGTTCCTCCCGGGAGATCGTCCTGGGATCGAGCTGGCCGGGATGATAAAGGTACTTTTCTCCGGCTGCCATCTTACTGCCCCGAAAGACCATCTTCCTGAGCATGGTGAGGATCTGCCGCGATTCGTCCAGCAGCACCATGCTCCCTTTCGGGAAGAGCTCAACGAGGAGATAGTGGCACAGGCCTGAGCGCTCCACAGCTATCTCCAGGACGCGGTCGAAGTCGTGCTGCCGGATGTCCACGATCTTGCCCCCGGAGAGGCGATGGCGGAGCATGGTGGGGAACTGAGGAGGCGTCTTGGAGGCAGGACGCTCTTTATGTGTGATGTTGACGCGCTTCCCGGCCTCCAAGAGCAGATCGAGCCTGCCTTCGGCCGGAGATTGAACCGCCAGCCAGATCTTGTCCGAAGACTGCTGGTAGGCTTTGCCCACGAAGCCGCCCGAAATCCTGTCCTGGAGCTCTCTTGCCATGGCAGCGACGTCCACATTGCTCATCGCCTTCTTCATGAAGGAGAGGGCGTGATCAATCGATAAATAGTTGCGGATGCCAAAATAGAAGCGTGGAACGCTTTCTTGTGGACCAGATGCTCCTGCGCCTGGGAAGGTGGCTGCGGCTGCTGGGCATGGATGTGGCCAACCCTGAAAATGCCAGCGACAGCGAGCTTTTGCAGAAGGCAATAAGGGAAAAGAGAACGCTCGTTACCAGAGACAAAAGATTGGCCGATGCTTGCCGAAGGAGGCAAGCAGAATGCATCCTCATCAAGGCCTCCCGGCTGGATGAGCAGCTTCGGGAGATGGCCCAAATGGGCGTTCCTCTGGAGCTGAGGCCCCAGAGATGCACGCTCTGCAACTGCATTTTGCAGAAAGTCCACCTCGCGGAAAAGGCAACGTGGAAGTGTGAAGGCTGCGGAAAACTCTACTGGGAGGGCAGTCACTGGATCAATATGGAGAAGATGCTGGAGAAGATCCGCTCCAGCAAAGATTGAAATGCCAGGGTTTTTGCCCGACAAAGATAGGATTATCGATACGTCAGTCTCTAACGTGATCTCTTGACGCCTGACAGGGACGGAAAGGCCTTTTCCGTCTTCCGTGTTTTGCTGCGAATTTTTAGGTAATCGGCCATCTGCGCTTTAACAGGAGTCATCGACCAGAGGTGAGAGGCGTTCAGGCAGAACTGAGGCTGGTACTGATACTGGCCGCCCGTTTGGGTGAAGGGATCTGCGGGCACAAGTTTGGAGGGAGCTGAATCCAGAGTGGATTCCAGCAGGCACCACACACCTGACTCACTCTGGTAGACGACCCAGGCATGGCCGTAAGTTCCATCCGGAGAGGTGACCCTTCCCAGAACGACCCGCACGCAGTGTTCGGATACACCGCTGGCCAGCAGAAGGGTGGCCAAAAGGAAGGAGGAGTCCTCACAATCGCCTTTGCATAGCATAAGCGTCTCCTCGGGGAAGAGCCAGAAGTCCTCCAGCCCATAGGCTTGTTTGTCGGTGATATATTCCACCGACCGGGCAATAAAATCCCAAATCCTCCAGGCCCGCAGGTCGAAGGTGCCAGCCTCACGCGCCTCTGGCAGACCGATCTCCTGCAGGGCTCTGATTATCACTTCGCTCTCCGTGGAAGAGATCCACTCCCTAATGTCAGTGGGGATATAAACGCTGGAATTGCCGAGGACGGCCCTCTTATCCATCATAACCGTGTCTCTGACAATCGTATCCCCCGTCCAGTTATAACCTGTTCCCATAAATGTCCCCCTCAAATCTATCTTAATAATTTTAGTTTTTAATATTTAAAATTATCGATTTGGCAAGGAAGACCTAATGGAATTTGCCAAAGGAAATTTTATTATATCATTAAATAATTTAAATGATTTTCAAGCATCGTTGAATTGATTCGCAAAAAAAAGGTCGCTTTTATCTATGGGAAGCGGAGAGGAAGTCATGATTAAGTATTTCTACAATCAACGTGAGTTTCTGATCTTCCACCCTGCATACGAGAGGTCAAGATGACGCCCTGGCACAGCATGACTTCCGAGATGGCCCTCGCCACCCTGGGGTCCGGGCCAAATGGATTGGACTCGGAAAAAGCCGCAAGAATCCTGGCAAAGCATGGTCCCAACCTGCTGGCGAGCCCTTCCAAACCATCTCCCTGGAAGATATTCTTTAGCCAGTTCAAGGAGTATCTCATACTGGTGCTGATCTTTGCAGCGCTGATATCCATCCTCGCCGGCGAGCTCACCAACGCCTACGTGATCCTGGGGATAGTACTCCTTGTCGCGGTCATAGGATTTCTTCAGGAGTACAAAGCAGAGCGGGCCATGGAGGCATTGAGAGAGATGGTGGCTCCGGAGGCTGACGTCTCAAGAGACGGGCGGATGGTCTCTTTGCCTGCCAGAGATCTCGTGCCGGGAGATGTGATCTACCTCGAAGCCGGCGACAAGGTGCCTGCCGACGGGCGCGTCGTCCACGAGACACAGCTCGAGGTCATCGAGGCATCTTTAACGGGCGAGTCTATGCCGGTGAAAAAAGATCCTGCGCCTTTGCCGGAGGGCACGCCCCTGGCAGACAGGAGAAATATGGTCTTCATGGGCACCATCATCTCCTACGGCAACTGCAGAGCGGTGGTAGTGGCCACGGGACCGCAAACCGAGCTTGGCCGGATATCGAGCTTGATCATGCAAAAGCCAGCAGATCCGCCGCTAAAAGCAAAGCTTGCACAGTTGGCCAAGAGGCAGGCAGTATTGGTGCTGGCCATATCCTTGGCCGTATTCGCCGTTGGAGTGGCCAGAGGCTCGCCCATCATGGATACTCTGATAACGGCCATCGCCCTGGCGGTGGCAGGAGTTCCCGAGGCCCTGCCCTTCGTGGTCACCTTAGCTCTGGCTTTCGGAACCCAAGCCATGGCCAGGAAGAACGCCATCATCCGCAGCCTTCCCGCGGTCGAGACTCTCGGCTCGACAACGGTCATCTGCACAGACAAGACCGGCACCCTGACCACAGGCGAGATGACGGTGCGCGAGATTCGCACCTATCGATCCGTGCAGGTCACCGGCTCTGGGTACGAGCCAGAAGGTGATTTCCTGGAGAGCGGCCAAGCCGTAGATCCAAGAAGCGATGATCTGGCCCAGCTTCTGAAGATCGGAGTGCTCTGCAACAACGCCGATATCGATCCCTCCGGCGGAAAGTGGCGCATCATTGGAGATCCTACGGAAGGAGCGCTGATTGTCGCCGCCAAAAAGGCAGGGCTCCTGGAAGCCGTCAGGAACGCTCATGTCGAGATCGTCGAGTATCCCTTTGACTCGGACCGCAAGCGAATGACCACCGTTCACCGATCCCAAGAAGAAGGTCTGGTGGTGGCCGTCAAGGGCGCTCCTGAGGTGGTCCTGGAAAGGTGCACATGCATCCTTGATCTATGCAAAATTCGCCCTATAACCAAAGAAGATCGCGAAACCATCCTGGCAGCGGCAGACAGCATGGCAGAGAAGGCCATGAGAGTGCTGGCCCTGGCCTGGAAGCCCTTGGACGAGCACGAGCCTCTGGAGATGAGCTACGTCGAATCGGAGCTGATCTTCACAGGCCTGACTGGCATGATGGACCCGCCCAGAAACGAAGCTGTGGCCGCTATTCAAACCTGCCGGCAGGCAGGCATAAGGCCGGTCATGATCACCGGAGACCACCGTCTGACCGCGAAAGCGATAGCCAGAGAGCTGGGCATAGGCCAGGGCGAGGTCATCGAGGGAGCGGAGATCGAGGAGATGAATGATGTTGCTCTTCAGAGCAGGATTGAAGAGGTATCGGTATTTGCCAGGGTCACGGCCGAGCATAAGGTGCGCATCGTCCAGGCCCTGCAGCACCAGGGAAATATCGTGGCCATGACCGGCGACGGGGTAAACGACGCGCCAGCCCTGAAGGCGGCAGACATTGGAGTGGCCATGGGCAGGACGGGCACGGAGGTGGCGAAGGAAGCGGCCTCCATGGTCATCTCGGACGACAACTTTGCCACCATCGTCGGCGCTGTCGAGGAAGGGAGAAGGATCTACGACAACATCAGAAAGGGAGCATCTTACCTCCTGTCCGTCAGCTTTGCCGAGCTGGCCACAATCTTTCTGGGAGTGATGCTGGGGCTGCCGGTTCCCTTGATAGCGGTGCAGATCCTCTGGATAAACGTCGTGGCCGAGGAGTTCCCGGCCATCGGCCTGGCCGTGGAGCCTGCTCATGCGGATATCATGCATAAGAATCCCCGTGATCCGAGAGAGCCCATGCCCTCCCGCAGCCTGCTCGTTTATACCCTGGGGATCTCAGCAGCCATCGTCGTTGGCTCGCTGGGACTGTACGCCGCTGCGCTCAACGCTGGGAAGGATCTGGAATATGCCCGCACCGTGGCCTTCATGGGACTGGGATTCTTCACGGTCTTCAACGCCTACAGCAGCCGATCTCTGGAAGAGTCGGTGCTGAGGATGAATCCATTCGGCAATAAGAAGCTGATACTGGGAATTGCGGCGTCACTGCTGGCCCTTTTAGCAGTCGTCTACGTGCCCTTCATGCAGTCCATCTTCGGCACAACGCCGCTGCCGCCGGAAAGCTGGGGAATGATCCTGGCTGCATCCTTGCTGGTAGTATTAGTAGCCGAGGTTCTCAAGAAGATTGTGCCGAGGCTAAATCTCTAGCCGGAAGAGGTAGAATCTGGCCTCGCCGACATTTACCAGTGACCGGCAGAAGCCTGGCAGGTCTGCTATCTCATCCGCCAGGGGCCGGATCAGGACGTCAGCGCCAATTCGGCGTGCCAGCGCGCCCATGGCCAGCTGCAGCTCCAGAGGAGGGCGGATGGAGTAGAGCAGGCTCGCCCCCTGGTATAGATCAAACCGCGGAGAAAAAAGGTCGTCCTTCTCTACGGAGAGGCCGCCCAGGGGGCGCTCCTCCTTGTCAGTGGCCACGACCTGCAGGACCTGCGAGCCCTGCATCAGGCTCAGGGCCACATCCGGGACATGGCCCGCACCCACCTCCACCACGCGGCCGGAGTAGTTCTTGCCGATGTATTCTGCCAGATCTGCTGCGCCCCGGAGGATCGGCATCTTAGATTCCCAGATTCTCGATGACCAGCCGAGCAGCCTTCTCTCCCGAGAGGAGCATCCCTCCGAAGATGGGGCCCATCCTCGGTCCACCGCAGACAGTAGCCGCAGCCATTCCTGCGACTATGAGGCCGGGATAGACCTCCTGGGTCATCTCCACCACTGTCCTCTCGCCCATCTCCGCCCACATGGGCTTCTCGCCCTTGACGCCCTCCGCACCGATGATGGCGCCTGGAATCTTTCTCTGCACGACGCGACAGACCGCCGCCTCATGGCCAGTGCCGTCGATGACGAACTTGGCGCGGATGGAGAGAGGGTCGACATGCAGGCCGGCCATCTCCGCTGCCGTCCAGTTGATGACCAGGCCCACCACTCTATCCTCCTCGCGGATCATCACGTCCTCGGCTGTTACCAGGTTGATGATCTTCGCCCCGGCGTCGATGGCGCCTGCCGTCAGCTTCGCGACGGTCTCGATGGCGTCGGCTATGAAGTAGCCCTCGCCGTGCTCGCGATACCAGATTCCATACTCATCCAAGATGTGGCAGGCCTCCTGCTGCACCACGATCCTGGGGAACATCATGCCTCCACCCCAGAGGCCGCCCCCCACGGAGAGCCTCTTCTCGAAGAGAACCGTCTTGACTTCAGCCTCCGCGAGCCGTTTGGCGGCAACGAGATTGGCAGGACCGGCACCCACTAAAGCCACGTCCACATCCGTGATGCCTAGAAAGCTCTCCAGGTAGCTCTCCACAATTGCCCTTGTGACCTTGACCTCATCCAGAGCCATATCGCCATCGCTGGACTCAATTGATGATAAAGCTATCCCAATCGGATGTCCCGAGTCGGAACCTCATATCTATAAATAATTCTTATTTACAATTATTATTACTCTATAACATAATTCAGCCTAAAACTCTGGCGATGAAGGGGGAAAGAGATGGAGCCCGATTTTCGGGAGATCTTCCAGTCTTCGGAGGAGGATGAGGAGAGCTTCGGCAAGCCCAAGATTGTGGTGGTGGGCTGCGGAGGCGCGGGCAGCAACACCGTGAGCCGTCTCGTTCGCATCGGCCTGGAGGGTGCAAGGACGGTGGCCATCAACACGGACCGCCAGCATCTGAAGATGGTCGAAGCAGACAAGAAGATCCTGATGGGAGGAGATCTCACCCGCGGCCTCGGCACTGGGGGAGATCCCGAAGTAGGCAGGAAGGCGGCGGAGCAGGCAGTGACGAAGCTGGATCATCTGCTCGATGGGGCGGACATGGTCTTCGTGACCGCCGGAATGGGTGGCGGCACGGGCACAGGATCTGCGCCAGTGGTGGCCGGGCTAGCCAAGGAGAAGGGCGCGATAGTGGTGGCAATGGTGACCACGCCCTTTCATATGGAGCGGGCGCGAGTCTTGGTCGCGGAGGAGGGGCTGGAGAGGCTATGGGCCTGCGCCGATACGCTCATCGTCTTGGACAACAACCGCCTCCTGGATTGTGCACCCGACCTGCCCCTGGAAAAAGCCTTTTCCGTCGTCGATCAGATCATAGCTGAGATCATCAAAGGGCTCACCGAGACCCTTACCCAGCCATCGCAGATCAACCTAGACTTTGCAGACGTCCGGACGATAATGAGCACCGGCGGAGCCTCCTTCATCTTCGTTGGCGAGGGGAGCGTGAGAAAGGGCCCGGAGAAGATCGTGCGCTCCGCCCTGAAAAATCCGATGCTGGAGGTGGACTGTCGCGGCGCAAAGGCCTGTCTGTTGCACATGACCGGAGGGCCGGATCTGAACCTGAAAGAGGCGGCAGCCATCGCCGGAGCGCTCACCCAGGAGCTGGACCCGAAAGCAAATGTCATCTGGGGAGCGATGATCAGGCCGGACTTCGAGGGCAGGGTGAGGCTGGTGGCTATCATCACGGGCGTGAAATCCGCTCAGGTATTGGGTCCTTCAGAACCAGGCCCAAAAGAAACGCCTGCAAGAGAAGAGCACCTAGATCAGGAGAAATATGCCAGGATAGAGGTGATAAAATGAACGAGTTCATGTTGCAGATCCTCGCGCTGACGCTCTCCGTAATCCTGGGAGTGGCCACCGTCTACAGCATCCGCCTTTATCTGGAGATCTAGCTCCTGATAGGTTGGCCTGCCTTTTTTTGGTTGCAGCTTTGGCAAAGGCCGTATATGTCGAAACGTTGCCCTATCGCAGCAAATTCTTCGGCAGCGGAAACCTTGGCCATTATCTCCCGCACGGCAGGGTCCTCAAAATCTCTTATGTTGCCGCATCCTAGGCAGATCAGGTTTATATGAGGTTCCATATCGGAATCAAATCTTGTTTGATCTTTCGGCAAATTCAATTCCTGATGTAATAATCATTCTTAAATAAAACTTTTGCATCATATTAAAAAACAATATATCGGAGACGAGAGAATGAAGAGCCTTAAGGGTACAAAGACCGAGAAGAATGTATTGTTATCTTTCGCTGGGGAATCCCAGGCTAGGAACAGATACACATATTTTGCCTCCCAGGCCAGAGAAGAAGGCTATGAGCAGATTGCGGCCATATTCCTTGACACGGCTGACAACGAAAAAGAGCATGCGAAGGTGTTCTTCAAGCTGCTCGATGGTGGAATGTTGGAAATCAATGGGTTCTTTCCAGCTGGCGTTATCGGGGATACCAAGGCCAATCTCAAGGCCGCTGCCGATGGCGAGCAGTACGAGAACACCACGATGTATCCAGGATTTGCAGGTATGGCTGAGAAAGAAGGTTTTCCCAAGGTCGCCGATACATTCCGCCGCATATCCGTTGCCGAGAAAGGGCATGAGAACAGGTATCGTGCACTTCTAAAGAACCTGGAGGAGGGCACTGTCTTCAAGAAAAGTGAGAAAGTCGTCTGGAGATGTCGCAACTGCGGATACCTCCATGAGGGAAACGAGGCTCCCGAGGAATGCCCGGCATGTCAGCATGAAAAGGCATACTTTGAGATATCAAATGAGATCTATTGAAGCAGATATCTCTTGAGAGCCCAAAACTTATTTACCCTCTGGCAGAGCCTTTTGCAGCATGGAGATACTTGCCGACGTCGGGGGAAGGCCGGGCCTGGACTGCAGGGGCTTTTGCAGCTACTGTTATTTCAAAGGAGTTCGGGATGTGAAGCCCTTCGGCTGCAAGTTTTGCATGCCGTTCCAGAAGGGCTGCGACTACTGCTCCCGCGCCATCGTGGAGGGCTATCCGGGCTTCAAACCGCTCGACGTCGTGGTCTTCGAGGTGGCCCAGAAAGCTTTTGGCTCCATTCCCGACAAGGTCACCATCAGCGGCGGCGGGGATCTGAGCTGCTACCCCGATCTTCTGCCGCTGGCAAAGATGGTGGGACAGGGAATTGTTCCCATTCATCTGGGCTACACCAGCGGAAAGGGTTTTCGCAGCGAAGACGATGCCGAGTCCCTGGTGGAGGCGGGCGTGAAAGAGGTCTCCTTCACCGTCTTTTCCACAAGGCCTGAGCTGCGGCGAAAGTACATGGGCGACAAGCATCCCGAGGCCGCCCTCTCCAACCTCGACCTCTTCTGCCAGAATTGCGACGTTTACTGCGCTGCAGTGCTCATCCCTGGCGTCAACGACGGCCCAGAATTGGAGAAGACCTGCTGTGACCTGGAGGAGATGGGAGCCAAAGGTCTGATCCTCATGAGATTTGCCAACACCCGCGAGCAGGGCTTAATCTTGGGAAATGAGCCCATAATTCCCGGCGTGACGCCTCACACAGTCGAGGATTTTCGAAGGATCGTCACACAGACAGCAGAGCGGCACAGCTTCCGGGTGACGGGAACCCCCCTCTGGGACCCCGGCACTGGCGCGCCCTTCGCTTTAGCCATGCACCGGGAGGAGATACGGCGGCTGCCGGAGGTGAGGCGAGCTGCTACCATCATCACTAGCTCCATCGCCCGCCCCATGCTCGCAGCCATCTTTCAGGAGCTGGGCGGCCGGGTGAATGTGGTTGCGGTGAAGAAGGACGTGGGCTGCCTGATCACTCTGGAGGACTTCTTGAGCCTGGACCTGGCCGATGTCAAGGAGACAGTCATCATCCCCGGAAGGACTCTGGCTCACGATAAGGAGATCAAAAAGGCTCTTAACCGCGACGGCCGGGACAGGATGGTGGTGCGAGGCCCGGACAGGCTCACCGTGGACGGCGAGATGAGCATCTCCATGAGCAGACAGGAGGTTTTGGACCTGGAGGTTGAGGCCTTCCAGGAATTGATCGAGGCGATCAGTGCTCTGGGGATTTAGGAGTCCACAGGGCTAATCCCCGCCAATTCACTGGCAGGATACAGCCCGCACCTATAATCAATAAGCTTATTAGCAGTTAGTCATAACGAAAACATAACTTTGAAGAAGGCCAAAAATGATGAAGCAGAAAAAGCCTTTTCACATCATGATCATCCCTACTTTAGGTTGTCCCTCCAAATGCAGCTACTGCTGGAGCTCCGAGGAAGGATCTCCTATGATGAGCATTGAGACCATCTATGAGGTGGTGCAATGGCTCAAGAATTTCCGCGATGATCCCGTCACCTTCACCTTCCACGGAGGCGAGCCGCTGCTCGCTGGAGCGGATTTCTACAGGAAAGCCCTGCCCTTGCTCTCCGGGGAGTTGAATCATCTCAGTCCAAACTTCGCTCTGCAGACCAACCTCTGGAAGCTCACCCCGGAGCTGGCCCAGATCCTGGCAGAGTACGATATTCCCATCGGCTCCAGCCTGGACGGTCCAGAGGCCCTTAATGATCTGCAAAGGTCGGAAGGATACTACGAGAGGACCATGCGAGGCTATGAGATTGCCAGGGAGCACGGCCTGCAGGTGCAGTTCATCTGCACCTTTACCTCTTATTCCGTGCAGTTCAAGGAGGACATCTTCAACTATTTCCTGGAGAATGGCTTGACTCTCAAGCTTCATCCCGCACTGCCATCTTTACGAAGCCATGGCCCGGATAAATGGGCTCTCGATCCCGGGGAGTATGGCGAGCTGCTGGTCTATCTCCTGGACAAATATCTGGAGAACATGGGTCGGATCGAGGTTCGGAACATCAACGACTACTGCAGGTGCGTCTTCACCAATCGAGGCACAGTCTGCACTTTCGTGGACTGCATGGATAGCACCTTTGCCGTGGGTCCAGATGGAAGCATCTATCCGTGTTATCGCTTTGTCGGCATGCCCGAGTATGTCATGGGCCATGTTCACGACCGTCCCAGCCAGGAGGATCTGGCCGCCTCGGCTGCAGGCAAGCGCATGCTCCAGTTCAAGGAGCACGTGGACAGAGAATGCAAGGGCTGCAAGCACATCCGATATTGCAGGGGCGGCTGCCCCTACAACGCCATGGTCCCTGCCAGCGGAGAAATAAAGGGGGTCGATCCTCACTGCAAAGCTTACAAGCGGATCTTTGATGAGATCTCGGATCGATTCAACAATGAGATGATGGCGTCCTTTGGCCTGGAGACAGCTGGCCCTTCTGCGGGCCCGATGAAGGACACGAAGCCAGAAATAATGTCTCTGATGCGCAAGCTGGCATCAGGTTGAAAACCTGAGCTGGCTAACAAGTTGATTTAACTGCATGTTTTACAATTGCAACCAATTATCTTTTAATATATTTGGCACTAGATGGTCAGTATGTGATGGAATTAGATAAGGAAATTAGCGATAATATCAATAGTCCCGCTATTTGCAGGAATTGGATTGACTATTGGACAAACGGGACACGGTACAGGAAACTGTAACTGCCCTTATGGCACAGCGTGTTCTCAATCGGTATGTGCGACGAACACCTCGCCTTCATGTCCTCCCTCAACCTTTGCCTCTTCCGGTTTTATCTTCCCGTTTTTTACCCAATAATTCTTTATGGCCGCATGCAGCGCATCCGCGCCCAGGTTGGAGCAATGCATCTTATGGGGAGGCAAACCATCCAGCTCGTCAGCCACATCCATCCTAGTGATCTTCATGGCCTCCTCAAGCGGCTTGCCCTTGGCCATCTCCGTGACCATGCTGCTAACGGCTATGGCTGGACCGCAGCCAAAGGTCCTGAACTTTATGTCATCTATCTTGTCTTCCTTGACCGTGATGAAGATCTCCACGAGATCGCCGCAGACCGGGTTGCCGACCTTCCCGTAGCAGTCTGGGTTCTCGATCACCCCCACGTTCCTGGGGTTCATGAAGTGCTCCATAACCTTCTTGCTGTAACCTAATTGTGCCAATCAATAATCACCTTGACCCGACTTAAATTAATTTCACACCTACAACGAAGACAGAGCCCTCAATCTCTGCACCGTCTGGCTGACTGCCTTGGATATAACCGGTATTTGATCGGGGCGGTTATGCTTTTCCTAAAGTTATTACCATCGAGCCATGGATCTCTGCTCGTGCTTGAGGTCGATGGCCAGTTGCGATGCCGCACCTTGATGCCTGAACGGGCAGCCAGAGCAGATGCACTTTTGACCTGGCGGCGTTCAAGGGGTCGATTGATCTACACCCATGATGTATGCCGTTTTTCTAATGTCTATGCTCTTTGCAGGCGTTATCAGAGCTGGCCTTTGTCAGGAGGCCTTCTCTCCAGTCCTCTATGGCATCCTTGACCGTGCCTGTCGCTCCGACAAAAACCTCTACGCACTGCTCAGCAAAGAACTGGACTGCCTTAGGTCCCAGGCCGCCCACGATCATCACCTGCACACCTTCAGCGAAGATAGCCTCCGTGGGCAAGCCGCTTCCGCCCATGTGCTCGCTTACGTTGGTCAGGACCCTTATCGTTCCAGCATCCAGATCTAACACGGTGAAGGTGGGAGCCCGGCCGAAGTGCTGGCATACGGCCTCTTCCATGCAGCTGTTGCCCATGGTAGGAATACAGACCTTCATCTTCTCACCACCTTCCTCCTCCGCCTCTACCGGCTCCCTGGCCTCCGCCCGATCCCTGGCCCTGCCCGGCTCCCTGGCCTCCCCGGCCTCTGCCGCCACCTCTTCCCTGGCCTTTAGGTCCCTGTCCCATCTGGCCGCGACCCATGCCTGCATGCGGCGGCACTGAGGGGGAAGTGATCTTTTGCAGATCTCCCCGCTTGAATTGCTCTACAGACTCTCTGACGCTGCCTCCAAGGTGCTGATAAACGTCAATGCCCGCAGAAGAGAGCGTCTGCAGGGCATTGGGGCCGACATTTCCCGTGATCAGAGCGGTCACACCCAGCCTAGCCACGGCCTGAGCGGCCTGTATCCCTGCACCACCAGAAGCCCCTGCGCTGGAGTTGGGCACCGACTCTGCGGTCATGTCTTCCGTTTCTACCACCACGAAAAAGGGGCAGCGACCGAACCTGGGATCAACTGGCGCATCTAGTCCAGATTCCCCTGAGGTAACGCATATCTTCATCGAATGCCTCTCTGTCTTTTAAGAACAATTATGCCAATATGCGACTTTGTACTTAAAGTTAACTCAATTCTGGGCTCATTATCATGATGCTCCGAATACTATTAAAAGTTAATAATATTTTGAATCAATTCGCAGGATTATCTTCCAGCCCTGCTAGCAGATCCTCAACTAGCTCTTCCAGCGATCCTGCTTCAGTCTGCACCGTCTCCACGCCCGCCTCGGCGAAGGCGTACCCTGGACCTTTTCCCGCCAAGCTTTCTTTTGTCAGGACGACGTCCGGCTTATAGCTCAATAAAAACTTGGCTACTTTCAGGCCCTTACCCTTAGGAAGATCCTTATGAGGATTGACGATAACCTCCTGCCCCTGCAATCTCCTCTGCTTCAGATCTATATCTATCAGGGCAAAGTAAGGCGACTCGCCGAAGTGCTGGCCCACCTTGCCCCCAAGGCCAGCTAGAGGAACAGCATAGCGAAGCTGGCTCTTGCTCAGAGGCTCGTAGTGAATGATGACGCGATCTACGTTGGGTATTTCATTTCGAATCTTTTCTTCGATGCGCAAACTGGCCAGATGGGCTCGCTTTAAGTCTGTGATTCTTAAAGTCACGCTGGCCTCTAGGAAGAGGTATCGACCGGAGTTGCGGGCTATGACTTCCGTGACAGTGCTTACTGCAGGCTCGTCTCTTATCAAAGAGCGGATCTTCTCCAGGGTCTCCGCATTTACAGAGGCATCCAGAAGCACACGCATTCCGCCCAATAGGATTTCCCATCCAGCTTTAATTATGAAGAAAGTGATTACAATGGCGGCATACCTATCCAGCGGAAGACCAAAGCGTTGCCCCAGCAAAGCCAGAAACACCAGCGACGAGGTGAGCACATCCGCCTTGAACTGGCTGCCGTCGGCTATCAGGCTGGGGGAGTTGGCCTTTTTGCCGATGCTCACCACATAGCTGCCGAATATGAAAGGAACTGGTATCAAGGCGGCTACTGCTGCCAGGATCCAGCCTTCATGACCGATAGCAGCATGATCACCTTTTATGGCTTCCAGGGCTATCTCATATGCTGTTAGGAAGAGCAACAGAGAGATGATGATGGAGACTATATTCTCCACCTTGTACAAACCGTAGGGGAAGTTCTTGCTCTTTCTGCTGGATATTGCCAGCCCCAGTATCAGGGCTATGGAGGCAAAAACATCCACCAGGGAGTGAATGGCATCAGCACGTAAGGATAGGCTGCCTGCTACTATAGATAGGAACAGCTTCGTTCCCACCAGTCCAAGGTTGATCAGCAGGGAGTACACCGCTACCCTCTGTATGTATGTTTCCTGCATATCAACTCCTTAATTCAAATATCCTTGTGGGGCAATATTATGCCAGCGGAGTGACTCCCACTATCATAGTACATATTCCCACGATTATATCTAGGTTAGATGAGGTGCTCATTGCTATATTTATTGGCTGTGGGAATTAGCTCATCTAAGCAGATAAAGACCATTATCTTCGAGACCATTGCGGAAGCCGCCCCCAGCACAGAGGGGCTCAGGAAGGGATAAAGTATGAGGATGGCTACCATGGCTCCCAGGGCGACTCATACAACCTGCCTAACTTGCCTTGATTGAGCTTCTCAAATCGCTCTCCCAGCTATCCAGGAAGTCGAATGTCAAGTACATCCCACCGCGCTTGACAAGAAACTCGTTATGCTCTCGCCAGTTACAGTCCCTTAGAAGCTACATCTCCCTGCATTGCTACTACCCTTCTGGCCAATAGTAGTAGCGATAAGGTTTAAACATTATTCAACCCAGCTGATATTCAGAAATAACTAGATATATATTCGTATAGGCTCCTAAATAGTCGGTACAGATAGAAGATGTTGCAGTAATTTCAGAGAGAGGTACTAAGTATCCTTAACTTCGCGCAACTGGGGAATAAATCGGCCCGTTAGGACCCCTTTCTTGCTGTAGATCAATGTATAAGCGAAAGTTTTATATATTATTATTCCCTATATACTGAACATGGAACCCTGGGCGAAAGATTGGCTTGAAGCTCAAAGAAATAAAGGAGTTAAAT
>Ga0315280_10003677_pt1 | contig 23308 bp, 24 predicted proteins | sample YL17G06_40_MG_FD_203697 | JGI IMG/M metagenome (GOLD analysis project Ga0315280, IMG submission 203697) | Sediment microbial communities from Yellowstone Lake, YNP, Wyoming, USA - YL17G06_40 | ecosystem: Environmental > Aquatic > Freshwater > Lake > Sediment | place: USA: Wyoming | collected... | reverse complement strand
TTGGGCCGACATGTAGCCTATCATACTTGCACAGACAAGTCAACTCGTTTCTCTAGTCCGCGCCCGGCGTGGTCTTTGTAGCGCAATCTCGTTCTGCGGGATTGCGGCCTTTTAAGATCTCCCGCCAAGTAGCGCAAGGCCCGCTCTCCGGACTTGCGGCTTCTCAAGATCCTTTGCCCTCAGAAAGGAATGGAAAGGCCGCAGGTTCAAACTGCGGAACCTGCGCTACACCCTGCCTCAGGCTGTGTACAGCCGCTTGGCGGGGTCTGAGGAATCGCTTCGAGCAGAGGCGGTTCCGGAGTTGAGGCTTGAGGTGAGGGGCAGTCTGGGCCCTTTCGGAGGCCGCTGGGGGCCACCGGGACGGGAAGGCCGCGAGGCGGCCTGGAACGTTCCAAAACGAGGCTGTGGGGTGTACACTCACAGCTAAGCAGGATTCCAAAATGGAAATGCCGGCTAAACCAGAAGGAGTGAATGTCATGGCGATTGGAGCGCGACTGCGCCAACTGCGCAAGCTCAGGGAAATGTCACAAGGTGATGTGGAAGAAGCAACCGGACTCTTGAGGTGCTATACCTCCCGCGTGGAAAACGGTCACACCGTGCCGTCTCTGGAAACGTTGGAGAAGTACGCTGCTGCCTTTGGCGTCCCCCTGTACCAGCTCTTTTACGAGGGCGATGAACCTCCGCCATTGCCCAAACTGACGCCGCGCAAAACTCTTGAGGAACTGGCGGAGGAGCCAGGCAAGGAGGGGGCAGAAGCGAAGATCCTCCTGAAATTCAAGAAACTGCTGAGCAAGGTTAAGGAGCGTGATCGCCTGGTCTTCCTGGCTATGGCGCGGCAGTTGGCTGCCGCCAAGAAGTGAGTCAATGAATGGGGCCCGCACCAGACTGAGCCGATTGCGGGGCATTCTGGAGCGAGTTACGGGATTCCACAATGGATATCCCGGTTACGATACAGAGAAGGTCTGACCACTACAAAGATGGCTCTGGACATTGTCGGAACAGCAACGAAAGTATTCGGCGCACTCGCCCAGCGTCTACTGCGGAAATGGCTCTTTGAAGTGGAGTTCATATCCGGCAAGTACGTTGTCTCCACCTATGAACGCGGCGATTCGCCAAGGGTGGATGTGTGGTTGTCGATTAGAGTCCACAACCGGAATAACTCACCGACCACCGTGTTCCCAGATCGCCTGGTGATAACGCTGGCAGATGGAGAAGAGGACTGCTTTGATCTTCCAACCGTAGCGCCTTACGGAAGGTTAGTTTCTCCATTCGAGGCATCGAGGCAGATTCAAGTTGGGGGATCTAGCACACTCGAACTGACTTTTTCCTCAAGCAAGTACTTCCCGAGACTGCCCGACTCCTATCTGCGCGGAATTCCCCCCAGAGTGACGCTACGCCTAGCCGAAACATTCGGTAATCGACGAGAAGTCAGCGGGATGCTCGAATTTGGCCAAATACTCAAGCAGTAGGTGGCCAGATCACGCTGGCTGCGCGATGACGCAGACGAGGTTAGGTCATAGGTTCAGAGCGCGATAGAGATCTACCCGACAATGAGAAGATTGAGTCCCCGGTTCGAAAGATCAAGCGGATGCCTGCTGAAGAAAGCGGGTCGTCCCAGCACTCACTAGGTACCGTGGGCGTTTGCCAGATTACGAACCCACGGCAAATTTCGGTGGGTAGCGCGAACTTGTTCTCTAAGTCCGCGGCTCGTCCGTCGGGCGACAACAGACTGCGCCACCCATTTGGTGGGGGAGTCGAAATTGGCGAACAATGCCAGCCCCGAAGCCTACATTCATCACTTGATCAAGGCCCATCCTTCAGTCTCGCAGATCTGGCTGTTCGGTTCGCGCGTTGATGCAACCAATAAACCGGAATCCGACTGGGATCTGCTAGCGTTTGCTGACACACACACGTTCGAAAAGGTGAAGAGCGACAGCAGCCTTAGGGTCAGTGGAATGGACCTTCTTGTGGTCTTTGACGATGACTCCTTCGAACAGCCCTGGAAGGAGGAAGGGCGCTCCGTTGCCAAACGAGGCAGTCTGAGTGAATGGCAATGGAGGAAAGAAACCGGTGATAGAGCGTCTTATTGGTGCAGCAGGTCACGCTGCCGTAGAACGGCAGTTCGGCTATGGCCAACAACACAATGACTAGAACCGGTGGATCGCGAAGACCTGCCGGGGTCTGGCATGTCTGCGATCAGCCAAGCGGACTTCATGCGTAGAACCGCCGGCAACGCAGCGCCACTCTTGGACACACGAACATTCGCAGACATCAAGAGGTGGTGTTTCCGCCACCCACGGCATAGAAGAACTTCAGGTCACTGAGATGGCATCAGATGGATGAACAAATGGAACTCACAGTTTATCTGGCCTCATTCCATTCCTCTAATACGGGTTACGGCGATGGCGAATGCCGGTCCTCTTACAAGCCTCTCAGCGACGCGCTTGAACGCGGTGATTGGCCCTATGACATTGGGGACGATCCCTCATTCTTCTCTCTCCGTCACTTTGGTGGGAACTTGACGTGGGGGATTTGCCGCCAACAGGTTCGCAACCCCATCCGCCCGGGCGATGTCGTTGTTTTCTTTTCATTCCGGCGAGGAAGAGAAAGCAAGGCCATCGAGTACCGTCTCTGCGCCGTAGCCACAGTAGAAAGAAAAGTCCGGCAGGCTGATATCTTTAAAGATCCGGGCCTCCGGGTATATCGCCGCTACTTGAATCTGCTTATCCGTAGGCGCGGCGAAGGGTGGGGGCACTGTGAAGGTGGGTCTCCGCGCGAAATGTGGCACAAGGATTGGGCATGGCGCATTGTGGACCACGACGGCTGGCGCAAGAAGGCGTTCGAGAAGCTAAATGCCAGCGATTTCCTCCCGAAGTCGGCCAGAATCAAGGGACACCCCATAGAAATCGCGGCGAACTATGTGATCTTCTCCAACAGACCCACAGAGACAAGCATCCTCGACAAACCACCTTTAGTGGCTCTCTGTCGTAAGTCAGGTCGGCACGAAGAATGGAATACTGACTCCCTGAGCCAGAAAATCAAGCGTCTCACCGTTGACTTCTCAAAGGACCATGGCGGGCGCGGGACTTTGCGCACTCGAAACCTCCAGCGGGCGCACCCCTGCGACCGTTGGAAGATGTCTCTTGAAGAAGCCACCGAATGGCGCAACCGATTGATTCACGTCCTGCAAAACGCCTGAGATCTGCGACCTCGGAAGCGGCCGGGAGTAGAATCTTGCAGTAGCGAATCACGGCACCCGATCAATGGCGAGAAGGTAGCGCAACTCCCGCCCTCTGGAGTTGCGGCTTTTCCAGTTCTGGGTCTGTGGGCTGATTTCCCAGGAAAAGATTTTGAAATGCCGCAGGTCTGAAGAGCGAGACCTGCGCTACACAACCAATTCCCCCCCCAAAGGATCTTGAGGAGCGGCAAGTCCAAAGAGCGGGACTTGCGGTACGAGGTGTCACAAGGCGCCCATTGATGTCATGCTGGGCACAGCGCAGAATCTCAGAGTTCCTTCGCTCCGCTCAGGATGGCATTCCTTCACTGCGTTCAGAATGACACGCCCCCCCACTGCATGTATCACTTGCTTCGGTAACGCGACACTAGCGCAAGTCAGGAAGGTCATACTCGGCGAGTTGCAGCGGGTACTTTCCATACTCCCGAACCAGACTGAGGACGTATTCGTATTTCTGGCCCGAGACGTTGCTGGGCACGGAGTGGTCGGACTGGAAGATATAGCCGCCGCCTTTGGCGGCATTCAGCTTCGTAAGGACGGCCCGCTTGAGCTCCGCGCGGCTGCCCTGCGCCCACAGGGCCACATCCATGTTGCCGCAAAAGGCGATGCGATGGCCGTAGCGGCGCCGCAAATCCACCACGTCCATTCCCGCCTTGGCCTCCAGCGGATTGTAAGCGTCCACGCCCAGCTCGGTGAAATCCTCGAAAATGCTCAGCACGTTGCCGCAGCCGTGATAGATCACCGGCAGACCCTGCGCGTGACACTCGTCAACGATGGCTTTCACGCCGGGCTTGAAGTACTTCCGCCAGTAGACGGGTGAGAAGAACAAGCCTTGCTTGTAAGCCACGTCTCCCCAAATGACCATGCCGTCCAGCAGGCCTCCGGCGGCTTTGATCTGGGCTTTAGTCACTTCCAGGGCGAAGGCGTTGATCCTCTCCACGAAACGGCCGACCTCATCCGGATAGAGTCCAATCCAAAGCATGACGTTCTGCGACCCGACAATGCGCCAGAGCATCTCGTGGCCCTCGCAGACGCTGCCGTAAACTGGAAAATCGGGATACAGGGCTTTGACCTTATCGACCCAGGCGGGCGAGTTCCGTTCAAACCCATCGCCGACGCCCGCGATCTGATTGTCGCCTTCGCGGAAGTAGCGCCGCTCGTCCCAGGGATCATCAAACTCGAAAGCCTGCATCTTCTCGATCGTGTCGGTCTCAAACTTGAGGAAGGCCGGCATCGGGTAGTCGAACCTCTTCCGGATTACGGCCTCGAAGCCCGTGCGGACAATCACTTCTTGCTCGTTTTCCTCCAGAACCTCAAACGGCTTGATGTGGGGATCCATATTGGGGATGGTTGCCTGCCAATCAAGATCGTAGTACTTGTAGATGTCGGTGTCGGCAGGAAGACCCAGATCTCTTCGCCAGCGCGCCAGGAAACTCCCCCAGAAGAAATCACTGCTGGGCACGCGATCCGGCTCCTGGTGGCGCAGGGCCTTGTTCATCCGGTTGAGCTTCGCCAGGCACTGCGCCGTTCTTTGCATGGTCTGGTACTCCCTGCCGACCGGCCGAGGGACCTTCCGAGCAAGGCGGATCGATTCTGGGTCTGGCAACGTGGGGCCGCGCCCCCGTGCTATCTCTGCCAGCCCTTCGCTCTTTCTACTGCCCGTTGCCACCCTTCGTAGAGCTCCTCGCGGCGGGAAGAATCCATGGCGGGCTCGAAGCGGCGATCGACCTTCAATTGCCCGGCAAGCTCCTGCTCGTCTTTCCAGAAGCCGGTGGCAAGGCCGGCCAGGTAAGCTGCACCCAGGGCGGTGGACTCCGTGGTAGCGGGGCGTTCGACGGGGATTCCCAGAACATCCGCCTGGAATTGGCAGAGGAAATTGTTGCGAGCCGCGCCGCCGTCCACGCGCAGGACTTCCGGGCGGAGTCCGGAATCCTTGGCCATGGCGTCCACCACTTCGCGCGTCTGATAGGCGATGGCTTCAAGCGCCGCGCGCACCAGGTGGTTACGGTTTGCGCCGCGCGTAAGCCCCACAATGGTCCCTCGGGCGTAAGCATCCCAGTGGGGCGCGCCAAGTCCGACGAACGCCGGAACAAAATACACCCCGTGGTTATCGGGGACGGCCTGGGCCATCTGCTCGCTCTCGGCGGGGTTCTGAATCAGCTTTAGCTCGTCGCGCAGCCATTGGATGGCCGCGCCGGCGATGAACACGCTGCCTTCGAGCGCGTAGACCGTCTGCCCGTTTCGCCCCCAGGCGATGGTCGCCAGCAGACCCGATTGGGAGCGGGGAATCTCCGGCCCGGTGTTCATCAGCAGAAAGCAGCCCGTACCGTAGGTGTTCTTGACTTGTCCTCGCCGAAAACACTGGTGGCCGAGGAGCGACGCTTGCTGGTCACCCGCGATGCCCGCGATAGGCACGCACCCGCCGAAGAGATCCGTCTCGCCGATAACCGCGCTGGAGGACTTTACGGCGGGGAGAAGCGACGGAGGAATATGGAGATAGCGGAGGATTTCTTCGTCCCAGGTGAGTGTGCGCAGGTTGAACAGCATGGTGCGGGAGGCGTTCGAGCAATCGGTGGCGTGAACGCGCCCGCGCGTCAGCCGCCAGACGAGCCAGGTGTCGATGGTGCCGCAGGCAAGTTCGCCGCGCTCGGCCCCCGCGCGCGCGCCGGGAACGTTTTCGAGCAGCCAAGCGATCTTGGTGCCCGAAAAATAGGCGTCGGTGACGAGGCCAGTCTTATCGCGGATGGTCTTATCGAAACCCTCCTGTCGGATGCGGTCGCACATGTTGGCGGTGCGGCGACATTGCCAGACGATGGCGTGATGAAGAGGCTTCGAGGTCTGGCGGTCCCAGAGGACGACGGTCTCGCGTTGGTTGGTGATGCCGATGGCCGCCAAGTCCTGGGGCCGTACCCGCGCTTCCGCCAGCGCTTTCTCTGCCACCGCGAGTTGCGATTGCCAGATTTCTTCTGCATCGTGCTCCACCCAGCCCGGCTGCGGGTAATGCTGCTTGAATTCCTGATTGGTTGAGGCGCGGACGTTGCCGTCGCGGTCAAAGAGCATGGCGCGCGAGCTGGTGGTGCCTTGGTCGAGGGCCAGAATGTATTTGGGCATGTGTGTTTTCCGTAGGGGCGCAGCATGCTGCGCCCTTCCAGTAATCGGGTCAGCTAGCTTAGCCGAACCAAGGAGAGAACAGCAAACCGAATCGCTGGAAGAAGGAATACAGAAATTTGCGCTGGGGGTGCGGGCCTTGCTCTGGGCGTTGGGGAGGGTTTATGCGCCGCGTCTTTTGGTGGGGCGGTACCTCTCACGGTACGCCTCAAGTTCCTGGTCGGAAACGGTGAAGTGGCGCCGGAGCGGTTGCTCGGGATTTTCCACGGCAAGCTCCCTCTGCAACTTCTGGTAGCAGATAGCAGCGGCATCCTGGTAGGGGACATGCCGCTCGACAAACGCTTGGTTCGATATGGTGAGGGTAAACTCGCGAGTTTCAGTCTTGGGATCGACGACGCGGTAGGAGTAGTCCCTGCCACGGGGCCTCAGTTGAAATCCGATGTATTGGATGACCATTCTAACCTCGCTGATGAATCGCTCAGATCGGGGGGCTCCCGCTAGGCGGGAGCCCCCTGAAGGCTTAGAGTTTCACGACGTTCTCAGCTTGCAGCCCTTTGGGACCCTGGGTGACAGTGAATTCTACTGCCTCACCCTCGCTGAGCGACTTGAACCCGGTCGCCTGGATGGCCGAGTGATGCACGAAAACGTCATCGCCGGAAGCGCGCTGGATGAATCCGTAGCCCTTCGCGTCGTTGAACCACTTCACTTTGCCTTGTTCTTTTTCCATAGTGTTCTTTGTTCCTTTTGTGTTTGAGATTCCTTGTTCCGCTCTCGCAACCACTCGCCGAAAACAAAAAAAGCCCCAAAATCAAGGATTTTGTGGCCTGCTGCTACCGGGTACTGGGTCACAAAAACTGATCAAGCACAGTAAGTATACACGATCGGCGACTATTATGCCAGCCCTAATTCGGGCGGCTTTCGTCGTCCGACCGGGCCGTGGACACACCGTAAGGCTTGAACAAACCCTTCATTGATGGGATACTGAAGCGGGTGAGGCCAATCCGAAGCTTCACTCGAATCGAAACGTTTTCTTCGCAACGAGCATCGTACCAAAGGCAGGTTCGCCCTTCGGGGCGGACAGGCCGATTCCGTTTGCGAAAGAGGAGCAGATATGGCAGACAAGCCCCCAGGCCCCGGTCACGCGATGTTTGGCCTGAATGACGAGACGCGGCGCAGCGCTCCTGGCGAGACGCCCGCACCGGCCCAACCGGGAACGCCGCAATATGTTTATCTTCAGGCGCCGCCCCCAGCCCCTGCCAGCGGAGGAGCCAAGATTCTCCCCTGGCTGGTGGGCGTGCTGCTGGCTATTTCCATTGTCAACTTAGTGCTCGTTCTCATGTCCCGCTCGCAGTATTCCGACGTCTTGTCGAAGCAGTCGGATCAGTTGAACCTGCTGACCCGGCGCATGGATTCGAGCGACGAGCGTTACGCGCAGTTGCGAGGCCAGTTCCAGGTGACCTCGGAGAAGCTGGGTCTGACGCAACAGGAACTCTCCCGCGCGCGCACGCTCGCCGCAGACATCCAGAAACAGCAGCAGTCCACCGTCCAGCAGTTGAACGACGCCATCGCGAAGAAGGCGAGCGCGGACGAAGTGAACAAACTCCAGGCGGATGCCAACTCCAAATTCGGTACTCTCTCGGGAGACATCGCGGGGACCAGGAAGGATCTTGAAGATACCAAGGCGGCCCTGACCGGCGCCAAAGGGGAACTGACCGGCGCCATCGCCCGCACCCACGACGAGCTGGTAGCCCTGGCGCACAAGACCGACCGGGACTACTTTGAGTTCAATCTCGGGCGGAGACGCGCGCAGCAGAAGATCGGGACGGTATTGATTGAACTGGAGAAAACGGACACCAAGCGGAATGTGTTTACCCTCAACTTGGTCTTCGATGACAAGCGGACCCAGCGCAAAGACAAGGCGGTGAACGAACCGGTCTATTTCTATGTCCAGGGGGCTTCGAGTGCGCTGGAGCTGGTGGTCAACAAGATGAGGAAGGACTCGATCTCCGGTTACCTCAGTGCGCCCAAGGGGTTCTTCCCCAGCACGCCGAATGTGCTCACCGCGCGGCCCGGGATGTGACAGCGAGTTTGAGCCTGCAAGATTCTTGCGGAGTGAGTGGAGGAGTCCATGGCGTCCCTTCATGACGGGACGCTATCGGCTTTTAGTATGACGGTCTTACCAACGCAGCCAGAGGTGAATTGCCTGGTCAAGGGCTTCGCTGCGCAACCAGTTAGTCCGGCGGGCCCGGTGCTCTTGGCAAAACACGAGTTACTTCTTCACACTCAGCGTGGCGTACCGGTCAAGGAGGCGGGCCAGTTCGTAGTACGGTAGCACCCCCACGAGCCTTTCCAGTACCTTCCCCTCCCGGAGCAAAACCAGTGTGGGAATCGAGCGGATAGCGAACCTGTTGGCCACTTCGGGAAGTTCGTCCACATTGACTTTGGCGAAAGTGATCTCGTTTCCGTAGGTTTCGGCCAATTTCTCGAAAGTGGGTGCCACCATGTGGCAGGGGCCGCACCACGCCGCCCAGAAATCTACGAAGACCGGCTTTTCGCTCGTTTCGACCGCCTGCCAGTCTCCGGGTTGTACGTGCAAGATATCTCCCATCGTTACTCCTTCTCCTTTCGATTACGATCAGATGAGGTCTAATACGGTTAGATGAGGCAGTTGCCAAAGGGATACACGATCTGCCAGCGCCCATGCTCACGGACATCCCGTCTCCCCCGGGTTTCTGGAGTCCTTGCTGGCAACGAAGTAACCCCCTTGACCGCATCCCCGGGGTACAGGGTAATAATAGAATTGCCGACTTGAAACTCGGCAGGGACGGTTTGGCGTCCCGGAGCGAAGCGTTTCGTTTGCCTCCTTTGCGCCCTCAGGCCCGGCAGCAGAAGCGTCGGCCACGTCCCAACGAACAGTACGCGAGAGCTGTGAACAGAACTCTGAACTTAGGTCGGGTTCAGCCGGCGGAGGAGTGCGGTCTAGGAGGAGCCATGGCGGGCAGACGAGCAAAGCGTTTTAGAGCAACCAGAACCATCCCGGTTGGATTTATTGCCTCCAATGCACGGTTCACCGGCCACTTGGTGGATATCAGCAAGACCGGTCTGCTGATGCGCTGTTCGCATAGTCTGGCCCTGGGGACGGTCGGCCGCATCGGAATTGCCCTTGCCCAAGAGACGGTCAGGATCGTCGCAGTGGTTCGACGCCATGTTCCTTCAGTCGGTATTGCCTTCGAATTCGTCCAAATGTCCGCGCGTGATCGTGAGCTTCTGCACCGCCTCTTGCTTCGACTCGAACACCCGATCGGGTCTTGAGCCTTCCAACAACTAAGCGACTTCAACGGGAGTAGCAGGGGGCAGGAAATTTCCCTAATATAGGTTATTGCCCCGGGGTATCTCAGCAACTCATCCCCAAGCCCGGGCGGGGCTGCTCGTGTTGGCCAATAAGAGAATCCCTTGGACCTCGCCGAGCACATGCGTCACGTCTGAAGCTTTGCGTGAACTCACGAAACTCCAGCGCCAAGTCATTGCCTGCATGCGGTGCACGCAGCTGGTCCGCTATTGCCGCAAGGTGGCCAAAGAAAAACGCCGCATGTACCGCGACTGGGACTACTGGGGAAAGCCCATTCCGAGCTTTGGCGATCCGGACGCGGAACTGCTCATCGTGGGGTTGGCGCCAGCCGCGCACGGCGGCAATCGCACCGGACGGATATTCACCGGCGACCGCTCGGGGGATTTTCTGTACCGCGGACTTTACGACGCCGGCTTTGCGAATCAGCCGACATCTGTGCGCCGAGACGATGGGCTCGAACTGCGCAACTGTTACATCACGGCCGTGCTACGCTGCGCGCCGCCCAAGAACAAGCCGCGGCCGGTCGAATTGCGCAACTGCCGGTCCTATTTGGAAAAAGAACTGAAGCTGTTGAGGCGAGTGCGCGCGGTGCTGGTCTTGGGGCGAATCGCATTCGACGCTTACCTGCGTCTGGTTTTCGAATGTAGCGGTGAACTTCAGCCCGACACGGCGAGCCTTGAGAAGTTCCCAGCGCGTTCCTCGTTCCGGTTCGCTCACGGCGCGAGCTTCAGGTTGCCCGGCGGCTTGCCGCGCCTCTTCTGCTCCTACCATCCCAGTCAGCAAAACACCCAGACCGGAAGGCTGACGCCGCTGATGTTTCAGAATGTCCTAAGTGATATCAGGCGCTTCCTGCCTTCCAAGTGAATCGACGATCGGCTTTGTGGCGCATGGTTCATCCCCTGACCTACTCTCGACTTTGGACTTTCGACTCTCTCCGTTCAGTCCATCCACATCCCGCCGTTGACCTCGACGGTTTCTCCGGTGATGTAGCGGGCTGCTGGGGAGGCCAAGAAGACGATGACGTCCGCGACCTCCTCGGCGGTTCCGGCGCGGCCCAGGGGAATGCTCGCGATGAATTTCTGGAAGACTTCGCCCGGGCTATAGCGCTCGTGGTACGGTGTGGCGATCACGCCTGGCGCGATACCGTTCACGCGAACTCCGTGGGGCGCGAGTTCTTTGGCGAGGCCCTTGGTGTAGGTCAAGAGCCCACCTTTGGCCGCCGCGTAGGCTGCCGCCCCGGGTCCGCCGCCGTTGCGACCGGCTATCGAGGTGACGTTGATAATGCACCCGCTCTTCCGTGCCGTCATTTCTTCCCAGACCGCCTTGACGCACAAGAAGGCGCTTTTCAGGTTCAGGGCCATAATCTGGTCCCAGTATTCTTCCGTCATGTCGGCGAGGGTACGGCGCGCGATGAGGTCACCGGCATTGTTCACCAGGATGTCGACGCGGCCCCAGCGGTCGCGCACCACCTTGACCATCGCCTGCACCTCGGCGTTGCGAGTGACATCCGCGTGAACGGCGATGGCCTCGCCGCCGGCCTTTCGGATGCTCTCGACGGCCTGTTCTGCGCCCGCTTGATTCTTGCAGTAGTTCACGGCAAGCCGCGCGCCTTGCCGTGCCATCGCTTCTGCTGTAGCGCGGCCAATGCCGCTTGAGGCGCCGGTAATCAATGCGACTTGATCTCTCAAGAACATGCTGGCCTCCCTTCCTGAACATAGCAACCCTTGTGCCACTACGGCTTCCCGTTCGCCGTCCGGGATGCTGGATGCTATCCGCTTTCGATCCCGGACGGATGGCACCCGTATGCGCTCTGATTTGTAAACTAAACTCTTGGCAACCTTTGCCAGTTTTTGATAATCGTTATATTCTTGTTGCTTTTCAAGTGCCCTACGAAGGCCTGGGCTTGGCCGCGGTGACCAGCCCAACGGTGGCCTGGGTCAATATTGCATCCAAGAAGGCACGCCGGCAACTCCGAGCCCTGGGACACAGCCGTGAGACCGCAAGGGCAAGCATTGCGCTAAGGGTCGAGAGCAGGCCGGATTCCGAGGAGAAGGGCGGAACTCGATGATCGAAGTCGAACGATTGACGAAGCGCTATGGGCCGACGGTAGCCGTGTCCGACGTGAGCTTCAACGTGCAGAAGGGCGAGATCCTGGGCTTTCTCGGTCCCAATGGGGCTGGGAAAACCACCACGATGCGCGTTATTACCGGCTACCTTCCCCCGAGCGAGGGCCGGGTGCGTGTGGCGGGCTACGACGTCGTGGAAGAGCCCCTAGAGGCGAAGCAGCGCACGGGATATCTGCCCGAGAGCCCGCCCGTATATCCGGACATGACGGTGCTCGAGTATCTGGCGTTCGTCGCTCGGATTAAGGGTGTCCCGCGACGCGAGATCAAGACGCGGATCAACGAAGTTTCGGAAAAGTGCGCCATCACCGACGTGAGAGACCGGCAGATCGGCAAACTCTCCAAAGGATACCGCCAGCGCGTGGGCCTAGCTCAGGCGCTCATTCATAACCCGGAGGTTTTGGTTCTTGATGAGCCGACGGCAGGGCTCGACCCGAAGCAGATCATCGAGACTCGCGAACTCATCAAGGGGTTGGCTGGCCAGCACACGGTAGTCCTGAGCACGCACATCCTGCCTGAAGCTTCCAAGACCTGCCAGCGCGTGGTGGTGATCAACGCCGGAAAGATCGCGGCCGTGGGCACGCCGGACGAACTCACGCGCCGCTTGCAAGGCTACGAAACCGTTCTGATTACGGTGGAGGGCCCTGCCGCGGAAGTCATGGACAAGCTGCAGCGGATCAGTGGCGTGAACTGGGTGGAGCCCCGGGATTCAGGCGACGGCCGGTTAACCCTCGAAGTACATTCCGAAAGGGGCCGTGACGTGCGCGCAGAACTAGCGCGCGCCGTGGTGGAATCCCAATGGAAGCTCTATGAACTCAAGACCAGCGGCCTCAGCCTGGAAGATATTTTCCTGAAACTGACAACGAAGGATTTGAGCGAAGAGTCACAAATCAGTGGTCAGTAGTCCGTTGTGCGTGGTCAGTGGCCAGTGCTGACAGGTGGTCGGCAAGATTCCAAGGTTGAATTGCAGCGGACAACTGACAAGGGACGGTGGAAAGGACGTTACTCATGCGCAATGTTCTCGCAGTCGCCGGCAAGGAACTCCGCGCCTACTTTCACTCGCCGATCGCCTACCTGGTTATGACTGTGTATGCTGCGGTCTGCGGTTTTGTCTTTTACAGCTCCACGGCGTTCTACGTCATTCAGACTTTCCGCATGCAAGCGATGGGGGGCATGGGCGCTCCCCCCATGAACCTGAATGAGATGATCATCCGGCCCATCCTTGCCGGTGTGCTGGCCGTGGTGCTGCTGTTTTTGATCCCATTCATCACGATGAGGCTTTACGCGGAGGAGAAGAGGTCCGGCACCATCGAGCTGCTGCTCACCTCTCCGCTGACCGACCTGGAAATCATCCTGGGAAAGTTTTTGGGGGCGTTGGTCCTCTATGCGGTGCTTGAGGCGGTGACCTTCGCCTATTTTGGCGTGCTGTTTATTTACGGTAATCCCAATGCCAAGCCCCTGTTAGCCAATGCGCTAGGGCTGCTCCTCTACGGGGCCGCCCTGCTGGCCCTGGGCATGTGGTTCTCGACCTTCACCAGGAACCAGATTATTGCGGGCGCCGTCGGGTTGGCGGTTTTCCTTCTGCTCTACCTGCTTGACTGGATCACGGCATATTCCAGTAGCGCGGTCGGCCGGGTGGCGTCCTATCTGGCCCTGACCACCCATTTCGAAAGTTTCTCGAAGGGCGTTATCGAGCTGAGCGATGTGGTCTATTACCTTTCCGTCGTCGTGCTGGGAATCTTCCTAACCTCGCGCTCGGTGGAAGCCCTGAAAGGGAGGCCGTAGCCATGACGTGGAAGGATCGCATTGCGGGCGGCGGGGGGCGGCGGGTTCTGGAGGGCACGAACCTCGTCGTTTACACCCTGGTGGTGATCGGCATCATTGTGCTGGTCAATTGGTTTGTGGACCGCCACGGCCGGCGCTGGGACTTGACGCCCAACCAGAAGTACAGCCTGTCGCCGCAGACGAAGAAGATGCTGAAGGATCTCAATCGCGACGTCGCCATAAATGTCTTCGACCGCCAGCGCAGCTTTGGAGAGCGCCGCGACCTGTTGGGCATGTACGCCTCAGCTTCCCGCCGGATCACTGTCCAGTATGTCGATCTCGACCGCCAGCCGGCTGTCGCCAGGCAATTCGGCGTGCGGAACTACGGGACGATTATAGTGGCCGCGGGTGACCGTCACTTCGAAGCCCAGAGGGACAACGAGGAGGGCATCAGCAACGCGCTGATCCGCGTGTTGAAAGGCCAAAAGACGACTTATTTCATTCAGGGGCATGGCGAGCGGGATATCGAGAGTACGGAGCGCAACGGGTACGACCGAATCAAGAAACAGCTCGAAAACGAGAACTACCAGGTCAGAACCCTGGTGCTGATGCAGAAACTCGAGATTCCCTCGGACTGCTCGCTGCTGGTGGTCGCCGGGCCGCGAAATGACTACCTGCAGCCAGAGGTGGACGCCATTAAGAAGTACGTTTCGAGTGGCGGCCGGGTCATGCTGCTGCTTGACCCTGGCACGGAACTGCTGAACCTCGCGAAGCTTCTGGCGGATTGGAATGTCACCTTGCACAACGACCTGGTGATTGACCTGAACCCCGTCGCGCAGATCTTCGGTACCGAACCGACCATGCCGCTGATCATCAAGTACGGTTCGAGCCCCATCGTCCAACCCCTGGCGCGCGTTGCGACCTTGTTTCCTTTCGCGCGTTCTCTAGCCGTCGGCAAGGACTACAAAGCCGGGGTGAGCGCGGAGTCCCTTTGCGAGACTTCCCCTGATAGCTACGGAGTTGCCGACTTCAATCCGAAGGTCCGACAGATAACTTTGGGTTATCGGACGGGCAAGGACTTCAAAGGCCCGCTCACGGTTGCTGTTTCCGGCAGCTTGACTAGCGAGAGTGAAAAGAAAATGGAGGGGCGCTTCGTGGCTGCGGGGACTTCCGCCCTCGCCGTGAATGCCTACCTGGGATTCCAAGGTAACCGCGACCTGTTCATGAATATGGTGAACTGGCTTTCCGCCGATGAAGATCTGATCTCCGTCCGGCCCAAACCTCCGGAGTCTCAAACCCTGAACCTGACTGCGCAACAGATGCGTCGAGTCCTCTACCTGGGCGTCTTTGGTCTTCCCCTTCTGATCATTCTGGCAGGCACGATGGTATGGTGGCGTCGTCGATGAAAAAGAAATACCTCAATACGTTGCTGGCGGTGGTTCTTCTGGCTGGGATGTGGGCGGCGTTCAATTATTACGACAAGCGCAAGAGTCGCGAGGCCCCGAAGACCGAAACGAGCGTTCAAGAGAAGATTCTTTCGGTGGAGAGCCAGCGCATTCAGTCGGTCGCCTTCAAGCCGCGCGATGGTGAAGCTGTAAGCTGCCGCCGCGAAGGCGGGTCCTGGAGGATTGTCGAGCCGAAGAAATTGCCCGCAGACCCGACCGCGCTTTCCTCCTTCTTGAATAGCTTGACAAGCGCCACCGTGGAGGAGGTCGTGGACTCCAAGCCCGCGAACCTGAGGGATTTCGGTCTCGACCCTCCCTCGTTCACCTTGGAAGTATCCACGGACGCGCAGCCGGCAAAATTCACCTTGCTGCTTGGTGACGAGACGCCGGCCGGCGGCGGGCTCTATGCCCAGGTGGCCGGCAACGCGCGCGTCTTCACCTTGGCTAGCTACCTGAAATCTTCTTTGGAAAAGAAACTCGACGATCTGCGCGACAAGCGAGCCATGACGTTGGATGCTGACCAGCTCCAGCGGATTGAAGTGCAATCGAAGGACAAAAGTTACACGCTCGTGAAGAACCCGGAAGGCGTCTGGGACCTGGTCTTGCCGCCCCCTGTGCGTGCTGACCGCTTTGCGGTGGAGGGTCTGGTGAGCCAGCTTCGCAGCCTCTCCATGTCCTCGATTGTAGCGGAGGACAAAGGTAAGGCGGGCCTGTACGGATTTGAAGCGCCTGAGTTGCGCGTGCAACTGAGCAGCCCTGCCGGAAACCAGACGCTCCTGCTCGGAAAGAAGGTAGAGAAGAAGGATGGCGAGCGGTACTACGCGGTCAACTCCGCCCTCGCCCCGGTCTTTACGCTGGGTTATGAGTTCCGGGACCGGTTCAAGAAGGACCCAGCAGACCTGCGGGACAAGGATCTGTTTTCCTTTTCGAACTTCGAGGTGAAGCTCGTCGAAGTGGACACCCCCAAAGGCCACCGAGTCTTCGATCGGCAGAAAGACAACCAGTGGAAGCAAACTGCGCCCGGCGCCAAGAATCTCCCCAGTGACAAGGTGGATGCTTTCCTCAGCCGCGTGCGCGATCTTCGCGCGGACTCGTTCCCTAAAGAAGCAGACTTGGCCCAGTTTGGGCTGACGAAGCCCGCTTATCGCTTCAAAGTTCAGTTCGGGGACAAGAAGCGGACGGAGATTGTAGAAGCGTCAAAAGTCGGCGACCGCGTTTACGCGCGACGCTCCACGGACCCGTCACCCTGCGAGCTCACCAAGACGGCTCTCGACGACCTTGACAAGGCGTTGAACGATCTCTGATGGAATTCCATAGCCCCTCTTGATATATTCCCCCCTTTCCTTGAGCCTTCTCCGATTGCCTGTAACATTCAGAAGGTGAAACATGCCTCAAGCCTCACGAATCCTACTCCAACTGTCAAGTGTTGCTGTCTGCTTCCACGCCAGCATGGCCTTTGCCCAAATTGAGAACAAGCCGGTGGTCATCCGGGGAGCAACGATCCTCACCATGGCGGGGAAGACCATCGACGACGGGGTGGTGGTTATCCAAAACGGCAAGATCGTAGCCGTAGGCAAGGATGTCCCGGCGCCACCCAACGCGGAGGTTATCGACGCGCGCGGGAAGTACATCCTGCCGGGCCTGGTAGACCCTCATTCGCATCTGGGAGTCTATTCACTACCTGGCCTTGAGGCTAATTCGGACGGCAATGAAATGACTGGACCCATTCAGTCGCAGGTCCGGTCTGAAGATGCCATCAACACCGACGACCCAGAAATACCCCGCGCTGTTTCCGGGGGCGTGACCACGGTGCAGATCGTCCCCGGCAGCGGGAACAATATCGGCGGGTGGGCAACCCTCGTCAAGCTCAACGGTGGACCGACCGTGGAACAGATAAAGTTCCCCGAGGCGCCGCCCAGCACGAAGTGGGCCTGGGGCGAAAATCAAAAGCGTTCTTACGGCAGCAAAGGACAAGCCCCCAGCACTCTGATGGGTGAAGCTGCTATCGTCCGGCAGAAGCTGTACGAGGCTCAGAACTACGTGGCCAAGAAGAAAGCGTGGGAAGAAGGTGACAAGAAGGGGGCGCCGCCGGAACGGAACCTGCAGCTGGAATCTCTGGCGGATGTGCTGGCAGGCAAGGTGCGCGTGAACATCCACGCTTATCAAGTGAACCACTTTGAAGCGCTGTTTCGGATTGCCGACGAATTTCAGTTTCCGATTGCGTCGTTACACCACGCGCTGGATGCTTACATGATCGCTCCCGAGATTGCCCGGCGGCGCATCGGCGTCGTGACGTTCGCAAACCTCTGGGGATACAAAGTCGAAGCGTGGGACGCCATCCCGCAGAATGCCTACCTCTTGTGGAAGAACGGAGTCACGGTCAGCTTCCACACCGATAATCCGGTGACCGAGGATCGCTATTACATCGAGCAGGCCGCGTTCGCCGCGCATTATGGCATGCCGGATGAAGCGGCCCTGGAAGCCGTGACCATCAATCCGGCTCGCATCCTGGGCGTTGACAAGCGTGTTGGCAGCATCGAGCCGGGAAAGGATGCCGACTTCGCCATCTGGGACGGCTACCCGCTTGACTTGCGCTCCAAGGTCGAGCGGGTTTTCATCGATGGCAAACAGATTTATACGCGGAAGGACGGATTCCTCCCCTGGAAGGGACGCGGAGCGGGCGTGCTGCTTGAGCCTTAAGTAGGCGCGCATGGCATGCGCCCCTGGACTCCTTCACGGGTCGGAATCGAGGAGGTTTGGCATGATACGCAGATTCCTAACCACGCTGGCACTGATCTTCACCGCGAGCGCGTGGCCAGCGCGCGCTCAAAGCGTCATCGCCATCACCGGCGGCCGGGTACTCACGGTCACTCGTGGGGTCATTGAGAACGGTACGGTGCTGGTCGAAAGCGGGAAGATTGTGGCTGTGGGAAAGGACGTGCGCATCCCGGCCGGGGCGCACGTAATCGACGCCCGGGGAAAAGTGGTGATGCCGGGAATGATCGATGCCGGTGACCAACTGGGGCTGGTGGAAATCCCGGGGGAGCGGATCACCGTGGACTCGACCGAGTACACGGACCCCCTCCAGCCTGACCTGCGCGTTGTGGATGCGCTCAACCCTCGGAGCGAGTTGATCCGGGTGGCACGGGCGGCAGGAATTACCAACGCGCTCTCGACGCCTGCAGAAGGGAATCTCATCGCCGGCCAGAGCGCCCTCATCAATCTTGCGGGCGAGACCGTCGAGCAACTGGTGGTGAAGTCCCCGGTGGCGCTTCACATCAACCTGGGCGAGGCGAGCAAGCAGACCTACGGCCCCAAGGGCAAGGCGCCGGATACGCGTATGGGCGAGATGGCGCTGCTTCGCCAGGCTTTCCTCAAGGCGCAGCATTATCGAGAAGAACAGGAGGCCTTCGCAAAAAGGCAAGCCGGGAAGAAATCCCCGGGAGCTGCAGGAGACAGCGAGGAACTTAAGCCCGCAGCTCCTCCTGCTCGGGATTTGAAGATGGAGGCGCTGCTTCTGGCCCTCGATGGCAAGCTGCCGGTGGTAATCAACGCTCGCCGGGCGAGTGATATCGAAACTGCCCTGCGGCTGACCGACGAGTTCAAGCTTAAACTCATTCTCTCTTCGGCAACCGCGGCGTGGAGATTGGCGGACAGGCTGGCGGCAAGAAAAATCCCCGTGATCGTTGGCCCCATTCAGGAGGTGCCCGCGCGCATGGAATCCCTCGACGCGCGGCTGGACAATGCGGCGTTGCTGCACCAGGCCGGCGTGTCCATCGCTTTCCAGACGGTCGCGGATAACGACGTGCGCGAACTGCCCTTCGCGGTCCAGTACGCCATCGGCTCTGGCCTGCCGGAAGACGCGGCACTCGCCGCAGTCACCATCAATCCGGCGCGTTTCTTTGGATTGGACGACCGGCTGGGAAGCTTGGAGGAAGGCAAGCAGGCAAACCTGGTCGTCCTGGACGGTATGCCCTTCCACACGAAAACGCATGTGGTGGCGGAACTCATCAACGGCAAGGTCGTTGACCTCTCCAGCCACCAAACGGAATTGTACGAGTTCTACAAGAAGAAGTACGGGATTCAGTAGGCGCTGGAATGCGGTAGCAAGCTCCAGTACATTAAAGCGGCGCCAAGTCAGCACATTCCAGGCTATTTGTTCTTCCACACCGGCTTGCGCTTCTCGATCAGCGCCCGCAGGCCTTCTTGGGAATCCTCAAGTTCAAACAACTGGTTTAAGTAGATGTCCTGTGCCTTCTTGAGAGCTTCGTGGAAGGGCAACCAGGTCCCTTCGAAAATCACCCGCTTCAGGAGTTGCAGGACGGGCCCGCTCTGCTCGGAGATGCGTTTCACCAACGTGTCCACCGTTTCCCTCAGTGCTGGCCGTGGCACCACGCGGTTGACGAGACCCATCTGCAGGGCTTGTTGCGCGTTGATGGGCTCACCGGTCAAGAGGAGTTCCATGGCGCGCCTAGGCCCAATGACCCGCGGGTATACCACGGCCCCCAGCGGTGGGAACACTCCCAGCTTGATTTCGGGTTGGCGGAACTGCGCGTTTTCCGTGGCCACGACCAGATCGCAGAACGCGGCGAGTTCTGCTCCTGCGCCCGACGCCACACCGTCCACTACGGCCAGCACGGGTTTCGAGACTTCGATCATGGCCCGGAAGACGTTGTGGAACGCATCCATCATCTGGAAGACCATCTGGGAGGTGTACCCCTCGGCCCCCACACCCAGTGAAAAGTAGCCCTCGCATTCCGGCGCGGCGTCCAGGAGGATCATTCGGACATCCTCCCGCGTCATCAAACCGTCGATGGCCCTCGCCATTTCCTTCAGCATCTCGATGTTCATGATGTTTTGCTTGGGCCGGTTCATCGTGAGATGGGCGACAGTTCCAGTGGCATCCCAACGGATGAACTTGAACTCTTTTTTTTCTTCTTCCACCTCTTGTGCGGCGGCTTCCTTGATGGGTTCGTCCGGCATGGCTTCCTCCCACATGACGGGTGATCCGTGTGCTTACGACACCTACATCATCCCGCGCATTCAACCCGAATCTAGATCAGTTTACTACCGCACTTGCCACAGTAGTCAAACCTTTCCGGGATTCCTTTGGCGCCGCAATTCGGGCACTTCCGCGTGGGGGCTCCCCAAAGGAACTCGCTGGACTTACCGGCGGCCGCATGTTCCCGAATGCTCTTCGTGTCCGCGGGCCGTTTCTCAATGAAGGCCTGAATGCCCTCGTAAGGCTCCCAGGAGGTGGAGTGAACCGCCAGCCAGTCGCGCGCGTGCCCAGCGGTCAGCGCCCATGCCAGGTCTTTCCAGAAGCTCACCTGCTGCCTGGTGTAGCGGGTGCTCTCGGGAAACTTTGCGATCAGCTTCTTGGCCAGAGTGTTCACGGCGCGGTCGAGCTGTCTCAAGGGGACAACTTGGTTCACGAGGCCCCAGCTTAAGGCTTGTTCGGCCGAAATCTCGTCGCAGGTGAGCAGCATCTCGCGGGCTCGCCGGTCCCCCACTAGGAGCGGCAGCCACTGAGTTGCCCCCCAGGCGTCCACCAGGCCCACCCGCGCTCCCACCTGCATAAAGCGCGCGTGGTCGGCGGCGATGGCGAGGTCGGCGGCCAGATTCCAGTCATTACCTCCCCCCGCGACCACGCCATTGATGCGCGCGATGGTCGGTTTTCCAATGTGGCGGAAAAGATCCAGGGCTTCGATGAGCAAGCCCTGGTGCTTCCAATAGTTTCTGGGGCGACGAAGGAATTCCTGGGAGAACTCTTTGGCGTCGGTGCCGGAACAGAATGCCTTATCGCCCGCTCCGGTCAACACCACCACCGCCACGGAATCATCCCAGGCGGCGTCGCGAAACGCCGTAGTCATTTCCTGGAGCGTTTGTGAAGAGTAGGCATTATAGAATTCCGGGCGATTCAGCGTGACGCGCGCTATCCCTTCCTTCTTCTCGTAAAGGATATCGTCGAAGCGAAATCTGGAAGCAGGCTGTCCCCTATATTCAACCACGGAAAGCCCTTCCTTTCTTGCCTGCCCCGCGGACCTGAGCAGCACAAAATCGCGCCGGACAGCCATATTAAACGGCTTCGAGTTCCACTGCCATGCCCATGCCGCCGGAAACGCAGAGCGTGGCGAGTCCACGACGCGCCGCGCGCTTCAACATCTCGTGCACCAGCGTCACCGTGATGCGGGCCCCTGTGCAGCCGATGGGATGGCCCAGCGCAATCGCCCCGCCATTCACATTCAGCCGGACGCGATCAAAGTGCAACTCGCGGTCGCAGGCGAGTACCTGCGCGGCGAAAGCCTCATTCAGCTCGATCAACTCGTAGTCTTCTAGGTGATGGCCCGTCTTCTTCAGCAACTTCTGGATGGCCGGTACGGGGCCGATGCCCATGACGCGAGGATCAACGCCTGCCGTGGCATAGTCCACGATGCGCGCCAGGGGTTTCGCAGCCGCTCGCTTGGCTCGTCCTTCCGAAACCAGCACCAGGGCTGCGGCGGCGTCCGTAATGCCGGAAGAGTTTCCAGCGGTGATCGTACCAGAACTGGAGAACACCGGCGGAAGCTTTGCCAGCGCCTCAGGCGTGCAATCGAAGCGTGGGTGCTCATCCACGGCAAAAATCCGGTCACCCTTCTTCTCCTGGACGGGCACCGGTGCGGTCTCGTCGTCGAACCGGTGGGCTTGGATGGCCCGTTGAGCGCGCTGCTGGCTGTCGAGTGCGTAGGCGTCTTGCTCGTCGCGCGAGATCTTGCACTGTTCGGCTAGTAGTTCGGCGGTCTCCCCCATGATCATCTTCGCGAGCGGGCAGAGGAAGCCGTCCTGGTACATCCCATCCACCAGCGTCTGATGGCCCAGCCGTGCGCCCCAGCGCGCGCCCTCGACGAAATAAGGCACGCGGCTCATGGCTTCCGTGCCACCCACTAACACCACTTCCGCATTGCCGAGGATGATTTCCTGGTAGCCGAGAACGACGGCCTTAAGCCCGGAGGCGCAAGCTTTGTTAACGGTGTAGGCGGGGACGCGGTCCGGGATGCCCGCGCGGACGGCGATCTGGCGCGCGGGATTGGGTCCGTTGCCGGCCTGCCGCGCGTGGCCGAAGATCACCTCCTCGACCTCGTCCGCCGCCACGCCGGCTCGGCCGAGCGCTGCCCGCGCCGCTATCACGCCCAGATCCGGAGCGCTGAAATCGCGCAGAGAGCCGCCATACTTTCCGATCGGGGTCCGCACCGCACTTAGAACGTACACAGCCCTCATGGTGTCGAGATGCTATCACAGCCCTTTGAAGGGTGGGTAGCGACCGAATCCTGCGGGATACTGCAGGCATCGGGTATGATAGGGGTGAAGGGAGTCGCGATGTATGGCCTGAAATACCTTTTGGGGCTTGTGGTGTTGCTGTCAGCCGCGAGCGCAGTGAAGGCCGCAGAACAGCCGATCTATGACGAGAAGGCGGACGCGCGTCAGCAGGTTGCGGCGGCGCCTGCCGCAGCCGCGAAGAGCGGTAAGCACGTGGTCCTGGTTTTCGGCGCCAACTGGTGCCCCGACTGCCACGCCCTTGACGCGCAGATGCACAAGGAAGAGCTAGCCGCGCTGATCGCGAAGGATTACGTCGTCGTTAAAGTTGATGTCGGTCGCTTCGACAAGAATCTGGACGTGGCCGAGAAGTATCGCGTGCCGATCAAGAGAGGTATTCCTGCCCTGGCGGTGCTTGACTCCCATGGCGTGCTGCTCTACGCCATGGACCAGGGTCAATTCGCCGATGCCCGCCACATGTCCTACGAAAGCATCAGAGACTTCTTTGTCAAGTGGGAACCGAAGAGGTAGCGCAACGTCCGTCTTTTGACATTGCGGCTCTTTTGTAGCGGCGCTCTATGAGCGCCGAATCAGACCGGCGGTCATCCCGATAACAAGCACCGGGACAGGTAGACCGTCGGTACAGCATGAGTGAGGTTCCCTGGACTCATCGAGACTCCAGGTCCTTCAAGAGCTCTTCCACGGAATTGAAAGTCTTCACGTTGCCTCGGGCAATTTCTTCATCCACTTGACGTCCCTTCTTCTGCCACTCAGGCGTCCACAACCAGCGTTGATCCTTGGGGATCGACAGCATTTCGATGTGGTCGCCAACGAGACGCATCAGCGCGTAGTCGCCCTTCTTGATATGAGATGACAGAAGAGTCTGGAAGGGGGGAAGTTGCGGGAAGTCGCGGGATAGGAGTTTGGAAACACGGGACTTATACACGGATGCGACTGCGGGGCCGGGCGCGCGCCGTGACACAATAGTCTA
>Ga0315280_10003676_pt1 | contig 23316 bp, 22 predicted proteins | sample YL17G06_40_MG_FD_203697 | JGI IMG/M metagenome (GOLD analysis project Ga0315280, IMG submission 203697) | Sediment microbial communities from Yellowstone Lake, YNP, Wyoming, USA - YL17G06_40 | ecosystem: Environmental > Aquatic > Freshwater > Lake > Sediment | place: USA: Wyoming | collected... | reverse complement strand
GAGCTAAACCACAGCCCATTATAGATAAGGTCGGCATATTCTATCGCCACCCTCTGCTTGAAGCGGAGCTGGTCTTTAGACAGGGACATTGCCTCCAGAGCCTGGTGCGCCTGGAGTAATACTGTAGCCGCCGGCGCCTCATATATCTCCCTTGATTTTATCCCCACCAGCCTGTCCTCCACATGGTCAACCCTGCCCACCCCGTGCTCGCCAGCCAGCTGGTTGAGACGCTGAATCAGACTTACGCCATCCATCTTCTTCCCATCAAGGCTAACCGGGATACCCTGCTCAAAGCCAATCTCAACATAGCCTGGCTTATTTGGGGCACCATCGGGTGATTTTGTCCAGTTAAAAGCATCCGCCGGTGGTTCAACCCAGGGGTCTTCAAGGGCGCCACACTCAATACTCCTCCCCCAAAGGTTCTCATCAATGGAATAGGGGCTTTTCACGGTAATCGGTATTGGAATCCCATAGCGCTGGGCATATTTGATGGTCTCCTCCCGGGTCATGCCCCACTCCCGAGCCGGGGCGATAACCTTGAGGCTGGGGGCTAGGGTGGCGATGCTCACATCAAACCGCACCTGGTCATTCCCCTTGCCGGTGCAGCCATGGGCTACTGCCGTCGCCTTCTCCTTTATTGCGGTATCAACCAGCAATCTTGCCATCAGCGGGCGGGCTAAAGCCGTAGCCAGAGGGTACTGCCCCTCATAAATAGCGTCCGCCTTTAGTGCCGGAAAAACAAACTCGTTAACAAAAGCCTTCTTGGCATCTTTAACTAATGCTTTTATTGCCCCGACCCTAAGCGCCTTCTGCCGGATGGCGGCAAAGTCCCGTTCACTGCCGACATCAACATTAAGGGCAATAACATCAAGCTTATATTTCTCCTTGAGCCACCTGATAGCTACCGATGTGTCCAGCCCACCACTATAAGCCAGCACAACCTTATCTGACATGTTTAACCCTCACTTTGTTACACCAGCCAGCGCCTTATCCAGGATGCCCAGCGCCTCATCAACCTCACTATTGCCAATAATAAGCGGCGGTATAAAGCGCAAAGCGTTTGGCTTTAACAGGTTGACCAGTAACCCCCGCTCAAGGCAGGCCATAAGCACCGCCTGAGCAATATCAGAGCTAAATTCCATAGCTACCAAAAGCCCCCGCCCCCGGACATCAGTGATAAAGGGAAATTTCTTCTTTAACTTTTCCAGCCCGGCAATAAGGCGCTTTCCCACTGCCCTCGCCTTTGCTGGTGTATCATTATCAATAATAAACTTCACCGTAGCATAGCCAGCGGCACAGGCTAACGGGTTACCACCCATTGTCGAGCCGTGCTCCCCGGGGGTAAAAACCGCCGCCTTCTTTTTCGCCAGAATAGCCCCAATGGGAACACCACTGGCTAAGCCTTTAGCTAGCGTCATTATATCAGGTTCAACGCCATATTGCTCGTAGGCAAAGAGCGTTCCCGTCCGACCTATGCCCGTCTGAACCTCGTCCAGAATGAGCAAGATGTCCTTCTGGTCACACCAGGCTCTTATTGCCGGCAAATAACCATCACCAGGTATGTTGACACCACCTTCTCCCTGTATGGGTTCCACCATCACGGCACAGGTCTTATCAGTAGTGGCTGACTTTATGGCGTCGATGTTGTTATACTCCACATTGACAAAGCCGGTGGGGAGGGGAGGATATGATTTTTGGAACTTTGTCTGACCGGTAGCCGCCACCATCGCCAGGGTGCGCCCATGAAAGGAGCCAAGGGTGGTAATAACCTCATAGGCGCCACCGAGATGGAGCTGCCCGTAACGGCGGGCTAACTTTACTGCCCCTTCATTAGCCTCAGCTCCGCTATTGCCGAAAAAGACCTTGTCCAGACAGCTATTCTGGACCAGTAGCTCAGCCAAACGAATCTGAGGAATGGTGTAGAACTGATTGGACGTCTGAATGAGCAGGTGTGCCTGCTCGGTCAGTGCCTGGGTAACCACGGGGTGACAGTGCCCCAGGCTATTGACTGCCCAGCCACCAACAAAGTCAAGATATTCCCGCCCATCCTCACCCCAGACCCGCGCCCCCTGCCCCCTGACTATGGTTAAGGGGACACGCTCAATAACATTCATATAATATTTTTTTTCAAGCCCTTGCCAGTTAGTCATTTCCGTCCACCGATGGTAGTGCCGCCACCATGTCCTTCTACCTCGCTGAGCAAGGCGTGTGGCTGACGCCCATCTATAATACGAGTAACTGAGGTTCCAGACAGGGCTTTGAGGCAGGCTTTGAGTTTGGGAATCATCCCCCCTGCAGCCGCCCCCGAAGCCAGCAGCGCCTCAGCTTCATCGTTGGATAGGTGAAGCAACAATTTGCCTGATTGGTCACAGACGCCGATAACGTCAGTCAGGAAGATAAGCCTGTCTGCGCCAATAGCGGCCGCAATTTCACCAGCAACAACATCGGCGTTAACATTAAGCACCCTTGGTCCCTTATCTGGCCCACCGACATTAAGGCTAACCGGGGCTACTACCGGGATATAGCCAGAACGCAGTAGCGCCTCCAGCGGCGCTAGGTTCACCCTCATCACCTCGCCAATATAGCCCAGTTCCTTGTCCTTAATTCGGCACTGAATCAAACCTCCATCAACACCACTAATACCAATTGCCTTGCCCTCAAGGTTATTTATGGCGGCAACAATCTCCTTATTGACCACCCCCGCCAAAACCGAGACCACCACCTCAAGGGTATCCTTATCGGTTACCCGCTCGCCGTTGACAAACTGAGGGGAAGTCCCCCCCCTCTCCAGCCGCTCGGTTATTACCTTACCACCGCCATGGACTACCACCAGCGATTTACCCTGCCACTGAAGATAGACTATGTCCTCAATGGTGGTGTCATGACTACCCAGGGTAGCACCACCTATCTTGACGACAATAACATTGCTCAATTTATTACCCCCATTTTATGTCATATACCGACTATTAATGGCAACATATTCCTTAGACAGGTCACACCCCCAGGCAGTGGCACTACCCGAACCAAGGTTAAGATTAAGGCTTATCGCTACCTCTTTCCCCTCCAGCAGCTTGATTAAACCCCGCTTATTAAAGGGTAAGGGTGTGCCTGCCTTTACCACCTGTATATTACCAAGATAAAGGTCTATTTTTGCTTCCTCAACCTCCGCCCCGCTCCGCCCCAATGCCGCCATAATCCGCCCCCAGTTGGGGTCGGCGCCATGAACCGCCGCCTTCACCAAGGGCGAGCTTACAATCGTCCTTGCCGCCAGCCTTGCCTGAGCCAGGCTAGCGGCGCCATCAACCTTTACCTCAATAAGCCTGGTTGCCCCCTCCCCGTCACGGGCAATGCACCTAGCCAGGTAAAGACAGACCTTCTCCAGACCCTGCTCAAAGGCACCAGCCAGCCTACTGCCAGATGATATCGGCTTACCCAACGCCAGACCATTAGCCAGAAGCAATACCATATCACTCGGGCTAGTGTCCCCATCAATAGAAACCATATTAAACGAGATGTCAACCGCCTTTTTCAAGGCCTCCCGGGCAAAATCAAGCTCGAGGGCGGCATCAGTAGTTAGAAAACAGAGCAGGGTTGCCAGATTTGGGTGAATCATCCCCGACCCCTTAGCCACCCCACCAATAGTAAACTGGCTATTCTCCATCCTAACCCTAACCGCAGTTTCCTTGGCAAAGGTATCGGTGGTCATCATTGCCCTTGCCATCTCATGACCGCCCTCGCCAGAGAGGACAACCTGTTCAATAGCACTTGTTATCCGCCTCATCGGTAATGGCACACCAATAACGCCGGTGCTGGCGACTAAAACATCATAAGGCGAGAGACCAATGCCCTCGGCGACTAACTTTGCTATTCTCGCCGCATCCTTAATACCCCTGTCGCCGGTAGAGGCGTTGGCACAGCCGCTATTCACCACCACCGCCCCCGCCCTCCCCTCTTTCAGTCTTTGCTGAGACAAGACCACCGGGGCTGCCTTAATCCGATTGCCGGTAAAAACGCCGGCGGCAACACAGGGCGCCTCAGAAAAAAGAAGGGCGAGGTCTGGCTTATTCTTGGCTTTCTTATTTATACCGGCGCTGGTAGCACCGGCAAAAAAACCCTCAGCTGAGGTAACCGTGCCCTCAGGGATGAACTCAATCTTGGCGGCCACTATATATAGACTATATCATACTGGATAGAGCTAGGCAATGCGGTTATAATAGGGCAGAAGTATAAAGGGGGCACAGGAATGGAAGGGAAAACGGTATATTTTGAAACATCGGGTAGTGAGAATACTGACGAGGTGCTCCGCATCGTCAAGCAGCGGGCGCAGGAACTGGGCATCAAGAAAATAGTTTTAGCCTCAACCAGAGGCGATACCGCAGTAAAAGCGATAAAGGCATTCCCAGGGCTAAAGGTCATTGCCGTCAGCCATGTTACTGGCTTGCGCCAACCTGATACCCAGCCATTCACCGCGGAGAACCGAAGGCTGGTTGAAAGCAAAGGCGGGGTGGTCCTCACCACCACCCACGCCTTTGGCGGGCTGAGCCGAGCCATGCGCACTAAATACAATATGTATGTCCTCGGAGAGATAATCGCTGACACGCTTCGCATTTTTGGTCAAGGGATGAAGGTAGTCTGCGAAATAGCAATGATGGCGGCTGATAGTGGGCTGGTGCGCACCGATGAGGATATTATTGCCATTGCCGGCAGTAGCCGTGGTGCCGATACCGCCGTCGTGCTAAAGCCAGCCAATACCCACAACTTCTTTGACCTCAAAATCAAGGAGATTCTGTGCAAGCCCCTCTAACCCCCTACCCCTCCCTCGCCTCAAAGAGTCTTAGACTTCCTTTGCAGTTCGTAGAGCTTGGTGATGGCTTCTAAGGGGGTTAGTGAGTCTATGTCTAGCTTCTCTAGCTCCTCCCAGAGCGGGGACTTTTGACCAAAGAGGGGTATTTGCTGGGGGATTTCTTTGCGGCGTTTCTGGGGGGCGGCTTTGCGGCTGTCCCCTTCCAATTCCTCCAGGACCTCCCGGGCGCGGTGCACCACTGATTTGGGCAGACCGGCGAGCTTGGCAACATGAATGCCATAGCTCTTGTCAACACCACCGGGCACAATCTTATATAAAAAGGTAACCTCCCCACCCTCCTCACTTACGGCAACATTAAAGTTCTTCACGCGGGGCAAAAAAGTGGCTAGCTCCACCAGCTCGTGGTAGTGGGTGGCAAATAGGGTCTTGGCACCAAGCCTGGGGTAGCTGTGGATATACTCGGCGACGGCGCGGGCAATAGAAAGCCCATCATAGGTGCTGGTACCACGTCCGATTTCATCAAGAATTATTAATGAGCGGGGGGTGGCATTATTCAAAATGTTAGCCGTTTCCACCATCTCCACCATAAATGTCGACTGACCGGCGGGCAGGTCTTCCCGAGCGCCAATTCGGGTAAAGATGCGGTCAACCAAGCCAATGGTGGCTGAGGCGGCGGGGACAAAGCCGCCGACCTGAGCCAGAAGCACAATCAGGGCTACCTGCCTTAAATAGGTTGACTTGCCCGACATATTGGGACCGGTAAGGACAATAAGCTGGGCGTCACCGTTTGATAAATAAACATCGTTGGGGACAAAGCTGCCTTCAGGTAAACTTCTTTCCACCACCGGGTGGCGCCCATCGGCGATAACTATCTCGCTATCTGTGGTCAATTTGGGTCGGACATAGCCATAGCGAATGGCAACCTCAGCCAGAGAGGAGAAGACGTCAATATTAGCCAGGGCAAGGCTTGAAGCCGAGATGCGCTCGCCCTCCGCCCCCACCTGATTACATACCTGACGGAAGAGCTGCCCCTCAAGCTCGGCAATCCGTTCATCAGCATTCAAAATGAGTGACTCGTATTCCTTTAGTTCCGGGGTAAAGAAACGCTCGCCGCCGACCAGCGTCTGCTTCCTGATATAGTCCTGAGGCACCTGGGGCAGATTCGGCTTGGAGACCTCAATATAGTAGCCAAAGACCTTATTAAACCCAACCTTCAGCGACTTGATTCCAGTCCTTTCCCTTTCTCTGCGCTCAAGACCAGCCAGGTACTCCTTGGCACCCTTAGACGCCTGACGGAGCTTGTCCAGCTCCTCAGCAAAGCCCTCCCTTATCACGCTACCCTCATCCGGCTGGTCAACAAGCGCCCGGGAAATCAAATCAACCACCTCAGGGCAGGGCTTCAGCCCTTCTTTGAGCCAATCCGCAAGCCCCTCCCCAAGCCTTGGTATCACCTCCAGGCTTCGGCGCAGGGCAATTAGCTCACGGGGGGCGGCAATACCACCCTTTATCCGGTTAATCAGGCGCTCAAGGTCAGCCACCTCGCCCAGTATGGAAACGGTCTGGTGCCGAGCCAGGGTATCATCATAAAACCACTGGATGGCATCCTGCCTCTTGTTTAGCTCGGCAATATCAAGCAGTGGCTGACCCAGCCACCGCTTCAGCAGTCTGCCCCCCATTGCCGTTCGGGTCAGGTCAATAACCCCGAGGAGTGAGCCGCCAACGCTCCCCGAGCGACTGGTGTGGAAAAGCTCAAGGTTCCGCTGGGTCTGCTCATCCAATGCCATAAATGACTCGGTGGAGTAGGTAGAAAGGCGGGTTAGCTGTCCCAGCACCCCCTTTTGCGTTTCCTGAATATAGTGAATAATAGCCCCGGCGGCACGGATGACCAGGGGCAGATAGGCACAACCATAGCCTTCAAGTGAGACCACGCCGAAGTGGTTAAACAGGGTTTCTTGCGCAACCCCAGGCTCAAACCAGTAATCTTCAAGGCGGGTCAGGGGAGCACCCAGCCTAACTGCCGATAGCTCAGCACCCTTGGCGGTAATAACCTCCGACGGCTTAAGCCGCTCCAGTTCGGGGATAGCCCGCGGCAAGGGAAGCTGGGTAGCGGCAAACTCGCTGGTGGTGATATCAACATAGGCTAAGCCAACCTCATCCTCCCCCAAGACCAGGCTGACCAGATAGTTATTGCTCTTGCTATCAAGGAGGCTAGGCTCAACTACCGTCCCCGGTGTTACCAGTCGGACGACCTCACGCTGGACCAGACCCTTTATCCTTCCTTCAGAAGGACCGGGCTTAGTCAGCTGCTCACAGATCGCCACCTTATAGCCACGATTGATTAACCTTGCCAGGTAGTTATCAAGGGCATGATACGGGATGCCTGCCATCGGCACACGGTGCCCCTTCCCCATCTCCCGTGAGGTCAGGACAATCTCAAGCTCCCGCGAGGTAGTCTTTGCATCCTCATCAAAGGTCTCATAGAAATCCCCGAGACGAAACAAAACAATCGCCTGCGGGTACTTCTTTTTAATTCTGAGATACTGCTGCCTGATTGGGGTTACGCCTTCTTTGGCCACAAGCCTATTCTACTAGAAATTTTGGCTAAAAAGAAGGGACTTTGTAAAGATATTTAACAGACGAGACTTTATACCAGCCCTTTTTTCTTGAAGTAATGGATATAACCGCTGACGTTACTCAGCAGTTCATACTCATCCAGTGGGGCGCCGAAGCGGTCGCGGAGGTAGTCGTTGACATGGCTCATTACCGCCTCATCCTTCTCCCCCTTCCTCAAATCCTTTAGAATGAAATCGCCGACCAGCCTTGTATTCTCCATAGCCGCCGAAATCAACTTTTGCGGCTCCCTGGCGACACTGCCGTGGGAGTAGAACAAAAGCCTTGGCTTTAGCACCTTAAGCCGTTCCATGTCACTCAGGTATACTTCCATATCAAAGCTCGGTGGTGCCACCGCCGGCAGGGGTGGATAGCCGGGGCCATAGATAAGACCGAGCGCCTCACCGCAAAAAAGCCCCTTCGTCTTGGTATCAAATATAGACATATGGTGGGGGGCATGGCCAGCGGTATAGAGCATAACCAGCTCACGGCTGCCAACAACAAGCCGCTCCCCATCCTCCACCACCCTGAGCTGAGATTCAGGCACGGGCAGAATCGGGCCATAGACTGACTCAAAGTCATTGCCAAAAGCCATTTTGGTGCCCTCAATCAGCCGCGACGGCTCAATCAGATGCCTTACCCCCTGCTTATTGACCACGATTTTGGTATTGGGGAAGACCTGAGCCAGCCTCCCCACCCCACCGGCGTGGTCAAGGTGAATATGGGTTGGGATAATATAAGCGAGGTCAGACATCCCCAGCCCCGCCACCGCCTCCTGGATTTTCGGAACAAGCACCGCCGGTCCCGGCTCTACTATAGCGCCATCCTTAATGAAGTAAACGGCGAAGGTAGCGGCAGGACCGGGAACCTTCTCCTGCAAGAGGTAGATATCATCAGCCACCGGCTCAAGTTTAGCCATAATTAGAGTCAATTCTACTAAAAATCCCGCCCAAAAGAAAGCAAGTTTCTATCTACCTCACCCCTCGAAGAGTCTTTGACCTAACCCCCTCCCCTTCAGCTGAAGGGGAGGGGGTCCTTCACATGTGAAGGATAAAAAGAGGGGCTAAAGCCCCTCTTAAACACCCTTGATAAATAATCTTCAGTAATAGCTTATAGATGTGGTAAAATTATGTTAAGAGGCAAAATGAAGCGGCTCGCTAAGAACCTCACAGAGAATAGCATTGAAGCTTTTATTCATGCCATTGAGACCATCAACAGGCCTTCGGTTAAATACAGAATGGAGTCATTCTGTTTCTTGTTCTGTAACGCGTGGGAGCTTCTAATGAAGGCAAAACTCCTTAACGACGGGAGCAAGATTTTCTATAAGAAAAAGAGAAAACAACCCCGAAGAAGTTTAAGCTTGGATGACTGCCTCAATCGTATTTTCACATCTGAAAGCGACCCTGTGAAACTAAACATTAAGACCGTTCAAGAACTTAGGAAGAATGCGATACACTTAGTAATTCCATTCATTCCAGTTGACATTATGGGGTTATTCCAAGCTGGTGTGCTCAACTATCCAAAAGCTCTACAAGATTGGTTCGGTGTCAGCCTCTCCAACCGAATACCACTGGGGATGATGTCTCTTGTTTATGATTTTGACCCTGCGCAACACTCTTTAGACCATGCAAAGATGAAGCGCAGATTACCCCCAGAGACAGTCCGCTGGCTAACTGAGTTCCAACAAGGCATACGAAATCAGGCTGCCTCACTGGGCAGAGTTGGAAATCAGTTTTATATACCAATTACTCTCCAGCTTGCTATGACCAAAAAGCCTGATAAGGCTGATATTGTATTGAGCTCGGGTATCGAAGGAAAAGAAGCGCTAATAGTAGAAGTGCCAAAGAGCCCAGACAAAACACACCCTTATCGCCAAAAGGAAGTAGTGGAGTTGGTAAATCAAAAACTAGGCAGGACACTGACAATCAATAGTTTTGATATTCTGTGCATAAAAAAGGCTTATAACATAGTAAGTAAGCCCGAGTTTCACTATAAGTCCAAGTTTGCAACCCCACAGTATAGTCCTCAATTTGTTGATTGGATTGTCAAGCAGGCAACCAAAAACCCAGACTTCTTTACCCACACTAGGCGTAAGGCAAATATAATTCCAGGAAAAAAGAAAACCTATTCGTAGAGCTATTTACCCCCTCAAAAACTTATCAATATTGGCGGCGGCGAGCTTGCCCGCGCCCATAGCCGAAATCACAGTGGCAGCGCCGGTAACTATATCGCCTCCCGCCCAGACCTTGCCCTTCTTTGTCTCACCCGTCGCCTCATCAGCAACAACCGTCCCCTTCTTGCTTGTCTCCAGACCGGGCGTGGTTGAGGCGATGAGGGGGTTGGGGGTGGTGCCTAAAGCCACGATTGCCTCATCAACATCAATAGTAAATTCGCTCCCCGGCTTAACCACCGGTCGGCGCCGACCGCTCTCATCCGGCTCACCAAGCTCCATCTCATAGCACTCCATGCCCACCACCCGTTTCTGCTCATCACCGAGAAACTTTTTGGGATTGGTCAAAAACTTAAACTGGATGCCCTCCTCGCCGGCATTCTCCACCTCCTCCCTGCGGGCTGGCATCTCCGCCTCAGAACGACGATAGACAATATAGACCTCATCAGCACCAAGCCTGAGGGCACATCGGGCTGAGTCCATCGCCACATTGCCACCACCAATGACTGCCACCCTCCGCCCAACCTTCACCGGCGTGTCATACTCGGGGAAAAGGTACGCCTTCATCAGATTGACCCGGGTCAAAAACTCATTTGCTGAATATATGCCAGTGAGGTTCTCGCCGGGGATATTCAAAAACATGGGCAGCCCGGCGCCGGTGCCCAGAAAAACAGCATGATAACCATTTTTCAGTAGCTCGTCTATGGTAACGAGCTTACCGACCACAGAGTCAAGCTCAATCTTCACCCCCAGGGAGGCAACAAAATCAACTTCTCCCTGGACAATCTCTTTGGGCAGTCTGAACTCGGGGATACCATACATCAGTACCCCGCCGGCGACATGAAGTGCCTCAAAGATGGTAACATCATGCCCCAGCTTAGCCAGAGCCGCCGCCGCCGTTAACCCCGCTGGTCCTGAGCCAACCACCGCCACCCGTTTGCCACTGGGTTTAGCCAACTCCGGCTGGTCTAACGACCCCTTATTTTTTCGCTCCCAGTCAGCAACAAACCGCTCCAGACGCCCGATGGCAATGGGAGCACCCTTCTTCGCCAGTGAACAGGTAGCCTCGCACTGTGTCTCCTGAGGGCAGACCCGCCCGCAGATGCCGGGCAGGGCATTCTTGCTCTTGAGTACCCTTACCGCCTCCGGCATATTAGCATCGCGGAGAGCCTTGATAAAATCAGGGATGTCCACCCCCACCGGGCAGCCTTCAACACAATTACGCTTAACACACTGGATACAGCGGCTCACCTCCTCCTTAGCCTGCTCCGGACTGTAGCCCAAGGCGACCTCTTTGAAATTCTTGCCCCGTAACTTTGGGTCCTGCCGGGGCATTTCCACCCGATTAAGATTTAACTTTGCCATATAAAACTCCTCAACGCTTGTGGCGACACTCCCACTCCTTAAAAGAACGTATCTCATCATCGCGATAGGCAGCCTGACGGGCAAAAAGCAAATCCCAGTCCACCTGATGTCCATCAAAGTCAGGCCCATCAACACAGGCAAACTTGGTCACACCACCAACCGCCACCCGACAGCAGCCACACATACCGGTGCCATCAACCATGATTGGGTTAAGGCTAACAATGGTCTTGACCCCAAAAGGCTCGGTAGTCTTGGCGCAGAACTTCATCATAATGCTTGGCCCAATGGCAATGACGCGGTCAACCTTTTCGCTGCCGGCAAGTAACTCCTTCAGTGGCTCGGTGACCAGCCCCTTGCGACCGTAAGTGCCATCATCAGTGGTAACTATCAGCTGGTCACTGAAACGGCGTAGCCTATCCTCCCAGAAAAGCAGGTCTTTGCTCCTTGCCCCCAGGATTGAGATTATTTTGTTGCCCGCCTTCTTCAATGCCCTGGCGATGGGGGTTATCGGAGCAACACCAACCCCCCCCGCCACGCAGACCACCGTGCCAAATTTCTCGACATGTGTTGGCAAACCAAGCGGACCAACAAAGTCATTGATAAAGTCACCCTCCTTAAGCTGTGCCAGCCGCGCCGTTGTTGTCCCCACCTCCATGAAGACGATGGTAAGACTACCCTCAGCATTGTCCCAATCAGCGATGGTCAGGGGGATACGCTCACCAATTTCACCAATCCTGACGACGACAAACTGCCCGGCTTGAGCCTTCTTGGCTACCGCCGGTGCCTCAACCCGGAAAAGATGGATATTGGGCACCAGGTCTTCTTTAAACAATATCCTATACAACTGCTACCCTCCGACTTAAAATAGGCAAAAAAGAGCTATCTTCAGAATTAACCTCCCGGAGATAGCCCACTCTCTTACCCGATTGTCCATATGAACTCAATCCATAAAAATAGAATATCACCAAATGTTTTATAATTCAAGTCATTTTTGCCCCAAAACCCATTGCCTAATTCTTATTAAAGGTATATGATAATAAGCACCGCAGTTAAAAGGGGTGCAATCATGGTCACCGAATTAGTTCATATCGGATTTAATAACTTTGTGGCAATAAACAGGGTCATTGCTATTGCTTCACCAAATTCAGCGCCGACGAAACGCACTATTCAAGAAGGAAAAACCAAGGGACTATTAATTGACATGACCAATGGCAGAAAGACGAAGGCAGTTATTATTGCCGATGACGGGCATATTATCCTCACCGCCCTTGCCCCAGAAACAATTGCCGGTAGGTTACAAGCCGGCCGAGGCTTAATGCAAAGTGATGAAAAGGACGAGCCGCAAACTTGAAACCCCCTTCAGCCCCTCACCAAAGCCATTACTCATCGTCCTCTCCGGTCCCTCAGGGGCAGGGAAGGACACCATCCTAAGCCGGATGAAAAGATCAGGTTACCCCCTTGAGTTTATCACCACCACCACCACTCGCCCCCAGCGGACTAAGGAAAAAAATAGTGTTGACTATCACTTTGTCCCCGTGGAAAGTTTTGAGAAGATGATTAAAAACAAGGAGTTGCTGGAATGGGCGAATGTCTACGGCAACTGGTACGGCGTGCCTAAGGAACCAGTCAAGCGGGCACTGGATAAGGGGCGAGACGCGATAGTGAAGGTTGACATCCAAGGAGCAGTCACGATTAAGAAAATCCTACCGCAGGCGGTATTTATCTTTATTGCCCCCCCATCGCTGGGGGAACTTGAAAGAAGGCTTAGCCAGCGCCAGACTGAATCCCCATCTGATTTGACCCTACGCCTCAAAACCGCCAGGGAGGAAATGAAAAAGCTTCCCCTGTTTGATTATATCGTGGTTAGTCGACAGGGTAAGATTGACCTAGCGGCAGCAGAGATTGAGGCAATCATTACCGCCGAAAAGCAGCGGGTAAATCCCAGGGAAATCACCCTATAGAAAACAGCCTAATAAGTAAATAGATAAGTCCCCCAATAACACCGGCTGCTGGGATAGTAAAAAGCCAGGCCCAAACAATACGAAGGGTCACATTCCAGCGCACTGCAGAAAGCCGATTTGCCGAACCTACACCCGATACCGCCCCAGTGATAACATGAGTTGTGCTCACGGGAACACCCAGATGCGTGGCTAAGAAAATACTGGCCGCGCTGGATGTTTCGGCACAGAAGCCGTCAATCGGTCGCAACTTGGTGATTCTCTGCCCCATTGTCTTGACAATCCGCCAACCGCCAGTGAGTGTGCCCAAGGCAATAGCGCCGTGCGCACTTAGAACAACCCACAATGGTATTTTAAACTCCGTGATTAAGCCCCCGGCAAAAAGAAGACTGGTTATGATACCCATCGTCTTTTGTGCGTCATTGCCGCCGTGACCCAGACTATAAGCCGCCGCCGAAAAAAACTGCAAAACCCGCGACCACATATCAACGGCAGCCGGTCTTTGCTTAAGCCAATATATAATCCATGATGTAATAATCTTTAATGAATAACCTAAAAACAAGCCCATTGCCGGCGCCAAGGCAATAAAAATCAGTGTTATATACCAGCCACTGCCGATAATTACGCCAAAGCCACTCTTGGCTATGGCTGCCCCAGCATAGCCGCCAATTAGGGCATGAGAGGAACTGCTCGGTAGCCCGAAGTACCAGGTAATCAGATTCCAAGATATAGCACCGATAACCCCGGCCAGAACCACAGTCGGGGTTATTGTTTCAATATCAATCATCCCCTTGCCAATTGTTGTCGCCACCCCGGTGCCAAATATAAGAAAAGCCACAAAATTAAAAAACGCTGCCCAGACGACAGCTAACCTTGGTGACAGCACCCTGGTCGAGACAATAGTGGCAATAGAATTGGCGGCATCGTGCATGCCATTGGTGAAATCAAAAGCCAGGGCGATGAGGATGATAAGGATTATGAACAATAAGCTTAAAGAGACCACCTAATCTCCAAAGCGAGATTCCCAATAACTAGTTATACCCTTATCAAAAGGGCCTAAGATTAACCATTCTCGATGGCTACCCCTTCCAGGACATTAGCCACATCCTCACACCTATCGGTGGCGCTTTCCATATGCTCGTAAATCTCGCGCCACTGGATAACCCGAGCCATATTCTTAGTATCATTAAAAAGCTCAACCAGTGCCAAGCGGTATACGCGGTCAGCCGCATTCTCCACCCGGTTAAGCTCAACACACCGTTTGAGAATCAGCTTCAAATCGCCACGACGGCGTAGTTGGGGCATTGCCTTTTCTATCTCGTTTGCCCCCTTCACTATTATACCGGCAAGCTCCTTTGCCCTCGGGGTGGGGGGACCTACCTTGTAAAGAAGCATCGCATCCGCGGCGGCATGGATAAAATCAACAACGTCATCCAGACTATGAGCCAGCTGGGCGATGTCCTCCCGGTCAAAGGGGGTGATAAAGGTGCGGTGTAACTGCGCTACAATCTTGTGAGTTATTGTGTCTCCTTGGTGCTCAAGTTCGGTTATCTCGCTTACCTTCCGCTCAATATCCTGCCAGTTATCAACCAGCTCCTTTAGGCGCCGTGCTACCATTACCATATTACGGGCGCTCTCCTCAAAAAGGTCGAAAAAACTCTCCTCGCGGGGGATGAAAGGAAACCTCAAGCTAGCCCTCCTTTGCCATCGTGAGTTTAGTTGAGAGGCAGGTAATTGTCAAGCAAATGTTATTGACAGCCAGCGACTAGAAGCATAAAATTCTCCAAACATGGTCAATAGTTGGCGACCAAAACCAGGCGATGTATCCCTTCGGGTAGTACGTCCGGTCAAGCTGCACCGCGCCCTTGGCATACCTGGGCTTTTCAGCACCGCCTACGGTGACGTTGGCTCATCTATCTACTATGCTCTGGGTATAGTTGCCATATCAGCCCTGGGACTGACGCCGGCGGTTCTTACGTTTTCTGCCATCCTCTTCCTGTTCACGGGGCTGACCTATGCTGAAGGGGCAACAGCCCTACCGGAAGCGGGTGGCACTGGTGCTTTCGCCCGCCGTGCCTTCAATGACCTGATAAGCTTCATCACTAGCTGGGGGCTAATGCTGGACTACCTGGTTACCATCGCCATCTCCGCCTTCTCAGTAGCTAACTATCTTGGTCACTTCTTCCCCGTCTGCAGCACCTGGCCGACAAACAGCCTTGTTGGCATCGGGATTGTTGCTTTTCTCGCCGGGGTCAATATCCTGGGCATTCGGCTATCATCGCGGTTGAATATGACCCTGGTGATTCTCGATATCCTCACTCAGCTGACCGTCGTCGTCTTTGGCGTACTGCTGATTATTAATATTCCCACCCTCATTCACAATGTCCACTGGGGCACCGCCCCAACCCTCAACCAGCTCCTCTTCGGGATATCAATCTCCATGGTCGCTTACACCGGGATAGAAACCGTAGCCAACCTCGGTAGTGAGGCACGCCATCCCAGTAAACAAATACCGCGAACGGTGCTACTGGTTTTCGCCACTGTAATCGTTTTGTACAGCCTCCTCTCAATGACAGCCCTGAGCGCCTATCCGGTTCATCAGTTTGATAACCACTGGGTCAGCGACCTTACTGAGAGATTTTTGCAAGACCCGATTATGGGTATTGCCTATGCCATGCCAGGAGCAGTCAAGGAAATACTCAGCTTCTGGGTAGCTATCCTGGCAGTAACGATTTTGACCATAGCCACCAATGCCGGCATTATTGGCTCATCACGCCTCGCCTACTTTATGGGCAAGAGGCAGCAGCTTCCTACGGGCATAAGCTCGGTCCAGCTCAGGTTCCGTGTGCCATGGCGGGCGATTGTCATCTTCTCCAGCCTTGCCTGTCTGATGATAATACTGGGCAATGTTAGTATCCTCGCCGACCTCTATGCCTTTGGCGCCATGTTAGCCTATACTATGGCCCACGTTTCTATCATTGCCCTGCGAGTAAAGGAACCCAACCTGAAACGCCCCTTCAAGATACCGCTTAATATCCGAATCCGGCGGAAGGATATACCAATAACGGCGGTCATCGGGGGGCTGGCTACAGCCATGACCTGGCTCATTGTGGTCTATACCCATGAATATGGGCGTGTCGTTGGTTTTGCCTGGATACTTATCGGTCTGCTGATTTATATCCTGTTCCGTCGGCTAACACACCGACCACTTGTGGCTAAAGTCCCAGAAGGTCAACCCAAGCTGGAGCGCATTCTCTACCCCACCCAACCGACCAGCCAAAAGCCAGAGGGAAAGGATATTGTAGATTTCACAAGAGAAGATTATAATACCAAGCACCCGCCATGATGGGGTTAGTGGGCAATGGAATTTAGCAGGATTTTAGTGCCGGTAACCGGCACCCAGGTTGATAATGAGGCAATAAGGCTAGCCTGCCGGCTAGGCAAGAAGAACAAGGCCAAAATCTGGGTGGTCTACGTTATCACGGTAAGACGTTCCCTGCCAATAGAGGCTGAGATTGAACCTGAGATTAGAAAAGCCGAAGACTTACTTGACAGCATAGAGGGTGTGGCTGGAGAAGAGAACTACGAGGTGAAGACTGATGTCCTCCAAGCCCGCGAGGCAGGCTCAGCTATTGTTGATGAGGCTGTAGAACGAGGGGTTGACCTAATCGTAATGGGCATTCCTTACAAGCGGCGCTTCGGGCTGTTTAGCTTGGGCACGGTTGTACCTTATGTGTTAACCAATGCCCCTTGCCGCATTATACTATATCGTGAACATAGTGCGTAGGTAGGTTTTCGTATGAAGGTAGTAATTATGGGCTGTGGGAGGGTAGGGGCTAGGCTGGCGGGACTGTTAGATATTGAGGGGCATGATATCACCATCCTGGACGTTGATGCCTATAGCTTCCGCCGACTACCCCCTGACTTTGCTGGCACAGCGCTGGTGGGTGATGGCACCGATGAGGAATCGCTGAGAAAGGCAGGCATAGAGCAAGCCGACGCCTTTGTCGCGGTCACCCAAGGGGATAATCGCAATATAATGGCCTCTCAAATTACCAAGCACATCTTCAATGTGCCCAAGGTGGTCTGCCGCATCTACGACCCACTGCGCCGGGAGCTATTCAACTCCCTGGGATTAGAAGCCCTCAGCCCGACCACAACCTTCGCCCAAATGCTAAAGGATAGAATAGAGAGGTAAGCTAAAAACATGTACATCATCATTATTGGTGGTGGCAAGGTAGGCTTCTACCTAGGTAAGGCTCTGCTTGAGGAAGGGCATGAGATCCTAATTGTGGAAAAGGATGCCAGTAGAACCGACTTTATCCGCAATGAGCTTGGTGGTGTTTGCATCCGGGGCGACGGCTGTGAGGTGACCACCTTAACTGAAGTAGGTACAGGACGAGCTGATATGTTTATTGCTGTCACCGGCGATGACGAAGATAACCTGGTTTCCTGCCAGGTAGCCAAGCATAAATTTAATGTGCCTCGGACTATAGCCCGAATCAGCAACCCTAAGAATGAGACCATCTTTAAGAAGCTCGGCATTGATGTTACGATAAGCAGCACCAACATTATTCTTGAATATATAGAGCAAGAAGTGCCAACACACCCCCTGATGCACCTCCTAGATATCAGGGATAAGGGGCTGGAGATAGTAGAGGTAAAGATACCAGCCAACTCACCAACTGTCGGCAAAAAGGTAAAGGAGCTTTCGCTACCAGCGGGAAGCTTCCTCTCACTAATCATTCGCCAGAAAGAAAAGCCACAGGCGCCTACCGAGAAGACCGTCATTCAAGCCGGAGACCAAATAATAGCCGTTACTACCCCCGAGGCAGAAGGGACACTAAGGGCTCTTCTTAGAGGTCTTTGACCACCCTATCAGCGCCTGCTGGAAACACACCTTCTAGTTAAAGAGACTTGCAAATAAAGCCGATTTAGGAGGCTTTTTATGAGCAGGCTTAACAAATACTGGGCACCGCTTGTTTTTCTTCTCATAGCTATTATCGTTATCGGGGGTATAGTCACCTGGTCAAGGTATAAACCACCCCAGTCCATAGAGATTTCCCTACCGCAAAGCCCCCAGTTCCAGGGCGAGGTTTACATTGGTGGCGGGGTGGCTAACCCCGGCTTTTACCCGCTAAAACAAAAGGATAGTTTAGAAGCCCTGCTCCAGGCTGCCGGCATTGCCGCTAACGCCGATATCACCCAAATTAGAATCTATGTTCCTAGCGCCGGGGCGGAAAAGGAACCACAAAGGATTGATATTAACCGGGCTGAAGCCTGGCTGCTAGAGGCTCTACCCGACATCGGCGAAGGCTTAGCCCAACGCATCATAGACTATCGCCAGAAAAATGGGGCATTCAAGAATATCACTGAGATAACCAATGTTCCAGGGATAGGACAATCAACCTACGAGCGGATTAAAAACCTTATTACTGTAGCTGAATAACGGTGGTGAATAGTGCCACTAATCTATCTAAGTTGCGCCTGGGTAGCTGGTATTTATCTGGGGTCAAAATTTGCCCCCTCCCCCGCCTTCATCTTTATCGGGCTTATCCCCCTCCCCCTCCTCTTCTTCTTTTCTCAATATCGTAAAGCAATAATCCTAACCTCGGTTTGCCTTATCACCCTCTTTGGTGGTGCACTACGTTTTCAGGCAAGCCAGCCCCACCAAGATGAGAGTTGTCTTCAGTTCTACAATGATAATAACCAGGTGGTTGAAATCAAGGGCATGGTCAATGCCGACCCCGAGGTCAGGGATAAGACGACCCACCTTTACCTCTCAGCCTCAGCGATAAAACTGGTTCAAGGGTGGCAGGTGGTATCAGGGGATGCCCTGCTCTTTGTGCCCCACTACCCCACCTACCACTACGGCGATGTGCTTCAGGCAACAGGCAAACTGGAAACACCACCCCAGCTTGATGACTTTGACTATAAAGGCTATCTTGCCCAGCAGGGAATCTACTCCACCATGTCTTACCCCAAGATAGAAACGCTGGCAACAGGGAAGGGGTTTAAGCCGCTGGAGTGGGTCTATGGTTTAAGGGAGCGCCTGTTTCAGACACTGGCCCAGGTTCTGCCTGAGCCGCAGGCGGCACTAGCCCAGGGTATTATCCTCGGCATCAGGTACACTATTCCGGCAGAGATTCAAGCCAACTTTGTCAACACGGGCACGGCTCATATACTAGCGATATCAGGTATTAACCTTACCATCATGGCTGGTATGCTGCTCAGCATTGGGATATGGCTCTTTGGCAAAAGGCGCTATATCTATATCTGGCTGGCGCTGGGCGTAATCTGGTTCTACACCCTACTCACCGGCATGAACCCTCCGGTAGTCAGGGGGGCAATTATGGCTAGCCTTTTCCTCGCCGCCGAGCTTCTGGGCCGGCAACGCATCGCCATCACCGCCCTTGCCTTCGCCGCCGCGATAATGGTAGGAATTAACCCCCAAACCCTGTGGGACGCTTCTTTTCAGCTCAGCTTCCTGTCAATGGCAGGGCTAATATTCATTGCCCCCCACCTCATGGCTCTGGGGAGAAGGGCGGTTAATAAAACCATTGGCGGGGAGGGGGTGGGTGGGGCTTTAGCCAATATTGTTACCGACAGCTTCGGTGTAACCCTAGCCGCCACCATCGCCATCTGGCCCGCCCTTGCCCAATACTTCAACATCCTCTCGCCGGCTGGTCCCCTGGCTACCTTTCTTGCCCTGCCAGCGCTGCCCGGCATCATTGCCAGCGGGGCACTGGCGGCGCTAGTCGGGCTTTTTGCCCTACCTGTTGCCCAGGTCATAGGCTGGCTTACCTGGCTATTTACCTCATACATGCTCCTGGTGGTAAACGGTTTTGCCTCCCTCCCCCTATCGTCAATCAAGGTTAGCCCTTTTGGCACCGGTGTAATCGTGGTCTACTATATAGCCCTCGCCGGCGCCATCTGGCTCGGTAGTAACAAAAGGCTGTCCAGAGCTAAAAGCTGGCTGGGGTCGGTGGTGAGGAAATGCCTTGACCTTGCCTGCCGAATACCAAAAAGATATATTATCCCGCCACTTTTAGTGTTAGCCATTCTAGCATCTATTACTGCCGCCTCAATGCCCGATGACAAGCTCCATATTAGCTTCATCAATGTTGGCGAGGGCGACAGCATTCTCATTCAAAAGGGAAGTCAGCAGGTCTTGATTGATGGTGGACCCACCCCCCAAGCCTTAAACCTGGGGCTGAGCGATAAGATGCCCTTCTGGGATAGAACCATAGAACTGGTGGTATCAACCCACCCCCACGCTGACCACATCGCTGGGCTGGTTGAGGTCTTACAGCGTTACCGGGTGGAACAGGTGCTTTACCCCAATTTAGATTATGATTCACCTTTATATCAAGAATGGCTAAGGTTAATCAAGGAGCAGGGTATTAAATACACCATTGCTCAAGCCGGACAGGAGGTTGATTTGGGCGATGGCGTAATAATAGAGGTGCTTAACCCCCAAACCCATCCGTTAACTGGCACCGAGTCTGATATAGACAATAATAGCGTGGTATTAAGATTGACCATGGGCAAGGTGAGCCTTTTGCTCACCGCCGATATACAGCAGGAGGCAGAATCCAGGCTCATTGCCGAGCGCGCTGACCTAGCCAGTACCGTGCTCAAGGTTGCCCACCATGGCTCAGCCACCTCAAGCACCCCACAATTTCTGGCGGTGGTCAAGCCAAGGGCAGCGGTTATATCGGTGGGGGAGAATAGCTACGGTCTCCCCACACCTAAGGTCATAGACAGGCTTAAAAAAGAGCTGAGCTCAGAAAATATATTCCGCACCGATGAGGGGGGAACAATAGAGTTCATCACCAATGGCGAGGAGCTGTGGGTGAGGGTGGAAAGCAAGCACTACCTTTTCAATTCGCCAGCGCTAAAGTAAAGCATGGCTGGGGGTTACCTTCCCCCTTTGGGAACCATAGTCGGCATTACCCCTTTGCCTCAAAAGGAGATTAGCTACTAGTATTCCTCCCCACCACCACGATGACCACCCATGTTACTGGAGATACTGGCTAAAAAGAGAAGTCCTGATAACCCGAACCAGAATATCCAGGTAAGCGCATCGCTGAACGGAGGGAGTATCCCAAGCAAAGTGACAACGCCTATTATCATGCTGAACCAAGCCAGAAGGCTAAACAACACAGCTAAGATACCCATAAAAACCTCCTTTTATCAAACCCTTGCGTTGTATTTTAGCACATAGTTACTATATAATGAATGGTTGAATTGCTTAAGTCAAGATAGTAAAGGAGTAGTAAAGGAATAATAGCATGAGATTGATAAAAAATCTATACTTTTACCCGGAGAAGGGAATGATGGACTCCAATACCTATGTGATTAAGGATAAAACAAGCGTCATCATCGACCCCGGCCTTACCCAATTCCTGCCGGCACTAATCCAGGATTTGCACCAGGACGGCATCGACCCTAAAGAGATAGACATTATCACCAACACCCACCTCCACGGTGACCACTGCTGGGCAAATGACGCCTTCAAGAAGTTCTCCGGGGCTAAAATACTCCTCCATCCCTCGCAGAAGAATTCCTGGGATGCAACCGTTATCCAAACATCAAGATTCTTTGGTGTTCCGGCCGTGGAGTTTGCCCAGGATGAACTACTTAAGAACAACAAGCTAAATACTGGAGAAATGGAATTTGAAATCATCCCCTCCCCGGGACATTCCCCGGACAGCATCTGCTTTTACTGCCAGAAGGAGAAAATGCTGATTTGTGGAGACGTTATCTTCAACCAGAATACAGGGCGGGTTGACCTGCCCGGCGGCAGTGCCGATAAGCTTAAGCAGTCAATAGAGCGGTTATCACAGCTAGAAATAGAATACCTGCTTCCCGGGCATATGGACGTTATTATCGGCGAGAAAAGGGTAAAGGAAAACTTTGACTTTATTAAGCAGCATGTATTCCCCTACCTCTGAGGTAAACAAATGCCCCTAGAATCCTTTGAAATCGGACCAATCAGACCACCAAGCGAGGCTTACTCCCTGCTCATCAGGGTAACCAGGAACTGCCCCTGGAACCGTTGTTACTTCTGCCCGACCTATAAGGGGAGAAAATTTGAGCTAAGGTCGGTGGAGGAGATAAAGCAGGATATACTAGCCGTCAAGGCAATACAGGACAAGCTAAGGGAGCTTTCGTGGAAGGCCGGCTACGGGGGCAAGGTGGAGGAAGCCGCCGCTGCTATACTCAATAACCCACCAAATGAAGCCTTCTTTAATGTTGCCCTCTGGCTTTACTACGGTGGCGAAAGCGCCTTCCTTCAGGATGCCAATAGCCTGATTATGAGAACCAATGAGCTGGTTGAGGTGCTAAGATTCCTGAAGCAGACTCTGCCCACCATCACCCGCATCACCAGCTATGGCCGCTCCAAAACAGCCGCCAAAAAGACGCTGGAGGAGCTAGTCCAGCTGCGTGAGGCCGGGCTTTCCCGACTCCATATCGGGCTGGAGTCAGGCTATGACCCGGTGCTTAAATACATGGACAAGGGGGTTACCGCCGCCGACCACATAAAGGGCGGGAAGAATATCGTCGCTTCGGGCATCTCGCTCTCAGAATATGTCGTTCTCGGCTTGGGGGAAAAGGGGATGTGGCGGGAGCATGCCACCGAGACAGCCAGGGTACTAAACCAGATAAACCCAGACTTCATCCGGGTTAGAACCCTGACCGTCAGGCCGGGCATGCCCTTATATGATGAGGTCAAGAACGGCAAATTCATCCGCCAGACAGACGAGGAGATTATAGAAGAGGAGAAGCTATTTATTGAAAATCTCAACTGCCAGTCAAACTTTGTCAGCGACCATATTACCAATCTGCTCCAGGAGCTCGAGGGGAAACTGCCCGAAGACAAAGAGGGAATGCTAGCTACCATCGCTAAGTTCCAAGCCCTATCGCCGGCGGAGAGACAAAATTTTAGGCTGGGGCGAAGGCTGGGCATATACGAGCGACTGGATGAGCTGAATAACCAGCCCAAACATGATATTGTGGAGCAGGCAAGGCAGAAGCTCAGCAAAGATGGCAACCAGGTAGACGATGAGACAATATACTCCCTGATGGAAGGGTTCGTATGAGTCTGGAAGAAGAGGTCGGCAAACTGCTTCGGCAGAAGGGGTTAACCCTGGGCGTTGTTGAGTCCGCCAGCGGCGGGCTAGTCTCTCACCGCATAACTAATATCGCTGGCAGCTCAGACTACTATAAAGGCTCGGTTACCTCCTATAGCAATGAGGTCAAGATTAAGGTGGTGGGGGTAAAAGAGGCGACGATAAACCGCTACGGTGTGGTGAGCGCCGAGGTAGCTGAAGAGATGGCGCAGGGCGGGAGAAAAATACTCGCCGTTGATATCTGCCTATCAGATACCGGTATTGCCGGACCCA
>Ga0315280_10003675_pt1 | contig 23318 bp, 9 predicted proteins | sample YL17G06_40_MG_FD_203697 | JGI IMG/M metagenome (GOLD analysis project Ga0315280, IMG submission 203697) | Sediment microbial communities from Yellowstone Lake, YNP, Wyoming, USA - YL17G06_40 | ecosystem: Environmental > Aquatic > Freshwater > Lake > Sediment | place: USA: Wyoming | collected... | reverse complement strand
GAACATCGACCATTTCGTCCAACACTCCAATGCTCACACCCAGCCTTTTGTCTGGACGGCCACTGCCGATTCGATACTGGAAAAGATTAAAAGACTTTGTCAACATATTTGCGAGACGCAACACTAGACTAGCTGGGTTGACCTAAGAATATCGTTTTTTGCCTAGAAAATCTAACTTTAAGACCAAAATTTAGGTGAAAATCAAAAGTATCTCTTTTAGTATCTTATAGATAAATCGGGCCGCCCCCATTTTTTCCATTTTTTCTTTTTTCTTCATTTTTTGCTTCTTCATCCGTATTTCTTTTTTGCACCGCTGCCGATTGATTGACTGCTGACTCTTTTGTTGATATTCTTTTTCAATCCAAATGGAAGGCAAGGCCAGGTCATGAAATGCCCGAAATGCCAATCTGATAATCCGCAAACCGCCCAATTTTGCGCCGCCTGCGGAACGTCACTGGCCACACTGGGCGTTGAGAGCGGCTCGCCCCTGCCCGTACCAACTCCCTCCGCACCCACGCCGGCCACCACCCCCACCCAGACTCTCCGCCCTGAGGTCAAGGATACAACTCTGGGCGCGCTCATCGGCGGAAAATACAAGCTGCTCGAAGAGCTGGGAAGCGGAGGGATGGGAGTCGTCTACCTGGCCGAGCAGGTCGAGCCGGTCAAACGCCGCGTCGCTCTCAAAATCATCAAGCTCGGCATGGACACCCGCCAGGTCGTCACCCGGTTCGAGACCGAGAGGCAGGCCCTGGCCGTCATGGACCATCCGAATATCGCCAAGGTCTTTGATGCCGGCGCGACCGAAACGGGCCGTCCCTACTTCGTCATGGAGCTCGCCCGGGGCATCCCCATCACGGACTATTGCGATAGGCACAAGCTCTCCACCCGGGAGCGCCTCGAGCTCTTCATCGCCGTCTGCCAGGCGGTCCAGCACGCCCATCAAAAAGGCGTCATCCACCGGGACCTCAAGCCCTCGAACATCCTGGTCGTCATCCAGGATGACCGGCCGGTCCCCAAGATCATCGATTTCGGAATCGCCAAGGCGACCGACCATCGCCTGGCCCAACGGACCCTTTTCACCGAACAGGGCCAACTCATCGGGACGCCCGAATACATGAGCCCGGAACAGGCGGAGATGTCCGGCCTGGACGTCGATACGAGGACGGACATCTATTCGCTGGGGGTGATCCTTTATGAGCTGCTGGTCGGCCTGCTGCCGTTTGACGCCCAGAAGCTCAGGTCCGCGGGATTCGGAGAGATCCAGAGGATCATCCGGGAGACCGAGCCCCCGAAGGCCAGCACGCGGCTCAGCACCCAGAAGGAGACAAAAGCCGAGATCGCCGAGAAGCGAAGGACAGACCCGGGCTCACTCGTCAAGCTCCTTCGGGGCGACCTGGATTGGATCACGATGAAAGCGATGGCCAAGGACCGGACGCACAGGTATTCGACGGCCTCCGAGCTGGCCGCTGACATCGAGAGGCATTTGCGCCATGAGCCGGTGTCGGCCGGCCCGCCGAGCACTGTCTATCGGGTGCGGAAGTACATCAGTCGCCACAAGCTGGGCGTGGCGGCGGCCGGAGCAATCATGTTGGCCGTCCTCATCGGGACTGCGGGGACAACCATCGGCCTCCTGAGAGCGGTGCGGGCCGAGAAAAAAGCCGTCGAGGAAGCGGCGACGGCCACGAGAGTGTCGGACTTTCTTGTCGAGCTTTTTGAGGTCTCCGACCCCAGCGAGGCCCGAGGAAACACGGTCACGGCCCGGGAGATCCTGGACCGGGGAGCGAAAAAAGTAGAGGGGGAGCTGGCCAGGCAGCCTTCCATCCAGGCCCGGCTGCTGGACACGATGGGCCAGGTTTTCCAGAGTCTCGGCCTTTTTGACCAGGCTCTTCCTCTGATGCAATCTGCCCTCCAGTCGCGGCGCAGGCATCTGGGCGATAACAACCTGGAGACAGCCGAAAGCATGTACCATACCGGCCTGTTGCTGGTCGCCAAGGGAGACTATGCCGGGGCCCAGCCGCTCCTCGAAGAAGCTCTCGCAGTGCGGCGGGGACTCCTGGAAAGCGATCATGCCGAAATGGCCGCCAGCCTCAGCAGTCTGGGTGAGCTCGCTTATTTGAAGGGTGACTATGCCAAGGCTGAAGATTTCTTCCGCGAATCATTGGAAATCCGGCGAAAAGCGCTCGGTCAGGAGAATCTGGAAACATCGAACAGCCTCAATGACCTGGCGATGACGCTCAAGCAGCAGGGAGAACTCGACAGGGCCGAGCCGATGTACCGGGAATCCCTGGCCATCCGACGCAGGCTTCTAGGCTCTGACCACTCCGCCGTCGCCCAGAGCCTGAACAACCTGGGGATGTTCCTGTATGAGCTGTTTCTGGAGAAAAAGAATGACGGTCAGGAAGCCGAAAGCCTGTTTCGAGAGGCCTTGGCGATCAACCGCAAAATACTGGGCGAGGGGCATCCGGAAGTCGCCACAAACCTCAATAATCTTGCCCTCCTGTTGCGGGATAAAGGCGACCTGGACCAAGCTGAAAGCCTGTTTCGGGAGATCATCGAGATCGACCGCAAAAACCTCGGCGATATCCACCCCTATGTGGCTGGGGACATGCGAAGCCTGGCGGGCGTGCTCATGAGCAAAGGAGACCACATTGCAGCTGAAGAATATCTTCGCCAAGGGCTGGCGATTCAGAGGAAGACATTTCCTGAAAAGCATTGGCAGATCGCGACGACAAAACTCTTTATTGGTTCCTGCTTGGTCGAACAAAGACGATTTCGGGAGGCCGAGTCTCTCCTGCTTGAAGCTTTGCCTATCATCCAGGAAAATTTTGGCCCGCCCCATCGGCGGACACTGGCCGCCATTCAGGATATTATCAAGCTCTACGAAGCCTGGGGAAAGCCGGAGAAGGCGGCGGAATATAAAGCCCTGGCAAAAGACCGTGATTTCTTGAAAAAACAATAGGCAAGGCCAAGAAAGGGATTAGGCAAGAGAAACGAAGGCCCTAAGAGTCCAAGAAAAGGCCAAAGTCAGGATCAAGATGGCAAGCCCGGATGATGAACATGGAGCGGGTGAAATACGAATGGGAGCATTTTGAGGAGGGACGGTACCCGCAAGACGCTGGCACGGCTGAGGGGCCCTGATTTCCTGCGTTTACCCTGGATAGAAGGAGATATTCGTGAATCGAAAATCAATCAGCCGAAGGCATTTCACAGAATTTTCGGGGGCTGGTATAGCAGGTTTGATCGGCCTTTCTTCCCGAAAAATTGGTGACAGCTATCTGATTTCCCAATTTCGAAATAGGGTAATTAGATGACTGTCACCATTTTAGGGAGGGCCGGATGAATGGAGAATAACGGAGTGAGCAGCGAGAACCGCATCAGATTACGCCGCCGCGAGGCGCAGCTTCTCCAGCGGATCGAGAGGCTGAAGAAGGCCATGAACGAAACCAAGGAGCTGAACACGCTCGCCTTAAAGGGCAAATTATTTAAAGAGGCCCAGGAGGAACTGAAAAGAGTTCAAGAGAGACTCGCCGGCGCCGGGACGAGCGAGAACCCGGACTAACCCTGCTTCGCCGGGAAGTCCGGGGCACGCAGGTCCGGAATCCCGCAAAATTCTCCCAAATCCCCAAGAGAAAAAAATAGGTTCATATGTCACTGGCCAAAAAAAGCTAAATAAAGAGGCTCGGCGTCAGGACGATGCCTTGTGTCTCCTGGCCCAGGGGCAGACCTGCAGGCAGACCAGGCAGGCTTCATCGCCCCGGCACGTCCCGATGTCCAGGACCTGCTCGCGGGTTTGGGGCCGGTCTTCGCTCGGCCTCACCCTTCAAGTGTCGAAGAGAGAGCGCCGACCTCGATCTCGCCCGCGGCGATGGGCCAGACAAAGAATTGGTGACAGCTATCTAATTTCCCAATTTCGAAATAGGGTAATTACATGACTGTCACCATGTTATTCACCATGTTATTTGACGTTAGGTTCGGGGCGAACGGAAGAAACTTTCCTGACGGTTCTTCCGTACTACATAATTAGCGGAGTAAAAAATTCGTGACCTAAAAATTGGTGACAGCTATCTAATTTCCCAATTTCGAAATAGGGTAATTAGATGACTGTCACCATTTTATTAGGAGGAAGACCATGTTGAGGAGGGATTTTCTTAAGATTGGCGGGGCAGGCCTCATGGCCGTGCCCCTGCTGAGATTTGCTGCTTTTAAGCGGAGACCACCCGACAGAAGGGAATCCAGTCTCTGGGTCCACGGGTCGCCCTATCTCGGACACTCTGACTACAAAAAGAACCTTCGGGGGCTCTCACCCGACGAAATCAGACGGGAGCTCGTTCACTTCAGGACGGCCGAGCCGTGGCGAAGAATGATTCTTTTCGCGCTGTAAGGAGGTTGGAATGAAAGAATTGGCAGAATTGGCCTTGGACACCGCCAAGTCCAGGGGAGCTTCCTACGCGGATATCCGTATATGCCGCTACCGGAATCAGTATATCTTTGGCCGCGATAAGCGCATAGAAACGACTGCGGACACGGAAGATGCGGGGTTTGGGATAAGGGCCGTCGTCAACGGCGCTTGGGGATTCGCCTCGAGTTACCGCCTGGAAAAAGCGGAGGTCCAAAGGATCGCCGCCCTCGCTGTGGACGTGGCCAGAGCGAGCTCGCGCTTGTTGAGGCAACCGGTGGAACTCGTCCCGGAGCCCGCTTATCAGGACCACTGGCAGTCGCCGATCCAGAAAAATCCTTTTAAGATTCCGATGGAGAAAAAGATCGACCTCATCCTCAAGATCAATGAAGAGATGCTCAAGGTCGATGGAATCAAGGTAGCGACCGCATACCTTAATTTTAACGAGATGTGGAAATACTTCGTCTCCACCGAAGGTTCCTTCATCGAGCAAGACTTGATGTTTACTAACCCCAATTTTACGGCAGTCGCTGTCGGAGCCGGCGATTCCCAGACCCGGTCCATCCAGGTTCCGCCGGAACAGAAAGGCTACGAACTCATCGAATCCATCGACTGGGTTGAAAAAGCCCGGAAGACGGCCGAGGAGGCCGTCGAAAAGCTGAAAGCCAAAGAAGGAACGGCCGGGAAAAAAGACCTGATCCTCATGCCCTCCCACCTGTGCCTGACGATACATGAAAGCATCGGCCACGCCACCGAGCTCGACAGGGCCCTCGGCTGGGAGGCGGACATGGCCGGGACAACTTTTGTCACTCCGGACAAACTCGGGACACTCAAATACGGATCGCCGCTCATGAACATTGTCGGCGATAAACTTCTTTCCGGCGCGCTGGGCACCGCCGGGTATGACGACGACGGCGTGAAATCGCGCAGGTTTTTCATCATCAAAGAGGGGATCTTTGTCGGCTATCAGACAACGCGGGAGCTGGCCAGGTTCGTCAAGGAAAAGGAATCCACAGGCTGCGCCTACGCCGATTCCTGGTCCTCCTTCCCCCTGCAGCGAATGCCCAACGTCTGGCTTAAGCCCGGAGATAAGCCTTTGACTCTGGATCAGTTGATCTCGGACACCGAGGACGGGCTGCTTTTTGACGGGATGGGAAGCTTCAGCATCGATCAACAGAGATATAATTTCCAGTTCGGCGGGGACGCCGTTTGGGAAATCAAGAACGGCAAGGTCGGCGATATGGTCAAAAATGTGGCCTACCAGTCCAAGACAACCGACTTCTGGGGCTCGCTCGATGCGGTCTGCTCCCAGGAACATTGGGAGAACTGGGGTGTCTTCGGCTGCGGAAAAGGGGAGCCGATGCAGCCGGCAAGAATGGGACACGGGAGCGCCCCGGCCAGGTTCCGCCGCGTCAATATTATCAGCGGAGGAGGGAAATTATGATTCTCGAAGAAAAGGAAATCAAAGGCCTGCTGGAAGGAATCATCGCCGAAAACCCGGGAAAGGAGATGACTGTCGGCGCCTCGGCCAACGAAACGGGTTCGACCCGTTTTGCCAACAATGCCATCACCACGAATGGTGTCTATAACCGCCTTGATCTCTATGTCGAAGTGACCAAAGGCAAGAAGAGGGGGATCGCCGTAGTCAACGAGCTCAGCCCGGAAAAGATCCGGGAAGCTGTCGGGAGGGCCGATGCCCTGGCGGACGTGGCCCCCGAAAACGCGGAACTCATGCCTTCCCTTGGACCCCAGGCGTATCCGCAAGTCCCGCCTCTCTATTTCCCCGGCACCGCTGAATTCTCGCCCGGCCAGCGGGCTGAGGCGATCATATCCGTCATCGAGAAGGCCAAAAAGCAATCCACCGGGGCGGCGGGCTTCTTTGAAACGGGCTCTTATTCCACGGCCGGCCTGAATTCAAAAGGCCTCTATTATTATCTCAAGGCGACGCGCTCTTATTACAGCAATACGCTCAGAAGCGAGGGCGGCTCCGGCTGGGCTTCGGCCGAAGAGGAAGATGTGGGCAAGATGGCGACAGGAGAACTGGCCGATCGGGCCTTGAAAAAAACCCTGGATTCCAGAAGCCCCAAGTCTCTTGCTCCCGGCAAGTATACGGTCATCCTTGAGCCCGCCGCCGTCGCTGATATGGTCTGGTTTATGCTCTACAACTTCGCCGCCCGGGAGGCCGATGAAGGCAGGAGCTTTCTTTCTCTCGGGGAAGGCAAGAACAGGCTGGGGGAGAAGCTTGTTTCACCCGACGTCACGATTTACAGTGACCCAACGTTCCCGGAGAACCCGGCTTTTCCTGTCGGAGAAGACGGATTGCCCCTCAAAAAGACGGTTTGGGTCGAAAAGGGCGTGGTCAAAAATTTGATCTACACCAGATTCTGGGCCGAAAAGAAGGGTCGAGAACCCGTACCTTTCCCGCCCAACATCATCATGGAAGGCGCGAATCATACACTCGAGGACGTGGTCAAATCCACAAAAAAGGGAATCTTGGTGAGCCGGTTCTGGTATATCAGGGACTTGAACCCGATGATCCTGCTGCTGACGGGACTGACGAGGGACGGCGTCTTCTTGATTGAAAACGGCAAGGTCAGCCATCCGGTGAATAACTTCAGGTTTAACGAGAGCCCGGTCAATGTCCTGCGGAATGTGGAAATGATGTCGCGTGCTGTGAGGGCTGTCGGCGGCGAAACCGGCCAATCCGCCGTCGTCCCCGCGCTCAGGGTGAAAGAGTTTAATTTCGCCTCGGTCTCGGATGCGGTCTAGAACAGAGCAGGAGTGCTGGCGGCAGCCCCTCGAATAACCGAGCCTTTAAATCTAGAACAAAAATTGCAGGGCCAGCTGGAGTCGGCGTGGAGGGACTATTCGCGCCGGCTTCATGAACCCCTCGGCCGTACCGATGGTCGTCAGAGTATCGATCATCGTGTGGGAGTTGAAAACGTTGAAGGCATCGGCCATGATGTTGATACTGAACCTGCCTGGTAATCGGACTCTCTTTTCCAGCCTGAGATCCAGGTTGTACCAGGGGTCGAGCCTCCATTTCGAACCTCTGGGCTCGGCCAAAATCGAAAAGGCCCCCTGGTTCATCCCGACAACGGGGATCGTCCTGGCAATCGGCTTTCCCGTTTGAGCCCAATAACTGAAGCTGATGCTGAAGTCGTGGGGAAAGAAGTATGAGCCCTGAATTTTGAACATGTAGGTCCTGTCGCTCTGCAGCAGACCCTTCCAGCCGGTATTGTTAATCAGGTCATTGGGGTCCTGAAGGCCCGAAAAGCTGCCTTGAGTGAGCTGGCTGGAATTTGAAACCCCATAGGCTTTGGAAATGACGAAAGAAGAGCTGAGCTGCCAGTTATGGGACATTCTCTTCTGCACGGAGATGATCAGCCCCTTGTATCTCTGCTTAAATTCGGGACGGTTCATGAGCACCAGCAGGTTTTCGCTCGGGTCGTTCGTTTGATTCCAGACTTTTATCGTCTGTCCGGTATACTCATCGATATAATCCACCTGCTCGAATTGTCCATTGGCATTCGACCAGGAGAGAAAATTCTTGGTGGTTTTATAGAGATAGGTTAATTCGAGGGAGAAATCCGCAAAAAGTTCCCGGGTGAACCCGACAGAGAACTGCTGACAGAGACTGTTCTTGAGATTCTTGTCCACCGCCAACCCCTCCGTGGGAATCCAAGTCCACATGGGAATGTCATACTCGCTTGTCTCCGGGTCAAACTCGAACGCATAGATGGTCTGGGCACTTGGCGCCAGCCTGAAAAACCATCTCAAGGCCAACCCTTCGTAGTAGTGCCCATAGTTGGCTCTAAAAATGGTCTTTTTATCCGACGTCAGCTGATAGACCAGGCCTATTCTCGGAGACCAATTATTCCAGGCGATGACATTATTAATCCCTTTGATTTTATTCCCGGTGGGGTTTCTTTGAACATCGATCTCATCGACATCCCAGATATCGCCGTCCTGGTGGTCAAAGCGCAGGCCCAGGTCGAGAGTCAAACGGTCGGTGATGGTCCAGGCATCATCCACAAATACGCCCAGCTTGTTGACGGTAGCGCCGTAGTTATAAGGGTTTTGAAAATAAGCGGCGTACGGATAACCGCCGTAATCATAATAGAACACTCCACCTGAGTAAGAATAGACGCCGCCGTAACCGCCCTTGGTATACTGGACCCCTGCCTTAAACTCATGATTTCCTTTGATAAAGTTATCGGCAAATTGAGACAGCGAAGCGTTGGCCTGGAACTTGGTGCCGTGAGCTATGTCCCAGGCGCTAATACCGTTGGACCAAATCCCTGTGGCTCCATCATAATGGCCGGACTCATCCAGGTTTCCATCCATCGGAACCCATTCGTCATGGGCATACCAACCGCCTATTTTCAGGTCAAGGATGGTATTGGGCCCCAAAATCGAGGTCAGCATGAGGTTGGGCACAAGGTACCATCCGGGTTCCTTGGCTGTGGCATCATAAGGTGAGTAAGGGGTGATCACATCCGGCAAATCGGAGATTTCGTGCTGATAGGAGAACACGAGCCTGTTGTTCTTGTTGAGCTGCATGGTCGCTTTGACAAACCCTCTATCATAAGCCGATTTTGTGGGATATTGAGGGTCTGTTCCGAGCTGGGAATAGGAGTATCTCTTGCTCTGAAAATTCGAGTAGAACCAGATTTTATCCCTTTTTATCGGGCCCGAGAATTCCAGACTGAAGTCCGTTGATTTTTCGATGCTGAACGGAAATTGGGTGACATCGGGAGGAAACCCGACTCCCTTAACGTTATTAGAGACAAAGCTCGATGGAATGACGTAGGCATTCAATCCTCCGTGAAAGTCATTGCCTCCTGATTTCGTCACGACGTTGACGACCGCTCCCTGGAAATCGCCGTATTCAGCCGGAGTGCCGATGGCGAGGACTTCACCTTCCTGATAAATGTCCGGGTTGTTCCAGACCCAGGTGGTGCCGTTGTAATCGAAAGATGTGTCGACGCCGTCAACCAGGTAGTTATCCGACCAATAATTTGAGCCGTAGGAAGAATGCCACTCCTCTCCACCGGTTTCGTTGGCTGAAACGCCGGGAGCCCAGTACATGATGTCGATATAAGTGAAACGAGTCTTGGGTAGATTTTGCAGGAGGTTCTGGTCATAGGTGGTGGTCGTGCCGGACTTGGTGACATCGACCACCGGGCTTTTGCCCACGACGGTAACGGATTCTTCTAAAGGCGTAGACTTCAAAATAATATCCTCCGTCGTCGTCGTGCCCACAGAAATGACGATATTTTCTCTTTTTTGATGCTGGAAATTCGGCAAAGAGAAAGTCGCCGAGTACCTTCCCGGCGGAAGCGCCCCAAATATAAATGTCCCGCTTTCCGTCGTGACGGCAGACCTTTTTCCGCCGATGAGAGCCGGGCTTTCCATTTCCACGGTAACTCCCGGGAGAACCTCACCGGCTTCGTCCTTGACCGTCCCCCTGAAAGTCCCGGTTAACCTCTGAGAATGGACCGATGAGACAGAGAGGCAAAACAAAATCCCAAAAGCGCACAATGCTGCCAAAACGTGATTCTTCTTCATAATCCCCTCCTTCCTAAAAATTTTCTCCATGGCTAGGGACAAATTATATAAAGCACTCAAAATTGTGCCCGACTTACACGCGCTGACATGCCACCTTAAATATAGCATGCGAAAAATGGCCTGGTCAATTAAAAAATTGGTGACAGCCATCTAATTTCCGAATTCGAAGGAGGGCTTAAGATTCAGATTATCGAACGGGCTTATGGTATTTCTTCTCCCCCAGCGGCGACCAGAGCCCGTAGCTCTCCTCTTGAACGCGGCATTTGCCTGCGGACGTCCAGTTGAAGCCGTAGTTGTACCCGAACCACAGGTACTTATCTCCGCCTCCATTTTCAGTCGTAATAATGTAGCGGGCGGCGATGTTTCCAATCCCCAGGACCTTATCTCCGGGCAGGGCGCCCTCTCCTCTGTCTCCTTTGTTGACATCGAAGGGAATCCAGCCGTAAGGAGGCAGGTAGACCTCGGTCCAGCGATGAAAGACATCATCTACGCTGGCATCGTCACCACGCAGGCTGACGGCGCCGACATAACGGATGGGGACTCCCAAGGCGCGGCAGAGAGCGATCATCGAATAAGAATACTCAGAACAGGAGGCCGTCCCCCTCTTGAGCACTGTCGGAGCGGGGTTCCAGCCGCCCACGGGCTTGAGGTTGTAACTCAGGTGGTCCGCCAGGTACTCATAGATGCGCCGAACGATCCAGTACGGATTTTTTTCCTGGCCGGCGATCTTCCGGGCGAGCTCCTGGATGTAGGGGTCACTGACTCGATATTTATCGCCGTCCTGCGTAAACTTGTTCCTGATGTCGAGGGGGATATCATCGAGAGTCTCGACTTTATCGGGATAGATGAAATACTCGGCCGCGGAGATTTTGGCGTCGACTTTCCAGCCCGGCCGGACGATCGAGTAACCATTCAGGTTTTTGAACTCGAAATGGGCAATTTTTTGACCCCAGCTGTCTTCGATCATCTCGTTCGGGCTGGGGTCGAACCGGACGGGGCCAAGAAGAGATTGGTTGTCCCGATTTTCAGGGATCGGCAGGTAAATATCTAAAGTCTTGACCGTCCCCGGGCCGTAGTTGCGGAATTCCTTCACAAACTGGAGTGACAGCGGGAGCTCGTCCCACTTGGAGACGATATCCGTGTCGAAGACCTTGATTTTATAGATCTCTTCATTCTCATAATCGACGTTCCAGAGCGCGCCATCTCCCCAGGCCAGGCCATAGGGAAAAGGACCGTACGAGCGCAGCGAAGAAAGGCAGAGCCCGTCTGAAGGATTGACGAGATAGACCCGGTCCTCGCTTCTGTCCGTGACCCAGAGGTATTTTCCGTCGAAAGCGAGCCCGGCAGGCTCTCCGGCCGGCGAAGGGAAAGTCTGGACCATCATCCCGTCCACGGGAGAGACCTTGAGCAGAGTGTCGCTCCTGAAGTCCGCAATCCAGAGATATTCACCGTCCCAGGCCAAGTCACGCGGGTTGGGGCTGTTCGATTCGAGGATGGAGAGGGCGATTCCCGTGGCCGGGTCCAGCTTGTACATCAGCTTTTCTCCCGAGTCGATATGCCAGAGGTATTGTCCATCCCAGGCCAGTCCCTCGGGGTGGTGTCCGGGAGATTCGAAGCTCGTGAGAACATTCCCGTTCTCAGGGTCGATCTTGTAGATCTTGTCAGTAAAATCGTCGGCAAGCCAGAGATATTTGCCATCAAAGGCCAGGCCGGTCGGGCACGGACCGGGCGTCTTTATGACTTTAAGAACATCTCCAACTTTTCCCCAGGATAAAACGGCCATAAGAGCGATGAGACTGATACAAAGATTGAATTTTTTCATCGTGATCTCCTTTAGATTCTTGTTATTCTTGTCGTTTCTTATAATTATAGGCAAACCCGAAAAGATTTGCAAAAAAGCGGACCCGTCATAATTGCCAAAAATTAGTGACAGTCATCTAATTTCCCGATTTCGAAATAAGGAAATTAGATGACTGTCACCGTTTTATTGGCCCCATCTATTGAAAAAATAGTCACGGCTATATATGTTAATATGTTCGGTTCTCTTCCATCTTGTGTGGGTGGAATACACGGAAAGGAGAGGAGCGACCTTGAGGATTTAGCCTTCCCGAGTCGTTCTTCGAGGGAATCCAACGAAGTGGGACGCCGAGTATGTTTGAGCACGCGAGAATTCAGTCCTCTAACCCTTCTGATGCCAGAGACATATGGTCCAAGGAGAAAGACGAACGTGCGGAGTTACGCAGGCGCCGAGAAGAACGGCGAGGGAATGGCGTTAAAAATCCGAAGGGAGCGACGACATTTCCGTGTCTTCCACCATCCTATCTACCAACACTGAATGGAAGAGAACCATATGTTCCAAAGGAGGCGCGCATGAAAACTTCAAGATTTTTAATTTCAATACTGGGTCTCGTCACGATCCTCGGGTTGGCCGGTCGGACGCCGGCCAAGGGGATGTTTACGCTCGAGCAGGTTTTGAGTTCACCCTACCCCACGAACCTGGTTTCGGCAAAAAACGCCGACCGTATAGCCTGGGTTTTTAATACCGAGGGAGCCCGCAATATCTGGATCGCCGCAGGGCCGGACTTTGTGCCTGTTAACCTGACCAGCTATGAAAGAGACGAGGTATTCGAGATCCCGGATGTGGCGATCACCGCTGACGGCAGCATTGTGGTGTATGTGCGCGGCGGAAACCCCAACAGTCAGGGGTGGGTGACAAATCCCACGAGCAGTCCTGAAGGGGTCGGGCAAGCCATCTGGGCGGTCAGGTCCGGCGGCGGAAATCCCTGGAGAGTTTGCCCCGGCAACAACCCGGAGATTTCTCCCGACGGAAAATGGGTCCTGCTGGTAAAGGATAACCTGATCTATCGTGTGACCCTTAGAGACTCCAGCCCCTCCGGCGAAGCGCCTGTCCCGGAACTGCTGTTTAAGGCCGCCGGGAAAAACGGCAGCCCCCAGTGGTCGCCGGACGGAACCCGGGTCGCCTTTGTCAGCAGCCGCGATGAGCACAGCTATGTTGGAGTCTATGATCTTGGGAAAGACAGGATCACCTGGATGGCTCCGAGCGTCGACCGCGACAGTGACCCGGCGTGGTCGCCGGACGGCAGGCACATCGCCTTTTTCCGGCGGCCCGGCTCCGAGTACAATGAGGTCTTCGATTACTGGAATCCTCCTATCCCGACCATCTGGGTTGCCGAAGCGGAAACCGGCCAGGGCCAAGAATTGTGGAATCCCTCCGGAGCGGAGCCGAAATATTACACCATCCGCAATCTAACGTGGGCCGCAAATAACCGAATTCTTTTCACGGCCGAACACGACAACTGGAATCACATGTTTTCCCTGGCGCCCACCGGCGGAGAACCGGTTGACCTGACGCCGGGAGACGGCGTCATCGAGCAATTCCATCTCTCCGCAGACGGAAGTACTCTCTTTTTCAGCAGCAACCTGGCCGATAGCCACGGCCGGCACATCTGGAAGGTGCCTGCGGCGGGCGGCAAGGCGGTGCAGCTAACCAAGGGGGCCACGATCGGCTGCTATCCGGTGTCCCTGGCTTCAAGGAAGGACGTTGCCTTTATGTACGCGACGGCCGTACATCCCATGTCGATAGCTCTGGTGTCGGCCGCGGGAGGCAAGACTCAGGTGATTGCTCCGACAAAGCTGCCGGAAAAGTTTCCCCTGGAAGAGCTGGTCGTGCCGGAGCTGGTCATCGTCAAAGCTCCGGACGGCCTGGAGATTCCCTGCCAGCTTTTTCTCCCCAAGGGGGCCAAGCCCGGTGACAGGCGGCCGGGGGTCGTCTACACTCACGGCGGTCCCATCCGGCAGATGCTCCTGGGGTGGCATTATATGGAGTTTTACTCAGAGGCCTACGGCATCAATCAGTATTTTGCCAACCAGGGCTACGTGGTAATTTCCATCAATTATCGCAGCGGCATCGGCTACGGCCGCTCCTTCCGCATGGCCCCCAATACCGGCCGCAGGGGCGCCTCCGAGTACCAGGATGTGGTGGCCGGAGCCAAGTACCTTCAGGGCCGGCCGGAGGTCGACCCGGAGAGAGTCGGGCTCTGGGGGTTGTCTTACGGCGGGCTTTTGACCGCCATGGGACTGGCGCGCAATTCCGACATCTTCAAGGCGGGCGTGGACCTGGCCGGTGTACATGACTGGTCGGCGCGGGGGCGGGATACCCGCACTGGTGTGTTTGGTGGAATGTCGGCAGAAGATCGTAAGCTGGCTTTCGACTCTTCGCCGGTGGCCAGTGTCAAGACCTGGACGTCGCCCGTCCTATTTGTCCACGGGGACGATGACCGCAACGTCGACTTTTCCCAGACGGTCGACCTCGTGCAGAAACTCCGGGCCAAGGGCGATGTTCATATCGAGCTTCTGGTCCGCCCCGACGAGCCGCACGAATTTCTGCTGCACAAAAACCGCCTGGATGCCTACAAAGCCACTTTCGAATTCCTGAGCAGGTTTATCGGAAAAAAGTGACTGCTAAATAATCGGTGACAGTCATCTCTTTTCCCGATTTCTAATTAGGTAATTAAATGACTGTCACCAATTTATTTGATAAATCGGCGAAGTCAGTCCAATCTGTTTGACGACGCACGAGAACAATTAGAAGGGAGGCCTATTATGGCGACACAAAATAATGTCTACCGGCACCGGAGCTTAATGAGCAAGGCTCATTTCGCTCTCTGTATGGCTATATCTACGGTGTTCGTAACGCTCTTGAGCACGGGGGCCTATGCCCAAATCGATGCCCGGCTCCTCCGCTACCCCGACGTCTCGGCGACCACGATCGCCTTTGTCTACGCCGGCGATGTCTGGCTGGTACCGAAGACAGGCGGAGTGGCCCAGCGATTGTCCACGCCGAAAGGCGAGGAGACGTTCCCGCGCTTCTCGCCGGATGGCTCTTTTCTGGCCTTCAGCGCCAATTACGACGGCAACACGGACATCTATATGATTCCCGTCGTCGGAGGGCTGCCGACCCGCATGACCTACCATCCGGCGCCCGACCGGATGCTGGACTGGTACCCCGACGGAAACAGCATTTTATTCGCCAGCAGCAGGGCATCCGGAAAAGACCGCTTCAACCAGCTCTACAAAGTGGCCAAGACCAGCGGCTTGCCGGAGAAACTTCCCGTCCCGTACGGCGAATTCGGCGCTATCTCGCCGGACGGCAAACGGCTGGCCTATATGACCATCACCCGTGACTTCCGAACCTGGAAAAGATACAGGGGCGGTATGGCCCCTGACATCTGGCTGTTTGACTTGGGGACTTATGACGCCAAAAACCTCACCGCCAACGAGGCCAACGATGCCCACCCGATGTGGTACGGCGGGACGCTCTACTTCCTTTCTGACCGCGATGTCAACAAGCGCTACAACATCTGGGCCTGCGACCTGGCCAGCGGTGCCGTGCGTCAGGTGACGAAATTCGAGGAGCAGGATGTGCGGTTCCCGGCCATCGGGCCGTCTGACATCGTCTTCGAGAATGCCGGCCGGCTCTACCTGCTCGAACTTCCCGGGGAGAAGCTGCGCGAGGTGAAAGTGGAGGTCATTACAGACCGGACCACCTTGAAACCCCAGGTGAACAATGTCGCCAAGCTCATCCAGCATGCGACGCTTTCACCCTCAGGCAAGCGCGCCATCTTTGAGGCGCGCGGCGAGCTGTTCTCGTTGCCTGCCGAGCATGGTCCCGTCATTAACCTGACCCGGACTTCGAGCGCGGCAGAGCGCTACCCGGCCTGGTCACCCGACGGCAAGAATGTGGCCTACCTCTCTGACAGCTCCGGCGAGTATGAGCTCAGCGTGCGACCGGCGGACGGCTCGGGCGCAGAAAAGACCCTCACCCGCATGGGACCGGGGTTCCGCTACAACCTTTTCTGGGCGCCCGACGGCCAGAAGATCGCCTTCGCCGATCAGGCCATGAATATCAATATAGGCGAGGTGGCGACGGGCAAAGTCACCGGCATCGATAAAGGCATCTCGATGTACCAGGGTGACCTTGAGTCTTTCCGCGCCAGTTGGTCGACGGACAGCCGCTGGCTGGCTTACTCGAGGAGCGTCGAGAACTTCAACGCGGTGATTTTCCTGTATGATACAAAAGAAAACAAGCTTCACCGGGTGACCGGGGATTTCTATTCCGCCATGGCTCCGACCTTTGATCCTGAAGGAAAGTACCTCTTCTGTCTGACCAACCGCACCTTTGAGCCGTCCTACAGCGACGTTGACAACACGTGGATTTATGCCAACACCACCAATATCGCGGCGATCAGTTTGCGCAGGGATGTCCCGTCGCCTCTCGCGCCGCGCAACGACGTGGAGGAAGAGGCGAAGAAAGAAGCCGAGGGAAAGGCCAAAAAGGAGGAACCGAAGAAGGGCGAAATAAAGAAGGATGACCAGGCCGAAAAGAAAGAAGCCCCAAAGCCGTTGGATATCGATGTTGACGGGTTCGAGGAGCGGCTTGTCGTGCTGCCTCCTAAAGCCGGCAATTACTCCAGGGTCGCTGCGGTCAAGGGCAAGGCCCTCTACCTCCGGCACCCGCGCACCGGGAGCGGAGAAGAGGGGAGCTCGGTGCGGTTCTGGGACCTTGAGGCGCGCGAAGAGAAGACCGTTATGGCCGATGCCGACGGGTTCATCGTTTCAGGTGACGGCAACAAAATGCTTGTCTGGAAGAAGAACGATTTTGCCATCATCGATATCAAGCCCGACCAGAAGATGGAGAAGAAGCTGGCCACCGCCTCGCTCGAGGCCACGATCGACCCGGTGGCCGAATGGCGGCAGCTCTTCAACGACGCCTGGCGGCTTGAACGTGACTATTTCTATGACCCCGGCATGCATGGCGTCAACTGGCAGGCGATGCGCGAGCGGTATGGCAAGCTGCTTGATGACGCCGTCACCCGCTGGGACGTGAATTTCATCATCGGTGAGCTGATCGCCGAGCTGAACTCGTCTCATACCTATCGAGGAGGCGGCGATGAAGAACAGGAAGAGAGGCGGGGGGTAGGACTTTTGGGTTGTGATTTCTCGGTTGAGAACGGCGCGTACCGGATTGCCCGCGTCCTCGATGGGGCTCCTTGGGACAGCGAGGTGCGTTCACCTCTGAAGCAGCCCGGAGTCAATGTCAAAGAAGGCGACTACCTGCTCGCCGTCAACCACGTTCCTCTGGACACCGGCAAAGATCCCTGGGCAGCGCTTCAGGGGCTGGCCGGCACGGCTGTGTTGCTGACGGTGAACGACAAGCCCACGATGGCAGGGTCGCGCGAGGTTCTTGTCGAAACTCTAAGCAGTGAATATCGCCTGCGCAACCTGGCCTGGATCAATGAGAACCGCCTCAGGGTCGAAAAGGCCAGCGGCGGCCGCATCGGCTACATCTATGTCCCTGATACGAGCATCGGCGGACAGACGGAGCTCCAGCGCCAGTTTGCCGGACAGTTTACCAAGGAAGGTTTGATCATCGACGAGCGGTTCAATTCCGGCGGCCAGATTCCTGACCGTTTTGTGGAGCTGCTGAATCGTCCGCTTTACGCCTATTGGGGAGTGCGAGACGGCCGGGACTGGCAGTGGCCTCCGTTCGCTCACTCAGGCCCCAAGGTGATGCTCATCAACGGCTGGTCGGGTTCAGGAGGAGACTGCTTCCCGCTCTATTTCAAGCAGGCGGGCGTAGGTCCGCTCATCGGCACACGCACGTGGGGCGGCCTCATCGGGATGTCGGGCAACCCGTCACTCATCGACGGCGGCGGAGTGACCGTGCCGACCTTCGGTATCTACTCGCTCGAGGGCAAATGGATCGTCGAGGGGCACGGCGTTGACCCCGATATAGAGGTCATCGACGACCCGTCCCGGATGGCCAGGGGAGGAGACCCGCAGCTTGAGCGCGCGACCCAGGAAGTCATGCGGATGCTTGAGACCAATCCGCCCAAGCGGCCGCAAAAACCGGCCTATCCGAAACGCGCGGGCAGGTGAGTTCCAACTATCAGTTTCCTACAAGTGATGAAAATTCGCTTTCATGACCTGACGATTCAACTGATGTGACAGCATAAATATACTTTATGCTAACATCCAAATAGCCATCTACATAGGCAAAGGTATCGCCGAAAACTGCGCCTATGAGTTGATAGCTCTCATTCACTTTGCCTGCTTCCTTTCTATATATCCGATAGCTTATGATTGTCAGACTGTTATTCCCAGGATTGAACGACCAGCTAATCGTGTGAAAAGCTTCTTTTCTGAACAAGCTTCGATTTATCTCTCTTTTCAATAAGACATTAATCGGTGGATAAACAGCAGCCTGAAGCTTGATCTGAGCTGTGGCAGTATCGGATAAACCATTGTTGTCTATCACTCTTAACGTAACAAGAAATTCTCCCCTAAAGGTATAGGTGTGACAGGCACTGACTCCATGGCCTCCGCTCCCATCTCCAAAATCCCAATCATAAGAGACAATATGACCATCAGGGTCATAAGAGGAGGAAGCGTCAAAGCATATTTCGCAAGGCACAGAGCCCGTGATTGGCTCAAATTTAAAGAGGGCAACCGGAGGTTGGCTGACAGCAGTAACAGTAATAATGCCTGTGGAATCGCGGCCCAGGGTCGCATGCTGAGCCCTGATCCTCCCTGTGCCCGCAGCATGGCCGGTAAAGGCAGCGCTCTTCGCATCCCCGGAAACGACCAGGTCACCATCCACCACCACGCCTGTCTTATCGATCAGGCTCCAGGTCACCGCCACATTGTCCACAAAGTTGTCACTCGCATCCCGTGAGATCGCGTACCCGGTAAAACTCTCCCCTGAGGCAAGAGTCCTCGCACCGATCTCAACGCCAGTGCCATCAGCTCTATCCTCAATCCTTATCTTATCGGCAGTTCCTGCGGTCACAGTAATCACGCCTGTCGTATCTTCACCCAGGGTCGTATGTTGAGCCCTGATCCTCCCTGTGCCCGCAGCATGGCCGGTAAAGGCAGCGCTCTTCGCATCCCCGGAAACGACCAGGTCACCATCCACCACCCCGCCTGTCTTGTCGATCAGGCTCCAGGTCACCCCCACATTATCCACAAAGTTGTCACTGGCATCCCTTGAAATCGCGTACCCGGTAAAACTCTCCCCTGAGGCAAGAGTCCGGGTATCGATCTCAACGCCAGTGCCATCAGCTCTATCCTCAATCCTTATCTTCCCAGCGGCTCCAGCAGCCACCGTAATCACGCCTGTCGTATCTTCACCCAGGGTCGTATGTTGAGCCCTGATCCTCCCTGTGCCCGCAGCATGGCCGGTAAAGGCAGCGCTCTTCGCATCCCCGGAACCGACCAAGTCACCATCCACCACCCCGCCTGTCTTATCGATCAGGCTCCAGGTCACCCCCACATTGTCCACAAAGTTGTCACTGGCATCCCTGGAGATCGCATACCCGGTAAAACTCTCCCCTGAGGCAAGAGTCCTCGCACCGATCTCAACGCCAGTGCCATCAGCCTTGTCCTCAACCCTTATTTTCCCAGCAGCTCCCGCAGTCACCGTAATCACGCCTGTCGTATCTTCACCCAGGGTCGTATGTTGAGCCCTGATCCTCCCTGTGCCCGCAGCATGGCCGGTAAAGGCAGCGCTCTTCGCATCCCCGGAACCGACCAAGTCACCATCCACCACCCCGCCTGTCTTGTCGATCAGGCTCCAGGTCACCGCCACATTGTCCACAAAGTTGTCACTCGCATCCCGTGAGATCGCGTACCCGGTAAAACTCTCCCCTGAGGCAAGAGTCCGGGTATCGATCTCAACGCCAGTGCCATCAGCCTTGTCCTCAATCCTTATCTTCCCAGCAGCTCCTGCGGTCACCGTAATCACGCCTGTCGTATCTTCACCCAGGGTCGTATGTTGAGCCCTGATCCTCCCTGTGCCCACAGCATGGCCGGTAAAGGCAGCGCTCTTCGCATCCCCGGAACCGACCAAGTCACCATCCACCACCCCGCCTGTCTTGTCGATCAGGCTCCAGGTCACCCCCACATTGTCCACAAAGTTGTCACTGGCATCCCTGGAGATCGCATACCCTGTAAAACTCTCCCCTGAGGCAAGAGTCCGGGTATCGATCTCGGCACCAGTGCCATCAGCTCTATCCTCTATCCTTATCTTCCCAGCAGCTCCTGCGGTCACCGTAATCACGCCTGTCGTATCTTCACCCAGGGTCGTATGTTGAGCCCTGATCCTCCCTGTGCCCACAGCATGGCCGGTAAAGGTGACGCTCTTCGCATCGCCGGAAACGACCAGGTCACTATCCACCACCCCGCCTGTCTCATCGATCAGGCTCCAGGTCACCGCCACATTGTCCACAAAGTTGTCACTGGCATCCCTTGAGATCGCATACCCGGTAAAACTCTCCCCTGAGGCAAGAGTCCGGGTATCAATCTCGGCTCCACTGCCATCAGCCTTGTCCTCAATCCTTATCTTCCCAGCAGCTCCAGCAGTCACCGTAATCACGCCTGTCGTATCTTCACCCAGGGTCGCATGCTGAGCCCTGATCCTCCCTGTGCCCACAGCATGGCCGGTAAAGGTGACGCTCTTCGCATCGCCGGAAACGACCAGGTCACTATCCACCACCCCGCCTGTCTCATCGATCAGGCTCCAGGTCACCGCCACATTGTCCACAAAGTTGTCGCTGGCATCCCTGGAGATCGCGTACCCGGTAAAACTCTCCCCTGAGGCAAGAGTCCGGGTATCAATCTCGGCTCCACTGCCATCAGCAGCATCCTCTATCCTTATCTTATCGGCAGTTCCTGCGGTCACAGTAATCACGCCTGTCGTATCTTCACCCAGGGTCGTATGTTGAGCCCTGATCCTCCCTGTGCCCGCAGCATGGCCGGTAAAGGTAGCGCTCTTCGCATCCCCGGCACCGACCAGGTCACCATCCACCACCCCGCCTGTCTTGTCGATCAGACTCCAGGTCACCGCCACATTGTCCACAAAGTTGTCGCTGGCATCCCTGGAGATCGCGTACCCGGTAAAATTCTCTCCTGAGGCAATGGTCCTGGTATCGATCTCAATGCCACTGCCATCAGCTCTATCCTCTATCCTTATCTTATCGGCAAAAGCTTCGGGACCAAGAGTTATAAAATTATCACTCATGGAACGGTATTGAGCTGCAATCCAATTTGCACTTCTGGCTTTGTTTGATAGGCGGAGTTCGTCGATGACAGCGCCCGTTTCACCGTTCGTCCACTGATTTTGGTCTCCTATTCTCCAGGGAGTCCCGTTAAACGGCATCGAAATAGAGCCCGCATAGCTAAAATTGTTGGCCGAGGAATTATCTCTATTCCCATTAACATATATATTCCAATTTCCATAAAACGCGCCCAATCCAGTATATTCAAAAACCCCAACCATATAATACCACTGCCCTAATTGTATGGCCGTTTGACCTTTCGCACCCCTAGCATCTCCAGCGGAGTCAAAAGTAAATATGGCACCTTTGTGAGATCCAGCACCCCCGCTAACTGGGCTAACACACAAAGTTGGCGACTGATTGCCATCCAATTCGCGTGTGCTGAATACCGTTCCTCCTGGATTGGACCCGCTTGTTGGACTAAACGTTGTCGCGTTGAGAGTATTAAACTTTACCCATGTTTCTACGGTCACAGAAGTTGTGCCGATGTTTGAACCAGGAATTCGCACATAATCGTTCAAACCATCAAGGTTATCAGCACCATTTATTTGCCCTGTAACGGCTTCGTCACCGTCATAATTCTGCGGAGTTCCATCATTATTGTTTAAAGTAGAATCATACCTAGTCCCTGTCCCACCTTCGCTTAAATGCCAGACAGCCACATAATTTGAATCCCAGACATTTTCAGCATCCTGCCCATCAGCAGCTCCGGGATTGCCATAGTACATCCAGATATAGTCGGTCGAGCTTGAGCCATCGATTTGCGGAACTTTAACCCAAACGTAGCTGTCGCCATTATAATTCCATTTCTCGATCTGATATTTTAGTTCTGTAGTGTCATCGGCATCCACAAATCGAATATCTCGGCCATCACTCTGACAATGAGAATAATCGAAGTTTCCTGGAGTGAGGATCACGAGTACAGGAAAATTGATCAGGTTCTCGCTCTGACTACTGTTATTAAAAGTCAGCCTCTTCCGGTAGGTCCAATCAGAGCCCAACCAAGCCACCCTGAATTTTTGTATCCCGGGATCACGCCGAGAGGTATTGTCCGCAAATCCGGGAAAGGCAGGAACGTCACGCTCCACAGACACTTTTATCTTGGCTTTATCGTTGGAGTCAGCATAGGCTGCTGAAGAGAGATTGAGGTCTGCTGCAACGGTTATCGGTTCTTCAGCCCTGTTACCAAAATCTTTGGCTAAATCCCATCCCTTTTGAATATAACCATAAATCCAGAAATCCCGGCTGTAAGTCCCTCTCTCAATAAAACCGACCTGAGATTTATAAATAGCCGACCAGTCCCAGCCATTGTTGGATCTATAACCATCCACAGACAAGCTGCTATAGTCCGGACTCACGGGAATTATGCCAATACCACCGTCCTCTCCATACATTCCCCAGAAGTTATCTCCTAAATTAAGAGAACGAGTGGTGTCGCCATCCATGGGACCCCAGGTTGTGGGAATATCATATAAAGTTACAGTATCAATAGCAGTGGCGAGAAAAGCAGTCTCCAGCCTGCCTGGGTTCTCCCCTTGTATCCCAAATGCTTCAGGCCACTCAGCCCCGTGATGCTGAGGAATAAAGCTTTGAGAGGCAGCCCACTTATTATCGAACTTTGTCCGGACTTCCTGCCCGTTTGATACGTAGTAAAACGTATAGCAATAATCAGAAAAAACAATAGCACTCTTGGGTGCTCTCGGTTTATAGTGAAACTCTATATTATAACGAAGGGGACCTCCAGTGATAGAAACCACCCCTCCTTCAAACATTCCTTCTTTCTTCTTGAACCCAAGAAAGGACCCTTCGCCATCAATAAGTGAACTCCCAAATGGTGGCTTGAGATAGCCGATCTCCCCGTTGGCTTCATTGATTCTTGCCGTCTCGTATTCGTTGCCCCCAATCTTATAAATGACGGAAATATAGCCGCCAAAGGGCAAAACCAAAATCCCCCCATTCTTCCTGGTGTTATAATAGCGAGGAGGTGATTTGGGGCCATTCTCCAGAATATCAAAATAAACATAATATGTTTTTGAAGTATCTGCATCCATGCTTCCCGTGAGCCAGATAATCTCTCCTGAAGTTGGCTCAAATTGAGAAAGCACTTCGCTGAGAGAATCATCCTGATCTATAACCCTTATAGAGTTTGTATCTAAAGTACCCGAGATACCCGACTGAGAAAATACAGATTCAAAGTCTACCGATAGCTCAGCCGG
>Ga0315280_10003674_pt1 | contig 23324 bp, 35 predicted proteins | sample YL17G06_40_MG_FD_203697 | JGI IMG/M metagenome (GOLD analysis project Ga0315280, IMG submission 203697) | Sediment microbial communities from Yellowstone Lake, YNP, Wyoming, USA - YL17G06_40 | ecosystem: Environmental > Aquatic > Freshwater > Lake > Sediment | place: USA: Wyoming | collected... | reverse complement strand
GCAGAAGAACCTAGCCCTGCGCCGACCGGAACAGTTGAGTTGATCTCAACGGTTAGGCCAGTATTCTCCCCATGCTTTTCAAGGACTTTCTCCACAACATGCTTGACTGGTTCGAATTTTATTCGTGCTTCTTTAGCATCGCCCTGCTCGATTTTGAAGGCTCCGTTTTTGAAGCTTCCTGCAAGATCTAGATTTGTTGAGTGAATGTGAAGATCCTTGCCGTCGCTCTCTTCTACTTTTGCATACGCTCTTTTATCGATGGCCAAAACTATGGCGGGTTCACCATAGACTACGAAGTGTTCTCCGAACAGTATTACTTTCCCGGGAGCTGAGGCAATGACTCCCATTTTGCACCCCTATTTTTTGAAACACACGGCGGCGTATCCAACCACACTTGAATAGTCGCCAATCACATCTCCACTTGTCTTATAGCATAATAATTTTGCCTCTTTCGCCGACAAAATCTTCGCCGCTAGTATCAAAGTGGCTATCGGGCCATATCCGCAGGCAGTGATGTTGCGTTCTTCGATAGTCGAATAGAACTTTGTTTCATCCATTGCTTCGACCGCTCGAAGAGCCAGCATGTCCTGCTTTTCAGCTATTGCCTGTGGCTCATAATGCGTCATGTCCGAAGAAGCAATTATAATTGCATTCTTCTGTGCAATAACTTTTGCCACGGCCTGGCCAACATCTCTGGCTGAAGCCAAATCCTGCATAAGAAAGCAAATTGGCACAATCCTAAAATTCGAACCATAAAGATACTGCAGAAACGGGAGCTGAACCTCAATGGAATGCTCAGTCTCGTGAGCCGCCTCATCAACATCGACTATTCGTGCTTCACGCACTATTTGGTCAGCAGTCTCTCCGTCTACCTTCACATCACCCAACGGAGTGCGCCAGACACCCTCGTTTACGGTGGCCAAAGCACTACCATAACCAGTGTGATTCGGACCGAGAAGAACAACTACATCTGGCTTTCCATCCAGAGCCAGCTGATAATAAGCATGAGCCGCCACGGGACCAGAAAACACGTAACCCGCGTGCGGGCAAACCAAACCCACTATTCGTCTTGGACCAGCCTCATGAACCTGTGGAAGTACCTCAGGTCCAAGCTTGCTTAGAAAGCAACTTTCTATCTGTTGCTTCAGCGATTTGGCTGTTCCCTCGTAGAAGGCTCCGGCTTGGCATGGAAGCCGAACCTTTGCCATTCCGCTAGATTTCCTCCTCTTCCCTTGCGACCTTTGCCTCGAAGTCATCTATCGTAAGCGCTGGATCCTTGTCTTGTGGCAATTCGCCTCTTTCGCGAAGCACCTGTCTTGCTAGAAGCCAGTAGATGACGGCTAATGCTCGTCTGCCCTTGTTGTTCGTTGGGATAATCAAATCCACTCCGATGAATTCGTTGTCCGTGCTACACAAGGCTATCACAGGTATGCCTGCTGAGCCTGCTTCTTTCACCGCTTGAGCGTCTGCCTTCGGGTCAGAAACTATCAGCACTTCGGGCTCGATGCGGTTCGGATACAACGGATTTGACAAGAGTCCAGGAATAAAACGGCCAATCACTGGCGTTGCGCCTATAAGTTCGCAGAACTTCCTTGTTGGTTCCTGTGCATAGAGTCTGGCTGCGGCTGCAGCAATTTTTGCTGGTTCAAAGCGTGACAGGAATTTTGCAGTGGATCTGATGCGGTCGTCTGTCTTCTTGACATCTAAGACGAACAAGCCGTCCGGCCTGACACGATATATGAACTGCTCCATGTCTCCAGTTTTCATCCGTGTTCCGATGTGGATGCCTGCCGACAAGAGTGTGTCGCGGGATAGCAGAAGCCCTTCATCTGTCGGAATAGGTACTTCTGCGGTCTGCGTTTCGCCCGCAAGCTCAGTCTCTGCCTCTTCTTCAGGTGGTTTTGCCTCTATTTCTTCTTCTTTTTTGAGTTCTTCGTCTTCTGACAAAGCTTTTTCCTCCCTACAGCATTTGGGTTTCAGCCATTTTGGCTCTATCTCCCAAGAAGTCCTCGATCCTTATTAATTCGTTGATCTTCGCTATGCGGGCTCCTTCAACAACGCCTGTTTTGATCACAGGGCAACTGAAGGCTACTGCCAAATGGGCTATGTGCCAGTCACAGGTGTCTCCTGAGCGATGGGACATCACTGGTGCATATCCGTTTGCTTTGGCCATTTTGATGGTTTCCAAAGCGTCTGTAAGCGTACCTACTTGATTGACTTTTATTATGATCGAATTGGCCGCATGCTTCTTTATCCCAGCATTCAACCTTTCAACGTTGGTGGTAAATAGATCATCACCGCAGATCAAACAGTTCTTTGCTTTCTTTGTCAATTCCGCAAAGCTTTCATAATCCTCTTCATGGAACGGGTCTTCAACGTAGACTAGATGATACTTCTCAATAAGCTTCAGAACAAACTGCAGCTGTTCGCCTGCGTTTCGCTTCTTCCTTTCTCTCTTGTAAACGTAACTTTTTCTTTTTCCATTCCAGAGGGAAGAAGAGGCAACATCAAGACCCATGCCGCACTCAAAACCTAACTCGCCGCTCACTTCTTCGCAAGCTTTCGATAAGGTCTCTAGGGCTTCAAGGGCATCAACGTTTGCAATCCAAGCTCCTTCGTCACTTTTTCCGCCTACGAAGAGCTTGTCTTTCTTTCCTAGCATTTCGCCGATTGTTTTGTGAACCTGAACGTTAGCAGCGGCAGCTTCAATAAAGTCGTCAGCCCCGTACGGCAGAACCAGAAACTCTTGTATGTCTGGTGATTTCCCGCCTGTGTGTTGCCCTCCGCTGATGACGTTACCGAGAGGGTATGGCAGTTCGTGAACGATGTGTCCTCCTAGATGCTGGAAAAGAAGTCGATCATAGGAATTAGCGGCGGCTTCCGCGTTGGCCAATGAAATGGCGAAAGCGGTGTTTCCCCCGATGACTTTGAAGTCTTTTGAGCCGTCAATTTCATGAAGTGTTCTGTCAATCTCTTCTTGATAGTCAGCATTCAATCCCACAAGTTCCGGAGCAACGATCTCTTCGACTTTTTCAACTGCTTGATCAACTCCGCCCTGTGGATAGTAGATCACTTCCGCTTTTCCGCGGCTCTTCCCTGCAGGGGCGGAGGCTCTTCCGAAACCCAAAGTGGTTATGACATCAATCTCTATCGTTTCTTCTCCACGACTATTGAAAACCTTCCTAGCAACTACGTCCTCGATAACTGTAGACATGATTTTCTCCTGTCATCATCCTAATAGAGGTTCCTTGCCTCTTTCCGCTTCTCAGATTCTTCACAAAATCGTAGGACTTCATCAACTATTTCAACATGTGACAAGAGCATGCGTCTACAACAGTAGCGCTTGACTCCTAGACTATCCAGAACTTCGCCTGCGTCTTCTCCGCCTTTGACCCTTCTCGCGAACTCTTCCCACTTGTCACCGACCAATTTGCCGCAAGTAAAACACCTTACGGGTATAATCATCCAGTTCCGCCTTCTCACCTGTAACTCTTCTGTTCTTTGGCTCTGGCACCGGATCCCCCGAACTTCTTAGACTCCTTTCTCCTTGCGTCACCTGCAATCATTGTTCTATCATATTCGGCGAAAACAGTGCGCAAATGCACGCTCTTAGTCCATTTCAGCAAGCCATTTGCGAGTGCCATTCTTGCTGCCTCCGCCTGCCCGACGTAGCCTCCTCCCCGGACTTTTATGTCAATGTCAAGCTGCTTCCAAACACTGTCTCCAGCCTGCAAGAGCGGCTCCATGATTTTTTGGCGGGCAATCATCGGTTCGTATATCTCTACAGGGATCTTGTTTATGCGTACTTTTCCGTTTCCGGGCCTGACAAGGGCTCTTGATATGGCTGTCTTTCTTTTTCCACTAACAACCAAAACTTTCTTAGCAGGCATAGCTATTCACCAGCGTTCCATCCTAATTCCTTGGCAAAATCGCTAACTGTAAAGTGTGCGCAAGTCAATTTTTGAGCTCGGGCTGCTTCTACGGTTTCCATCTTCTGATCCTTCAACTCGTCAGGTATGCTCATGTAGACTGTGAGCCGTTTATAGGCTTGTTTGCCTTTCGGCTGCTTGTATGGAAGCATGCCTCTCACGGTTTTTCTGACTATTCTGTCTGGTCTTCTGTAATGGAATGGCCCCTGTTCAAGCTTGCTTCCCACTGCAAGGAATTCTTTTGCTTCAAGCACTCTGTTTCTCTTTCTTCCTGAAAGCACGGCTTTCTCAGCATTTACCATTACTATTTCTTCACCTTTCAGTAGTCGTTTGGCAATAACGCTTGCCATTCTGCCTAGGATGAGTCCTTCAGCATTTATCACCGTCATCGGTTTGCTTGTTGTTTGCATTTTTTCACCTGATTATCTTGACATTTGAGCCCTTCGGGTTTTTCTTAATCAAGTCTGAAAAGGATAAGCATTTCCCGTTTGCAGCATCTATTTTCTTTCTTGCTTCTGTGGAGAAGGCAAAAGCCGCTATCGTGATAGGATGATCAAGCTTACCTGAGCCCAGGACCTTGCCTGGAACAACTGCTGTCTCATTCTTCTTGGTGTATCTCCTTAGCCGGCTCAGGTTCACTGATACGCGTCTCCTTCTAGCTTTAGCTAGACGATCGGCAATGTCTCGCCAGATTTCCACCTTGTTTTCGTTGCTTTGTTTCCTTAGAAAACGGATTAGCTCTATGAGTTCTGGGTTTGTGGTTCTAGGTTTCTTCACTCTTTTTCACCTTGACTTGGGCTTCAAGCTCTTTTAATTGCTTGTCTACTATCTTGATGGCTTCTGCCATTATTCTTTCAGGTGGAAGCGCACCCGTAGATTCCAAGCTAAATATAAATGTGTTTTCTTCAGATCCGACCTTTATTGCCTGTGGCTCCTTTGGACAAGTGTCAGAGCAGTCTTGGCAAAGGGTGCAAGCCATCAGGTTTACAACTTCGAGTTTCTTGTCCTTGATGGCTATGACTTTTTTCGGGCATATTTCAACACATTTTCCGCAGGTGTCGCAGCTTTTGGAGATCGTTATCTTGGGAAAGTATTTGTATGCGCACATTGAAACGGGTTGCCATTTGGCGTGGTTTTTTCCTTTGCCGAGTCTTGCATAGGCCTCAAGCTTGAGTCTTTGCTCTTTCGCCAGTTTAGTTATGGGAATCTTGTCACTTACAGGTATTACTTCTTTGTTTTCCGAGGTCAATTCTCCTGAGTAAATCGTTGTTGTTCCTTCTTTGGCTTCCGCGTCTAATGTAAGCGTGACTCTGCAGAGGTTGCATCCAAATTCACTCTTGCACTCGCATTCTTCAGGCAGATTGTAGCTGTCTAGATCAGTTTTGAGTGGAATGAGTCCAAGTCTGTGGGCTATAGTTTCATCTTGCATTATTGAAGAATTTTCAATCATGACAACCTCGTCTATAGCCATGCTTGGGACTTCAGAAAGTATCAGCCGCCTCAAGGCGTTCATATATGGGACGTTAGCTTCTCGAATGAGCAGACGAAGATTCTTGTCATCTTTTTCCAGTACTTCTATTTCCACTTGTTTTGACACTCCGTGATAACCCATGGTAATCGCTGTGCCGTTCAATAGAATATGAGTGCATTATTTCAATTTTTCTATTGAAAGAAAGATATGGTGAATTTGCTAGACTCTTCTTCCCCTTCTGCCGCCGGGTCTTCGCGTACCATCATGCGGGACAGGCGTGACTTCCTCGATGCGTTCTATGCGAAAACCAGCTCTGGCTAAGGCTCTGATGGCTGCCTGTGCGCCTGGACCTGGGGTTCTTGGTCCTGAGCCGCCTGGTGCTCTGACTTTGATGTGGATGGCTGTTATTCCCTTGTCTTTGGCCACGTCTGCTGCTGCTGATGCAGCTCGCATGGCCGCGTAAGGTGATGATTCGAGACGATCTTGTTTGACGAACATTCCGCCTGAGGTTCTAGCGATCGTTTCTGCTCCAGAAATGTCCGTTACGTGTATCATTGTGTTATTGTAAGAGCTGAAGATGTGCACAACTGCCCATTTTTCGTTTTTCTTGCTGCCGTTCACTATTCTTCCTCCGTAGCTCCTCCAGCGCTTTCCCTTGTGGCTAAAACCGCTATTGTCTGGCGGAGAGCATGAGTTGGATTGGTTATTGGGCTCTTCGGTGCGTATGCTATCTGGCTCTCATCCTCTTTCGTAACTATGTAACTTGGAACAGTCACGCGCCTGTTTCCTATTGCTACGTGCCCGTGAGTTATCAGCTGACGAGCCTGATGGATGGTTTTGGCCAAACCCTTGCGAAAAACGATCGTCTGGAGTCTACGCTCCAAAAGGTTTTCTACCGTCAAGTCTAAGATGTTGTCCAATACGGCAGTTTCAGGAAGCACGCCAAGCTTTTTCAACCTTGCCAGAAGTTCTCCTTCCATCTTCTTGCGTTCTTGGGGCACCCTGCCTATGAGTGAACGGGCTATGCCTCTGAAGTTTGACAGCATTGTTTCATGGCGCCACAATTCATGCTTGTTTCGCAGTCCGTATTGGCCTAGCAGTTTAAGTTCTTCTTGCAGGATGTCTATCCGCCATGGGAAACGTGGTGTATCATATTTTTTCCTCTGCTTCTTAGGGTCTCCCATTACTCCTTCCTCTCCGCAGCCCCAGCTCTTGCAGCCGCTTGTATTACTTTCTTCTTGACGCCTAGAGCCTTGCCCGATCTGCCCGTGGTTTTGGTTCTTTGTCCTCGCACCTTGAGCCCGTAAGCGTGGCGGTATCCTCTCCATGACTTTATGTCCTTCATGGCTTCGATGTCCATTTTCTTTCTTAAGACAAGCTCTGATCCTATGAAGTGTATGTCTTTGCCCGTATCCAAGTCTTTTCTTCTGTTCAACATCCAGCTTGGCAACCCTGCCTTTTCAGGATCGCTAACCATCTCCTCTATCTTCTCGACCTCAGCTTCGGTCAAGAAGCCTGCTCTTTTCTCTGGGTCTACTCCTGCTTTCTTCAATATCGCATTCGAAAGGTTCAGGCTTACTCCCTTGAGCTTTGCAACCGCGTATGAAGCTTTCAGAGTACCCTGTACGTCTGTATCTGTTATTCTGAGTATATGGCGGAATTCCTCTGACATTTAATGACATCCATTTTGCTTGAAGCTAACTACGAAGTGAGCCATATTTTATTTAAACTTATCTTTAAATCTGAGGCGACAATCATTGGAGTTTCTTCTCGTAGATCATGTCTATCGAATCGGGCAGCGTGAAACCGAGTTCTCTTAGAGCCTTGATTATCGGTTCATGCAGAGCATGAAAAGGTGATTCTAGAAATGAGACGACAGCAAAATGAAGGAGGCTTTTTCTGGGTATTTCGGAATCTGATTGGAGATGTCTCCAGACATGTTTCAGATATCGTAATATAGGTTAAATCTTTTAAGGAGCCTTACGTATATCAGAAGCAAACAGTAGGTTGGAATCAATGATGAAAACTGGAGAAGAGGAGAAGGTCAAACGGATTCTAACAGACTCCAAACTGGCGCCCATCAAAGCTATGCTTGAGAAGGACCATGCTATAGACTGCATTATGCTGCTCTACATGAATCGTGGGAAGTGGAAAGAGGCCAAGGAGTTCATGCGTGAAAACGGTCTGACTCTGAGTGATGGCACGTTCAGGTCAAGAATGATTGAGATTGAGGAGCTGGGCTTGGCTAGGAGCGAGCGGATTGACCCGTTGAAGAAGTACTATTTGAAGACGGAGCTTGGCGAGAGGATTGCGAAACTCCTGTTGCAGTTTTTTGACGATTTAGGTCTCTAAGTTTCTGTGCGCGTTACATCTGTCTGTTGTACAGTTATCTTTATGATGATTCTGTAGAAGACATGCTTATCGTTGGTTCTTGGTTTTGTGTAGTGTTGTTTTACAAATAGCTAATGTGGTGTATTAAGTCGTAAGATTTAAATGTGCCACTTCCACTAAGTACACAACTAACTCCAAAAGGAGGGATTAATGAAAAAATGAAAATGATGAAGAGCAGGAAAGCCCTAAGCCCCGTAGTAGCCTCAATCATACTCATCGCCGTAACCGTCGCAGTCAGCATTGCCGTTGCAGCATGGATGGGAGCTTTAACGTTCACATTCATGGGAACCGAGGAGCTAAGAGTGACAAACGTGGGATTCAGCAACAACGTCACCAAGTCCGTCATGATAACTGTCAACAACACAGGAACCACCCCAGTAACAATCAACGAAGCCTGGGTGAACGGAGCAAAACAGACCAGCGGTGTCACATTCAGCGAGATTGGTGGAACAGTGTCTGGCAACAAAGGCATGACAATAACGATTAGCCCATACGATTGGCAGAACGGCGCTAACTACCAAATACGACTGGTATCCTCAAAGGGTAACCAATTCACGTACCCCGCCAGCGCTCCTAACCAATAACAATCTCCCCTTTCTTTGTTGAGACAGGGGGTAGGGTGACAATAGATTCTCCACTTTCCCACAGTTGTTTCCTCATTTGGAGGTGCACAAAATGGTCGTACAAATAAAAGAATACAGCTCAGCAGAAGAAATAGCCGAGACACTAGACAAAGAAATATCAGAAACCAAAAGCACACTAGGCGAGTATCTACGCCGACTAGACGACATCAGATCCTTGGCCGAAAAATCCAAGAAGATCCGTGAAGTCGTCATGAAACTAGCCGGCAAAAAAGCATCAACCGAAAGCCTCGGAGAAATATCCGTAGGCAACCTAAACATAGTGCTAGACGCAAATCCATTCCATGAACTGACAGCAATAGAAGAGGTCGTACGCAGCCACCAAGAAAGGCTCCTTGTTCTGCAGAAAACTCGCGAAGCACTCAAATGGCTAGACCAGCTCGGCGACACTGAAGGCCTGAGATACCTTGTCGTAGAACACGAAGGCGTGCCTGAGCGCATACTCTTCAAGATTTCTTAAACCAGAGTTTTGGGACGTGAAAAACATGGATGACGAAATCTATTCTTTTGCATTAAAAAGCACGCTGAACGAGATCCAAAGCATCTGTCCAGACGTCAAAAGCTCCTTTATGTTCACAGAAGACGGCGAAATAATAGCCGCAAATGAAAATACTCCCGAGAATACCCTCGTTCAAGTTGTTGATGCTTTCGACGGCATAATGGAGAAGGCCGATGCCCTTGGCGGAGTTGAGGGCATTATCTTTGAAGGCAGTAAAGGCAGAGTAAGTATCACTTCGGTAAACCGCTTTTACCTTGTCACGGTCACTGCGAAAGATGCGGATAGAAACCTTGTTGACACTGTAACTCGAGTTCTTGTCCCAACAGTTCTGAGATTGCTGGAGAAAATCACTCCTGCCCCCCTCAAGAACATTCAGCCCAAACCGACAATAGAACCTGAAATCTCAAGAACAGAAGCGATTGAAGAGCCATTAAATGAACCCGTAGAAGAACGCAGGATACGTGAACTTGAGAGACCCGCCGAACCTGAAACCAGACCTGAAACCGTGGTTCCTGAGCCTCCAGTCAACCAGTTCATAGTCGAGAACATAGGTGGCTTGCTCGTACCCGCGGACACGGTGCGTATTGATAGTGATGTGCTTGTTCAATGGGAAGAACTTTACGAGGGAAGGAAGATTGAAGAAGTAGAGATCGAAACCTTCGGAGGAAAGTCGGTACAGTGCAAGGTGAAACAGATAAAGGACTCCAAATACGAAGGAAAAGGCATCCTACAGATGCCTGAAAAGGTACAGATCACCTTGGAAATCCGGAAAGGCGAGCTTGTTAGAGTCAAGCCAGTGATTCAGTAAAGGAGGCAACACGTCATGGTTAAGAAAAAGAAGAGCGAAGTTGTTGCACTGACTGAACCCATAGCTTTTGAGGACACGATGGCTGTTGGCAATTTGCGGGCAGACTTGGAAGAAATCAAAACATACGATGGCGTCATAGGCTACATATTGAGAAACTCGACTTCTGCATCGATAGATCTCAGAGATCCAGCCAAGATAATAGACTATGCGATTCTTTCTTCGTCTGCGTTTGCTGCTGGCACGAAATTCTCTGAGCTTTTCGATTTGGGCGACGTAAGGGCCGTCATAGTTGAGGGAAAGACAATCAAAATGCTTTCTCTAGCTATTGGCGAGAACAAAGTAGGCGTTTTCATGGAGAAAAACGCTGACGGCGACAGAGTATTGAGAAAGCTGCAAATGTAAAAGGCAAGTAGTAATTCACATCCTTCTTTTTTGGGCTATTTCTCTCTCGCTACTCTGCATATTTGAGTCTTCAGAACCTTTAAATTCGTGTTTTCCCCTTTTACTTGGGGAGAAAGGGGGCTCTTACTACTCCTTTTGTTATGAGTTTGGGGTGTGCCAATGGAAGATGGAAAGCAAGAAGTCCCTAACCATCGCGGTCATTTCGACATAATCGCAGATATTCTGAAGGCTTCTCTTGGAGGAGCTAGGAAAACTCATTTGATGTACCATTGTAATTTGAGCTTTAGACAGCTGAAGTATTATTCGCATCTTCTGCTTAATAGGGGTTTCTTGCGCGTTGCGGGTGATGGCGGTAGGGTCAACTCTGGGCTTTTTGAGGTTACTGATAAAGGTAAGGAATTCCTGAAAGCCTATAGGGGCTTGATAGCTCTTATACAGTAGCGCTGTTGGTCAAAAACTTCATGGCGTCTTTGTCCAGTTTGACTTTTTTCTTTTCTTCATCTAACAGTATGAACTCATATTCTTTCAAGAACTCTGCTATGCGTTGGATATGGTTTTCGTTGACTTTCACCTTTTGCCGAATTTCCCCCAGTGTGTGCCATTTTCCATCGCTGAGAATCTCCAGAACATTCAAGATCTTGGACGCCATTGAGGTTTTCTCCGAATTGTCATAATAAATCTCCGTTTCTTGTTTAAATGCTTTCTGAGTTTATCTTCTGGGTTTTTCTTTTAGAACTTTTTTCTAGAAGATTCTTTGCACTTGATAGATCATGTCGGATTTTTCTTTTCGGCAAATCCTTATCAAATGCTGTAACATTAGACATTTGAGAGCGGGCGAATGAAACAACCAACGGATTGGATGCAGATTCTCTTCGAGCGCAGGCCGTATGCTGCTCTTGTGGCTGATCTCTTTCATGATGTAGCCTATATGGCGCAGAAGGGAGGGAGAGCTTATCGTGAAAACGAAAAGATCACTCCTTCCAGCAGAGTTTCTCCGGACGATGCAGTGATAGGTGTGGATCTGAACTCCTGCAAAGTGGAAAGGATAATTCCACAACTGACTGGTTTGATTCAGACAACAAAGCATGTTCGACACTTTGGAGCCAATGCACCTGAACTTTGTTATGTTGCAGACGGAGCCGCGGATGCCTTCATTAGTATTCGTGGAAAACTTCGCGCAACTGACGTGGCGGCTGCATGGCTGATATTGGGTGAGGCAGGGGCGATAATAACGAAGCCTGATGGGACGCCTTTAAACGTTAAGCTGGATCCTAGACAGAAAGTGGAGTTTGTAGCCTCTAGGGAAATCGAGAAATGCACGAAGCCATACTTGGTCTGATGAAACCTGAAAAGGAAGCAAGATGATAGCACCGTTGTGGCCATATCCAGTTGCTTTGGTCAAAACAAGAGAGACGCGAGTGATGGTTATCGCCGATTTGCACATAGGGTGGGAAATGGCTCTTTCCGAGAAAGGCATACATGTGCCAACGCAGACGCCGAAACTTCTGGCAAAGCTGATGTCTATTGTGTCTGAATCGAGACCTGGCAAGTTGCTGATTCTGGGAGACGTAAAGCACACGGTCGCAAAGGCGGAAATGGGTGAATGGCAAGATGTGCCGGGTTTCTTCGGTGAGCTGACAAAACTGATACCAGAAATATGTGTAATACGTGGCAATCACGATGGAAATCTTGAACCTTTGCTTCCTGAAAACGTCAAAATCCTGCCGTCAACAGGAGTCGTACTGGATGATGTAGGCTTTTTCCATGGTCATCAATGGCCATCACCTGCTCTTCTAAAATGTAAAACACTCGTAATGGGGCATGTTCATCCTGTTGTGGCTTTTCGGGATCCAGCGGGCTTTAGAATAATGCGGCAGGTTTGGGTGAAGGCAAGCTGTGACAAGTGGAAATTGGGAACCATAATACTGCAAAAGCATAAGATCAAAATCGAGAAAAATGCGGTGGACACTTTGGAAAGGCATTACGAGACAAAGCTCAAAACTTCTAGACTTTTCATAATGCCTTCCTTCAACGACTTCTTGGGTGGGAAGCCGTTGAACGAGAGAAAGTTTGGCTACAAGGGAAATGAGATGATTGTTGGTCCTATTCTTCGTTCGGACGCTGTTGCTATGAGAAGTGCAGAGTTGTATCTCCTCGATGGAACTTATCTCGGAACCTTGAGGCAGCTTGAAGACTTGAGCTGATTTTTTGGTTGGCACGGTAGGATAATTTTTATAGACGCTTGTTTCTTCAGATTAGATTGGTGGAGGAATGTCTGAAGATAAAGATGATCTTCCTGAGTGGTTCAAGAGGAAGCGCGCTCCATTCTTTAGAGATTGGGGTTTCAGAGACGTCGACGATGTTTTTCGTCAAATGGAAAAAATGATGGAGCAAGCTTTCAAGGATTTCAGTTCGCAGGTTCCTAGGGATTACGTTAAGGAAGGCAGACTTCCAGACGGCTCAACCGCACGCGAATTCGGCCCTTTCGTATATGGATACAGCATGAAAATAGGCCCAGATGGAAAACCGGAGATCCAAGAGTTCGGAAATCTCAAACCCGGTCGACGTGGGCCGCAGGTTAGGGAGGAACGTGAGCCTCTTGTTGACGTCATTCAGACTAATGGCGAGATTCATGTAGTTGTCGAATTGCCTGGCGTTGACAAGGACGACATAAAACTCCATGGGACAGAGGGCGAGTTGACGATTTCGGTTGATGTTCCGCAGCGCAAATACTACAAAGAGATTGAGTTACCTGCGAAAGTGAAGGTGAGCGAAGCTAGATCATTGTACAAGAACGGCGTATTAGACGTCACTTTGCCAAAGCTCACAGATGAAAAGAAACCGAAGGGCGAGCCAATAAACATAGAATGACTTTTCCACATTTCCGATTTAGCTCGTGTAAAGTTCAAAGAGATTGCGCTCTTATGGATGAAAGCTCAGAGATTGAGATTCTGAATGCGATATGTAAAGAAGCTAGGGCAGAGGGGAAAATATCGGGCAAGAATCTGACAAAGCTGTACGATATTTTTGGCCTTCGCTTCGTGAAAGCCTTTGAGGCTCTGAAAGAGAAGCGTGTTAAGAAATATGTCTTCAAGCCAAGCGGCCGAACCGTCTGGATTGTCGTTGGAAAGGAGCGAGACTATCTGATAATGCCTGAAGCAGAGTTCTGCACTTGTGATGATTTCTATTTCCGAGTCTTGGACAGAGAAATTCATCTATGCTACCATCTCATAGCACAGAAACTTGCGAAGAACTTGGACTGGTACGAGACTTTAGAGGAGCACGACAACCTTCACGACTCGCTCATGAACGAGTGGAAAAAAGCTACTGTTTAAATATTTAAATCCAAATAGAAGAGGGAAAGGAGACAGGTTTCATGGACATAGGAGCTTACTTCGAAGTAATCAAATACTTGCTCATGGCAGCAACGCTCACTGCATTAGTCTTGATATTCCTCTACGCGTATTACGGAAGAGAGGAAAAAGAAGCCTAAGCGTTAGCCTTTCCTGTTCCTCTTCGGGCTATCAGAAGCATTATGATGGCTATAACTGCAAGAATTGTTGCGAACAGAATAGTCCAGGGTGCTTGTGGGCAGGCTCCCACTGCGATTGGAATGGGTCCAATGAATATGATTGCCCCAACACTTGTTGAGTCTCCGTCTTGAAGAACTGTTGCAGCAATCAGAATCAAGATTCCAGTCAAAACAATGAAAAACCCTGTGAACAGCATGATCGAGGCCCGTGGCATTCTGTTAGGTTTGTTGTCTGTCATCATCGAGTTCTCTGAGTCAGCCATGCTGCTGTGCTCCTTCTCCTTATCTCGACATGAGATGCAAGATCACCGCTGCGGCTATCAGAACTATCGAAAGCACTATCGAGAGAAGCAAAACGGTTTTTACTGATTCGTTATCCGTCCCGAATATTATTGGAATGGGACCTATTATTATCGCTCCACCGCCATTGACTTCTCTTTCTTCAGTTCTCGAATGGAATAGCAAGAGGATGGCGGCTAAGATTATTAGGACTCCAAAGAAAATCAGAGCAAGTCCCAACACATAGAGTGTCTCTATGTTCATTGTGAGTTCCGTCCTTCTTCGGCACATTTGAGATTCTCACGATAGCTTTTTAATAAAGGTTACAACATCGATAGTCTGTCTCAGTGGTGCCCATGCTCAAATGATTGTCGATCAGGTGATCGAACGAATTCTTTTCAAGCATGCAGAACTTTCCAAGGAGACGATTCTGAAAAAGCTGGAAATGGAAAAGCACAGAACAGGAGGATTGATTTCTGATGATACTCTCTTACGAATTATTGCAGCGGAGTTCGGCGTGGAAATCCTAAACGACAAAGCATTCGAACCTACGCTTTTAGTGGGCGACTTGGTTCCCAACCTGAGTGATGCTACGGTTATCGGCCGCGTTGTGGCGGTTTTTCCTCTTAAAGCCTTTAATGGGCGTAGAAGCGGGAAATTTGCGAGTGTGCTCATTATCGACAGAAGTGGCACCCTGCGGATAGTTTTTTGGAACGACAAGGCAAGTCTTCTGGAGTCAGGCGCGGTAAAAGTAGGACAGGTAATGCGTGTTTCTCACGGATATACCAAGGAAGACAGGGGTGGAAAGGTTGAATTGCACGTTGGTGGAAAAAGTGAAGTCGAAATCGAGCCAAAAGATGTTGAAATTAAGGCTTTTCCTAACATCGACAAGTTCTCAGTGAAGATTGCCGAAATACTCGTGTCGGACAGGAACAAGAAGGTGAACTTGGCTGGCACCGTTAAGGATGTGTTTGCTGCATCTGCTTTTGAGAGACGAGATTCAAGCTCTGGCAAAGTCATGCGGCTGTTATTGACTGATGAAACTGGTGAAGTTTCTGTTGTGGTTTGGAACGAAAAAGTTGACGAACTTGAGGGGACTTTGAGGAAGGACATGCAGTTGCAGATAGTGAATGGTAAAGTGAGAAGATCATTGCGTGGAGACTTGGAAATCCATATTGATTCTGGAACGTATGTAGAGGCATTTGAAGCGGCGGCAAGATTCTCGAAGATTACAGATCTGAGAGAAGGATTGGTTCAGGTCAATGTTGAAGGCGAGGTCATTACCAGACCAGTAGTGAGAGAAGTGAAGACTGCCAAGGGAGAACTCGTGAAACTTGCAGTTTTTGAGCTGAGAGATGAATCGGGCAGAATATGGGTGTCAGCTTGGCGGAAACATGCTGAAAAGGTCAGCGTTCTCAGTCTGGGTGATAGAGTTACCGTTAAGAATGCTTATGCGAGAAGAGGTTTCAGCGACGAGCTTGAGATTTCAACAAGCGAGAGGACGTCTATTGTTTTCTTGTCCAAAGAAGCTTGTTGATGAATAGACACCTTGATCATTATGCAAGCTATTTCGAGGCCGGCTTTTCGTATCCCTTCGTGTTGGCTACTTGCCCGCTGTGGCAACAGAGAGAAAGGGATTAATAGCATTTGAAATTTGGATGAATCCATGAAAGTCGGTGAAATGAGGATTAGTGGATTAGTTTCTGGCACTATAGTGCTGGTCTTGGGCGCTCTTATGATGGCTGAAGCAACAACTGCTACAGTTGCAGACACGGTCTTGTTTTTTGAAGGTGTCAACCGCGGATTCGAGTTTGTCATAGGATTCATCGCTGTAGTCGTTGCTGCCTCTATAATGGACTTGAGCAGGAAATAGAGTGACATCCAATTGGACCACAACCACTTCGAAAAACAGGTCAACTAATACGATAGGGATTTAGTGGGTCGCCCCAAATCTGGAGACCAACCAAAACATCGTGTAAAACTCTCACTTCAAGCACTAATCACCATTGCTCAAGCCTTGAACCAACAACAAAACCCAAATCAAACGCCGAACAACGTGTTTTCTCCCATCGAAAGTTCTCTTTTACAAAAGAGAAAGCCCTTGGTGCCGGGGGCGGGATTCGAGCCCGCGACCTCTGGACTATGGGCGTTTGCCCCGTTGTTCTCCAGATTATGAGTCTGGCGCCCTAGCCAGGCTAGGCTACCCCGGCTTTCAGATTGGAGTTTTTCTTTATTGGCGATCAAGTTAAGCCTTTCTGTTCAAGGTTTACGCAAGGTTTGCCGTTATTTGACGATCCTTTCACGTTGAAAGAAGACGCAGAATTAAAGGGCAATCTGGGAAAAGGGGCAAAAAATTTTGTGCTGTGAGATTCGATTTTACAGTGAGGAAAGCAAAAAGGGAAGAGGGGGTGTCTATTGGATGCGGAGTCGGGCTCTCAATATTTCCAGAGCTGCGTACAGTTGATCAACATTGTATTGCAGTCTGGTGACTGTTGCTTCCAGTTGCGTGACTTGGCTTGTAAGTGTGTTGACTTCTTCGGTCAGACTGTTTACCTCTTGAGTCAGGGCATTTCTTTCTGCTGTCAGTGCTTCGACTTGTGCTGTTAAGGTTTCTGTTTGTTCGGTCAGGCCTGCGTTCTGTTCGGTTAGGTCTGCGTTTTCTTCGGTCATCGTGGCGATATTAGCGTTGAGTGTTTCAATCTGTTCGTTCAACGAGGTGATTTGGGTTTGCAATGTAGCTTTCTCACCCTCGATTGTTGTTACCTGACTCTCTAAATCGGTCTTGTCTGTTTCGAGTTGGCTGATTATTGATTGAAGATGTGTCGTTTGGGTGTTATAGTCGCCTTGTAGTCCGTTGGCTTGGCTGTAGTAGACGACCGCCAGGAGAGACATTACGCCTATTGTGACGCAAAGTCCGATTACTGCGAAGGTCATCATTTTTTCTTTTGATGCTAGTTCCATCATTTCACCTCCATGTGTGAAGTCTTCATTTTTACGTTCACTAGGGCGCAGTAGTCTTTAAACGTTATTAAATTCAAATTTTTATTAGCAGTAATGTTTAGAAAGTAAAATATGTACTTGAAATTTAGATTTTATTCCCATACCCTGGCTTTTCAAAACATCAAAAAGAAAGTCTCTGGGGAAAGACTCTGATGGAGATAGCCCATTCTCAAAGCGGACCGTGAATGTGATGGCATGAAGCTATTTTCTTTCCATTTTCTCTATGCCGAATGTCTTTCCGAAATAGACGATGTTTGTCATGTTGATGAAGAGTCCAGTCTCGACTAGTCCAGGTAAGCTCTTCAGTTCTGGTTCCAGCTTTGAAGGTTCATGCACAAGTCCGAATGCGGCGTCCATTATGACGTTTCCGTTGTCAGTTATGACTGGCCCAACTTTTCCCTTTCCTTCTCTTAGAACTGGGTTTCCGCCCATTTCCTTGAGTTTCAGCGTTATGGGTTTGACTGCGAACGGTATGATTTCCAAAGGTATTGGGTGATTGTTCGCTCCTAAGAACTTGACCTTCTTGCTTTCATCAGCTATAATGATGAGTCTTCTTGATGCTGCTGCCACTATTTTTTCACGAACGAGCGCGCCGCCCATGCCTTTTATCAGGTTCAGTCTCTCGTCCACTTGGTCTGCTCCGTCGATCGTCAGATCTAGTAGTGGGTGCTCTTCTAGGGTGGTTATTTGAATGCCGTTTTCGACTGCAAGAGCGAAGGCTTGATAGGATGTTGGGACGGCCATGAGGCGTAGTCCTTCAAGTCTGATTCTGGTGCCTATCTCCTGTATTGCGTAGGCAGCTGTGCTTCCGCTTCCCAGTCCCATGATGAAGCCGTCTTTAACGTGCTTCACTGCTTCTAGAGCAGCGTTTTTCTTTGCGTTCTCTGTCTGGTTTTTAGGATTCAATTTCCATCTGTCCTAGTTTGTCCAAGACTTTTTCCACTTCTGCTTGGATTTCTTCTATTCTTCTTTCGGCATCTGTCTTCGGTGCAGCTTTGGCTGGCGTCTTCCTCTTTTTCCTTTCCTTCTCTCCCGTTTCTGTCTTCGCTTCTGTTGATTCCGGCTCCAGAGTAGGAGGGGTTATTTCTATTTCTTTTATTGGTTTGATTTCGGTTTTGGAGCGTAGATCTTCGATTTTCGTGCTCAGTTCGTCAAAGCGTTCGCTGAACAGTTTCATCAGGTCTTCCTGCATGGCTTCAAGTTCGTGCAATGCGACTAGTGATTCATTTTTGGTTATGGCGTCTTTCACGTTCATCATTCGAGACTTGTACGAGTCGGCTAGTCTCTCGCGTTCTTCTTCTGTTATTTTTCCTTCCGCGTGGGCTTCGTAGAGTCGTCGAATAGCATCGCCTAGGATTTCCCGTTCTAAGTCTAGAAGGCGTAGGCCGTCTTTGGCTTTTTTTGCTTCATCGGTGGGAACGCTTTTGGTGACTTTGAATGGGTAGCCTTTGAGTTCGGGTTCAATTATGCTCTTTTTCTTCTGGGGTTTCTCTGTCTTCTTACCCCTTTTTCGCATTGCGTAGATGATTATGGAGCAGGTAATTATTGCCCCTATTGCGACCACTGTGATGATTAGGGTTTCATCTGGGGGCAATATTTTCCCTCTCTATTTCCATTGTTCAGTATCCATATATAAATTATCTAATCGTTCTTCACGAGCTGTCCCGCATTGAAGCAATGAAGATTTCTGCGATTCGCCCTGAGGATTTGCAGCTGATTCCCGTCATTTTTCCAACTCTGACTGTAGAGAAGTGTTTTCGCGCCATTTCACTGATGTTTTTCAGCTTGAAACCCATGTGGATGTCGCCCATTTCGGTTTTGAACTCTTCAAATGTGTGCTCGCACATGTCGAGGATTATGGCTTTTCCGTCTTTCTTTAGGATGGTTTTGAGGCTTTTGAAGACGGTTTCAGGTTCTAGATTGTGATGAAGCATTAGAGTTGAGTATGCTGCGTCAAACTTTGTTGGAATGTTGAAGTGTTTTTTTGCTTCTTTTATGCTGCCTTGAACGTTTTCGGCTATGCCTATGAATGGCGTTATTTTCTGGCTCTTCTTTGCTAGTGAGCATAGCATTGCTGGTGTCAGGTCCATGGCGTAGAAAGAGGTTGTTGGAGAATCAGCCTCAATCCTCTTCATGATCTTCGTTGTGAAGAATCCTGATCCTGCGCCCACGTCGAGGATTTTGGCGTTTTGTGGCAGTTTCGGAGGTGCTAATAGGCGAGTTGCTATTGCATCAACGATTCTGTCCACTCCATTCTGTCCGAAATAGCCTAGAACGATTTTGTCTCTTTTGTCAGCTTCATTAGTCGTGAAATGCTCTACTGTTTTTGCCAGCGTTTCTGGGTTTGAGGCGCCTAGTTTCTTGAAAAGCTGTTCAAGGTCCACGCTCTCTTTATATTTTCTGAAACTGGTTGCCAAGCCGATTCCTCTATGCTAGGCTTTGTAAGTGTTGGAACATACTAGTATTTTGGGATTTAGATTGATGCATGTTTTGTTAGAGGCATCGTTCTGTGACCCTGTTTGTATGTGTTGGCGTTTTTTATTGCAAATGTGGTCAAAAGGCGCGAAGAACGCTTTCAATATAGCAGAACGAGATGTTGAATGGCAAAACAAGAATTGCTGAGTTTTATGACTAGGCGGTATATGCGTGTGCTTTGCGTATGGTGAAGAATGTGCTGATTTCGAGAATGATTGGCTTCAGCCGTTTTCGTGATTCGTTTAGCAGTTGTGGGGTTTTCATAATCCTTCATGGTGAGCCCTTCAGAGCAGGTTAAGTTGCCGGCTCGGGAGAGCGCGATACCGAAAGCTGCGGTTAAGATGGCGCCAGCAATGGATATTCTTCCTCCTTTTTCTTCACTCAAGTGATTGGCAGGGCTTCTGGTAGAACAACAGCCGACGAATCTCTGTTGTTGTTCTTCCAGCCATGTCGGAGCAACATGGATTCTTAGGTTGAATAACAGGTAGCTTTTTTCTGTTCCTTTTTGCGGATGCTGAGAACATCTGGTCTTAGGCCCTGCAAGGGGGTGTCGAAACGTGTTCCATCATCTGCTTGCTGAAGCTCTCAGGCTTCCATGTTGGCTTGCCTGTAAGCGGCGTTAATGAGAGCCGAAGGAAATACGTGAGAAGTTCTTTTGACCTTATGACGTTCAAGAAGGAGAAGTTCAGGAGCACTCATGCGAGCTATATGGTAAGCAATCGCAAACAGTCGTTGGAAAAATAAGCTTGGCTTTCTCTTCGTTGGTCGATAACTGGAGCCTCGGGCGGGAATTGGACCCGCGACCGCCGCCTTACCAAGGCGGTGCCCCACCAGGCTAGGCTACCGAGGCGCCCTTGCGTATAGCTAGTTTAGTTGTGAACTGTTTCTTATGTTTTAAGCATTTTGAAGACTGTAAGGTTAAATAAATATGGAAGATAACGTAGATTCACGTTTTGAGCGGAGAGTAAATGCGGGGGTGTCCGAGTCTGGTCAAAGGAGGCAGGCTTAGGACCTGCTGCCGCAGGGCTGCATGGGTTCAAACCCCATCCCCCGCACCAGAATTTCAGCCATATTTCGAGCTTATTGTAGCTAACCGAACCCAATTTATGGCGTTTCGAGCTGGGGTGTGCGGGGGTCGCGAATTGAACATGCATTTACCGGTAAAATGCTGCCCGCATAGTTTCGGGATAGCTTCAAACCCTCGCTTCAAGCTTTTCCTGCATACTATCGATTTGCGAGCAAAAAACTAGCTTAATCGCGATTGAAAAGGCTAAGTTTTACTAGTGTTTTGGCTATTCACCCGAGAGCTCGTCGTTTTTGCGCTGTCATGTTATGGCGCGCATTACTCGACTAATGCTAAAAGCTTTCCGATTTCTCAGGTACGCAGTTGCCTGTGCCCGTGCGCTGAGGGAATAAATACAAAGAACACGTATCAATTGCTGTTAAGGGATCCCTATGGCAGATGATGACTGGTGCGTGGCAGTCTTCAGATGCAAGCCTGCTGATGTCCGACGGGTACTTATTAGTCTGTATGGGTTTGTGAAGGATCTTGAAGGTGTTAAGAGTCTGCACTTCATAACAAGAGACCGTTTGAAAGACGATGTTGTTTTCAGCTTTCGTGTTTTGGTAGAAGATTTGAGTCTTGAAGGGCCTTCACGAGAGTTCAACGCGAGAATAGATGACCTGAAAAGACTCGAAAGACAAGCAGATCGTCAAGAGCAAGATCAACTACAAGCTTGGAACCTTGATGCCGGGTGGTCGGTTTGCGGTGGACCCAGACACGGAAGATCCTCTTGAGAAATACGTTGCATGGTCTCCTGATGAAAGAATCGCGAAGTATGGGCCAAAGAAATTCATAGATTTCTGTGATGTCCTCAGCAAACTGAGCAGACTGGTCTTGCAGATGGCTCGGAAGAAATACTTTGAATCCAATGACAGAGTTGAGATAGCGCATACTATCTCTTCGATGCTCGGCTGCACGGAATATGGCATTCTGAGCACAGAACACTGGGAAGTAGGATATTATGATCGAATCGATGACCGATACTGCCCGTACCTGAAGCGTGACTTCCGAAGTAAACGATCTAAGAAATAGGACTTACATTGTGTTATGAAAAGAATTTCAGAAAAAAGAATGGAGTGAATACGATCTTAGCAAAAGAGGTGAAGGATTCTACGTTTGGAAGTCACTTAGACTTCTTGGCTGAACCCTTCTTTTTCTTTCCTTTCTTCCCAGGTATAGTCTTCACCTCCTAATCAGAGCATCACGATCGATGACCGAATGCAGCTATGGAGTGAGGCGTACTCCATATTTCTCTTCAATTCGGAATATCGACACTATCACTACTCTAGTCGGGCTTGATCACTATGATTATTCGGGAGACCGCCAGTTCACACAATTTCCTGATTCCTCTCTTCCCCCGTTCATAGCTTACTTTGATCAGCTTTGCTTCTTCCAGCATACGTACCTGCTCGCTCATGTAGGCCTCACTCAAGTCCAATTTTCTAGCGATCGTTGAAACATCAAGACGCTTCTGAGAAACCAATTGCAGTATTCTGAGACTAGTCGAGGTTAGGGCGTCAGCAATCTTCAAGGCAGCTTCACCGGTTACAACAATCTCTTCTAAAGCCAAACAAGAACCTCTCTTCAAGAAAAGGATAGGGCAACCCTTTTATAATATTTGTGGAAGTCCGATTGGTATAGATGAACTGGATTATTATAGCTTTTGTCTATAGTTATAGCCAATTGACACATTTTCATCTAACAGTGGTAGATCGATTCATGTTCAAATGGTTCATCTGTCTTGCAAGACAAGTAATAGAAAAAACAGAGCTACGAGATGTTGCACGCGCATGGTGCTGCGCATGCGACTATTTCTTGTTCTTGCTGTACCTCTTTGGGAGTTCGGTTTTCTTCTTTTGCTTTTTCTTCATTTCTCCACTCTTCTTGGTTCTCTAAGCGCGCACTTAGGTCGGTTGCTAATAATATCGCAGAAAGACTATTTAAATAGCTCTATGATTAATGACTCTATCGCACATTCTTGTCAGAACCCCCACACGCTCCGGTCCGAAATCCCTAACGATTTGGCATTAGTCATTTGCTATTGTTATAGGCAATTAGCAAACCTTTTAAGTGCTCCTACCAGATACGCAGTGAGGAAATTTGCCGTTCAAGAAGAGGGCTAAGAAGAAGAAGCGCAGGGAACGTGCTCGCAGGAAAGAGAGAAGAAAGGCTAGGCAAGGATCAAAAGAACAAATCTCTTTTTGTGGCAACGGCAAAATAAAACTCTTAGCGCGCATGCCTGTTCCTAAATTCGTTTGTGAAGCGTCAAAGGCTTCCGAACTTGCTTGGTTCATGGGCGGTGACGGCGACACGAGCCTTGACAAGCGTCATGACGTAGCGATTCGGCCATATTGCACTTTGGAGAAGGAATTTAGGAACACACATGCGCGCTATTCATAATTGATGGAGTCGAGAAAAAGGAGGCTTAAGCGTGAGAGGCGATTTGAAGTCCATAGAATTCTTGGCCAGAATCCTTGCGGCCCCGTTCCTGTTCTGGCTTGCCTTCATAGGCTTCATAATGATGATAGTAGGCGAAGCACGCGGTGCCTAAAACAAGGCGAATATCGCAAGGTACGCCAATGCATAGAGCATAATGAAAAGCAACCCTGACTTTCTGTCGTGTCTCTGCCGCAGAGCAAGTATCGTCACAACCACTATCGAACACATTAGGGCGTACAGGCCAGTTTTTTCGGCGATCGACGCGGTTACGTTCCCTGGGAAGAACAAGGTTCCAATCCCGATTGAGAAGCCAGCGTCTATTATGCTGCTTCCTATAGCGTCACCTATTGCGATTTCGTACTGTTTCCTTCTCACGGCTGCCAGGTCTACCACGA
>Ga0315280_10003672_pt1 | contig 23329 bp, 22 predicted proteins | sample YL17G06_40_MG_FD_203697 | JGI IMG/M metagenome (GOLD analysis project Ga0315280, IMG submission 203697) | Sediment microbial communities from Yellowstone Lake, YNP, Wyoming, USA - YL17G06_40 | ecosystem: Environmental > Aquatic > Freshwater > Lake > Sediment | place: USA: Wyoming | collected... | reverse complement strand
AGATCCAGACCCTTCTCCAAGTCCTTTGGCAGAGCCTTTAGGGGCACTCTTCCACCGGATACTGCCTGGAGGAGTCTCTCGTCGAGACCGATCTCGGGTTCGCGAGCGGCTCTGACGATCGTTCCCCCCCTGCTCTTTCGAATCTTAATCCATCTCTTGCGCTTCGCCCAACCTACGGCAATCGGGATCTCCTCAGTCGCAAGCCCGGATGCTAGTGCAGCCTGATCGAGTAGGGCCTCTCCGCCGAGTTTCAGAGTCGCTTCGACAAATCTTCTCTCGGGTATCTTCTCCTTCAGGAACCTTTGTCCCTCATCCGCGAGCTGGACGAGCGAGGTCTTCTCCTCTTGAACGTTCACGAGCCCTTTCGAGGAGAGCCACAGGGCAGCCCTGTTTACAGAGGCCTCGGGTAACGATGTTCGGCTGATAAGCTCTCCGATACTCAGCATCCCCTGACCTCTGAGGGCTAGGAGCAACTTTCTTTCAAGCCTATGCAGTTCAGACATAGCCAACCACTTCTCAGAGCTTGTCTAAAACACGAAATCTGTTAAGTCGAGGTCATTAGCCCTAGAAGGCTCCGAAAGTGCAATGTTCAGACCTGAACCTTCAGCCAAGCCTTGGATGAGCTCCCACATGATCCCGCGGCGCATGCGACCCGCTTCTCCGAACCCCTATATGTGAAGCGGCTTCACCTTTAAAGCATGAAGTATTAAAGATCGTTGAGCTGTAAGCTTCGCCTTTCCAAGGGGCTGGGCAGAGCTGGAGTAGCATGTTCATACCACTTATCTTCATCCTCGCCTGCTTGCTGATCCTGAACTTGGCGTTCACCCATGTCCCATCCCTGATTGGCAAAGAAAATCTATTTTCCCGTTGGGCCATTCTAATCATCGTCTCGACAGCCCTCTTCTCCACTGGCTATTACCTGATGACTGGTGGAAGGTTGGCGGAGTACCTCGTCCTCTACAGCGGCTGCGGACTGGCATGGCTTGCGATGGTCTGGATTCGAGAGAAGGGAGGCGGCCCGAGCCGCCTGCCAATCCTTCTCGGTCTGAGCGTCGCTATGACCCTGCTTGCACTGTTCGGGTAGCTTGGGAATAGGGTTAAATCACGACGTGAACCTCTATATTGCCGCTCGCTATGGTGGAACAAGGTTGTTCAAACCTGTAGTTGATCCATTCGGCACCACGCTCATCGAGGACTACTCCAAGCTGTTTGATCTCTTCGGGATCGAGCCCACAGAGTCGATCGCGTCGAGATTTCCCCGCCCCCATAGATACCTGAGGAGGGGGATAGACTTCGGTCACCGCGACCTCCAGAAGATCCTTCAAGCTCTAGAAGAAGGGGGCAATTACGCTGTCATGTCCGGCATCAAGCCGACAGGCGACTTCCACCTCGGGAGCAAGATGACCGCGGAGGAAATAGTCTACTTCCAGAGCCTCTCCCGCAAGGCGAGGGCTTTCTACTGCATCGCGGATGTGGAGGCATACGCGGACAATGGCATACCGTTGGATAAGAGCGTGGAGATAGCGGTTGACAATGTAGCTGATATCCTCGCCTTGGGACTTGACCCCGACAGGGCTTACATATACAAACAGTCGACCGAGAGCAAGGTATCAAACCTAGCCTTCATCTTCTCTAGGGGTGTTACCCGAGCGACTCTTGAGGCGATATACGGGGAGAAGCCGTTTGGGCTTTACCTGTCAGCGCTGGTGCAGGCAGCTGACATCCTCATGCCTGAGCTGAGCGAGTTCGGCGGTCCGAAACCTGTCATAGTGCCCGTGGGGGCAGATCAGGATCCGCATATCAGGTTGACGCGGGATCTGGCTCGGAGGTACCAAGAGCAGTTCAGATTCATCCTGCCTGGGGCTGTCTACCACAAGCTGATCCGCTCCCTCTCTGGTGAGGTGAAGATGTCGAAGCGGGATCCGATGAGCCTCCTAACGCTGAACGATCCTCCTGAGCTGGCGGAGAGGAAGGTCTTGAACTGCCTCACCGGGGGGAGGTCGACGGCTGAGGAGCAGAGGCGGCTTGGAGGGGAGATCCAGAAGTGTGTGAACTATGAACTCGCCCTGTTCCATTTTGTGGAAAATGATCGAGAGGTCGAAAAGATATATCACGAATGCGTCGCGGGCGTGAGGCTCTGTGGAGAGTGTAAGGCGGAAGTCGCCGGGTACGTTGTAAGATTCTTGGAGAGGCATCAGGAGAAGAAGCGGTCCCTGAAGGATACTGCTGTCAGGCTCCTCGCGTCGGTTTCCCGATAGTGGGCTTGAGCAGACGTCCCCTATGATCTATCTCACCGTGAATCATTCTCGTCGTTGAGATCGGCTTTCCGTCCTCCGCTAGCACCATGTTCACGATGATCGCCGCCAGCGGTTTCAGACCTCTGCTCCTTCGAATCTCGTTTATTTCCTCCATCCTAGCAGATGTCTCTGTGCTCACCACCAACGCCTGAATCTCAGGATCTAATACGGTCGGACCGTATGGATCATCGAGGGGGACGATCGTAGCTCTCTCTGCAGCGCCCATTCTCTTCAAGAACCTGATGAGTCCGCGCCTCCTCTCGTCGTAGCTTGCTATGGAGTGGGACTTGGTGCTCCTCACCATCTTGTCCGTGGTCAACCCAATGACAACCCTCTCACCAGTCTCGAGGGCTTTCTTGAGTAGAGCCTCGTGACCCCTGTGCAGCTTCTCGAATGTGCCACCTAATGCAACGATGCTATACTCTTTCGACTTGGACAACCTAACGCCAATTCCTCGCCTTTTGTCCAGTTTTCATCTCTAACATAAACCTCGTCCGGGCTTATGGATTCGGGGGTTTGGCTAGATCTCGGTGCTTGTCTCGAACGTGCGACTATAACTGGTCCTTAAACCTATTAGCCCGTAGCTTTTAAGAAGAATTCCAAGAGGTAGGGCGTACCTTTGCTCTCAGAGGAAGAGTTGCGCTGCTATCGACGTGCGGGGAAGGTTGCCTCGGAGGTGAGAAGCGCAGCCAGAAAGATCGTGAGAGAGGGGGTGCTCGCGCTCGACGTGTGCGAGAGAGTAGAGGGCCTCATCATGGAGTTCGGAGCCAGACCTGCCTTCCCCTGCAACGTGTGCATAAACGAGGTGGCGGCTCACTACACTTCCCCACCATCAGATCGGACGGTCATCCCGAACGGCTCGGTGGTTAAGGTCGACATAGGAGTTCATGTGGACGGATACATAGCGGACACGGCTACAACCATCTGTTTCAACCCCGACAACGAGGACATGGTTCGAACTGCCGATGAGGCGCTACAACGGGCTGTCGTGACGGTTAAACCGGGGGTTAGTGCCTCGCGCATCGGGGAAGCGGTGGAGAGTACTGTGAGGCTTAGGGGGTTCAAACCAATCTGGAACCTCTCCGGTCACCAAGTGGCTAGGTACGTCATCCACACAGGAAAGTCCATACCAAACGTCGCGAGGATGGACGGAGCCAGAGTGATGAGCGGGGATGTCCTTGCTCTGGAGCCTTTTGTTACGCTGCAATCCGGGAAGGGAGAGGTAGCGGCTGCCGACGAGGCCTATATCTTCCGTTTCCAGAAGGAGCGATCGGTGAAGGATGTCAGAGCGAGAAAGCTTCTGGGCTTCATAAAGTCTGAGTACAAGACGCTGCCGTTTGCCGAGCGGTGGCTCTGGAAGCACTTCCCAGCCAAGGAGTTCCAGCCGGCATTCTTTCAACTGCTTGACTCGAAGAGTGTGATGGCATACTCGGTTTTGGTCGAGGCTGGCGGGTGTGTAGTTACACAGGCGGAGCACACCGTGCTCGTGAAAGAGGGAAGCTGCGACGTCCTGACAATCTAGGTCTTCTTCTTTTGCTCCTCGTAGTAGATGGACGTGACCATCATAGTCGTGCTGCACTTGGGGCAGGGGTCGGATGGCTTGAAAACGTAGTCGCCCTCTCTGAACTTCCTAACGTCCCTGAACCCGCACCTGCCGCACTCCGATGTGCTCTTAACGTTTAGCTCAACCGTGGGCGTCCAGATCCTCCTGCGTCTTAGCTGGAGGATCATGTACGACGCTATTACCATCCCCATGAGACCAACGAACGTTGGGTAGGTCGCCTGTTCTGGGTGTCCGGAGATGGTGTATGAGTATGCAACATAGAGTTGATAAGCGGCTAGAACGAGCATGGCCAACGCGATCCCAATCATCACTAGCAGGATCGGGTAAGACGTGCGCTTTGTCGAGTTCTCCACTCCACTTCACCTATTGACCTATGCCGCACGTGTTCCCGATGCCGGCGACGATCACCACGTCCCCCTCCTTCGTCCTCTCCATCACAAGCCTCCTGACCCTCGCGATCGCCACGTCTATCGACTCGAAGATCTCCTTCTTCATCGGTGCGATAGCATCCTGGAGGCTCTCCTTGATCCCGATGGCGTTCAGAGGGACCTTGTACTTTAACGCGACCTCCTCGATCCTGAACTTGTCGGTTCCGATGCCGCCGATGGCAGCGCCAATCCCTTCCACAGCCTCCCCGCTCTTATCGCCCTCCAACTTGCCCATCGCATCAATCATGATGACCATAGAGACCTTCCCGCCGCACTCCTCGATGATCTTCTCTATCGCCTCCCCGGGCTTGCCCACGTTCGCCCCTGGGCCATGAGCCTTCAGGACGAAGGCTCTCCTCCCGTTGATATCGGTCTCGCTGACGACAATGTCCTTGGCTATAACCCTCGTCCCACGCCCTAGCATCAGCTTGGCGGCGACGAGTGCACCCGCTCCATCCCCGATCGGCTGACCGTAGGCGAAGGCTCTGAGCGCATACTTGTACGCCTCCGCCTCCTGCATGATCAGAGGTAGAGCCATTTGAACCTGCATTATGAGGTAGAGGCTCATCGTCTTCTTCCCGAGCAGGTAGAAGTGCCTGACGACACGGTAGATGAAGTTCAATCCGAGGGCGACATCGAGCAGGTTCTCCAAGTTGCTTGTCTGGTTCTCGTCTGCCTTCGGCGCCATCAGCTTTACCTCGTCCCTGAACCTCTCGTCTCGGATGTCGACCACGTGTTCGAGCTTGGAGATGATCCCCGACGGATCCAAGTCGACGGGCATGATCGTGAAATACTCGAGGAATTGGTCTAGTCTAGGAGTTGGGTCGATCTCCGACTTGCCGAGGTTTTTAACGGTCGTTATAGCGACTCTCCGTCCTTCGTCCTTCAAAATCCTTAGTTTTTCGAGACCCCCTTCAACCTCTCTGAGCATATTCCAGATCTGGATCTTCTGACCGTAGAACATAAAGAAGATGAAAAATGCATAGAAGCCGATGTTAAGAATGAAGCTTATTATGTTGTTTTCTCCGGGCAGAATGCCCCCTAGTTGTTCCAGTCGTAAGAAAGACAAGATTAGCTTCGCTCCAGATGACCTTTCATTAGAACAGCATACGCCTCGTTATAAGTTTTCAGCGAGAATCTGCACTTCGACCATGTCTGTACTTCCAGCGAGAACCTGGCATCTATGCGTGGCTCCTAACAGTGCACCGAAACGTTTAAGCAAGATCCCAAAACTAAATATCGGGGTTTGCCGGCCACAGGATTCCGGAAACGCCTGTACCCGTTCCGAACACAGAAGCTAAGCGGGATCACGTCCGTGCGTTAGTGCAGTGGGAAACCCTGCGCGAAACTCGGATGCTGGCAAGCCCCAACAAACACTTTTGACCGGGTTCTGACAGCCAAAAACACATATATTGGCTGGTTCACGTCTGTAGATTGCCGTTGGGGCCGTGGTCTAGAGAGACGACAGGTCGTGGTCTCTCGGAAAGCCAGGTATGACACCGGGAGCGAAAGAGAGGCTCTCGGCGTAAGGTCGGGCTCCAGAATCGCAGACAAGGGTTTGCGGACCACCAGAGTGGGATGACGAGGCTCTGGAGCGGGGAGACCCGAATGTCGGGTGTTCAAATCACCTCGGCCCCACCAACAAAAATGCTCAGACCATAAACCTTTTAGACTGCTGTTTCTCCTCCAGATTAGCGCCAGGGAGAGGCCAGGGTTGACCCAACGAATTCGGGTCTCTGAAGGCTGAGCGGTTTAGGCGGTCGGCTGCAGACCGACTTTATCTCGGTTCAAATCCGGGCCCTGGCTCCAGCTTTCAAGCGCGAGACGGAAGTAGTTTGTGGAGTTTCTTGGTACCAACCCTTTGATTTGGGTTCTCCTATTGGGGAAGTCTGTTCCCGATGATTTTGAGGATGAGGTCTGCTGACTCTTCAGGAGTCAGCTTGTCTGACTCGATTGTGACCTCAGGGTTAAGTGGCGGTTCGTATTTCTCCTGCGGTCCCGGAAGCGTTTTTATGATACCTTCCTTAGCTTTCTTGTATAGTCCCTTGGAGTCCCTCTTCTCCGCCACCTCTATGGGACATTTCACGTAGATTTCAGAGTAGTTAGGGATTAAATGTCGGGCCATATCCCTGAAGTGTCTCCTGTTTGCTGTAGCGTCTATGATAACGTTCACCCCGTTTCGGGCGAGAGTTTCGGCGAGCACGACCACAGCTCGGTAGAAGAGGTCTCGCTCTTCGTTGGTGTATGTTGGGCTTGGCGTCAGTCTCCTCCGTAGGGCGTCTGACTCCAAGATTTCCACCCTAACTCCCTTTTGACTCAGTCTTCGAACGAGCGCCTGAGTCGTTGAAGTCTTCCCGCTGGATGGAATGCCGGTTATCCACACCACAAAGCCGAGCTTCGAAGCCAACTCTCTCAACCCCTGAGGTATGAGTCCACTTGCTTGGGGTCGAACTCCTCGGATTTGAGGACGTTCAGGGTGAAGTTGAAGAGCTTCCTCCTGGTCTCGTCTGAGGTCTGGGGATAGTAGAGGGGACTTGCGATTACAAGCATCCTAAACGCGTAGAAGGGCGCGAGAATCCTCAGCATTTCGTGGTCTCCAGTCTTCTCGAGGTAGTTCTGAATGAAGACTCTGAAGAGTTTCTGGAATGGACCTGCAAAGCCGCCAGTGTCCATCACGGAGTACCAGATGTAGTTGGCTGAGAGGCAGCTGACATCGTCCCCGGGCTCACCCCACTCCCCGCGACTCCGATCCATAAGAAGGAGCTCGCCGTTCTTTTTGAAGAGGATGTTGAACGGGTGGTAGTCGCCGTGAACTTGGGCGAGACGGTGTCCTAAACCCTTCAGCTTCCACCGCCACTCAACGCACCTCTTCTCGATCTCTTCCAGTTCCTTCTCGCTGGTGAACTTGGACAGAGCTTCGCGGGGGTAGCACGAGTCCAGAACTCCCATTATGCACTCGCCGTGTCCTACGAGATCCCTAGTGCGCCTCGCGTACATGGCAGGAGAGCTGTGCTTTACCCTGTGGATCTCGGTGAGATAGTCTGAGAGAAGCTTGGCGCGTTTGAGATCCCGCTCAGTTAGGCTCCGTCTTGCCCTGATGTCGTTCATATCCTCAATGTAGAGCCTGCCCACCGCCTCATCCAAGAGTATGAAGAATTCATCGTAGTCTTTCACGGATTTCATCCGACCTTCCTTGGAGAGATATCCCACGTCCAAGGATCTTATGTGCTTTGGAAGCTTGTGGAAGACTTGGTGTGCGTAGAGGAGAACCTGAGCCCTATCGGAGGGGTAATCGTGACCGAAGCCCTCTCCTCGTAGGAACTTCAGGACCAGTCTTTGAACTCTTCCTTGAGCTTCGAAGATGACCAGGTGAGCCTCGGCGTGAAAGCCTCGACCCAGAAGGTTGACCTCTCTGATCGATAGGGGTGAGCCATACAGCTTCTCCAGGTAGGCCTTGAGCTGGTCGTGGTCTATCTGCATGGAGACACTCTCCGTTCACCAGTCAAGCCGAGATTACTCCTTAAGGATACTCGAGACTATCACGGGGATGTCCGTCGGCTTCATCGCGGTGCTGACCCCAGCGGATCTCAGCGCCTTCTCTTTGCTCTCAACAGTCCCCGACCTGCCCGTGATTATCGCGCCTGCGTGGCCCATCCGTTTCCCAGGCGGAGCGGCCCTCCCCACAACGTAAGCGACAACCGGCTTCGGGTACCTCGTCTTGGCTATGTATTCGGCGGCGAGCTCCTCGGCGTTCCCGCCTATCTCTCCGATCAAAACGACGAGCTTGGTCTCAGGGTCGTGCCTGAACATCTCAAGAACATCAGCGAAGCTCAAGCCGACCACAGGGTCGCCTCCGAGACCGAGACAGGTGGACTCCCCGAACCCGGCGTCGGTCAGCATGGCAGCGATCTCGTAGGTCAGCGTCCCACTCCTCGAGACTATCCCCACCCCCCCTTTCCGGTATATTTGCCCGGGCATGATGCCCAGTTTGCACTCGCTTGGAGTTATGATGCCGGGGCAGTTTGGTCCTATGATCGTCACCTTCCTCCTTTTGGCCTCGGCGAGAAACTCCATGGTATCCCTCACCGGGATCCCGTCTGTTATTATGACCACTGGGCTTAGGTCGGCGCTTATCGCTTCGAAGGCGGCGTCCTTCGCGAACGGTGCTGGGACGAATATGATGGACGAGTTTACACCAACCTTGCTCTTCGCCTCAACAACTGTGTCAAAAACAGGGAGACCGAGAGTCTCCGTTCCTCCCCTCCCCGGAGTAACCCCGCCCATAACCCTGGTGCCATACTCGAGCATCATCTTGGTGTGGAAGCCACCCTGAGACCCTGTGATGCCCTGAACCAAGACTTTGGTGTTTGTACCAACGATGATTCCCATCTTTTTCACCTCGTGGTCAACCTGATGGCTTCCCTGACCGCCTCCTCCATGCTGCTCACGGAGGATATATCAGCCTCTCTCAGAAGCCGTCTTCCCTCCTCCTCGTTTGTCCCGACAAGTCTGACGACCATCGGTCTTGCTATCCCTTTCCTCTGCTTGACCTCCAGTATCCCCTTCGCGATCTCGTCGCACCGGGTGATCCCGCCGAGAACGTTGATTAGAAGAACCTTGACCCTAGCATTAGAAAGGACCACCTCCAGCGCCGCCGACACTCGGTCGAAACCGGCACCGCCTCCCAAATCGCAGAAGTTGGCTGGGCTACCGCCGTAGTACTTGATCAAGTCGATTGTCGCCATAACGAGCCCCGCCCCGTTCCCGATAACTCCGATGTCCCCTTCCAGATCCACGTACGCCAGTCTCTTCTCCCTCGCCTGGGCCTCGAGCGGAGATAGCTCTGGTCCAGCCAGTCGCGCTCGTTCTTGGAGTTCGGGGTGTCGGTAGAGGGAGTTATCATCCACTAGGATCCGGAAGTCGGCTGCGATGAAACTCCCGCTAGGGGTCTCGATCAGGGGGTTCGTCTCAACCAGCTCGCCGTCGCAGGCTAGGGTCATCCTGTAAAGCTTCGTGACAATAGCCGCTAGGTCGCCGAGTTGCTTCTCCCTGTAGCCGAGCCTCCTAACTATCTCCCTCGCTTCGTACTCGCGGAGTCCGGCGAGTGGATCCACGTCGTACCTAATGATCTTCTCGGGCGAACGTTCGGAGACCTCCTCTATGTCAACCCCGCCCTCGGTCGAGGCGAGGATTGTGTAGCATCCGGCGGAGCGGTTGACGACCACGCCCAGGTATAGCTCGTTCTTGGCTCCGACCCTCTGCTCGATGAGAAGCTTCTGAATAACCTCTCCTTTGATTGTGGAGCTCAGAATCGCGCGCGCCGTGGCTTCTGCCTCGTCTGGGGTCGTAGCGAACTTTATTCCGCCCGCCTTTCCCCGTCCGGAGACCAGGACCTGCGCCTTGACGACGGCGGGTCCGCCGATCGTTTGGAAGGCTGATCGCGCCTCCTCGGCGTTTGATATGACAACCCCCTTGGGCAGAGGAACACTAAACCCGGCCGCTATCGCCTTAGCCTCATACTCAAAAAGCTTCAACGACCATCACCTATGATCTCGGGCTCGATGATCATAACAGATCTATACCGTATCTATTATGGAAGGCAATATGCTTCAAGGGCTTTCTGGGGCGTCTCTCTGGTAAGGGTTTCTCCGCTGGAAAACCAATTGGAAGGATGACTACGACCCTGTAGTCTGGAGGTAAACCCAGTAGCTTGTTGAGGACCGCGGTATCGCCTGGGGTGTAGGTCAGCGTTCCCAACCCCTCCTCCTCAGCGAGTAGGATCATGTAGGATGCTGAGATCCAAGTCGACTCGAGCCAGTAGGGAGCTTTGACATGACCAGCGACGACTACAAGGAAGGGGGCATCGGTGAGAAATCGCTTGTTAGTCGTGATCCCCTCCTTCCTCAACCAGTTCTTGAGCCAGTCTGGCGCCTCCTCATGGAAGACACTGTCCGCCTCTTCACACCTCTTCCTGATCTCACACTTTAGGGCGCCATCATCGACCACTATGTACACCCAGGGCTGGGTATTTGCCCCAGAGGGTGCTAGTCTACCCGCCTCAAGGACTCTAACGACTTTCTCGATAGGAACCGGATCGAGCTTATACGCACGGATACTTCGCCTACTACTCATCAAATTGATAGCCATCAGACGCACCCCTCCATCGTACCGAAAAGATGGTGGTGGTTCACCCTCATAAATTTCTTCAGACGAGTTTGTGATCCTGCCGAGCTACGTTTGTTCGCACCGCCCATCATTTTGGGCATCAGCAGCCTTCACAGCTACTTTGAGGAGCACGTTCAGAGAGAAGTGGTGGGGCCGCGGAGATTTGAACTCCGGTCGCATGGGTTCTCGGGCTCGCTCACTGAGCCGCCCAAGCCACGTAGCGTACCGCGTCTATGGTTGGACCATAGATCGTCTAGGCCAAGCTAGCCGACGGCCCCGGTAAAGACTCAGGCGGCATTTACCGCATAGGGTTCAAGTCTTTCCCGGCTTCTTAAGTATTCATATCTTATAGGCTAAGATTTGAGGATAACAGCGTATCATTTTAAAATCCCGCCCAATCCTGATCATGCCTGTCTAGGTTTTCACAAATCCTCATCTCGTTATACTCATCTTTTCGGTGATCTGGAATCTCCATCCAAGCCAGGCAACGCGTCAGAGGCGCTGTGTGCACCCCCTAGCCAGTGACGATGAGGCTCGCGGCTTAGTCAGCAGAAAGATGTGAGCGGAGAGCTGTTGTGTGGAATGAACACGAAAAGTATTGGCACAAGAGCGAGATTCGATCCTCAATCCCTTGCTCCGAATTCCTTAATTTAATGAGGTTTAGATTAAGAAGAATGAGGTTCTCTCTCTTTGCCCCCGTAGCCTAGTTGGTTAGGGCATTAGCCTTGTAAGCTAAAGGTCCCGGGTTCGAATCCCGGCGGGGGCTCCACTTATCCGGGGTCCTAATACGCCCTATTCTGACTTCTAGGACGAAAGACAAATGGACCTATATGCAGTTTCAGAAGCCTTGCCGAAGGCGAAGACCACAGTCATAGGGAAGAATTCTGGGGAATCGCGAAGCTCAACCCAGGCAAATCTTTTATTTCCCGCTGCCCGTCCATCATGACGGTTGCCGCGGTGGCTCAGTTTGGTTAGATGCACATCACACCCGATGTGCAGATCAAAGCGCTGGACTCATAGGGACCAATCGGCTCTTCCTGAGCGATCCAGAGATCGCGGGTTCGAAGCCCGTCCGCGGCACCAATCTGAACCTATAACTTTTTTGAGATTGGCTCTGTAAGTGGATCATGTGCATCGCATATCTGTGAATCTTTAGTTTTTTGTGGCTTGCCAAGTATTAATAAGGCGAGAGTATCGAGGTCATTACCGGAGGACTTTTGCTTTGAAGCCTAAGTGGAGAGGTATGTTTCCAGCGTTGAGCACGGTGACGAACGATAAAGGGGAGTTGGACGAGGAGGGCTTCCGCTCCGAGATTAGACAGAACATCGAGTGGGGAGCGCACGGACTTTGCCCCGCGATCATAGCCGGGGAGTTCTATAAGTTCTCGGAGGAGGAGCGGGTGAAGCAGTTCGAGATCACGGTGGATGAGGCGAACGGTAAGGTTCCGGTGCTCGTCGGTGTGACGCACACGGGCACCGAGCCAGCTGTGATGCTGACGAAGAAGGCGAAGGACATCGGGGCTGATGGCGTGATAATAATGCCCCCATACTTCAGAAGGGTCGAGGCTAGTCTCACCCTCTACGAGCACTTCAGCACAATCGCGAAGAGAGTAGATATCCCTATCATGCTGCAGGATGCTGAGGATCTCACTGGGGTTCACATGTGCCCAACTTTGTACGCCAGACTGGCCAAGGAATTCGATAACATTGTCTCGGTGAAGGTGGAGGGGGCATTAACCCTTCAGAAGATAGCCGACGTTAGGGCGGTCTTAGGGGACAAGCTGATAATCTTCGGCGGTATGGCTGCGCGGCTTCTGATGCAGGAGCTCGCCTTGGGAGCGGCGGGTAACATACCGGACGCGTGCCTGACCGACCTGCTAGTGGACGTGTACGAAAGCTACAAGGCTGGCAAAGTCGAGAAGGCACAGCAGATCTTCAGCAAGTACAAGGTGTGGGTTGACTTCCTCAGCCTCCACGGCAACTCCAACATCGAGGTCGAGAAGGAGACGCTGAGGCTCAGAGGAGTGATTAAGTCTTCTCACGCGAGAGAACCCAACATTCCCATGAGCAAAACTGACAAGGTCGAGCTGAAGAGTCTGCTTGAGAAGATAGGTCTAATCTAACATCGAGATTTTCTCTCTATTTTCTGGGATGTCGGCTAAGGGGCAGCAATTACCCTATTGAACGTTCGAACGAGGTTCGATAGATAAGTCTCGTCTGGGCACATTTATCAGTGGACTAGAGTTTCCTTCGGATCTCTTGCGCCGCCTGAACCATGTTCTTCAGCTTCTGGATTGCGTTCTCGTATGCCGAGGGTTGACCGAGGAGACCTGCTAGGCCACAATCGGGTTTTATGATGATGTTCCTTCCAAAGAGGGCTAAATTCCCTTCTATAGAGCGCCTGATCTGTCCCACGGTCTCAACCTTGACCGTGGTTGTCGAGACGACGCCTAACCCGAGAATCTTATTACACTTCTCTATCTCGTTTCGCTTGTAGACCTTGAGGTTGGTGGGCGTTCCCTGAAGCTCGTGGTCTATTATATCGTTTGTCGCGTCTAGCATCACCCTTTTTGTGGTTGGACCGACTGGACCACAGATGTGAATGCCTGTGTAGCATCGGAGGCTTCCTATGACACTATCGAGGGTTTCGATGATGAAGTTCTTGTGGTAGCCGTAGAGAATCCTTCGGCCCATCATCACAGCTAGGAAGGGCTCATCCACATTGATTATCACAAATCCGGCTCTCTCGAGTTCCTTGCAGATGTCTGCGACGATCTCAGCCAGTACCGCCACAAGTTCCGGCTTGGAGGCTCCGCAAGTGAGGATGTCCGTTCTGTCGATGTAGCCGGCTAGAGTAAATGGTCCTGTAACGCACGCTTTTGGGCCCTTTATTCTCCCTAGCTGGGCGTTTTCCTTCAGCCACGCGAGGAAGAACTTGGGCTCATCAACACCGAGGGGGTGTTCGGGCTTGGTCACACGGGCAACTTGGTGGACGTTCTCTCCATCAACCCTCAGGCCATGCCGATCGGCTAGCGGGGCTAGGAACTGGAGGTTCATGTTCATCGGGTGCTCTCTTGTGCCTAGAAGCTGGGGGTAGCACGGGTAGTCCAAGCCGGTGGAGAGCTTGTCAGCCATAGCCTTCCTCAAGCTCCCTCTATCCGGCTGAAAGTCGTCTCGGAGTGGTAGGCTTCCGACATCCGCTGTGGCTAGTCGCAGAGTCTCCAAGTCCTTCCTCAATCTCGCTCCCTGCTTGACGCGCACCACAAGTGACGGTCAGACGTTCTTCATTAGCCTTGCGTGTGAGTGGTTCGGGTTATGTCATAAGTCAGTATTTCCGGTGCCTCTGGCAATCGGCTATAGTACCGAGTTCCGCCCTTCAAACAGTTGAATGATGTTTCAGAAAGGGGTAAACAAGACACTAAGGAGACTACTTGCGAGAGGAATCTTTCTCAAGCCGTCCTACAAGACGCCGTACTTCCTGAAGACCTTGGCTACGCTCTCCCCCCTACGCAGTTCCTCACGGACCTTGTCCTCGTTCCCTCTTTTTTGCTCCGCTTTCTCCACTACCTCTTCAGCCAAGTTTGCCGGCACCACGACAACTCCATCGTAGTCTCCGAAGATCACGTCGCCAGTTCTTACTAGGACACCCCCGCATCTAACTGGCACGTCGTACGCTATCACATCGCTCCGTCCCTTGGAGTCCGTCGGGCTGATTCCCATGACAAAGAGCGGGAACCTCATCTTGACTATTCCCTCCACATCCCTCGTCAGTCCATCGACAACTCCACCCGCGACTCCACGGGCTATAGCTGAGGTGGAGAGTAGCTCTCCCCAGAAGCTCGACCTCGTGTTCCCGTTTGTAGCCACAACAAGCACGTCATTCCTCCTTAGACTGTCGACCAGCTCCAACTCCTTCTTGTACGGCTCCTTTGGGACTTCGTAGACCTCAACCGATAGGGCAGTCCTCGCTCTGCCGACCATCACAGCCTCCGGGAATAGTGGTCTGATCCTGTAGTCCAACACGTTGTCAATGACGCCAAGTCCGTCCAGCGTGTCGGAAACGACCGCGGTGTAAAGCTTACGGAATCTGGCCAAGAGCTTGTCTGATACCCTGCTCTCTCCCATTCATACCCCTCCGCTCGTTGCTTTTGATCAAGACACGTTTTATAACTATCTAAGGACCAAGGAAGGTGAAGCTTCCGAGCACTTCCTCATTGAACCTCCAAGTATCGGAGTACCGTGCGTAGCTCTTGGGCGTACAACTTGTCCATGGGCATCTGCCAGTCCCTCACGCGGGCTGTAGTAATGATGCCTCGTGCCCTGAGGATTTCCTTCTCGATCATCGTGAACCTCGGCTCGTTCGAGAGGTCTATGTAGGGCAAGAGCTTGTAGTAAACGCCTCTGGCACCCCGAACATCTCCCCTTTCGAACCTGTTGAAGAGTTCCACCCAGAGCTCGGGGAGACCGTCTCCCGGGAGGCAGCCCCTAGCCCCTCTTATGAGTGCTTGGAGGAGCCACCTGCCTCCGCTGCCGGTCAGGATCGTGAGCTTCCCCTGTGACAACCTGATTGTCTCGGAGATCTTGATCATCGGCGCCACGTCCTCGACCTTGGCGTACTTCACGTTCCCGATCTCCTCAGCCCACTTCGCCAGCTGTGCGGCTGACATGGGTACTCCGGTGGCGGTGGGCGCGTCTTGGATCATGATCGGTATGTCGACTGAGTCGGAGATCGCCTTGTAGAAGTCGTATAGACCCTGGGTGTCCGGCTTCACGAAGAATGGTGGTAGAAGCATCACAGCGTCGGCTCCGGTGTCGAGGGCGTACTTGCACATCCTCATGGCTCCGGCTACTCCCGTGTGTCCTGCACCGGCTACGACCGGCACCCTGCCGTTCACCTCATCGATCACAATGTCGGTTATCCTGTCCCGCTCCTCGTCGGAGAGCTTGTAGAACTCGCTGTGGATGCCGTGTATTGTGATCCCATGCACGTCCTTTTCGATCTCGAAGTTCACTAGCCTTCTCAGACTTTCCTCATCCAACTCTCCTTTTCCGGTGAAGGGAGTACATAGAACGGGGAGTATCCCCTCGATCTTCCTACTCAATTATGTCACCCGATCCATTTCGAATACGCGATATCTCTTATCATTTATTCGGCTTTCTGCACTGGGCTTTGGACTTAGGAGTCTTCTCCTCCAGAGTCAGATTTGCCCCTCGTTAGAGACGAAAACGGGTTCCCTCAAAGGGTTTGGAAGGCTGTGTAAGTAGTCGCCACTCACACCTTCCTAATTGCTAGGGCTAAGGCGAAGTTAGCCACCATGACCAGGGCTGCTGTGTAGAAGCACGGTAGCGCTCCCAGCGAGCTGAGAATGAGGGTTGTAGCGATCGGACCGACTACGGCTCCTACATCGAAGGATGTGCGATACAAGCCGATGGCAGTGCCCCTTATCGAAGGATCCACCGCTTCCGCGGCGAGGACCGGAAGTGTGACCTGAACTATGCCGTTGGCGACGCCGAGCAGAACCATCAGCGCCATCAGTGCCTCAAATCCTGCCATTTGGGTGAGCAGAAGGAATGTTGACGCGTAGAGTGCCGCCGACACGAGCAGGAAGAACCGTCTGCCAAGCCGGTCGGAGAGCGGGCCAGTCAAAAAGCAGGCCAGTATGAATCCAGCCGACCGTATCCCCATGAGGAGGCCTATGATCGAGACATCGTACCCGAGCTGAGAGTTGAAGTAGAGCGGGAGAATGGTGGAGTTCACCCCGTTCTCCACGAAGAAAACGACGAACCCCGAGAAGCATGCCAGCGCTAGGCCCCGGCTCCCAAGCCTCGATATGGATGCTCTCAGGCTTGTCTTTGCCAGTCCTAATTGTGACCTATTGAACCTTCTTAGATCCTTTGATACAACGCTTATCGCCAGAGGTGGACAAAGCGCCACCGCGTAGACTATGAAGGCCATGTTGAAGCCTAGATAGAGCGCGGCGTATCCGCCCAGAAGGGGGCCGATCAGGCTTCCGAGGAACTCGATTCCTTGGAAGGTCCCCAGAGCTCTACCTCTCCTCTCGGTTTCGAAGAGATCCACGATCAAGGTTGAGGTCACGCAGAAGAACAGTGAGCTGCCGAGACCCCACAAACCACGCGCTAGGATGAGCTGGGGGGCGTTGGTGGCTAGTCCACACCATAGGGATGCGATGAGCGTTAGAGTAATCCCGATGATTATCGGGATCCTGCGACCGGCACTATCTGCGATATAGCCCGATGGGAGTTCGATGAAGGTTCTCATGATAAAGAAGCTCGAGATGATGAGTCCGACGAGTACTCCTGACGCTCCAAGAGACTGAGCATACAGCGGCAGAAGCGGGTTTGCCATACTTCCCCCGACGATTACAACTAGTCCAAGAGCACTCAGAACAAAGAAGATCTTCGGGTATCCTGTGGGCGTCACTCATTCCAACCTTCAAGAAAGAACCGACTCGGCACTGGGCTTCGTAGCATACCCAAAACTTTCTATTTATGCTTTTACTAGAAGGCGAGGAATCTTCGCAAACCGTTTAAGGTGACCAATTGGATAATCGGAAGAATCGATCGAGCAGAGATGGTCGAAGATGAAGAGAGTTATTGGTATCGTGGGAAGCCCGAGGGCTGGGGGTAACACGGAGTTCCTAGTGAGGGAGGCTTTGAGAGCTGCTGAGGAGGAAGGCGTGGAGACTGAGCTTATCACTCTGGCGGGTAAGAGGATAGAGCCGTGCAACGCCTGCCTCGTCTGCAGAGAGAAGAAGGCGGACTGCCCCATAGACGATGACCTGAAGCCCATATTCGACAAGATGCTTGTTGCTGACGGGATAATCTTGGGATCACCGGTATACGTGGGTTCAGCCACGCCTCAGGTTAAGGCGTTGATCGATAGGGTCACCTACTGGGCTGGTAGTAAGGGGAGACTTTTCGAGAACAAGGTTGGCGGACCCATAGTGGTCGCGAGGAGAGCGGGTCAAAACTTCACTTTCGCGCAGCTCATCTACTTCTTCTTCATAAATGGAATGATCATCCCGGGGACGACTTACTGGACCGTCGCCGTTGGAAGAGGGAAGGGTGAGGTTGCGAAGGATGAGGAGGGCGTGACCACCGCCAGGAATTTTGGCAGGAAGGTTGCGTGGCTCACGCGAAAGCTGGACTAGAAACGAGCTGTTTCATCTCTCCCTCACGAAGATCATCGGGATGAGGGATGCTGCTAGCAGACCAGCCATCACCATCCAGGCGAGTGGGAAGGAGTGGTAAGCGTCGAGTAGATAGCCGCAGATCCCAGGTATGATCGACGCCCCGATCATTCCGACAGTGTTGACCAATCCTGTCACAAGTCCTCCAAACCTTATGCCGCCAAGTTCGGCAACGAGCACCCAGTTGGCGGTGTTCCAGACTCGAACAATCCCAACTACGATGAGGACCGGGATTAGGACTAGGTATGTGGAGCTTTGAGGGAGTAGGGAGAAGATGAGGGTGGTGCAGGTGAAAACGGTCAGTCCCACGAGTCCAGCTCGCTTTCGTCCGAACTTGTCAGCAAAGGCTCCGCAGAGCGGGCTGCCCATGATGCCTACGGCTGAGAAGATGAAGGTTAGGGTGCCGGCAGCCACAAGTGATAGCCCATTGTATTCCACCAGGGTTGTGGGTAGCCATCCCTGTGTCGTGTTGAGGATTCCAACCCAGAAGAACATGTTCGTGCACATGAGCCATAGGCTGGGTAGTCTAAGCAGGTCCGCGTGAGTTCTAGTCTCCGGTTGTGATTGTGTTTCTCGGGGTCTGTCCTCCTGGGTTGCTGGGGGGCCTATCAGCTGTTCGAGTTTGGTTGGGGGTGGTAGACCTCTGTCTTCCGGGGTTGCGCGGACTAGTGTCCAGAAGATAGGAGCGATTGCTAGGGCGGGAAGGGGGGTCAATATGTAGACCCATCTCCAGCTCATCGTTGTAGCAATGATTGGCGCGACGATCATCACCATTGCGGAACCCAGTGATCCAAATGCGGACCAGACCCCCATAGCTGTGGCGCGCTTTCGCCGTGCAAACCAGTTGCCTATCAGTCTGACTCCTGGGACGAAGATCAGGGCTGTGCCGACCCCGGCGAAGAACCTGCATATCGCACCTTGTACCCAGTCACCTATGAAACCCATTAGGATAGTTGGGACGAAAAAGGCGAGCATTGAGATCGTGATCAAGATTCTACCGCCGAATCGATCGGCTAAGTACCCAGTGGGAATCTGCATCGTCGCGTAGCCGATGAAGAAGGCTGTGATTATCAACCCAGCTTCGGTGAAGTTCATGTTCAAATCTCTCATCATAGGCGGTATGAGCGAGCCATAGAGGGCTCTGTGGAAGAAGGCCATGAAAATGGCAGCAGATTGGCATGCGACGGTTGTCCAAGCGTACCTGTTGTATCTTCGAAGGATAACGTTCGTTGTCACATTACCATCTTCGGTCCGGAATGACGATTCGAGCTACTGTCGCCCGAGCTCGCAGGCTATGTTAGGAGGATCTTTCCGTAACCGCTGACAGGTCTCTTGAACCCAACCTTTCTAAGCATCGCCCAGAGGGTCGCTGTGTTGCTGGATACGACTGGTTTTTCGATCTCTCTCTCCAGTTTTGTAATTATCTTGATGGTCGGCAGGTTCGTGCAGCTTATGAAGACGCCCTGCGCCTCTCGTCTGTTAACCATCTGGGCGAGTTTGAGGACTGTGCCTGGTCTCTGTCCGCCAATGGTGGGGTTATCATCTATTCCCAAACCTTTTAGCTCTAGAACTTTGAACCCGCTCGCTTCCAAGAAGCGTCTCTCTAGCAGGTTAATCGAGTCTATGTAGGGGGTAGCCACCGATATCCTCTCCAGACGCAGTGTCCTGAGGGCGTCGACTACGGCGCCGCTCGTTGCCACTGCTGGCGTACCTGCGCAGTTCTCGATCTTTGAGATGATCTCCCTGTCGTGTCCTGGACCGCGGATTAGGCTCCCTGAGGTACACCCGTAGCCTATCACGTCGACCTTGGCGTCTGCGAGGCTTAGAGCCGCCTCCTCCAAGCCTCTCTCCATCTCAGCCAGACCCTCAGGAGTAACACGTTTGAGGCGCATTCGGGCTGTGTGAACCGTCACGTTCGCCGATATCATCGCGTAGAACTCTGGTTCCATGGTTGTGTTGGATGATGGAACCAGTAGACCCAATCTATAGGTCATCTGTCGCCACCTGAATGAGGGCTTCTAGTCCTGCCCTCTGATAAAACGTTCACCCGACATCCGAGATCCGCTTTGGGATGTAGAGTTCTCTATGTTCGATTTCCTTTCATTTTCCTAACAAGCCCGTTCTTGAGACCTACGTAGATGATGTCCGCCATGCCTAGAAACAGCCCGGTTTCAACGACACCTGGAATCATCTTCAGCCTCATGTTTGTCGCTATAGGGTCATCTATGGGTCCTAGGTCGACATCGAATATGTAGTTTCCATTATCCGTCAGCATCCTCTCCCCCCGCTCCGAGCTCCGAATAGCTGGGTGTGCACCCAGTTTTGAAAGTTGACCTAGAACTGTTGCTGTGGCGAACGGGAGGATCTCGATCGGGACTGGCTGATCGAGTCCGAGCTTTCGAGCGAGTTTGGTCTCGTCCACGACGATAATCAGCTGGTTCGAGGAGGAGTCCACGATCTTCTCCCTGGTTAAGGCGCCGCCCATTCCCTTTATCAGGTTCAGGGCTTCATCCACTTGATCGGCTCCGTCGATCGCTAGGTCGAGTTTGGGGTGATCGTCCAGGGTGGTGAGCGGAATCTCCAGCTCGGATGCCAAGGAGAAGGTCATTTTTGAGGTCGGGACTCCCAGAATACTAAGTTTCTCCTCCCGGATTCTTCGGGCTATCTCTCGGAAAGCGTAGACTACAGTACTGCCGCTTCCAAGCCCCACAATCTGGCCGCTTTCCACGTGTTTAACTGCCTCGAGAGCAGCGGCCTTCTTCGCGGCCTCCTGCCAGCTCAAAGCTGTCTAAGCCTCGGTCTCGATCTGTTCCAGCCTCTCGAGGGCCTTCACAACCTCAGAACGGATAGCCTCTATCCTGACCTCGGCCTCGCTCCTTGCTGGAGGCGCGATTGGCTGTACCTCCTCTCTCCGCCTACCTCTCCTTGGAGGGACCTTCTCCTCTGCGGGTCCCTTCTCCTGCTCTGGGGTTAGTGCCTCAGGCGCCGCGGGCTTCTGGCTCATACCCAACCGGGTTCGGATATCCTCTATCCTCCCGGACATCTCGCTGAACTTCTCGTTGAACATGTTGATCAGCCCGGTTTGTGCTTCCTCCAGCTCGCGGAGGTCGGAGATAAGCTGGCTCTGCGCGATCCTTGCGTCGATCTGTTTCATTTCGTCCTGGTACTTACCTTGAAGATGCCTCCTCTCCTCCTCGGTTATCTTTCCCTCTGCCTCGGCCTCGATGACATGGGTGAGAGCGTAACTCGCGATCTCCTTCTGCAAGTTCAGCGTCTTCAGCTCCTTCCTCGCCCTCTCGGCCTCCTCAAGTGTCACGCTGAACCCTGGTTGAGTGCGCGCTGGCTCAACCGGCTTGACCTCGGTCTTACTCTCCACCACGGGCTCCTCCTCTTGCTTACGCTTCATCCATGGCCAGACGATCAGAATAACGGTTGTCGCCCAGATCGCCCCGAGTTCAAGCTGCTGAGCCAAGATCACAGGTGGGCTCCTCCAGCACCACAGACTGACCTTTCCTTGATATTTAAAGTGTGACTAATGGAATTTTCATGGAGTTTGGAGCCCCGGGCGGGCCTCGATCCCACGATCTGCGGCTCTTCGACATTGGACGTTACCGAGCCGTCGCTCTAGCCAGGCTGAGCTACCGGGGCTTCAGTTCCTAGCATCGGTCTCATTAGATGATAACTTATCCTTTATGGTCGGCTCCCACGTTTATCCTCTGAAGCCGGTCGGTCTCGATCTCGAGCCCTGTCTTCTCGTTTACCTCTATCTGCCGCATCTCTGACGGTTTCACCGAGTTCCTAGGAGTGGTCGCCTACCCGGGTCTACGCACGCGTCCTCCGATTGGTGTGTAATCGATGTCGAAGCCTAGGTGTCTTGGACTGAAGATATCTAGCCCCCGCTTCGTCATCCATATCCTCGCTGCATGAACGCCGACGGCAACAACTCTCCTGCCGATGAACGCGTTCAGGTCCTCAGGCCAGTTGCTCATTCCGCGTCCGGTTTCCGCATCCAATACGCAGAGCGAGTCGGGGCAGGTGACAACAGGGTCCCCGTTCTTCCAAGCTATCAAGAACTCGTTCTTGTACCAGATCTTCAGCCTCTGATCCGTGTACTCCTTCATTCCCTCGAGGCTCATCGTCCCCCACATGAACGCCTCCCGCTTCTCCCGATCCCACCTGCTGATCCTACCCTCAAAAATCCTGATTCCTTTCGAGGATGTGATGAAAGCTTCGACAGGATCCTTCCGCGCCTCTCTAGCTTCTCGTATGGATCTGCCGATGCCAATGCAGTTTGTGATCGAGTTAGGGACAACCGCCTCTCTGATCTTCTCTCCTTTGGTGGGGCAGCGAGCAACACCGCAGAGCCCTCCGGAGACCACCGCCATGTACCGGCAGATGTCTTCGGCCCTCTGATCGCTGATAGCGTGCTTCAGGATCATGACATCGCCGAAGGGGCTTGCGATGGTTAGGGGGGTGATCGGTACTTTCTTGACGTATGTGGTTGACATGGCGACCTCAGGCTTGGCTCTCCCACACACGTCGGCGTCGAGGCTCGGCTTTCCATTCATAGCCGCCACGTACATGGGGACGATGGTGTTACCAGCGCCAATCTCAGCCGCGAGGTATGCGTAGGGCTCCTGTTGAAGATAGCTCCCGAGCTCTCGAGCGGCCACGACCTCCACCTTTTCGCGTATCCTCGGAAGGTTCGCCACCCGCTTCTGTATCTCCTCGGGGACGCCGCCTCCGACCCTGCTTATGATGACGACCAAAGCCTCATCCGGGACATCTTTTGGGTCGATTAGTTGGAACTTCTTTCCAGCGTCAAAGACCTCCTGAATCAAAGGCTTTCCCCACTCGATCAAGCCTCCTCCACCACAGCCAAGTATCTCAGCGCCGGTTTGGAGGTCTTCCATGTCTCTCTTGGTTAAAATCCTCAAAGAATCATCACCTGTTGTGAAATTCGGGCGGGCAAGCCTTAAAATGGTAGCTGTTTCACGCGCTGATTCGAGTGGGCGATCGTATTTGTTCGGCTCAACTTCTACAGAAGAAAAAAGGTTGCCTCTCAAAATCGTCTAGGAAGTTTGCTAGTAGTCTATGCATCGATCGATCATCTTCTCCCCTTTCTCCTTCGTGGATAGTGTGTCGGATTTCCAATGCCGCCTTGGTCTGAGAGCTCACCATAGTCGGGGTATAGGATCAGGTTAGGGTACTTTGTGAAAAACCCTGTCTTGACAGCTCTCTTCTCAGCGCGAGTCATGTCAATAAGGTCTGAACGGCACGCCATTATCACTGACGTGCAGATCTCGCTCGCGTGGCCCTCTGGGCTCTCTTTTGTGTCAGCCAGGTCCCCGGCGAGTCTTTGCGCCAGCCTCCACCAGTCGATCTGTGCGAGCAAGATTCCTTAATGCTTCATGCTCCTCGCTGGCGATGTTAGAATTGCCACGTTCCCGAGGTGGGTGTTCAGGAATAGGATTCGTCGAATCCCGTGGTGGACGAGGCTCTCGCAAATATCCCTAACGTACTCCTTGAGGACCATTAGCCTGACCGTAAGCGTTCCCGGGAATGTCATCCCAAACGCCGAGTCTCCTACCGGTATGGAAGGTCCTACTAGGTTTTTGGTTCTCTCGCCGAGTTGCTTGGCGACATGTGAAGCTACGATCAGATC
>Ga0315280_10003671_pt1 | contig 23330 bp, 26 predicted proteins | sample YL17G06_40_MG_FD_203697 | JGI IMG/M metagenome (GOLD analysis project Ga0315280, IMG submission 203697) | Sediment microbial communities from Yellowstone Lake, YNP, Wyoming, USA - YL17G06_40 | ecosystem: Environmental > Aquatic > Freshwater > Lake > Sediment | place: USA: Wyoming | collected... | reverse complement strand
CATCCGTGATAATCTGACGAATCCCGAACCTGACGGCTGCATCAGAATTGCTATCGCGTGACGTGAGGTGAAAATGGAGTTACCGAACTCCTCCCGCAACTTAGCTGCAGCCTGCTCATCTAACACTGCCATTCATCATTAAAGATGATTAAAGATGGCTATATAAACGATACCACCTGGATGGATTGTGGTTTCTGAGGATATGTGCAGTAGACGAAGATGATTCCTATTACAGTAGATCACGATCCTGGGTCGCTATGGTATGCGGCATCCTTTACAATGGCAGTTGGCTGAATTCACACTCACACGAGGTCTCCCGTTGGCTAGGTTAAGGAAACAGATAGCGGAGACCGTGACATGACAAACCCCAGATTATTCGATGGCTTGCCTTCTTGGCCAGAGCCAACTCCTCTTCCATGGAACTCCGGAAGGCCCTAGCTCTGACCTGCGCATAAGTCTCCAACTGAGTCTCCATGTAATTCGCGTACTCCTTCTCGGTCATCCTGCGAAAGTCAATTGCTCGCCGTGTCAATTCCCCTCTTCCTCCGCTCGGATACTCTAACTGAATCAACCTTCTTATCTGATACTAATATGCTGGGTTCTGTTAACTTGTCGGCTCACGTTAACTCACCGATTTCGTTAACTCGTCTGCATCAACTTTCAAGATTACCCTACGCTGGGGTTCTTGTACCATTGCTTCACTTGCAGACGCGAATGGCGCGAACCTCATGCCTCTCGCCAGAATGTTTCTGGCGGCGTTTACGTCTCGGTCTACGCTGAATCCGCAGGAACGGCATTTCAGTTGTCGGTTCTCTTCAGGTTTCGTTCTTTGCCCACATATCGAACACTTCACTGAAGTACCATTCGGATTCACGTAGATTACTGGTATGCCTTCCCAGGCGGCTTTGTATTCGATTTGCCGTTGCAGCTCCGCATAACTCCAACTATTCATCATTCCGCGATAATCTCGCCCCTGTCCGTTTCCTTTACGGTAGAGCTTCCTTATGCCTGTCAATTTTTCCATGACTATGCCGAACTGATTGCGTTTGGCTTCCAGCACAATCTGTTTGGAGGCGTGGTGAAGAATCTGTTGAACTCGGTTACGTTGCTTTACTCCGTACTTTTGAAAAACAGACTTCCGTACACGCTGGTCGTTGCGTATCACGTGAGATTTCACTTGACGATAGACCGCTTTGATTTCTGTTGCCCTGGAGAGATTATGCTGTTCAATTAGTCCAGTTGAGTCAGCTGTCGTTACATTGTTTAGGTTTCTATCGATGCCTACGAGTCCAAGTGGCGTGATGGTCTCAACGGTTTTGGCGAACGCTATTGATAGAGTCTTCTCGGTCAGAGTAAAGGACCGAATGGTGATGTTAGGTTCCGAGAGAGCTTCAAGCGCATGGCGGTTTAATGCTATGTGGATTGGTTGATTTGGCTTGAAGGGGACGAGGAGACAGCCGTCAATGACTTTGAAGCCATAGCATGTTGTGAGTTGAAGCCGTCTCGCATATGGTTCATTGACCTGTCGGCCCTTCCGTTTGGCTTTGCGGTAGTTTCTGAGTATGCCTGTTGCGCCGCTGATGGCACACAACTTGTAGTATGAAGGAACTTGATAGTCTGCGAGCTGACTATAGGCTTTGATAGATAGGGATTTGAGGCTTGTAGTGTTCTCGGCTAAGCCGATTCGTATGCAGTTGTTGAGCATTTGGCGGAACTGCTCAAGCATCTGCAGAATCTCGGGCCCGGGCGTGTAGTGCTGTTGAACTGCTTTGACCGCCCGCATAACTTAACCTCCACCTTCCGCTTCTTTTAGGCACGAGAGGTCAGTGAAAGCAATGAGCCGACAAGTTAACAGAACCATATGCTGCAATAGCGAATTCGGCATGGAGGTCGTGGATCGTTGAGAAGCTTGTCGCTACTTGGAATCCCGCTCTATACTCAAGTGAAGTATCGTGGCATGGGGTTGGCTGTTGGCGCGTTAAGGCAACTTGGACTTCCTGAGATTCTGCAGAAGTCGAGCAGCGCCTTTTCCGATCTTGGCGATGTGACGGTGCCGGAGATCAAGACCGATTCTGGTCCATCCAACATTAGAAACTTCGATAAGTTTTTGGAATCGACGAAGAACATCCGCGCGGCGTCGAAGGGGATTTCTGAAGGTGATTTCGTTTTCTGTCTTGGTGGAGAGTGTGGACTAATTGTAGGCACTTTGGCGGGCTTCAAAGGCGCGTTCAAAGGGCGACCTGGTGTTCTCTGGTTGGACGCTCACGGAGATTTCAACACTCCTGAAACGACACCGTCAGGCTTCATCGGGGGGATGCCTTTGGCTATGGCCTGTGGTCGCGGCCCCAAGCTTTTCGAGGAAATCGATGAGTTGCAGCCTCTCGTCGCGGAAGAAGCTATTGTCCACATGGGAAGCAGAGACCTTGACCCACCCGAGGCGGAGGCGATGAAAAAGTCGCCATTGAAACTCTACCCTGCAGCGTACATGCGCAAAGAAGGCATTTCCAAATCCGCAGAAGAAGCCGCTCGGCATTTGGACCGTACAGCGGATTGGATAATCTGTCATCTAGACTTGGACGTGATTGACCCATCAACCATTCCGGCCGTCGACTTTCCATGCAAGGAAGGCCTCCGGTTGGAAGAAGTTCTGTCAGTCGTCCAAGCGGTTCAAAAGACTGGAAAAATGAAGGTTTTCAACTTAACAGCCTACGATCCAACATTGGACACGGGACAACAATCTGGCAGAATTATCCTCAATTTGATCATGAACATGCTGGTTTCGTGAGGATCCGAGCCCACCAGAGCGATTTCAAGACCCCGATGGCATGAACATCATGAAAACCATTTCCACGAAACTCAGGAGCCCTCGGAGTGTCAATGTTTCGTCAAATCGTCCTCTAGGATTTTGCTAATGACCATAAGTTGCCCTAGAACCTCCCATCTAGGCATCGAATCGTCCATGTCGAGAATCAACTCTCGGGCTTTGCTGGTCATAGGCAGTTTCTTGGCAAATTCCTTCATTTCCCGCAGACTCACAACGTCTTCCAAACTGACTGTCTACTCATCACCTCGTTCTTGTCATCCTCGTCTTCATCTGCGTCTTGATCTTTGTTGACCTTCTAATCTCTCCGCTTGTCCCTCTCCTGCTCTCCTTTCTCCCCCTCATTCTCCGTTTCTTCATCATCGTCGACGCAATTATCGTGGGATTCGTCGTCATCATAGTAATCGTCGCCTTCGTCGCCGCCTCCACCATCGCTCCTGTCACCGCCATCGTCTCTGCTGCCGCGATCGGTCTGACAGCGGCAATAGTTCTCGGAATCGCTCTCATAACGGCCCTGATAATTGGATCAAACAGGTACACAGCCGGAGAAATGTTTTGAACTCGAAAAGTTCGAGGCACCTCTTACCGTGCTTCTGAGAGCGCGGGGTCTGGCTTGGGGCAGCCGCGAATGTGTGGTTGCCATTATCCCATACTTATAGGATAATCCCATATCTATGGGATTCTTTAAATACTCACTTCGCCAAGCTACAGAAGAACTATGTACAGACTCACATCCCCTCAGACCTACAAGATCATCTCATATTTCCTAGCACACCCTCGAAGTTCTCAGATCGAGATCTCAAGAAAGACAGGAACGTCGAGAAACCTAGTGAACCACGTCGTAAATGCACTGAAGGCACCAGGAATTGCCACCCAGAAAGCCAAAGGACACCTAGAGCTTAGCGATCCACTTAGGTTGCTTGAAGTCCTTTCAACGGAACGTCCGCTCTCCAAGCTCGTTGTGAAAGACGTCAGAACCGAGGAGTCCGAAGTGCCAAAGGTCGAGAGATTAGTGAGAAACGCAGCAACGCACACAGGTTCCTACGCCTTCACCGCCTTCTCCGCCCTCGCCAAGCACATGGAATACTACATTACGTATCCAACAGTCCACGTCTACTCGGAAAAGCCAATTGAACTCGCAGATCGAATTCCAACTGGCAGAGGGGACGTAACGGTACAAACACTAAGACCAGACTCCGAATCAATACTTCAAAACGCGAGACGTCTGAAAGAGACTATGGTCGTCGAACCGATTCAGATCGTGATAGACCTGTTCTGTTTGAGCGGCGCCGGCCGGGACGGGGCTATGAAGCTCTACAAGGAGATAATTGAGAGATGAGCAAGCGGACGACCGGCGGACCCCTGGTAAAAGCCTCTTACCAAGAACTCGTCAGCTTCGTACGCTACTTCGGCCACTCCGGCACACCGGTCATAATAGGCGGCTGGGCCGTGTTCTTTTACAATCCATACTTCGGCTCAGTCGACATAGATGTGGTTGGACCCAGCCTCAATGGCACGTTCGATGAGATCATTGAAGGATATGAAAGATCGCACGGCTACGAGATCACTAAGCAAGATCTCTTGGGTACTGAAATAGTCGCGAGCAAGACGATTCGCTCGAAGGCTGGAAAGAAGATAGGCGACATGGAGATCGACGCGTGCAGCTACGAACAACCAGCCGTCGGTGAGTTTCACGAAGATAAATCGAAAACCCTACCCTACGCTTTGTGTGAAAAAGACGGATGCAAGCAGGAAGTAAGTATTGCAAAGGACTGTGTCTGTTATGTTCCCAGTAAGCCGCTGCTCACGCTGTTCAAGGTAAAGGCCAGGCGAGATAGATCATACGACATTACTACTAAGGGTTCGACGATGAACTCTTCCAAGCTCGAGTGGCTGAGGAGTAAGGTCACCAAGGATGGGTCTGACATTATCGCATTGCTCGACCCAGCAAACAGACGAGCCACATTGAAGGATAAGATGGATTATGATCAGATGAAAGCTCTCGCCTCAGAATCAAATCTTACAAATCTAGTAATGGACACACTGCAGAACGTTTTGGAAGACAAGCGCGTGCTCTCTCTGTACGGAAGGAAGGTGAACCAGCGAACGATACTCAAACAAGTAGCAAGTCTCAAAACCTAGGGTTAACTGGCATGACATCATTTACTAGGTTTTTTCAAGTGAAACCCAATTGAAGATATCCCAGGAATAGTCAAATCTATAGGTCCTTGTAAACTGCTTTCTCTCGGAGTCGCTGCAGCTGCAGGTCTGGGAATCGGATCGGATATACAGTCAACTATCCAATGTAGTGAACTCGAAACAACCTGAGACTTGGATTCTCCGTAGAATGGATCGGTGTATTGTCCACTGGCACGCCCACTCGCGGAAAAGCCCGGCGCATAATCTGTCATGCTGTATCAAAAATGTTAACTATTGAAATACTAGTTAACAGAAATCATACACTAAAACATGGTGAGACGGAATGCAACGAATCAAGCTAGGTCCGGATGAGTTGAAGTGCCTGCGCTTCATAGCAAGCCATGGGACTTCGCGCGTCTCAGACATAGCCTCAACCCTCAACATATCAAAAGTCCAACTGTCGAGGGTCATTTCCGGTCTTGTGGACAAAGGCTTCATCACCACAAAGAAGCAGGGCCTTTCAAAGAATGTTTCACTCTCCGATACCAAACATGCAGCGCTCTGGAGAAGTCTGAGTCTGGAGTTCGGTCACATGCCTTTGCACAAGCTGCTCTCAGGGGGAAGCCTTGAAGCGCTCTCGGCGATAGGCTCACAGCAGCTAGCAAACAGGAAAGCCATCGCAGAAAACTCACTGATCTCGGAGGCAACCGCCGCACGGGTTCTGGAACGGCTGGGGCAGCTAGGCGTGGTTCAGAAGAAAGGCGCCTACCGCATTTCACCCAGGTTCCAGATTCTGGCTGAATTCACGGCCGAATTCAGGCGATACGTCAATCGGAAGGTTGCTTTTGAATTCGCCTCCGACGCAGTGATAGTCTGGGAACGCAACGTGGAATTCATACTGGAGAGCTCAAGAACGCAAGAATCTGATGGGTTCCTCCTGACAGGCGTCTCAGCGTTCGCAAGGTTCGGCGTATCACTGATAGTACCCAAGTCGCACTTCTTCCATTCACCGTTTGCAAAAAGACCAAGGCTGGAAGAAGTGATTATCCATTCACTCCTGATACCAAGCTTCAGCCTACTCCCAATCCTTCTAGTATGGAGAAGGAACGAGGCAAAGATGGATTTGGGACATTTGATGGACTCCGCTGAGAAGTACGATGTAGCGGTTTCTGTAACCGAGATAACCCGCTATTTTGAGAGCAAAGGAGGACAAAGGCCAGACCGGTTCCCTCCGTGGAATGAGTTCCTCCTAAGGGCGAAGGAGTATGGGATTCAGTGACTCAGCCGCGCATGTTCGGTGAGGGAGACCTGACTAAAGCCCTCGAGGGCAGCGGGAGACATGTGTCGCGAAGGATTACAGCATATCTCATCGGCGGCTGCGCAATGACTTTCATGGGAAGGAAAGTCGCTACAAAAGACATCGACACTGTGTTAGGATCATCCAGCGACGCCAAGGAGTTCACTACCGCATTACAACAGGTCGGGTTCGCCAGTGTTCGACACCTTACAAGCCCATACGCTAGGATGGGCGCATTCGACATTGTGGAGGACAAACAGGGCATGAGATTCGACATATTCGACCGCCAAGTCTGCAACGCACTCGTGCTAAGCAATGGGATGAAGTCTAGAGCGCGCCTCTATCGAACTTTCGGCAATCTCGAAGTATATCTTATGGCGCCCGAAGACATCTTTCTTTTCAAGGGCATAACTGAGCGCGAGGCCGACCTTGATGACATGCGGATACTCGCCGAGGTCGAATTGGAATGGAGGACCATCGAGACTGAATGCCTATCCCAAACGCCTAGCGGACGATGGACCTACATGCTTGGGACAAAGTTGATGGAGCTACGCAAGAGGCATGGCATTACTTCACCCATAATCAAGACCCTGATGGCCCATGCAGACATGGACTTGCTCGTTTACGCCTTCCGTGCGGTTATTGGGAATCAGTGGATGAAGTTCAAGGAAATCGCGGGGGGCATCAATGAGAAATACGGCTACAAGGACTCGTGGACTCGCAAGCAGCTCGCCTTGCTTACGACCAAGGGCTTCGTGCAGAAAAGCAGACGTGCTCGGGAATTCGCCTATTCCATGACATGACATCAGGATATCTGGAGCACACTCAGACAATCCCGAGTTTCAAGTTGCACAACCACTGAATAGATTTGACCCCTCAACCATTCCAGCGGTGGATTTTCCATGCAAGGAAGGACTCGGGTTGGAGGAGGTTCGAGCAGTAGTGCAAGCGGTTCAGAAGACTGAGAAAATGAAGGTTTTCAACTTGACCGCATATGATCCAACACTGGACACGGGACAACAATCGGGCAAGATGATCCTAAACCTGATCTCGAACATGCTGGTTTCGTGAGGATCCGAGCCTACCAGAGCGATTTCAAGACCCCGAAGGCGATCTTGTTGAACTCCCTAGGCCGCGCTGCGCAAGTCCACGATCGCTTCGCCAACAAAGCGGATTGCTAGGGAGTCCGGGAACGACCGTTTGCTTCGTGTTAACTTTCGTAGTCTTCGACATTTCAAAGGCACCGCTGAATACTTGAGAACCCGCGACATCTTCTACGTTAAGCGGATTCTCGGGCACAAGAACATCAAGAACACGGAAATCTACGTGAACATTGTTGGGTTTGACGACAACGAGAACTACGTTTGCAGAGTTGCCGCTACGAAAGAGGAACGGATCTCACTAATCGAAGCAGGATTCAACCTCGTTGAGGCTGACGGCGACGAATGGTACTTCCGCAAGCGAAAGTGAGCGGGTGCCATAGATGCTGAAAGACAATTTGGATTACCGTGAGAAAACGGCTGTGGATCCGCAGCGTTTGATAGCCTTGAAGTCGCCAGGCTCAGCAATCTTCTCGAAGGTCAAATTTTTCGACCGGGAAGGTCGAACCAGAGGATGGGAGGTTGCGTTCATGGTCAGAGAAGAATCTCAAAGGATCCCACTGCTTGGCAGAGTCGTCCAAGTTAGAACTGGGCTCATCAAGGAAAGTGATGTAGGACTCATACCGATGCTCATCGCCCTTGGATCTGGCGATCACGACATCTTTGAAACTTGGCTCAACTTCCATGCACCACGCTTGGACGGAAGCAAGAATGACCATCTTGAAACCCTGTGCAAACAGGATAGGATCGTGATTCTGCTCTACGGTGAGTCTGGAATGGAAAGGAGCATCCAAATGACGAACTCGGGGCTCAAACCGACCTGGAACGTTATGCTCGAAAAAGTCTCTCATATGACAGAGTGGGAAATGAAAGATTTCGACCTAGCAAGAGACACAATCTACAGGCGATTTCCAACTGTCAGGAGTCTGTGGGATGCGTTAAATCATCACTGAGAAAGTGGATTTCGATGGCTTGCGTTCTAATCGGATTCGAAAACATGGGGGGCTGCCAACATCAGCGGCATATACGGCTCGATAGAGACCCCGAGGGCTTCATCCCGGAGACAAATTGTCCAAGGTGAAAAGCAGTGGATGAGGATTCACTGGACGAGTGGTTCGAGGCGCATATCGGGTTCGGCAGATCAGGCGAAGTGTCCGCAGGGTGGATCTACGTGACGACCGCTGCCAAAGAGTTCAAGTTGACCGTCCATCAGCTCCGCGCCGGTATAAGGTCGGGGCTGATTCAGTGCAGGAGGGTAGAAAACCCGCACAATCCGTCGGGTCCGAAGAGCACTGTCGTGGAGCGCAAACAGGTCAAAGAACACCAAGCAGAACTCCAATCCCTGCCACGAACAGCACCCCCCAAGCAAGCCCAGAAACCGCACGCCAAACCGGAAATTTACCGCCGACAACGAACCTCGACCGTGGTATGGGAGGACAAGGTCACAGTCCCCTGCCACGAGAACCAGGGCTAGAAGTGAACCAGGCCGTCTGACTCGGTGACGATGTAATCTTACTCCTGGACTTGCACTTTGACTACGGCTGACAGGAGCTTGACCTAATATATGCCCTGGGTAGAGATAGCTTCTGCTCGGAACGGGGAGGTTAAGGTTGGAGATTCCCCAAAAGGAATACACTTTAGATAGTTTTGCTCAAATGCTGGTTGGAACACCTTTTCCGAATCTCAAGGCCAGGCATTTCCTGACGAGTTTCAGAGATTGGGGCGATGACCGAGCTTTCACCCTTACTGGTATGTTTCGTAACCATAACTTCCAGCTCAAACAATTGGGTGACATTAGAGAACTCAGCACAAGTTACGAAATCCCTGAGACAAAGCAAATCATTCGAGTCAAATACTTCGCCCACTTGGACCCCGAAACTCAGGTTCTAGTTTGCTTTACGCAGGCCACGAGAACTCAAATGGAGCGGACAATAGATTCGATTTCAGGTTCCATTGGAGTGTATGACCTGTGGATAAGTCCAGTTGCATTCGATGAAATCAAAAAGACGATACTGCTAGAGTACCCTTATACGAAAATTCCATTCTTTTCTGCCGACAGACACCCATCTTCAGGACTATCGGCCAAAATAAGACCTGAGTACAGGAGGACTTTCCAATACCACGGTGATGACGGCCGAGAAACGCTTGAGGAACTCAGATACTACTACGGCGTTCTCCCTCGGTCAATTCAGTTCCGCATTCCTGGTGTGACAGATTTTCAGATCAATCATAGAGGTGCTTTCAACTATTATGGCGGCGACCTCAATCGGATGTTTGAATACGCACAGAGGGCCGTCAACCTCGTCTTGCAAGTTAGGAGGATTCTCGAACAATCCAAGTTCCAAGTTCTGGACATCGAGACAGCCAGAAAACATCTGAAAGTGCCTTACGTGATCCCCTGGAGAATAAACTTCAAGAGAGAACTAAGCGTATCTGACGCTGAAGTTCTCGTCGAGGGCCTTCAAAACAACGGTTTCGCAGTCTACAATTCGGTCATTAGCCAAGGCTCAACATTCCTGGATGGGACGGTCTATGACGAACAGAAGAAAAGTGTGTTTACGATGAGCTCCGATAGTCGACGCATGATGGTCGCACCTCGCTACAGGAATTCCTTTGACTCATTTCTGCGGTTCTACGAGACAATCGCTGAGAATTTCGATCCAGAGGCAACCTGCGCAGCGGCTATTTGAGTAGATTATCGGATTGTCCCCACAGAACTTCAAAACATACCGTGAGTCTCTATCGGATCAGGAAAGACAGAAGCTTGACAGCATCCTCAAACTAGAGCTTTCCGTTCAAAGCGATATCATCGACCAAAACATCAAACGCGACAGAGAACATCTACGGCTTGTAAACTTCTGCGCCGACCCCTTCAGATACATGGGAAATCTGCACAAGGAGACTGAATACCTCTTCATTCGAGTCGAGCCGCTGTACAGCCTAGCAATCAAGAACTTCGATAGTGCCATCTTCAACCAATCCCAGAAGGTCCTGATGCTTGTCGAATGCAAGTCTTCAGTTTCCGATGCCGATGGAGAGGTTGAAAGCGTGAATCAAGCCATTCTTGAGGCAAGCTCGCATAAGAAGGAACTCGAGGACACGGTCGGAGACACGATCAACATGATTGAAAATGTGATTTGCACAAACGCTGCATACTCCTCAAGAATCAAGAGCGCCATTCTCAAGCGCAACCTACCGATCTGCCTCTGGTCCGCAGATCAAGCCAGCAGCATGTTGCTGCTCGAGAAGCAGGGCGAGGATACTTCCACGGAAGTCTCCCGTGGACGATTGCATCACGATAGCAAGCTTACGCGGCTGCTTCTAGAAGGCATTAAGTCAGGAGGACCCGTGAGGTCTGTCTCCTTTCTCCCCTCATCACACCCTTGCACAATTCTCGAAGAAGTCCTTCCGATGTTAAACGTCGAGTTGGAGAAGACAGCAGCGACCCATTTCGGCCTATCGGACGTCTCGAAGCTCCTGAACAATGAGAGCTCACCGCTCTTGTACAATTTCAGCGACCGAGAATTATGGAGGTTTGCAGAGTATATTGTAGGAGTAGCTCAAGAAGCTGGGATATTCAGGGACCTGAAGTCAGCGAGCTCTGACCTCGAAACCAAACAGTTCGAACTGGGAGTCAAGAAAGCTACCGTGAAATCCATGACAGAAGACGTGCGGAAGAAATACGTTGATTACCACGCCGCCAGAAAGGCGGAAGAGAAAGCTTTGGAAAGGTTCGAGAAAGATCGATCGAAACAGGTCAGAAAGTTGGACGATTTTTAGAGAAATTCATCAGCACCTACATGAATCACTCGACAGAAATCAGTGTTCGCTAGAACTGACCTACAAACAGGATATGGTAGCCGGCGAGGAGCAACTCCCGGCATGAATAAGCGTCAAGCGTCGTTCTATCTTAGCAAACGGAACGCTGAAGCCGCTAAATCGTTATCTCAAACGGTTGGCGCTTTCGGGGGCTCCGTAGTCGTAGGTGAACTTGAAGTGGCTTCCGTTGGAGGAGCCGGTGTTGGTGGCTGGAGTTCGGCCGGTGGCGCCGTCGGTTTGGGTGCTGGCCGCGGGGCTTTCCTTCGCTTCACCGTTTTTTTGCTGACTTCTTCCCTTTCTTCTTCTTGGGCAACATTTCACCTACCTACAGATTATCGCGGATTGCAGATAAGGCTTTGATGGCAATATAGCGCTTCGTAAGTTGCGTTCTTGTCTTGCGGGAACGCATCGGATAGATACCATCCAGTACTCGAACAAGCATACTGTTACTTAGTTGACGGAGGTCATTCCATCATAGTAGTGCTCGAAAATGAATACCACGAAGGCGAGCCGATAGAAGACTTCCTAGTGGCAGCCCCAGTCAGAACCGTTCTACGACGCGGATACAAAATCAAAGAAGGTTACGTGTGGTGCAACATCCCATACTCAAAGGAACTCGGACTACTCGCTGAAGAGGACTCTGAATTCTAGCTGAAAAATGGGGGTAAACGCCCAGAAATGGTGGGAAAAAAGCTAACGGCGCAATGCCAAACTCGCCAACAGCTAGAGAGATTCGCATGATTCCGTCTAAAAGACTACTGCCTACTGCGGGGGGTTCCGTCGGTTTTACGGTGGGTGGGATTCGAACGGTGGGTGGGATTCGAACATGTTCCGTACTGCTTTTCCTGACTTGCATATGACCATTGACTTCCAGATCGCCGAAGGGGATAAGGTTGTGAATCGTTTGTACTCATCAGGGCCACGCACATTGTCAGTGTGGTTAACATGATCGGCGGCGACAAGCTCGTCTACCACGGTCATGTTTCCCTTGTTGAAGCCCTCCTCAACCATGCGACGGAAGATCATCTTGTTTTCTTCTGACATCGATATCACCTCCGTGTTGGATAGCTCCTGAAAGCCACTACACTGTCTGGTCTCGTTCGAAATTTCAAACTTTGCACACTGACTCTAGCCTGCAAGTTGTAGAAGAAGGGGGGTGTATCAGACGATTCATCCCCTATCCTGTCGTCGTTTGAGGTGTGTGTGGTATTGCTGGTGCGCGCACACACAAAGAATGTCAGTGAACTAAATTCGACTACGCTTTGGCCGAAAGCTTAGCTTCTGCTTTTTCGAGGTCTCGTTTTGCTCCGAGTTTCTTGAAGATTTCAGCAGCCTGTTCTAAGTGTCTGCGTGATTCAGTGGGATCGGTTTGAGCTATGGCTTCACAATAGGCTACCAGAGCCTTCGCACGATAGTAAGGCCAACCAGCCTTCTCCCACAAACCTAGGGATTTCAGGTAAGCTTCCTCAGCTCCCTTCCTCTCACCAGTGGCAAGTAGGAGGCTTGCTTCAGCCTGAGAAGCCATCGCCAAACCTGCATCGCTTTTCAACGTTTCTGCAAGCCGCTTCGCCCATTGAGATGTCTCGCGTGCCTTCTCCAATTCCTGATGCTTTGCGTATATTGAGGTGAGGTGGAGCAGAGTCTCGACGTGGAGAAGTGGGGACGTAGTGAATTCCCACCTTCTGAACGAGTCAACACACGTCACATAATGTTCTTCTGCTTCGCGTTCCCTGCCTTGCTCCTCCCTCAGCATCCCCAGAGCCAAATGGTAGGAAACGATATCCGTGATCTTTGGGTTCTCCCTCAACGTATCTAGGCCCTCCTGGAATTCAATTTCTGCCTGCTCCAAGTCTCCCATGCTAAGCGAGAACCGTCCTCTACCCAAGGCAAGGTAGGACAAGGCTACGGACGATCCCAACCTATTGGCAATGTCACAGGATTTCTGGTGCTCCTCACGTGCCGCCTTCCAGTCTCCCCCGTACCAGTCAAATTCTGATAACCAATACCAACCGACAGCTTCATAGAATACTAGGTTCACGCGTTTGCAGATTTCGATGCGGCGAACTGCCAGTTCACGGGCTCTGGCAATGTCCCTCGGAAACGTGTAAGCGCTCAAGTTGACCAGGTAATAAACCGCATCCTCGTACTGCTCGTGCTGCAGCGACAAATCGAACGCCCGTTGCCAGAGAGGTAGACCTTCATCTATTCTTCCTGTGTCCGTCAGAAACGACCCTTTAATCGAGAGCGAGACAGCAATCGCAGCATAATTCTGCACCTTCTCTCCAACCGACAACGCCTTGTCAGCCCAAGCGTTTGCCTCGTCCCATTCATCTATGATGCCGTAATTGGAAGCTAGTTGAGCATAAATCGTAGCGGCCTCGAAGCTTTCTTGTTCTGCTTCAAGGTACTTGAGCCCCCGCCTCAGAACGGTGATGGCATCTCGAATTCCTGCAGACAGCCTCTCCCCAATTACAGTTTTGGATAGACCTACACAGACTCGCGCGCATGCCTTGCTGTCATGCAGCTTCTCGAAGATTTCAAGTGCGTCTTGGTAGGAGCGTGTACTGTCCTGAAGTTGATACGCCATGCGGTAGCATTCCGCAAGCTTTTCTTTTGCCACAGCCTTCTCGCCGTCTTTACCTCCCTCAAGCTCAATGAGATCCAAGGCGCGCTTGTAGTCAGCTATTGCCTGCTCGTAGGCATGAATCGCTCTGTTTCGGTCACCAGCCATCACTGAGTACTTGATGGTTCGTTCAGTGTCGCCGCCTTCAGAGAAGTGAGCAGCTATGGATTCAGCACGGTTCTCTAAGTTCTTGGAGTAAGCTTTCTCCATTGCTTCAGCGATTTTCACGTGATACCTTGTTCGCCTGCTCTGGAGCAAATCGCCTAGAAGCAGTTCCCTGATGCGATTATCAACGAACCTGAAGACATCCTTACGACCTGGCACCTCCGAAATAAGGCCCGCAGTGACCACCGTCTCAATCCTATCCAGTAGCGTATCCTCTTGTGTCTGCATTACCTCTCGCAAGACTTCGAAGTCAAACTCGGAACCTATAACTGAAGCCACAGTCAGAATATTCAGCGTCTCCGGTTGAAGTTTTGTCAACCTTGACTTGAGTAACGACTTAACGCTCTCAGGCAGGACAATTTCCTGAATCGGCTTCCGGTCCCATTTACTTTCGGTTCTGAAGATGGTGCCGTCTTCGACTAGTGAACGGAGAACCTCCTCGACAAAAAATGGGTTGCCCCCTGTCCGATGGTACATTAGGTCCGCAAACTCGGAAGATATCACCTGTTCTCCGAAGGTTTGTCTGATGAGTTCCGCTGTCTCCTCTTTGTTCAGGTTCTTGACTTGAATCGTTTCCAAGAGACGTTGTCTGTTGAACTTCATGAGCGTCTGGTAAAGCGGGCTGTTAAGTTGAACCTCTTCCGCCCTGTTGGAACACACCGTCAAAACTCGAAGGTTACTTGTGCTCCTAACGAAATACTCCAACAATTCCAGAGATGATCGGTCAACCAAGTGCATATCGTCAAACAGTAGAAGCAAGGGAGATTCGCCGCAGATCGCGATGAAGAACTGAGTAACAGCCTCGTAAAACCGAATCTTGTCCTCTTGTTCTCCAAGTGGTTTGGAAGGCGGAATTGTTCCAAGCTTGACGGCAATATCTGGCACAAGCTTCACAATTTCGGAGGCATGTGGTCCAAGCATTCTGCGTAGCAATTCACCCGGTGCTTGGGCCACGTACTGTCTTGTCAACTCAATCCACGGTGCGTACGCTAGGCCAGCCTCCGACGCGTTACCCGTTAGGACTGTGGCCCCTTTGGATTGAGCATAGACTCCCAACTCTTGCATTAGACGTGTCTTGCCTACGCCTGCTTCTCCTTGAAGTGCTACCACAGATGAGCTGTTGCTGAGAGCATTTTCGAAAGCGACCTTGAGCTTCGATAATTCGGCTGTTCTGCCTACAAGGGATGTACGCCAACGTGGGTCTTTGAACGGAGTAACGACAACCACTGATTGCTGAATGGCTTCAAGCCTCTCGGCTACCAGATCGAGCAGTGGCAATTCCTTCGCAACGGCCTCAACCCCATGCATCCATTTGATTCGAAGAAACTTCTGAAGTTGACCTTCCACATCTTTTTCGATGATCTCTAGGTTGCCGTCGAAAAGGTCTACAACTGCTTGAACCTCCTCACTCGCATGCATGTACGGGTTTAGAACGGTGAGGGTTGTGATGCCTTTGGATCGTAGTCTTTCAAGAAGTTCCGTGAGCCATTTTCGTGTCTGCAAGGTTTTATGGCGAAGTAGAATGTCGGAGAGGATGTCGATAACCAAACGTTTCGGCTGAGTTGAAGCGATAACTTCACCGATTTGCAGGTTCAGATCCGTTAGGTTCTCGATTCCCTTCCCTGGGATTATGGTTCTCGCAGGTGAGACGGGTTTATCGCTGCAAACCAGCGACCTAACATTCTCACCCATATTCTGCGTAATCGTTTCGGCTGAGGAAAAGGTGCGAGTTATCAGTAGGCCCTGTTCCTTCGAGGCTCTGAGAAAGTTTCCGATAAGAAGCGGGACCTCATCACTTGCGGGAGCGCTAAGGACGATTGCTGTCCCAGCTAGGAATCCGCCCTGAAGTGCTTCATCCAGCCTACCATAACCAGTCGGAACCCTACTTCTAAGAGAAGCTACTGAGGCGCCCTCATGAGTCACGAGATTCACAGACCATTAACAGATGCCAACGTTGAGAGAAGAAATTTTCGGTTTGACAAGCTGCGCTGATCCTTGGGCCCATTGTTGCTACGCTGATCCGTAGAAAAAAGAAGACAGCAATTTCTTGTGAGAGACTTTCTAGGTTACTCCTCGCCTGCTCCAAGGAAGATAATAGAAAAGAAAGATGATGGAATAACAGAATCCTACTTTCTTAATTCAACTCTGAGCTTCTCAACTTCAGTCCAGACTTCTCCCTTCTTCTTAGACGCCGGAACAATCAGAGCATCCCACTTCGGGAACCATTCGTCTGCGACTGGTGCAACTTCTGGGTCTTCACGCATGGTTTTCATAGTCTTATCGAATGCTTCACGGTTATCATACTCGTCTAGGAACATCCAGTGTTCTTCAGATGACCCTTCTTCAGTCATTGTGTAGAAGCGAGACCTACTATAATGGAACTTCTCGGGATGAGACCTTTGGTAGTCAAGGACTTCACGCCAGAACTCAAACTGCTTCTGACTGTTCTCTTTGGGAACACGCCATCTAACGATATTGACCAGCAACTTGCTCACCTCACACATATGATTTCTTTCTTTGCCTTTCAATCTGAGAAAAAAGTGAAGCAGTATTCCAAAGTCGAGCTCGATATTCTACGATTTCTTTTATAGAAAAACATAGCAAATCCAAAGAAGCCCAAGTGTTCTAACTATGTCGCTGGCACAGGTGTGGGAGCGTTGGGGCTGCGACTCGTAGCCATGATTCTTGGCACACTGTTCGTGTCAATCGCTGCTCTGACTTCCCCGCAAGCGTTTGCATGGTCTGTTGAGGGTCACCAACTAATCACGACGCATGCAGTTGAATTGCTTCCAGCCCCTTGGAGACAATTCTTCGGATACTATGACTGGTTCCTAACGGAAGCCGCATCTTACCCAGATACCTACTATCGTAGTACGGACTCAAACGAAGGACCACGACACTACGTTGACCTAGAAATTTGGAATCCAAATGACCGTTCTACCGGAACTTTACCGCAATCAGTCGAAGAATTCGCCCTGAAAATGCAGACCGCACTAGAAGCCAAGGATTGGAACAGCGCCTTCCTTTTCGCTGGGCGAGTTGCTCATTATGTGGAAGATGACACCCAACCATACCATACAACCGTGAACTACAACCCCACCAACAAGATGGGCGTCGGCCTCCATTCAGTTCTAGACTCCTCTATCATCGCACATATTTCTGAAATCAACATCCTTCAAGCATCCGAGATTGGAGCTCTGACCCCAATTGACAACCTCACAGCCTTCGTATTGAATATGGCATATGACAGTCACAGCTTTCTTCCAGCCATCAATCGGACGCTCATCGATGAAGGACTAGATTGGAGTCCAGAGCTCACCAGAATTATCGAGAACCGGACGAACACGGCTATAATCGCCGTGGCCAGGGTATGGCAAACCGTAATCACAAGAGCAAATGCCTTTGCGCCAGAAATTCGTGCAGGCAATCAATTGTTCATAATAACCGAGAATGTCACTCAGAGCGATAACGGTCTAACCTTGATTCGACTCCGTGTGATTGACTCACTTGGAATACGCACATACGCTAACGTGACTCTGACAACGGATAAATCGATTTTCCGTGGACAAGTCGCAAATGCTATTCCGCCCATAGGTGAATATATCGTCGTGGCAGAGACGGGATTGCATCCGAATGACCATTTGACGGCCCAAAGAGAAGGGTACAGTTCAGCCACGCTCACGATTGGAAATACAGCAGCTCATATCACGTCATTAACTGAACCCAGTAGTCTTGTGACCAGTTCGTTGCTAAACCCGATAGGCTCTGATGTACCCGCCATAACTATCGTTGCGCTAGTTGTGATGTTTTGTGGTATTCTGGCCTTGGTCGTACTGCGCAGAGTACCTATGGATAATTGAAGCCCATGTAAGCGACTTCAATTTGTGAAGGCGTATTGACTATTATCTCTGGTGTACCTTTGTAGAGCACGATTGTTCCAGTTACACGAACTTCCTTGTTCATGTAGAAGGAAGCTGGGGAGAACTTGAAATTTCCAACGCTGCTGGAGAAGATTACCACATAGAAGTATCCTTGATACGGATAATGGAAGTCTAGGAACACGTTTCCGCCTGAAACAGCCGTGTAAACTATTGTACCCTCAACGGTCTTGAGCTGATTTACATAGCTACCCGCTTGCGTGTATGAAATCACATTAGAATCGGAGCTTATCCACTTTGGACGTTGACTTGCTGTTGAGGAGGACTGAAACTGCGACGTCGGCGTTGTTGGAGTCGTTGAAGTGGTCGCTGTTGGAACTGGCGTCACGTTAGTAAAGACTGTCGTGATAATATTCTGGGACGGTCTCGTTGCAAAATATGACCCAGCTGCTACGCCTGCTGAGAAAGCTACTATCGCAATCAAGATTGTGCCAATGGAAATCCGCTTACTCAATGGGCTCGACATTTTTCATCGACTGCTGTATGCTGTAGTTGATTCTTAATAGCTGTCATGCCATACGGATTTCAATCTCGATAAGTAGAGCGATATCGGTCGGTAAAGTATAGAGATGACCGAAAAGGGAGAGTGCATGTGAGTAGGGGTTCTGTAGGACCTTAGTCTCCTGTAGTCTACTCGTATGCCGTATGTTGGAGCGTTTTTCTGTTTCTTAGGACTTTATGGATTCGGTTTCTAGTTTGTTTAGGGCGTTTATGATTTCATCGACGAAATTTTTCAGCCTTTCGGGTAAGAAGGGAGCACCAACAACCCACTGTCCATCCTTCCAGTTCACGAAAACAGCATCAAGCCTGAGGTCCGGAGAGACCATTGTGCTCTCCATATCATACCAGCTTTCGCCATACCGTTGTCGGCCATAACCAGCAGGAAACAGGTCCACAACATCTGGAGGGAGAAGTCTTCGAGCAATATCTTGCTTATACTTGTGGTCCTTGAATAGCCGGTCATTTATCTCAACTTCGTCTCCGGTTGCCGACTGCTTTGCCAACTTGAGTTCTGAGTATTTTGCGAGTTCCTCGAAGGCGAATATCGCCATAGCCAAAGCATGCCAATCACTTGCTGCCTGCATGAGAGTGTGGTTGTCTTGAACGAAGGTGCGTATGTTTCCGGAGCAGAGTCGAAGGCCTTCATCCAGCATGTTGGTTGGAATACGGATTTTACCCAATTCTATTCTTCATACTGAGTGCGTCCTCAGATTCTTGGACTTTATCAATTCGGGCCGAAGGGGGCCCAAAATCATACTGCCATATTATACGATATTCACTCGATAACTTAACTTCCATACCATGAAAAACCAGAGAAGAGTGCGCACACTAGGTCGCATATCTGGCCTTTCTCTCAGATTCTCTTTGATGCAACACATTCTGGAATTGAGAACTTCTTAGGCACGACAGAAACTGGTCTCAACCTATCGAAGTTTACTGAGGACTCTCAAGTCAATTCATACGCTTGATTAACGTCGTGTAATAAGCATGAAGAACAGTACGATGCTGGCAAGAACAGCCAGGGTTCGTACGTTACACTTGTATTGTCTTGCTTTCTCCCTTGAGTGCTTCGAGAAAATCGATTCGTCCAAGTATGAACACATTGTGCAACCTTTGAGGCAGCTTGTCATGCTCCCAAAGGAAATCCAGATACCCTTGCAGTTTCGAAAGAGACTGGATTACTTTCTCATCCCACCCTATGACCACCCCAACTTTCCCCAAAGCTCCAGCGTTGATGAGCCCTCGTGGGTTCAAATCCCACCCACTGGTGTTTCGGATGAACCCAGTGGTGTGTGGGCGAAAGTTCACTCCCCGCACAACCTATTCCTATTCCGAACTAGCATTCGGGCATTTCTGTCGCTAGAATCGTCGCGCGAATTCTTGGTCGGGGAAGTTTTCGGTTTAGCCGAACGATCTTGTAATGGGTCTTAGGTGTCTCGATGGTGGTGTTTCGTGGTTTGCGTAGACTGCGAGGGCTACCAGGTAAAGCGGCGAGGGAGCTTAACGAAATGCCTCAGAAGGATCTTGCAGGACCTACTTGTGGCCTTGTTTTGTTTCATGGCCGCCGCTCACTGCTGGGACTAGGCAGCTGAAAATCTTAGATTAGTTTCGACCAACTCACCCACTTATTTGGACATTCGAGCCCAGACAGTCAGAGTTTGAAAACATGGTCGGACGCCCATGGACTCTCGTGGAGCTTAGGACGTTACACCAGCTTTATCCAAGAATGCACGCTTGGGATGTTGCAAAGGTTGTAAAGAGGTCGACTGACGGGGTCCTCGCAAAGGCCGATAGACTCGGGATCGAAAAGTCACCTGACTTCGTCTCACATACAGCCTATGAACGTGGTAAACGTTTCGCGAAGCGGCGCGGTGACAAGCTTTGGTCTGATAGTGAACGATCTTTGCTCGCGGGGCTATTTCCAGTTCATCCGAACTCGGATTTGGCAAACATCTTCCATTGTTCGGAGAAGGCTGTTAGTGATCAAGCCCATCTCATGGGCATCAAGAAATCTGTGTTTGGCAGGTTGGCTCAGAAGCGCGGGAGAGAAGGAGAGGAAATGGCGAAAGATTTCTTCCTGCAACGCGGTTTCCAGATTCTTGAAACTGGAAAGAATCGGGGCGGTAATATCGGATCGGATGCATACGACTATATCGTATCATCCCCTGAGGGAAAACGTGTCGCCGTTAATGTAAAGTACGCTCATCAAAGCCTGCACATTCAGCCGACGAACCTTCACCGGCTCTTCAGATTGCGATTGCCTGTGGCGTTCCTCCTAATTACCAGTGACAACGGGGTCTTTTGGGCCGATATCAGAAAGATCGAGTAATTGGCTTAAAGGCGGGTCGAGTCTGCTGTTGCGATGAGTAGATCGCCAATGCAAGGCTCCACAATTGATCGTCGTGGGTTCCGACTGGGTGGCTGAACTTCAGCGTCCCAGATATTGTGGGTTGGCATTGTTGGGCTGTGATCTGGATTAGGAGTTGTTGACTGTCTCTTGGAAGGGTGAGCTTATGTTGCTCCAGGGCGAGCTTCAATCTACCTAAGATATCTTCTTTCGTTTGTGCAGTTAGCGTGACCATAGCGTGACCATTCCCCGCATGAATTGTTTGATCTCTTCGTAGGGTCCTTCACCTACTCCCGTCTTGTCGAGGCATCCAGCTTACGTTCTGCGCCCTTACCTGGGCGTCTAAACTTCTGTTCAATCTCCGGGATTATCTTCCGGTCGTCTAGAATCCTGATCCTATTCCGTCGGTAGAGTTCTGTTAGGTTTCTCTCGACCCAGTTCATTATTCCCCATTCTGTTAGAATTGATCGTGCTTGTCCGAAATCGAGTCTTCGTCGATTCTCCTGGATGAAGCTATTTAGGCGCACAGCATTGAGGCGCGATATTCCTTCGGGAGGTCTGAAAGCGAGGCGGAGGACAAGGGTAGCCTCACGATTCGGCAACCAAAGTTCCAAACCCCATCGCTCTTTCAGCTCAACAAAAGGTTGAAGGATGGAAAGTGGTCGCCCATCCAGAACACTGTCGAACAACTCAACAAAAAACGGCTTCCGATTGATCCTCAACTCTATCGCATAAGTCGTCATCTTTCTTTCATCGAATCCTTTCGTCTGAACTGTGGTCGCCTTGTACTGGGCATTTTCTATGGTCGAAAGCCTTTCCGCCAAAGCTTCCATTTGGCGCAAACCGACCTGGGCGGAAAGAAAGTCGAGGTCCTTGCTTCGCAGTGGGCTCTTCATGTAGAAAGATAGCGCTTGGGAACCAAAGAGGACCAGGTCGCCAACGGATTGTTGCTCTCGCAGGAACGGATACGCATCACGAAGAATTGCCAACCATTCTCTTGGGGCAGCTCGAATCTCTTTTGGCCTATTCATTCAACCCGTCACCCCAAGTTGTTTGCCGGCGGTCACAACAATATCGTAGTCGTTCACGCCGTCAACGACGCCGAGACCTACCTGGCCAACTCCCGTCGACTCAACAAGCTTCCAAAAACCCGACCGGGAGTACTGTCTTGCGATATTCAGGAAACGGTTCCGCACAGCGAAAAAGACAGAAGCGTCTACCTCCGTCTCGCTCGATGACATGGTCCTCAGTATTCGAATGAATATTTGCCGCAGGGCAACGCCAGCGTGCAATTCGTCAGCGCGTTTCAGTATGTATGGTAGATCCACCTTTCGAGTCGCTAACATCGCCGCAACGAGAGAGACTGTGCCGGTACTTTTCTTCGAATCCCTGTATATTTCATGAACGAGGGAATCTTCCAGTGAACCTATCAAGGTATGATCGAAGGCCGCGGCGCGGACGAGGCCTTCGAAGTCCGTGGAAATTCGCCGCATCTCGCTCTCTGGGACATCCCAATTCAAGCCGTGCCTTCGGAGTGCCGCTAGGCCCACAGTGATCTTGGGCCGCATCGACTTAACAGTGTAGAGCTGCTGTCGCTGAACGGAGCCAACGTTACGTAACCGTACACCCAAGACCCCGCCCATTACGAGGAGGTCGAGATAGCGCCGCAACGTCTCATGCCTTCTCAGACCCCCCTGGCGCGCAGCTTCGGTCATGATATTCCCGAACGAAGCCCTCCCACCTAGCTCCCGGACCACGAGCGGAAGTCTTCCTGCCCTGTCTGCGTCAAGGGCCCTCGCCATAAGTAACGCCTATGCGATTAATAGCAGAGGCATAGCTCAGCTTAACACTTTCGGTCGACCCTGCACAGAAAGAGGGCTCGCCGGTTCCCCCATTGTGGATACAGATGGACTGTGAGATGATGCTCTCAAATCTGACTGGTGAACGAAAGTATTGCTCAAGGCTGCCATGCTAGTTCTTGAATAAGCTTCAGTATTCCTAGGGATAGACGATGGCGAAATGGAAATGACGAACGACGTAGACGCGGCTTGGCTCGTAAGCGGGTCTCATAGTGCGGAGCAAGTGACTCTTAGTTTCATTAGAGCAAGGGACGCTGAGCCATTTCGCTGGATCGACTCCAAATTCCAACCCTACTACCTAACCAAGAAAGAACAGGGCGGTGAACCTATCACAAAACGGGATCTATTCACACAGAATGAGTTGACGCTCTACAAGATAAGTTACAGAGGTCGACCCCCGAAGAATATCAGTGGATGGGAAGTGGACATTGATCCTGTCCTAAGCTACGTTTACGACAAGGGACTCCGCTTTGGCGTGCTTCATCGCTTCGAAGACAGTTCCTGGGTACCGCAGACCTCTCTGCATGACGAGCAGCTTTCTGGGTTTGAGAGGCTTTTCGGAGGAATCAACAAGAAGGATCCTCTCAAGTACGGTTTGGTGAAGGAAGCGTACGCTTACGCGAATCAATCTGTTCCAAGAATCGAGCCGGGGAAGCTTGGCCTTCCCGATGGCTCTGAGGATGATTATTACACTGCCTTCCTGCTGAGTCGAATCGCTAAC